>UMIY01029500.1_pt1 | contig 12585 bp, 10 predicted proteins | sample 1965921 | NCBI WGS metagenome assembly UMIY01 (sample SAMEA4836134, study PRJEB28245) | human gut metagenome | biome: gut microbiome; material: fecal sample | place: Denmark | collected 2008
AAAACAAAAAATGATGTTCACATAGAACATCATCAGAGTGCAGACAAAACTAATGCTTTGTCTGCACTTTGAACTCATCTAAGCATATTAGATGAGTTTAATTATTTTTAAAATTCTTATTAAAGTTTACAAACACATTCTAAAAATATTTTCTACATCTTCAGGTGTTAATTCTTTAAAGCCTTTTATACTTGGTTTTCCTTTACATGCTTTTTTTGCCATAATAGAAAAATTTTTATCATCAATATTTATATCTTTTAATGTGCTTTGTAATTTTAAGTCATTAAATAAAAATTCGGAAAGTTTTTCAATGGCTTTTTCTGCAATTTCTCTATCAGAAAGATTTTTATCTATATCAAAAACATTAACTCCAAATTGAACATATTTATATATATTTTCATCATTTAAACAATATTTCATCCAACGTGGAGTTAAGATTGCAAGTCCGTGTCCATGAGTTATATCATAAAAAGCTGAAAGTTCGTGTTCCATTGGGTGGCAACTCCAAGCAGTTGATTTGCTTCCATTTACAAAACCATTTATTGCCCATGAAGATGCCCACATTAAATTAGCACGAGCCTCATAGTTTGTAGGGTCTTTCATTGCTATCGGAGCATATTTTATAACTGTTTTCATAAGACCTTCCATAACACAATCAAGCATAAATAAATCATTTTCTGTTGTAAAATAAACTTCTAGGATATGACTTAAAATATCTGCCGACCCACAAGCAGTTTGATACTCACTTACACTGTATGTATTTGTAGGGTCAAGAAATGAAACTTTTGGTAACATACACATTGAACCATTACTTAATTTTTCATTTGTTTTAAGGTTTGAAATAACTCCATCATTATCCATTTCAGAGCCTGTTGCTGAAAGTGTTAGTATAGTTAAAAGTGGCAATGCCTCTTCTATTTTTGCTCTTTTTTCTAAATCAAGAAAATCCCATGGGTCAAAATCAACTTTTGCTCCGGCACAAATAAATTTTGAGGCATCAATTGTTGATCCTCCACCAACAGCAAGAACCACGTCAATATTTTCTTCCTTACATATTCTAGCACCCTCTCTAACAGATTCTATTCTAGGATTAGGTTCTATACCTGAAAGTTCAAAAACTTCAAGTCCTGCATCTCTTATTTCTTTTATAACTTCATCATAAAGTCCAATCTTTTTAATGGAACCTCCTCCGTAAGTTAATAAAACTTTTTTTCCATATTTTGACAATTCTCTTCCAAGATTGGAAAGTTGTCCTTCTCCAAAATATACCTTAACAGGAATATCGTAAATAAATGGTTTCATAAAAACCCTCCTTTAAATTTATTTATACTTCTAAATTGATTTCACCTTTTCTCTAGATCTAGTTAAAAAATACCCTTATTTTAAAATAAGAAAACAAAAAAGAGAGAATTATTTAAAACAATTCTCTCTGATTTTTATTGTGTAGTAACCTTATTTTACTATTTTATTAAATATTTGCTTTGTCGCATAATGTGAAATTAACAAAATGATTAAAGAAAAGTCAAAAGGAATTTTTACTACAACTTTTATTAAAAAGCATAGAGTAAAAGCTACTAAATCTAAAATCATAAATTGTTTTTCACTTGTATATTTTTTTATTATACTGTATTTTACTTTTAAATTTCTAATTAAAATAACGATAGCAACTACTCCAACTAATGCATCTATACTAAAGTTTACTAAAAATTTACTATTTATAACAGCCCATAAAAAATATATAAACAAAGTTCCCATCATAATTATGGTTAATCCTGTCAAAGAAATTTTTGACTTATCTTCAGCTATTTCTTTTGGTGTAATTCTTCTTGACATTATTCAAAAATCACTCCGTCTGCACAGTCAATTTTAATATTGCTTGAGAATAATTCTTTTAATGCAGTAACCATATATCCTGTATCTTTGATACCACAAGTTTCAAAACTTGAGTGCATTCCAAGTTGTGCAACCCCTATGTCAAGAGCATGTAAACTAACTTGAATATTTGATAAGTTTCCAAGAGTTGACCCACCAACTTTATCAGATCTGTTTGCAAAGAATTGTGTAGGAACTTCAACCTTTTTACAAATTTCTAAGAATACTGCTCTACTGAAAGCATCAGTTGTATATTTTTGATTTGCAGCCTCTTTTATAACAATACCTTTGTTCATAAAAGTTCTATTTGTTGGGTCATAAAGCTCAGCATGGTTTGGATGAACTGCATGAGCATTATCACAGCTAACTAAGAAAGATTTTGCAACTGCTTGATGATATTCGTCAGTTCCAAATCCAAGAGAAGCATTAATTCTCTTTAAAGCATCTTTCATAAATGTTGACATTGCACCTTGTTTTGTGTTTGAGCCAACTTCTTCGTTGTCAAAAACTGCACAAACATTTATTGCCTTAGGATTTTTAGCATCTAAAAATGCTTTCATTGAAGTAAATGCACATTGTAAGTCATCTAACTTTGGAGTTGAAACAAATTCATCTTTATATCCCCAGATGCATTGTCTTTGACGATTTACTAAGAATAAATCTTTTGAAATAACATCTGTAACATCAACTCCAAGTTCATCTGCAACCATTTTGTCAAAGTCACCTTTCTTTAATTCTCCCGCTGAGAATAAAGGTAATAAATCAATTTGCTTATTATAAGCATAGCCATTGTTTATTTCTCTGTTTAAATGAATTGCAACATTTGGAATCATTAAAATATCTTTATCTATATAGAATAATTTATTTACAATTTTTCCGTTTTCTCTAACCAAAACTCTACCAGCTAGACTTAAAGGTCTGTCAAACCAAGTTGAATCAATCATTCCACCATAACCTTCAACATTTAATTTTAAATGTTCGCCCGGTGCGTCCATTTCAGGAACAGCTTTAACTTTATATGTTGGAGAATCACTATGAGCAGCTGTGATTTGGAAGTGATAGTCGCTAAGTTCTTCACCAACTTGGAAAGCTAAAATGCTTGAATTATTTCTTGTAGTATAGTAGTTTCCACCTTTTTTGATTTCCCATTTTGCATTTTCAGGTAAAAATGTATAACCTGCTTTATCAAAATATTTTTTCATCGTATCAACAGTATGGAACATACTTTTACTTGAATCAATAAAAGTTAATAATTCTTTTGTAATTTCAATATTATTCATATTAATACCTCCTATAATTTTAAATTTACCCTAATTATTAAATTTAAAATCATTAAATATATTTCAAAGAAAATAAAGGAACCAAAGTTCCTTTATTTCTTTATAATCTAAATTTTATTATCTAAATTTATTTATTGTCTTCTCTTTTTCTAAGAACTGGTAAGATTAAACCTAAAGCAACTAAAACTGCAGGAGTTATAATCTTTAATACCATTTCAAAGCTGTCTTTTGAGTACATTCCAAGTAAACAACAAGCTAATGTTACTAAGAAACACCATCCGCCAAAGAATAATCCAACGCCTCTACTCTTAACAAATCTGTAATGTCTGTCAAGTTCTTCTTTACCATATCTAAGAGCCATGTAAGCAACGAATACCCACATATATCTCATTGGCATTACTACACCGTTAAGACGAGTAAGTTGTCTAAGAACTGTAGTAGCACCCGGAACGAAAGATTGAGCTAAGATGATTGCTCCACCTAAAACTGCAACTAATACGATACCATTTACATAAGCACCTTTGTCGTTCTTCTTTAATAATTTTGTTGGGATGTATTGACTTGCATTAGGGTCTTCTAATAACATTCTTAAAGGAGCATCAATACTTATTAATAATGTTGAGAATTGTCCAACAGTATTAGCTGCTGAGTAAATGATTAATAATAAATCACCAACACCATAATATGCGCCTAATTTTTGGAATGCCCAGTAAGCACCATTTGCTGCATAAGAGTCAAATGCTTCTTTACTTGCGTTGATTTCATTAATATCGAACATAAGTCCCATAGCAACTGTACCGAAAATAGCACTGATAACAACCATTAAAGTTGCAAACATCATTGCTCTAGGGAATTCTTTTGCAGAATCTCCTTCAATCTTATTTACATAAGGTGAAATCTTTTCGATACCACCAACAGCAAATACTAAGATAGATAAACTACTTAAATAGTTCAAGTCAACTTTAGGGAATAAGTTATTCCATGCGAAGTTCAATTTTAAATATCCACCATTTGGATTGATAACTGGTGCAGCATACATCATAAGAATAAATAAAATACCTAAAACAAACATACTTGAACCGGCAAGTGTTGCCAATTTCTTAATAGGGCTTAAACCTCTTGTTGCTAAATAACAGAATAATAGCAAAACAGCAAATGTTGCTAATTGAACATAGATTGTAGGAATACTATCATAAGCTTTAGCATCTCTAAAAATCATAAAACTTAAAGCTTTAAGACCACCTGAACCTTTACCAGCAATATAAGTGATATGTACTGCCCAGTAAGTCCAACCTGCATAATAAGCTAATTTAGAGTTAGTAGTTTCTTGAATCCAAGAAGTTACCCCACCACCTAAATCTTTAAATACTGAACCAAGTTCTCCAACCATAAGTGCATACGGAATAAAATACAATGCAAACATTAGTAACCAAGAAAAGATTACTTGAGTACCATGAAAGTAAATATATCCGTTTAAAACATTTCCAAAACCCCAAAGTGTTGAGAAACACATAAATACAAGGGCCTGCCATTTAATTTTCTTTTCGGAACTTTCCATTTTGTCCTCCTAAAATATAAATTTTGTGCTAACATTTTAGCTGTCTTTAGTATATCAAAATTAAAGTCCCTTGTCAAAGGTATTTGAAATAGGATAACGTTTTATTTTTGTTATAATATTTTTAGTACTTTAATAAATTGTTCATTTAAATTAAAATATGCTAAATCAAATATTTATCACTTATTTTAATTCAATTTAAAAGGCATCTTTCGATGCCTTTTTGTTTTTTCTTTGCTTTACTTCGCTTTCATTTCTGTCCACGCATTTTGTAATATTTCGTTTGATTCTCCTAAATCTTTTAAGATAAAGCCTTTTTCAAATACTTCTTTTGCAGGGAATACTATATCACTATTTTTTAATTCGTCTTTCATAAGCTCTCTTGCACCCTCGATTGGTGAGCCGTATTTTACAACATTACAATTTCTTGCAGAGATTTCAGGTCTTGACATAAAGTCGATGAATTTTTGAGCAAGTTCTTTATTTTCTGAAACTTTAGGCATTACCCAGTTATCAAAGATGAAAATTGCTCCTTCTTTTGGAAATACAAATTCTACATTTTTATTTTCATCTTTTGCAAGTAATGCTTCTCCACCCCAAATACAAGTAAGTTTTGATTCTCCTGAAATTAGGTTATCTTTAGCTTGGTCATCTCCTACATAGCTTTTTATGATTTTCTTTTGAGCTATTAAAGAATCTCTTGCTTTTAAAATATCTTCTTTTTTTGTTGAGTTAGGGTCAATACTTTCTTTAATCATAGCGATTGCCATTGTAAATCTACTTCCGTCTAGCATTACAACTTCGCCTTTATTTTTTTCACTCCAAAGGTCAGCCCAGCTTTCAACTTTTTCTTGCTTTGATTTATCATAAGCAATTCCGATATTTCCGATTGTATAAGGAACTGAATATTCAAAAGTAGGGTCAAAAACTAATTTTCTATATTCCGGTTTAACTTTTTCCATATTTGGAATTTTATTCTTATCAAGTTTTTCCAACATTCCCTCTTTAATCATAGTGTCAACCATATAATCACTTGCTACAATTACGTCATACTTTTCAGCACCTGATTTTAATTTTGTGTAATATTCTTCGTTTTCTTCAAAGAATGTGTAATTTACTTTACAATTATATTCTTTTTCAAATTCCTTAATTGTTTCAGGCTCAATGAAAAGGTCGGTATTTGTTACATTTAAAACTTTCTTTTCAGAACTTTGTTCTACTTTTTCGCCCTTCTTTTCTTCTTTTTTCTCAGTTTTTCCACAACCTGCAAAAGTCATTGCTGTTGATGAAACTAATAGTAATGCTAATAATTTTTTAAATATTTTCATTTTTTACTCCTTTATTTTTAAATATATATGTTATTGTTGAAATTAAAATTATACTTGCAAACAATAAAGTTGACAATGCGTTTATTTTTGGACTTATTCCCCTTTTTGTCATTGAATAAATTTTAACGGAAAGCGTCATTACTCCATTTCCTGAAGTAAAGTAACTAACCGTAAAATCGTCTAAAGATAAAGTTATGCAAATCAATGCACTTGCGATTAAATTCGGAACTAATTGTGGCAAAACAACTCTTCTAAACACTTGAAAAGGTCTTGCCCCTAAGTCCATACCTGCATCATATAGTCTTTTATCAAAGGTCAAAAGTTTAGGCAAAATAGCAAAAACCACAAAAGGAACATTAAAGATTATATGTGATAAAATTATTGTGATATATCCAAAATCAAAATTAAAAAATACATACAAAATTATCATTCCAATGGCAATTACAATGTCCGGCAATATAAGTGGTATATAGCTTACATTTGTAAAAAAACTTCTAAGTTTCGGACTAAGTGCCTTGTAAATCGACCAAGCACCAAGAGTTCCTATTAAAAGCGCAAAAATCGTTGCAATTCCGGTTATGATAAGAGTTTGGTAAAAAACTTTCATAATGGATTCATCTTTAAAAAGCTCTGCATACCATTTTAAACTAAAGCCAGTAAAAGACTTGTTGTATCTTGATTCATTAAAAGAAAAAATCATCATGAATATTATTGGCATATATAAAAATACATAACAAAAATAGAGATAAATTTTTTCTAACGCTTTTTTTACCATATCCTAAACCCTTCTGAAATTTCATTTTCTGATTGTTTTACAAGTTTTTTGAAAATAAAAAGACTTGCAAAAATTATACAAATCATAATTATAGAAATGCTTGATCCCGTTTCCCAATTTCTCGCTTGTAAAAATTCCCTTTGAATTAAATTTCCTACTAGCATATTTTGACTACCACCAAGTAAGTCGGAAATTATAAAAGTCGTAACTGAAGGCATAAAGACCATAATGCAACCTGAAATTACTCCCTTAAAGCTGAGTGGCAAAAGAATTCTAAAAAACAAATCTTTACCTCTCGCCCCTAAATCTTTTGCACATTCGATATATTCCTTATCAATATTAATAAGTGCAGTATAGATTGGAAGTACCATAAAAGGTAAAAAGTTGTAAATCATTCCTATAATAATCGCAAAATTATTATTTAAAAACTTTATCGGTTGACTAATAATACCAATATTTATAAGCATTTGATTTATTATCCCCTGTTCTCTAAAAATACTCATCCAAGAGTATGTTCTAAGCAAAAAGTTAGTCCACAAAGGCATAATAAAAAATAATACAAAAATATTTCTTCGCTTTTCTCCCTTTATTCTACTAAGGAAAAGTCCTGCTGGAAATCCAAAAAGAAAACATAAAAAAGTTGAAATCAAAGATAATTTTAAAGAAACAAAAATAATTTTTACATAAGTCGGTGTAAAAAATTTTTTGTAATTATCCAAAGTGAAAACAAAATTTTTATCCTTAACCTTAAAAGAATAATAAATGATAAAAAACAAAGGTATCACCGTAAAAAGAACCGTCCATATCAAATATGGCATAGCTCTAATTTTATATGAATGTTTTTTTAACATAAATCCTCCAAAAATAATTATCAATTAAGATTATATCACAATTTAACTATTCTAATCAAATTAATGATTTTACAAGTTTATTAACTTTTTCTCTATATTCTTCATCTCCAAGTGAATAAAAATGACTTGCTATTAAAACATAGAAATACACAAAAGCATCTCCCCACTTTTACGGTTGTTTCATAATTTCTCCTATTTGATAATATAAATTATTTATATTTTATCATCAAAAAAGATATTAGACAAGTTTTTTTCTTGTAAAGTTTTAGTTTTTGTAATATAATTAATGTAAGAAAAATTAAAGGAGTTTTTAAAATGAAATTAGTTTTAATAAGACATGGAGAAAGCGAATGGAATAAATTAAATTTATTCACAGGTTGGACTGATGTAGGTCTTTCAGACAAAGGCGTTATCGAGGCAAACGAGGCCGGATTTGCATTAAAAGACAACGAATTTGACTTTGATGTATGCTACTGTTCATACCTAAAAAGAGCTATAAATACTTTAAATATCGTCTTAGAAAGAATGGATAGACAATGGTTACCAGTTATCAAAACTTGGAAATTAAACGAAAGACATTATGGTGCTTTGCAAGGATTAAATAAAGCAGAAACTGCTGAAAAATACGGAGAAGAACAAGTAAAACTTTGGAGAAGGTCTTTTGACGTACCACCGCCAGCACTTGAAGAAAATGACAAAAGATGTCCTCATAACCAAGAGGCTTATAGAAATGTTGAAAAGAGCGAATTACCTTATAATGAAAGTTTAAAAAATACTATCGAAAGAGTTATTCCTTATTTCAATGAAGTTATTAAAAAAGATATGTTAGACGGAAAAAGAGTTTTAATCACTGCTCACGGAAACTCATTAAGAGCATTAGTTAAATATTTAGACAACCTAACAGATGAAGAAATAATTTCTGTAAATATTCCAACAGGAGTTCCTTTAGTTTATGAATTTGATGACGATTTCAAAGTTACAAATAAATATTACTTAGGAAATCAAGATGCAATAAACGCAAAAATAAATTCAGTTGCAAACCAAGCAAAGAAAAAATAATAGGTGATACAAACGTATCACCCTTTTTTTTCTCTATTTTTATTGTTTTTCCATTACTATACCAAGCATAAGTAGATTTTTATTCTTTATCTTTTAATTCATCATACAAATTCTTAATTGCTTTTCTAATAACTTCTGACTTCGGTTCGTCAATTTTTTCAGATATATAATAAAGCATTCCAACATCTTCGTCATGTAAAGTTATTCTCGTATTTAATACCTTTGGAACATCAATATTATCTCCACTGTTCTTTTCAAAAAATGCAATGACAACAAAAATAATTAATGAAGGAATTAAATATCCAAAACTTAAAGAACTAAGAGGTAATAATTTTATAAAACCTAAACCTCCAAAAGTATCATTCAATACAGTGATAAATCCAATGATTATAGCAAGTATTGCTGAATATTTTATCGCATTATTACAAGGGAATTTATTTCTAAATACACTTGTTAAAATCAATATAATAATTGGTGGATATAATGTAAATAAAAGTGGAATTGCCAATTTTATTATTGCATCTACACCCAAACATGAGAAAATGAAACTTGCACAGCAAACTATCATAAGCCAAATTTTATAAGGAATTTTCGGTATTAATTCTGAAAAATATTCTGCAACCCCTCCTGTAAGAGCAACTGAAGTAGTTAAACAAGCTAAAATTACTATTACAGAAAGCATCAAAACACCGGAACGACCAAATAATAATCCTGTAAAGCTAAGTAAAATATCTGTACCATTTTCTGCATTTGCAACATTAAGTCTTGAACTTGCTCCTAAGTAACAAAGTCCACAATAAACTATACTTAAACAGATGAAAGCTATAATTGAAGAAGATAAAATTACTTTCTTTTCTCTATCTTTCTTTATCTTATAAAAAATCAAAGCATTTACAATAACAGCATTAAAAAGTCCTGCACCGAGTCCATCTAAAGTTTGAAACCCGTTTATAAATGATTCATACATTACTTTTTGTAAATTTTGTCCAGCTTGAATTTCTCCAACCGGAGATATAATTCCTGTTATAACCATAATAATTAAAAATGCTAATAATGTAGGAGTTAAATATCTACCAATAAAATCAACAATTTTTTCAGATTTTATACAAATAAAATATGTAGCAACAAAAAATACAGCAGTTGTTATAGTCAAACTTTTAAATCCAAAATTTGCAACACCTAAATTATATGTAATTGCTCCAGTTCTTGGAATTGCAACTAGAGGTCCTATACATAAAGATACACAAACCAAAACAATAGTTCCTAAATACTTTCCTAAAGGTTTAACGAATTCTGTAATACCACCACAACTAAATACGCAATAAAGCGATACCATTGCTAAAAGTCCATCTGCAGCCATATATAAAATAAAAGCTATTGGCCAGTAAGAGCCTGAAGAATAACCCAAAAATGTTGGAAAAATTAAGTTTCCGGCACCAAAAAACATTGCAAACAAACTAAAGCCTATTACAAATATTATTCTTAATTCTTTTTTCATACTTCCCCCTTGATAATAACGATTTCTTTAGATATATTAACATAAAAATTCAAAACTTGCAAGGCTTATCGACTTGAAAAATCATCTTTATATTCTCTATTTTATTTCACGATTTGAAGTATATAAAACTGAAAATAAATAAAGTTTATTGTATAATTATTCATTGTGAAAATTATATAATTTATCAAGATAAAATATTTACATAAAAAAAGGGAACTTAAAGTTCCCTTTTAGAAATTATCACTTAAATTATCCTAAAATCTTAGTAACAACTCCTGAACCTACTGTTCTTCCGCCTTCTCTGATGGCAAATCTTAAACCTTCATCAATAGCGATTGGAGTGATTAATTCGATTATGAATTTAGCGTTATCTCCTGGCATAACCATTTCAACGCCTTCTTCTAATTGGATATTACCAGTTACGTCAGTTGTTCTGAAGTAGAATTGTGGTCTGTATCCTGAGAAGAATGGAGTATGTCTTCCACCTTCTTCTTTAGTTAATACGTAAACTTCTGATTCGAATTTAGTATGTGGGTTAATTGTTCCTGGTTTAGCAAGAACTTGTCCTCTTTGGATTTCGTTTCTTTGAACACCTCTTAAAAGAAGTCCAATGTTATCTCCGGCAGCAGCTTCGTCTAACATTTTCTTGAACATTTCAACACCAGTTACTACAACTGTTCTTCTTTCTTCAGTTAAACCTACTAATTCAACGTTATCTTGAATTTTTACTTTACCTTTTTCTACTCTACCTGTAGCAACAGTTCCTCTACCTGTGATTGAGAATACGTCTTCTACTGGCATTAAGAATGGATTGTCGATATCTCTAACTGGTTCAGGAATGAATGCGTCAACTTCTTCCATTAATTTAACGATTTTGTCTCCCCATTCTCCATCTGGTTCTTCAAGAGCTTTTAAAGCTGAACCAACTACGATTGGAGTGTTATCTCCATCATATTCATATTCATTTAATAATTCTCTAACTTCCATTTCAACAAGTTCGATTAATTCTGGGTCATCAACTTGGTCTTCTTTGTTTAAGAAAACAGCGATTTTTGGAACACCTACTTGTCTTGCAAGTAAGATATGTTCTCTTGTTTGAGGCATTGGACCATCAGCAGCACTTACTACTAAGATAGCTCCGTCCATTTGAGCAGCACCTGTAATCATGTTCTTTACATAGTCGGCGTGTCCTGGGCAGTCAACGTGTGCATAGTGTCTGTTTGCTGTTTCATATTCAACGTGAGAAGTTGAAATTGTGATTCCTCTTTCTCTTTCTTCTGGAGCTTTATCGATGTTTGCATAATCAACGAATTCACCAGTACCAAATCTTTTATTTAATACTAAAGTGATAGCTGCAGTTAAAGTAGTTTTACCATGGTCAACGTGACCGATAGTTCCGATATTAACGTGTGGTTTAGTTCTTTCAAATTTTTGCTTAGCCATTTTACTAAAATCCTCCTAATCTATTTTTTTGCTCTCTCGCCAATTACTTTTTCAGAAATTGCTTGAGGCACTTTTTCATAATGATCGAATTGCATTGAATATGTTGCACGACCTTGAGTATTACTTCTTAAGTCAGTTGCATATCCAAACATTTCTGCTAAAGGTATGAATGCATCAAGTACATGAACACCATTCTTAGGATTCATTCCTTGGATTCTACCTCTTCTTGATGAAACATCACCCATAACATCTCCTAAATATTCATCCGGAGTTGTTATTTCAACTTTCATCATTGGTTCTAATAAAACCGGAGCTGCTTTTCTAACAGCTTCTCTAAATGCCATTGAACCTGCAATCTTAAATGCCATTTCAGATGAGTCAACTTCATGGTATGAACCATCGTATAAAGTAACTTTAACATCTAAAACAGGGTATCCGGCAAGTACACCTGCTTGAGTTGCTTCTTCAATACCTTTTTGAACTGGTCCGATATATTCTTTTGGAATAGAACCACCAACGATATTATTTACAAACTCAAATCCTTTACCAGGTTCTTGAGGTTCAATTTTAATTTTACAGTGTCCGTATTGTCCACTACCACCAGATTGTCTTACATACTTTCCTTCAGCATCAGATTCTTTAGAAATAGATTCTCTGTAAGAAACTTGTGGATTTCCTATATTAGCTTCTACTTTGAATTCTCTTAAAAGTCTATCAACGATGATTTCTAAGTGTAATTCACCCATACCTGAGATAATTGTTTGACCAGTTTCTTCATCAGTATAAGTTCTGAAAGTAGGGTCTTCTTCAGCTAATTTGTGTAAAGCTATACTCATTTTTTCTTGAGATGCTTTTGTCTTTGGTTCGATAGCAACAGAAATAACCGGTTCTGGGAATTCCATTTTTTCTAAGATTACATGGCTA
>UMIY01056357.1_pt1 | contig 12582 bp, 9 predicted proteins | sample 1965921 | NCBI WGS metagenome assembly UMIY01 (sample SAMEA4836134, study PRJEB28245) | human gut metagenome | biome: gut microbiome; material: fecal sample | place: Denmark | collected 2008
TCATCTTTAAAATTATTATTTTTAAAATATAAATTTGACCATCTTTCTTTTTTATCTTCTTTTTCTCTATCATAGTAATCAGAAGTATTATAAAGAATTTCTTTATTTTTTATAATATCATCTTCTTCATATAAATTATCTATATATTTGCCATAAAATTTATTACTTTTTACTTCTTCAACATCTATTTTTTCATTATCATTTTTTTGAAGTTCACAGAAAATCATTATATTATTAGCAGATTCTGAATTATTAGAATAGAAATCATTCTCCGTTATGTTATTATATTTAGCATATGTTGGAGAGCTCTCTCCTAAAACTATGTCTATTGCTTTTATAATATTGCTTTTGCCCGAATTATTTTTTCCAACTATAACATTTTTTCCTGAATTAAAACTTAATGTTAAATCTTTTATTGAACGATAATTTTTTATTATAACTCTACTAATATACATATTCTTCTCCTCTTCACAAAAAGCAAAATAATTCTGTAATTTTTAATTACTCTCATACTTTGCTTTTCTTTTGTAAACTTATTCTAAATACTCTTTTAATCCATCAACTATTTTATACACTTTGGTCATTGGATTTCTTTGTGATGCTTGTACATCTTTATTTAATTCTTCCATATATTCACAATTCTTTATTGCTGTATGTAGCCTTTCTTCACTTGTAACTTTTTCAAAAATGTTTGTATCGTTTTTAGTATATTCCCCTAAACCTTTTTTCTGAAATTCTTTACTTAATTCTTGTAATACATTATCTTTTGAAATATACCTACTTACTTTCTTAAAATGTGATAATAACCATAATTCAAAATTTGGATTAGACCAAGCCACATTATAGTCACATGTTCTAATTGCTTTATCAAACTGTTCATCTGAGTAATCATCTTTATCAAATACAACCCAAACTTGTCCATATCTTTTATTTGAATAGTTTACAAATTTATCTGTATATTTTACTAAAGCTGTGGTATTTTCACCTGTTCCTTTTATTTCAATATTAGGAATTAATACATCAACTTTGCTTCCATACTTTTCATTTATCTTTTTCTTTAATCCATTAAAATAATTTGGTTCAGTTTGCTTCCCTTCACATACAATTAAGTAATTAGCTGGTGCAAGCTTTTTACTTTTTAATCTGTCTTTTCTTGATATATTTTTATTATTCTTCATATATTATATCAAACTCTTCCAATACTGGAATAGCACCATATCTTCCAGTTAAATAATCTTTATTGTAAGTTGCATCATTTCTTACTTTTTTGCCTGCATTTTTATCATCTTCTAGTATATAATCAGACAATGCATATATTTCAGAAATACCATCTTTATTTTTTTCTGCAAACCATATTTCGTCTCTTCTAAATGTTTCTTTATTTAGGTTTACTGTGTCATGTGTTGAATATATTAACTGCCCATTGCCTTTATTTGTATCACTATTATGGAATAAATTAATAATATATCTCGTTAATAAAGGATGTAGTTTTGCATCTAATTCATCAACAAATAATACCATACCATTTTTTAATGCATCCATAAAGAAATCAAATAAGTGAAACATTTTTCTAGTACCATTGGATTCCAAATAAAATGGTAATGCTTTCAATTCTCCATTTTCTCCCTTATGAATAACTTCAATGTCTATAATACCATTGTTGCTTTTAACAGCCTCTATTGAATCTGGTGTAGTTTTTATTCCCTCAATTCCAGAATCAAAAGTTTTTATGAATTTTAATAATTCTTTTTTATAATTTTCATCACTTAATATTTTTAATGAAACTCTATTATTAATAAATCTTTCAAAATTCGGATTACCTAAGTCTAAATATGTGCTGTTTACAAACCAATCATATACATTACTAAAATCTTCATTATTTCTATCTATTTTGCTATATATATTTAAGAATAATGTTCTTTCGTCTATATTTACTAACTCTGAAATTTTGTTAGGTTTCATTGATACATTGTTATTGTCTCTTTCAAAAATAGAATAAAATTTATTAACTCTTTTTTCAAATAACCACTCGGAAATTATTTTATCTTTTAAAACTTCAAAGCCATATTTATATATTTTATTATTTTTTGCTAATATTTCTACTTCTAAAGCGATTGGATCATTATTTATCATAAAACTATAAACATTTTCTTCATCTATTGGAGAATTCTTTTTAGAGTCATCGCTTACTAATATTCTTTTTTTCATATAATCAAAAGCCTGTAACACATTAGTTTTTCCACTAGCATTGGCACCATAAATTGCAGATACTTTTAAATATTCACCATTTTCTGTTTTAGCTACATTATATTCATGTTCTTTTAATGATGTTGCTTCCATATCTAAACAATTTTCATTTTTAAAAGATTTGAAATTTTTAAAACTAAATCTTATTAACATATTAAAATCCTCCTTTGCTTTATATATTATATGCTAAAATTAAAAAAATATCAATATTTTTGAGAAATTTTCTCAAATTTTATTGATATTTTTATTTTTTACATGTTATATTCCCATAAGCTTAAATGACCTTTTGCATCTATTGGATTTTCAAATACTTCAACATATGAAACTTGCCATCCATAGTTTTCTTGAAAAGAACTTTTAGTATAAATATCACTATTTTCTTTTAACAATAGTTCTTTGAATTCTGGAGACATCTTTATACAATCTACTAATTTTACTTTTCCTAAAATTTTCCCATATGGTAATTTTGCTGGAAGATATTTTTCTAATCTTTTCATTGCTTCTTTATCTATGCCTTTACCTGCATGTATTAATAAATCTCCTCTATATTTTGTTTGCCAACTTCTAAATTCAAACCTTTTGTCACCTTGCATTATTAAAGTTGCCCATGGCTGTTTAATTGTTAAAGCTTTCATTTTTAGCTAACTCCTTTATCTTATTATTTTCCCATTCCTCGTATTTATTTTTGTATTCTTCTTCATCGCTTGCTAATATTTCTGTACCATCATCAAAAATAATTAGGATTTTATTAAAATCATTTCCACCAAAGTGTAAATAATCTTGTCCACCATCAATATAACAATTATTACATTTGCAACTTACCAAGTTATGCGTAGATTTAGATTCTATTGTATCATTACAGCATAAACATTTTATTTTCATATTATTCACCTATCATTCATTTTTATTATCCTATTTTTATTATATTTTCTAAATAACTCCTCATCTTTTTAACATCTTCAATCTTTAATTCTATACATACACCATCTGAAGATGGTGCTTTTGTATCTTTTTCTATAAAAGCTATAAATATCCTAACTACCTTATCTTTTCTAGATATATTTTCTTGCTCATAATTATTGTTTTGATATTCTTCTCCATACGGATAAAAATAAATTTTAAAAGATGGTTCTATTGGTTCAAAGCTGTAGTTACTTTCCATTTTATCGTTAATAAACTCATTTAAAACTTCATATAAATTATCTACTTCAATGCATTCTAAGCCATAATATGGATTGTCTATTTTTACATACTCATTCTCTATACAAATATTCAATTTACACCAGCAATCATCTTCATCAAGTTTATTAAATTTTCTAAACTTTTTATTAATATAGTTATCTATACTAAACTTCAATTTATTATATCCATCATTTATTTCTACCATAAGTTCTCCTGTATATTATATTTTATTTTACAAAAAATTCATTTGTAAGTTTTCCTCCCCAACGAGGATTACTATATAAAATAGATTCTACTTTTATAATCTCATCTATATTCACTTTCTTAAAAGTTTGATTATATTTATTTTTCTCATCACCTATTAACTTATGATTTTCTTCATCTAAATTATCCCATGTCCATAAAAATATATTATCATGTACTTTACCATCATATGAATTTCTATCACATGTTCTAAATGGATCTGCGAAGCCAACCATTTCACTTTCATCTCCTAAAGTACATCTGGTCATCATTCCATTTATACGTTCCAAATTATCATTAGTAAGTTCCTTAATATCAGATATTTCTCCATTTTGTTTATAAAATATAATTATATTATTCATATATTCTTTCCTTATAATTAATATTCTCTTACGAAATATTCGTTAAATATTTTTATTTTAATATCCATAATCAGCTTCTAATCCATTTTGTTCTCTGTAAATTCCCTTAACTAAATATTTAATAATACTTCTCATCTCATAAGTAGGACCTATCGAATAATCATCATAATGCATACCATTTGCAGTAAAATCTTTTAAATGTATTAGATATGAATTTCCATCGGAAATTTTATCTATTGAATATGACAATTCAAAATAACTTAAAAATAATACATCACAGATACTTTTACATTTATCCACATTATCTGCTTTTATAAATGCATAATCTCCTTGTAATTCTTCATAAGCAGTTAACTGCTGTTTTATATCTGCAAAATAAACTTTATCTCCATTACTTTTAGTTATATATTTATTGTCATTATTATATGTTTCTATTTTATTTTTTGGAATTATCTCATCTGTCCATTCATCATATTTTATATTGTCACTAAAGCCATTATATCCATATTGTTGATACTCATTGTCTAAATCTCCATTTACAAAGAAAATAACCACTCCAAAAATAATTATTCCTATTAAAATTACCCATCTTAATTTATATAATATATACATTCCACCTATTTGAGATAAAATATCATCATTTTTTGACATACATAAAATCCCCTTTTACTAATTTAGTATCTGCTTTTCAATATAACACTTATTCTATTCCCAATGCTTTATATACTGCTTCTTCAGGCGTATTATAAAACGATATGTTAAATTTTGAAAATAAATCACTTGGTACTGAAGAAATATCTGCTGCTGATGACATTGGAAGTAATATTCTTTTTGCTCCTGAATCAAAGCAAACTTGTAATGTATTTGCCAATTCTTCAACTTTTCCTATTGTACCACCAATACTCATACTACCTAATATTACTAAATTTCCTAACATAGATTTCTTTAAAGCACAACTACATAATGCCACAAATGTAGCTAGTGAAATGTCTTTTGAAGCACCAACACCTTGTAAATCCTCTATATGTAATAAATAATCTACATTTTCAGTTTGAATACTAGCACTAATACTCTTTTTATTTGCTTTAAAATAATTATATGCTGTATTTATTGATTCTTTTGACTCTCTATCAGCTCCAATTCCGGAAATAGATAATTTACTATGTCCATTTGAGGATTCAACTTCAATCTTATAAGTTCCTATCATTCCAGAATTTCCTCTACCAACAAAATAAGTATGACCTGCTTTTAATAGTCCATCTGGAATTAGTTTTCCACCACCATTTTCTGGTACAGATACAAAATTTTCTTCCATTGTATCTAAATCAATATACGAGAAATGAACATCATAGAATTCCATTCCACCTATTTTCTTTAATTGTTCTTTTACACGTCTTCTACCTACTAAAGCATATTTAAGTATTTCTTCTAAATCTTCCTTTGTAAATTCTCCATTTGGATATAATAATTTAACTAAGCCGGATACTGTTTTTCTAACTGCAATTACATCTCTTTGATTCAAATTATTTCCTAATTTAAAGTATTTATCTAATGAGTCTGAAAATGTTCTTTTTCTCATTTCTCTAAAATATTCTGATAAATAATCAGTAATAAATCCATACTCATCAGTTATTAATTCTGGTCTCATTTTTGGTATTTCCCAGCCTGGTAAATAAAAATGTATTCTATCAAAAAATGCAGAGTCATTAGCTATTTCTTTTGGGAATGGTTCAAATAAGTTTGATGTTTTCAACAAAACTTCTACACTTTGATTTATATTTCCAATAAAGGCCATAGATGCATTGGCATTTTTTTCTTCTTTTCCTCTTGCAAAAGAGCCAGAAGCCATATAATCTTTCATTATTTGAATTCCATCTTTATCTTTAAAGGTTATACCTGCAACTTCATCAAAAGCTACACAGTCCCACATTCCAACTAGTCCTATTTTCTTTTGACTCATGTTATAAAATAAATTAGCAACTGTTGTTTGTCCCCCTGAAACTAAAATGCTATTGGGTGAAATTTCTTTATATATATGTGATTTTCCTGTTCCTCTTGGTCCTAGTTCACACAAATTATAGTTATTTTCTACTAATGGTACTGCTCTTTCAATGAAATGCCATTTTTGTATTTCTTTAAGCCTTGTTGGCTCTATTCCCATCGAACGAATTAATATGTCCATCCATTCATCTTTTGTAAAATATCTTCTTCCATCAAATATTTGATTTATATCCATATTAGGAATTTGTATTGGATCTAACGCTGCTATTTTAAAAGGCATTCTATATTTATCTTCTTCATCAAAACTATAACTTACTTTAACAATACACCATATACCACCAACAAGTAATTTATCATATTTTTTTACTATTTCTTCGCTAATCATTGCGTCTTTTATACCTAAATTAGAAAATTCTGCTTGATATAAATCTAATTTTTCATTTAATCTTACTGTTACTTTATCAATAACAGTATATATACCTCTTTCCTTTATTTTTGACTTAATCTTTTCTGCCTCATCTGGGCGTACAAAGTTATCTGCCAATATTTTTTTTACTGTTTCAACACCATCATTAATAGCTTGTTCATCATTAGTAGCACAGTACATACCTAATAAGTATTCAAGAACATATACTGGTACATTGGCACCCTCTTTAATTTTTTTAGTTAAATCTTTTCTTACTACTTTTCCTGCAAAATAATAATTTAACTTTTCATTAAGTTCTTTCACTACTTCACCTCCTAGAAATCAAAATTATTAACTATTGCTATATCTATGTAGAATTTTATTTTATCTTTCACAATTCCTGTTTCTTCATCAATTATTACTAAATAATATGATTCATTTCTATCATATTTTATATTTTTGAATACAAATTTTTCTCTAAAGAATCTATCTTTAACTTCTGTATTTTCATAGTTAGCAATTATAGTGCACTCATCAGATATCCTATTTCCATCTTTATCTTCAAAATGTAATAAATATCTACAAGGTTTATTATTTTCATCTACGTTTGAGTCTTGTAAAAATTCTAAATAAGTAATAGCATTTGTTATCTTTGTTGATAATCCACTATAAGTAATGCCTACTTTTTTACTCTCTTCCGTAGTTCTAGTAGATTTAAAATCTATAACAGGAATTATTATTTCTTGAGGTAGTATTCCTCCGTGAATATAGTTTATTCCTGTTCCTTGTCTTGCAAAAATAATATTACCTTTTGGAATATTAACATATCCACTATTTTCTCCAAACAAATAGTCAAGACTTATTGACAAAATACCTTCTTCATCAACAATACTGTCTGAATAAGAATATCTAGTTTTTTGTTTTGTTGAATTAGTAGTTTTACCTGTCTTTTCATAGCTTTCAACTTTTCCTCTTTTATAGAAAAATCCGTGATCAGCAGTTATGAAAGCATTTATGCCACTAAATGTAGTATGTAAATCTTTTACCAATCTTTCTAGTTCATTTATCGCTTTATCACAAGCAGTAAATACTTCATTTTCATTATGTTCTCCTGCATTGTCTATGGTATCGTGATAAATATAAACAACTTTTTTGCCAGAAAATAATTTTTTCCATTCTTGTTTAGTCATGTCATATAAATCATCATATTTAATAGCAATAGAATCTGGATTTTCTTTTTGCAATAATCTCTCTCTATCTTTAATACTACTAGATGGTTGTCCATCTACTAGAATATCATCACTATCTTTAACTCTTAAAAGCTCTTTATTTGGAAGTAATGCAGCCATACCCAACTTTGTATAAGATGGTACTAATTCTTGCATATAAGTAATATCAGACTTACTTGCAAATTGTTTTAATTTTTCATTAAGTTCTTTTGCACATTCATATCTAAATGCGTCAGAAATTATTACAATTATTCTATCTTTTTTATCATTAAATGGCTTAATATAGTTATTATAGAAATCTTTTTGTAACACCATACGATTAGAATCGTATCTACTCATATTTTCTATCATATCGCTCCATTTAATAGCTAATTCACTCATAAAATTATTCACATAAATGTTTTCTATTTTATTTTTTAAACTAATAAACAGATCTCTATTTTCAATATTATCAAAAAAGAAATACACTTTTCTATACAAAGTATCAACTTCACTAAAATTATCTGCATAATCTTTTGCAAATCTATCAATATCAACAATTTTAATTGAATCTTCTACCCTCTTTATTTTTCTAAAGAATGCTATTGCAACTTTTAATAAATTATATTCATTACTTAATTTTTCAAACCAATATTTATTTTCTCTTGCATCAATGTAATTTTTATATATATCATACTCGCCTATTCCATCAAATAATTTATCAACTACATATTTTATGATATATTTGTCTATACTTTCAAATGCGTCGCTTAGAATATAATCCTCTATATCCATTGAACTAAGTAATTCATCAATTCCAAATTCTTTTTCAACTTCTTTTGATAGTTTTTCAAAGCATTCTTTTGTTATTTTATCTCTCATCAAATTGTTGATAAATACTGATACATTTGTTGCTTTATCAGTAAGTAAATATTTGCTATATCTACTTACCTTTTTAATATCTTTTAAAGTTATTGCAAAATATGTAAATATCAATGATTTATATACTTCCGGTAATTCTTCTGAAGAACTTATACTTGTACCAAATGTATTATTAAACAGACTTAGTATAAATTCTTCACTACCAAACTTAAATAATTCTTCATATCTTTTTTGATCTTCATAATAACATTTTAGAATTTCTTTTAATATCTCATCCTCATTTATAGACTTAATATTAAGTAGAATAGCAGTAATAATTAAATCAATATTATCATTGTCTTTTTCTTCAATATCAAAGTTTTTAAACTCATTTTCTCTTTTTTTGTTACCAAAGAATTTTGTATATTTATTTATAATGTTTCTACAATCTTCTGTTAATCCTAAATTCTTTAATCTCATTGTTGTTGAATCTGGATTGAACAATAAATCACTATTAGCAGTTTCTAAATCTAATAAATCATTATCTATTCCCTTTTTTCTTTCAAATGGAAGATAGATAATAATGTTTTTATTTAGTTCTTCTTTTTCAATATGGTATCTAATCCAAAAACTATTATTATCATACTTAATAATTTCTGTATTATCTAATTCAAGTTCATTTATAAAATCTGCATAATCTTGTTTTGGATCATACCAGAAAATTATCTTTCTAGTTCTTTTTCTTTCGGTATCTCTTGAAAAAGCACCATTTAAAGTATCTTTTAATAATTCTAATACTTCATCAAACATAATCTATCCTCCTATTTTATTTTTGCTAGTATATCTTGAAATTTAGCATAGTTTACCTTTACTCCATCATCTAAATCAATTTTTATTCTTTGATTTGCAATGTGTGCTATTTTTTCATCATATTCCCTTATTTCTTGTAATTTAGCATTTAAGTCTGCTTGCCTTTTTTGTGCTTCTTTTTTATCAGTCATTGATAATTCTGTAGTAAGTTTATAATTTATATCAGATAATAGTTTCTCATAAGTTGTTTGCATTCTATGTAAATAATCTAATCTAATTTTAGGCACTAAATTTTCATTATATCTGTGCATATATATTAGTGCTTTAAAACCATTTTTCTTTCCACTATCAAATAGCCAATATATAGGTCTTTTTTTATAGATTTTAACATGGTCATTAAAGAAATCATTTACAAAATATCTTCTTATAGTATCATCGCTTGTTTCAGTTCCTTTTTTACCTAATGTTTCTGCAATAAAATCAAGATTTTCATTTAATGTTTCTTTGCCATAAGCGACACTTATAAACCTCTTAAATCTTTCAACAATGTCATCTCCAAAATATGCTTCATCAGTTATAGGAATAACATTATCATTGTCAACATCAAATGATAACTCTATTTCTTTTCCATTATCATTTAGAACAGTATAATTTGCTTGACTAGCACCTGCCCATCCACCATATTTACCTTTATACTTTTTATATACTTTATCAAAATCTCCGCCTGCATATATTAAGCCATCTTTCTCAAGGGAATATCTACCAAACATACAGCCCACTGCATAACTAATTAAAGATTTTATTTCTCTTTCTTGATCTGCTTTTCTAATTGTTACCTCTTTATCTTCTTCCTCTGGTTTTAATTCATCTTGAAGTCCATATATATCAATAAATATTCTATTTAATTCTTCCTCATTTTTCTTTAAAGTATTAAATTGTTTTTCTGTATATTCCTTCCATCTTCTAAAAGAATCAGATATTTTTGCTTTCATAGGTAACTCATCAGTAATATAGCATTCTTCTCCATAATTATTTTTTACAATTTTTAAATGTGTTGGAAGAACTTTAACATTAGAATTATGTAATCCAGGCATAGAATCTATAAATTCTAACAAAGGATGTTTTTTAAAATCCCAACTTGTTTCAAATGAATCCCAATCTTGTTTTGATATTTCAATGCATTCTTTTTCAAATCCACTTACATAATTTTTTTTCTCTTTATTGATAATCAAAGGTAATGCCTTAACATCTTTTGCTTGTAAATTGATTGTAGGATTAAACAACTCCAAATACATTGCAGCAAGATTAGTATTTAGAAATGCTAAAACATAAAACAAATTATCTTCTAAATAACAAATGGATGGACCACCCATATCAAATACACAATTTACTGGTAAATATCTAAAACTATTGCCTCTAGATGTTAACATAGTATAAGTTATTCCCTCTTGATACCACAAAGACTTTTCCAACAAATTAGAAGTAGGATTTTTTAGATAAAAGTTTCTTGCTTCATCAGACCAGTCAATCACTAAATCAATATTTCCATAATGTTTCCTATATTCTCCTCCTTTAGCATAAAATACCCATTTTTTATTTTTTCCTATTTCTGTTTTATTTACTTCCCATATATTCCTTAGATATTTTTCATTATTTGCAGTTTTATTTTGCGAACCAGTGTATTTACTTATATCATCTATGCTTATACAATTTGAAAATGGTTTTATTACATTATCATCTATCCAGTATGCAACAGGATTTCCAGGAATTTTACTAAACTTATCTTGATTAGTTATTTTAAATTTTTCATTTATGGTCGGAAATTTAAAAGGAATCCCATTTTCATCTGTTTCGTAATATCGTATGCATTGATATATTCCATTTTTGCTTGACTTACTATTTTTTAAAGTAAAAGCCACATTACCAAAATTAATTCCTAAACTTGTACCTCCTTTTCCCAAATATGGCATATGTATTAAACTATCTATATGTTTTTCATTTAATAATTTTATTCTAAACTTTTCAAAAGTATTTAAAAACATCCATCCTTCCATAGTTATCATACTTTGATATCCACTTTCTTTAACTAAATTACAGTCAATAAATGTAGCAAATAAATCATTTTTAGTTAAAGCATAATTTTTATTTAAATAGTTTTTTAAATTATCTGTCATAACACTTGAATTTAAGTATGGAGGGTTAGTAACCATTACATCATATTTACGAGATAAAATATTATGTATTGTTATTAGTGGTAACAATTTTTCTTTTAATTCGATACCAAATATAGTTATATCATTATTTATAGTTTTTTCTAGTTGTGTATAATCATCATTATCTAAAATTAAAAGAGAGCCTATTTCTTTTGCATTTTTAAAATTTTCAATCAAATATTGAGCCTGCTTTTTGAAATTTTCATTACTTATATTATCAATAATAGATTGTGAAATAGAATTTGACTCTTGAATACTCATTACATTAATGTTTCTACCTATATCTTTATTAAATATATCTTTATCATATTGCCTTGCTTTTAATAAAACAGATAAAATTGATAATTGGCCTGCTCTATCATCTATATCTAATCCGTATAGGTTATTTTTTAATATAAGTTCTGGAATATCTTTTTTATTGTAACCTGCTTGAAGATATATTTGATAAAATATTTCAAAAGCATATACAAGTATATGCCCACTGCCACAACAAGGATCAATAAATGTTATTTCGGTGGGATCTAATTTGTCTTTTTTATTTTCTATATTTTCTTTAATAAAATATTTCCAATTATCCGTTATAGAAGATGATGGATATAAATTATTGCTTGGATATAGATTATCTGATTGGTATAATGCGCCATCTCCGTTATGTTCTACCCAATATCTTCCCAATGAATTTTCAACCATATATTTTACAATCCAATCTGGAGTAAATAGTTGAGTTGCATAGGGAATTTCATTTTTTTTGTATGCTTTTTTAGCAGAAATAACTCTATCTTTTTCTGTTTGATTATAATATTGATATAACCACCCTATAATTTCCACATTACTATAATTTTCCTCTGGCACTTCATTTATAACTTTTGTAACAAACCCAGTGTCATTTAATAAATTGTCTGGTATTAAAATATCAATATAATCAGTAACCCCATTAAATACCTGTGGAATTACTCTACCAAGCTTTTTACAAACTAATAGTAAAACATATTTAAACTTTTCGTTATCATCTTTTAATTCAGCATATTTTCCTTTTTTAAAATCTATAT
>UMIY01028605.1_pt1 | contig 12544 bp, 11 predicted proteins | sample 1965921 | NCBI WGS metagenome assembly UMIY01 (sample SAMEA4836134, study PRJEB28245) | human gut metagenome | biome: gut microbiome; material: fecal sample | place: Denmark | collected 2008
TCAGGTGTATTTATGGGAATATTAATGGTATTGGCAATTGTAGCAGTCTATAGAGCGTTTAAAAATGATAAGTAAGTAGTGCAATATTATGGAAGAAATAATAATTCATAATAAATATTTTTTGTTAGAAGTAAATAAAAATCTAAATAAACTATATCTTAGTGATTAAAAACTAACAAAATGGAAATAATTAATATAAACATTTATAAAACTATAAAGAAAGGGTATATCTTCTATGACAAGAACAAAATTAAAAGATAGAATTCTTCCTACATATACCAAGGGAGAAGAGATATTTAATATGACGTCTCATATTGTTGGAGTTGTGTTAGGAATTGTAGCAATAGTTCTTTGCGTTATAAGAGCAGGTATTCATAGAAATGTTTATGGAGTTGTAAGTGGAGCAATCTATGGTACTACAATGCTTATTTTATACACAATGTCAAGCATTTATCATGGCTTAAGCCCACGCTGCTCAGGCAAAAAAGTAATGCAGGTATTAGACCATTGTACAATATTTTTACTTATTGCAGGCTCATATACACCATTTGCATTATGCACTTTTAGAGAATATGATACAGCTACTGGGTGGACCATCTTTGGAATTATATGGACAATGGCAATTTTAGGGATAGTATTAAATGCAATAGATTTGAAAAAGTATAACAAATTTTCAATGATTTGTTATCTTGGAATGGGATGGGCAATAATATTTAAAATAAACTTGCTTCCAGCATTATTACCATTACCAGGACTAATTCTATTAGTTGCAGGAGGACTTGCATATACAATAGGTGCAATTTTGTATGGAGTAGGAAAAAGGCATAAATGGATGCATTCAATATTTCATTTGTTTATATTATTAGGAAGTTTATTACAGTTTTTCTGTATTTTGTTATATGTAATGTAAAATAACGCGTCAGTATATTAAAGATATATGAATACTGGCGTGTTTATAAATTGTGAAATAATTGTGAAAAGTATTGAATAAGATGGAAGTAAATGGTAAGCTTATAAAGTTAAAAAGGGTGTTTAGAGAAAGGAAAGAATATGTTACGATTAGAGAATATAAAGAAAGATTATATAACTGGAGATAGCAAAGTTGAAGCGCTAAAAGGAATAACGCTTCAATTTAGAAAAAGTGAATTTGTATCTATATTAGGACAAAGCGGTTGTGGCAAAACAACTCTTTTAAATATTATTGGTGGCTTAGATAGATATACATCAGGAGATTTAGTTATAAATGGAAAGTCCACAAAGGAATTTAAAGATAAAGATTGGGACTCATACAGAAACCACAGTGTAGGTTTTGTGTTTCAGACATATAATTTAATTCCGCACCAAACAATTTTATCTAATGTTGAGCTTGCTTTAACACTTTCTGGTGTATCAAAGTCTGATAGAAGGAAAAAGGCAATAAAGGCATTGGAAGATGTAGGGTTAGGAGAGCAAATTCATAAAAAACCAAATCAATTATCTGGTGGTCAAATGCAGAGGGTAGCTATAGCTAGGGCATTGGTAAATGACCCAGAGATTATTTTGGCTGATGAGCCAACAGGAGCACTAGACACGAAAACAAGTGTGCAGATAATGGAAATTTTAAAGAAGATTTCCAAAGATAGATTAATTATTATGGTTACACATAATCCGGAATTGGCTGAAAAGTATTCTTCTAGAATCATAAGAATTCTAGATGGAAAAATAACAGATGATTCTAATCCATATACTGTCGAAAACGAAGAAAAAGAAGATAGAACTACAAAAGCAAATAGCAAAGTATCTATGAGCTTTTTTACTGCACTCTCTCTTAGTTTAAATAACTTAATGACAAAAAAGGGAAGAACATTTTTAACAGCTTTTGCTGGTAGCATTGGTATTATAGGAATTGCACTTATTCTTTCTTTATCTAGTGGTATGCAGACATACATAAATAGGGTTGAGGAAGATACATTATCATCTTACCCTATTACTGTTCAAGATGAAACTATTGATATGACTAGCATGATGACATCTTTGATGGGGAAAGAGGAAGATACTGCTCACGAAGATGGAAAAGTGTATTCTAAAAATACTGTAACTGATATGTTAAGTACTATTTCAACTAAAATACAAAGTAATAACTTAGAAGAATTTAAAAAGTATTTAGATAATGAAAATAGCGAAATTAGGAATTATACAAATGCTATTCAATATAGTTATAATTTGGATTTGAATATATACAAAGAAAACACTAATGAAGAATCAGAAGATAATTTTGCTCAAGTTAATCCAAGTCAAATCTTTTCAAAACTTGGTATGAGTGATATGGAAAACATGATGATTGCTGAGACAAATGTATGGCAAGAGCTTTTAAATAATCCAGAATTATTACAATCTCAATATGATGTGTTGGCAGGTAAATGGCCAGAAAATTATAATGAAGTTGTGCTAGTGGTTGATGAAAATAATGAGATATTAGATTACACTTTATACTCATTAGGAATATTAGACCAAGATGAATTAGAAGAAAAGTATCAAAAAATTCAGGATGGTGAGCCAGTTGAAGAAGAAGAGCAAAAATCATACACATATGATGAATTACTAAATACAAAGTTTAAATTACTATTAAATACAGACTATTATGAAAAAGATGGAGACATTTGGATAGATAAAAGTAAAGATGATGATTACATCAAAGAAAAATTAGAAGATGCAGAAGAAATAGAAGTTGTTGGAATAATAAGACCAAGTGAAGGCACTGTGGCTACAGCAATGTCTGGTACGATAGGATATACAAAAGAATTAACTGAGCATGTAATTAATAAAATAAATGATGCAGAGATTGTGAAAGAGCAAAAAGAAAACCCAGACATAAATGTATTTACTGGGATAGAATTTCCAGAAGATACAGATGCAAGATTTGATTTTTCTAAGCTAACAGATAAGCAAAGAATGTATATGGCTTCTTTAAGTGAAGAAGAATTAGCTGAGCTTATGCAGCAATATACAGAAAATGCAAGCGCAACATATGAAGGAAACCTAGAAAAAATGGGAGTTGTAGATTTGGATAGCCCAAGCACTATAAGTATTTATCCTAAAGATTTCGAATCAAAAGATGCAATAGCAACTTCGATAGAAAACTACAACCAAAAACAACGTAATGATGGCAAAGAAGAAAACGTAATAACATATACAGACTTAGTAGGGACAATGATGAGCTCAGTATCAACAATAATAGACGCTATAAGTTATGTGTTAATTGCATTTGTTGCAATATCACTTGTAGTATCATCAATAATGATAGGAATTATAACATACATCTCTGTTCTAGAAAGAACAAAAGAAATAGGAATTTTAAGAAGTATTGGTGCATCTAAGAAAGATATTTCTAGAGTGTTCAATGCAGAAACATTTATTGTTGGATTGGGAGCAGGTATTTTAGGAATAGTAGTTACATTAATTTTAAATATTCCAATAAATATGGTAATAAAAGCAGTAACAGATATAGGAGGCTTGGCAAGTCTACCAGTAGTTGGTGGAGTAGTGCTTGTAGTAATAAGTATGCTACTTACAGTAATTGCTGGGTTAATACCAGCTAGAATGGCAAGCAAAAAAGATCCAGTAGAAGCACTAAGAACTGAATAAAAATTAAGATTTGGACAGAATGGACTACTACATTTTGTCCAAATTTTTGGTGTTTGTGACAGGACACATATCTAAATTTAAATATCTTTAGGAATGCAAAAAAGTCAAGTGAAAAGTTAAACACAATTCTGTAGATTAAATCGGGTGAATAACACATGTACTTGACTTTATGTAAATTTCGTAGTATAATTCTATTACATTCTTTTTTATAAATCCTTTGTAATCTCTGCTATGAATGGGGCGGAGTTGACATATATATAGAAAAGACAGCACTCGTAATTGAGGAAGGATGAAGAATTATGGAAGAATTATTAATAGCTATAGCAATTGTTGGGATTATTGTTGGCATAGTTAAACTTATTCGTGCCGATACTTCTCAAGATAGAATCTTTGCAGTACTTATAATTTTGCTTATGATTTACCTCATGCTCCCTTAAGTGCTACAACGATTCTGGAAATCGTTTTTCCAAAATTTTTTAAAACTTAAACCATTCAATCAAAAAGAAGGTGCGAAAGTGCCTTCTTTTTGAGTATGAAATTGACATAATATATATTATATGGTAAAATTGATTTGTCTAGAAAATCTAGATTTAAACAAGTATTGAAAACCAAAACTCAAAACCAATAAACAACTGGAGGTAAGCAAAATGGAAAAGCAAAGTTGGAAAATTGAGGATGGTAAATGGGCTTACTACATGGATAATGGCAGTAAGGCCAAAGGTCTGCAACGCATTGGTGATAGGACTTTCTATTTCAACGCAAATGGACATCTGGAGCATGAAAAGTGGGTTAATATTGATAGAAATATGTTTTATATTCTTTCAGATGGCTCGTGTGCTAAAGGATGGAAATGGATTCATGGAGAAACCTATTATTTCTACGAAAAAACCAGAGGAGAATTTCCAGAATGCTCCATGGCAAAAGATGTTGTGGTGAATGGAATATACCTAGGCCATGATGGGAAGATAGACCGAAGAAAATAAGAAATTGATACTTACACAGAAGGGGGGCAAAATGCTCCTTTTTTGTGTGTGTTTGACTTTATGTAAATTTTGTGGTATAATATTCTCATAAGCTTTATATATATATCCTTTGGTTTATCTCTGCTATGGATGGGGCAGAGTTGACATATATAGCAAATACAACACTCTGAATTAGAGAAAGGATGAAAATTTATGACAGTTGTTATAGTTTGTATGTCTATTGCTATTACTATAGGAATACTCATTCTATTAATTGGAATTGCATATGCAAGAGAGGAGGAGTTTAGAGAAGGAGTTGTAATGGCGATTATAGGATCAATTGCTATAGTTGCAGGAATACTAGGTGTCTTATCGCAGAAGCCTGCAGGCAATTATACCGAATGGAAAATAGATTCGATAATCGAAATTTCCCCGGTAGAAGACGAACAATATGTTATTGACACAGGAAATGAATATATTTCAAAGCCTCATTGCCTTTAGAAATTGATGATGGAGAACAGTATATAATAATCGAGAAAGATGGAGATACTACCATTGATTTTGAAGAAATAGGTAAAGGAGAAACAAGCAAATGTGTCACTTTTTCAAGAAATGAAAAGTCAGTACTAGGGAATACTCTTAAGAAGACATATACAAAGTACGTTTTCTATATTCCAGAAACTTAAACCATTCATCAAAAAGAAGGTACGAAAGTGCCTTCTTTTTGGATGCGTGAGGAATATTGCAAGAATTGTTCCTTTTGTCCAAACACTCAAAAATATCATAAAAAACTCTGTACTATTTTGCAAAAATGGTATATAATAATACCGTGTTTTACCAACAGGCTTATATTCTTAATTAAGAATATACTGTGATTATATTAGAAACTGAGGTAATAAACATGAAAGATTTAAAAGATTATGAGAATTTAAACAGAAAGGAAAATTTGAAATTAGCATCTAAAGTTGTGCATGGCGCAGAGGGAATAGACCCAGCAACAGGCTCAATAAGCTTCCCTATTTATCAAACTGCTACATTCAAGCATAGTGGAATTGAGATAAGGGACCCATACAATTATTCTAGATGCATTAACCCTACCAGGGAAGAGCTTGAAAAAACAATGGCAATTTTGGAGGAAGGTACAAGAGCGTTTGCAGTAAATTCTGGAATGGCAGCTATTACACTTGTATTTTCACTATTAGAGCCGGGTGACCATTTGATTATGTCAGATGACATTTATGGAGGTACTTTTAGAGAGGTAAATGAAGTACTAGAAGTAAATGGAATTGAGCATGATAGCATTGATTTGTCTGATTTAGATTTACTGAAGAAGACTATCAAGAAAAATACGAAAATGATTTTTGTTGAGACTCCAACTAATCCAATGATGAAAGTCGCTGATATTGAAAAAATTGCAAAAATAGGACATGACATTGGAGCATTGGTTGTAGTTGACAACACATTCCTAACACCATATTTCCAAAGACCACTTACATTAGGAGCAGATATTGTTGTACACAGTGGAACAAAATATCTTGCAGGTCATAATGATGTTTTAGCAGGAGTAGTTGTTGTAAAAGATAGTAAAATAGGCGAAACATTAGAAATTAAGATGTATATCTATGGCGCAGGATTAGGACCAATGGATTCATGGCTAATGCTAAGAGGAATGAAAACTTTAGCTTTAAGAATGGACAAGCACAATGAAAATGCTATGAAAGTAGCAAATTGGTTACGCTCACAACCAAAAGTTGAAAAAGTATATTATGTGGGATTTGAAGATCACAAAGATTATGAAGTAACTAAGAAGCAAACTACTGGTTTTGGAGGAATGATATCTTTTAAAGTCGATAGCACAAAAACAGTTAATGATATTTTATCAAGATTAAAATTAATAATGTTTGCAGAGAGCTTAGGAGGAGTAGAAAGTTTAATCACTCACCCAGTTAGTAGAACTCATACAGAAATATTGGAAGAAACAAGAGAAGCATTAGGTATTACAGATACACTTTTACGTTTATCAGTTGGTATTGAAGATGCTGATGATATTATCGCAGATTTAGACCAAGCTTTGAGATAATGAAAAGGAGTGAAAAACATGACACGTTTTACAAAAATGCAAGCATATGGTAACGATTATGTGTATATAGATGCAATTAATCAAAAAATAGATAATGTAAATGAGCTTGCAAAATATATAAGCAATCGTCATTTTGGAGTAGGCTCAGATGGATTAGTTTTAATCTGCAAATCAGATGTAGCAGATTTTAGAATGAGAATGTTTAATCCAGACGGAACAGAAGGAGAAATGTGTGGAAATGCATTACGTAGTTTAAGCAAGTATGTATATGACCACAAAATGACGGGCAAAGAAGAGCTTACAATAGAAACTTTAGGCGGAATTCAACATGTAAAATTAACAGTTGAAGATGGAAAAGCTGTAAATATAGAGGCAAATATAGGAAAGCCTGTACTAGATACAAGAAAAATACCAGTAAATACAGATTTACCAGAATTTATAGAGCAAGAAGTAAAAATATTGGACAAGACATTTAAAATAACTGCAGTTTCTTGGGGAAATCCTCATTGTGTAATGTTTATAGATGATGTGGATGATTTTGACGTAGAAAAATACGGCAAAGCGATTGAATACAAGACAGATTTGTTCCCAAATAAGACAAATGTAACATTTGCACAGGTAATTGATAGAAATACTATCAAAATAAGGGAATGGGAAAGAGGAACAGGAGAAACAATCGGATGCGCTACTGGTTGCTGTACTGCTACAGTAGCAGCTGTTCTAACAGGCAGATGTGATAGAAAAGTAAATGTTCATCAAATTGGAGGAATTCTAGAAACAAACTGGGATGAAGAAACTGGAACAATGTTTATGAAAGGGCCATCCCATACTGTATTTGAATCTGAAATCGATGTAGATAATATTATAAATGAGAAGGTAAATAGAATGAAGAAATTAACAAAATTATTAGAAAATGTGGATTATGAACTAGTAAAAGGTAGTTTAGATGTAGATATTGTAGATGTAAAAGATGATTCAAGAAAGATTGAAGAGAATGATTTATACATTGCAAAAGTAGGAACTACATCAAATTCACACAAATTTATACCAGACGCAATAAAAAAAGGCGCAAAAGCAGTTGTTATTGAGCAAGATGTAGACATTCCAGAAGACGTTACAGTTATTAAAGTAAAATCTTCAAGAGAAGCAATGGCACATATCTCAGCAGCATATTTTGATTATCCTGCTAAAAAACTTGTTACGATAGGAGTGACAGGAACGGCAGGCAAAACTTCTACAACAAATATATTGAAGAAAATGCTTGAAGAAGCTGGAAACAAAGTGGGATTAATCGGAACAATTGGAGCTTTCATAGATAAAACAAAAATAGATTTACACAATACAACACCTGAAAATTACGAAGTGCAAAAATTGTTTGATAGAATGGTTAAAGCAGGGTGCAAGTATGCAATAATGGAAGTATCTTCACAAGGGCTTAAAATGCACAGAGTAGATGGAATTACATTTGACTACGGTGTGTTTACAAATATATCTAATGAACATATCGGACCAAATGAGCATGCAAATTTTGAAGAATATATGTATTGCAAGAGCTTATTATTCCAAAAATGCAAAACTGGAATTATCAATGTAGACGATAAAAATTGGGAAAACGTAACTAAAAATCATACTTGTAGCATAATAAAGTTTGGCTTAAATTCAGAAGATGTAGATGTAAGAGCAGAAAATGTAAAATTTATTATGACACATGATTTTCTAGGAATGGGCTTTGATGTAAAAGGCAAAGTAAATGATAATTTTGAAGTTGCAATTCCTGGTAGATTTTCTGTATATAATGCTTTATGCGCTATTACAATTGCAAATGAGCTTGGAATCAGTACAGATGCTATGAAAAAAGCATTACGCAAAGTTTCTGTAAAAGGTAGAATGGAGCTTGCAGTGTCAAACGACAAATACAAACTAATTATAGATTATGCACATAACGAAGATGAGATGACAAATTTAATGGAAACTATAATGGAATATAAACCAAAAAGAATAGTTTGTATCTTCGGAGGAGGAGGCAATAGAGCTAAATCAAGAAGATATGACATGGGAGAAATTTCTGGAAAGTATGCAGAGCTTACAATTCTTACAGAGGACAACCCTAGATTTGAGGATATAGACTCTATCAATAATGATATAATAGTGGGATTAAACAAGAGCAACGGCAAATACATTACAATAAAAGATAGACAAGAAGCAATAGAGTATGCAATGAAAAATGCACAAGAAGGAGATATTATACTTCTAATTGGAAAAGGTCATGAGCAATATCAAGAAATTAAAGGGGTACAATATTTCTGGGATGAAAGAGAAGCAGTAGAAAAAGCTTTAAAGAAAATAGAGAATAATTAGGAAGTTAAAGAGATTTAATATAAAATAAGGAGATTATGGGAAAATAGGAGACCATAGTCTCCTTATTTACATAAAAGTAATATTGTGATATAATATAATTATTCCAAATTAAAAAATATCTTACAACAAGGAGGAATCATCTATGGCAACAAGATATTTGGAAGGAGATGGAATATTTCTTTCTCCTGTTGAAGAAACTGATGTATCAGTTCTTCTGGAAATGCAAAACGAAAAATTCATTCGGGACATGATGTCTTCGTGTTTACCAAGAACATTTGAAGACATACAAGCAGACATTGTTAACACAAAGAAATCTGGCTCGCCGTACTTTTGGATTTTTAAGGAGTCGGAGAAAACAGATGAAGAAGGGATAGCAATAGGGTATGTTAAGCTAGAGATAGTCTCAAACATAATCAGAGCTTCTGAACTGCATATAGCTATTACAGAAGCGTATACCAAGAGAGGCTATGGAAAGCAAGTAATCAGACTAGTTACTGATTATGCTTTTGATTGCTTGAATTTGCATAGTGTTAGAGCTCTTATTAGAGAGAAAAACTATGCTTCACAGAAAGCATTTGAAAGCCAAGGATACAGAAGGGTAGGTGTTTTACCCGAATGGTCTTTCTATGATGGTGACTATCATGATTGCTACATCTATGATTGTATTCCTAGGTTCAGAAAGTCTACGAATGAACAATAAACAAAAGAAAGGATGAGGTGTTTATGATTAAAATTCGGCAGTGTGAGCTAAAAGACATCGACAATGTGGCTGAGCTTTCGAAGAAAGTGCTCAAGAATCTCCAACAAAAAGGTAAATCCGATTTGTTTGGAGGGGTTGATGAGTCAGAAATTGCGGCTGCAATGGAATTTCCGTCAACAGTAATTATTGCTGAGGATGAAAATGACAATGACAATATTGTCGGGTTCTTGCTTTTGCAAAAACCTAATGATGAAGAGGAAGAAGAATATGCGAAAGCATTTCCGAATTCCTACAAAGTAGGCGATGGCATTATCGTCAATGGTATTGGAGTTAGTCCGATACGGATAAAGATGGGAATTGCCACTTTGATGCTCGAATTTGGTAAGAAATATGCTCTCGAGCATGGATTTACTAAGTTCATTGGTACGATTCATCCAAAAAACGATGCGAGTGCTGGTGCGTTGTCTCATATTGCAGAAATGGAAAAAGGAGACCCTTTTATCCATGAAACCAGAGATGGAAGAAATTTGCTTCGGCAATATTTTATCCAGAATCTGAAGTAACACTTCTAACAGCAAAAGACCACTTCATAATGGAGTGGTCTTTTGTCATGACTAAGTTTCAGTCAAGCCTTGTTTTGGGGGACGGAGGAAAAAACAAGAATTGCTTTATTAATTAAACATTTTTATATAACACTAGACTTTTTTGAGATTTTGATTTAAAATAGTTTATGAAAAGAATAGGAGTGATAACAAATGAATATTTGGCATGATATAAATAAAGAAAGAATTGCAAAAAATGACTTTATTGGTGTAGTAGAAATTCCAAAAGGAGGAACTACCAAATATGAATTAGATAAAGAAACAGGTATGCTTAAACTTGATAGAGTTTTATATACAGCAACACACTATCCTACAAATTATGGTTTTATACCACGTACTTATGCAGAAGACAATGACCCATTAGACGTATTAATTTTATGTAATGAGCAGATTCAGCCACTTACACTTGTTGAATGTTATCCAATAGGAGTACTTATAATGAATGATAGTGGCGAAGAAGATGAAAAAATAATAGCAATCTCTAAAAGAGATCCATATTTAAATGTATATAATGATATATCTGCACTTCCAAATCATATATCAGATGAGATAAAACATTTCTTTGAAGTATATAAACAGCTAGAAGGCAAAACGACAACAGTAGATAGAATGCTTGGAAGAGAAGAAGCAGAGAATATAATTGAGAAATGTATGAAAAAATATGAAGAGAAATTTGGAGTGAAGCAAATTGATTGAGAAAATAATATTTAACATTTTAGCTTTTGCGATTTTTATAATTACATTTGGAAGATTTATAAAGAAAAATGATACAAGCTATGTTTATATATTAGGAATAGAGTTTGTTGGAATTGTAATTAACTTTATAGAATTGTTAGCAAATATTCACCTAAATCTATTCTTTAGAGTAATTATCTATTTATTATCAATCATTATACCAGCGATTATTTTGCTAATTGAATACAAAGGAAAGCTCTCCTTTCCAGAAATATTAAATATTACTTTAGCAAAAATCGCCTTACATTCAGGAAATACTGAGCAGGCAAAAGAGTATTTGTTTAAACTAATAAACAAATATCCAGAAAGCTATATGGGGCATAAAACTTTAGCAGAGGTATATGAAAAGGAGGAAAAATATTCTGTTGCAGTTGATGAATATATACGTACGACTGAGATAAATAATAAAGATATAAAGATAAATTACAATATTGCAAGACTCTTAAATAAAGATGAAAGAGCAGATGAAGCAATAACAGTTCTTCAAGATATTCTTAAAACTAAGCCAGAATATTATGACGCAACTAATTTATTAGGTGAAATATTATATACACAGGAAAGGTATAAAGAAGCTATTAATGTGTATATGAATGCATTAAGATATAATCCAGGTAATTATGATTTATACTATAATTTAGGTATGGTATATACAATGGTAAATGATTTTCAAAGAGCAAAAGAATTTTATCAAAAGGCTGCAGAGATTAATTCACTTTTGTATAATGCTAAACTAAGTTTGGGTCAGATTGCTTTAATTGCAGGTGATTTGGACGAAGCGGAAAGATATTTTAAAGAAAGCATGAAAGGTGAAGATGTAGAAGCGGGCTCATACTATTATTTGGCGCAAATAGCAATACTAAAAGGAGACAAAGACAAGGCGCTTAATTATATGAATATTGCGGTCGAGTTAGACCCAAATATATATAATAAAGTGCAAAAAGAAGACGTGTTTTTACCAATAAGAAATGAAGTAAAAAAACCACAGAAGCTAGAAAATGAGCTAAAACGAAGAACTAAACTTTTGTTAAAAGAGAGAAAGGCATTAAATCATTTATCTAAAACATGCTCACTCATAAACAGCATGAATAATGAAGATTTAGCTACATTCAAAAATGTAAAAGAAAAGGAAAAAGAAGAGCAGGAAAAACAAAGAGAGAATTAGAGATTATATATTAAAACAGGTAAATCTTGTTTTTTTCCTCCGTCCCCAAAAACAAGATTTACTCGAGAAATAATTTTCAAAACATCCTCATATAATATTAGAAATATTATGTGAGGATGTGATTTTTTTGAATATTAGTATTGTTGGTGGAGATTTGCGAATAATAAGATTGGCTGAAATGTATGCACAAGAAGGAAAAAACGTGTATATATATGGCTTAGAAAAATATTTTTTAGAAAGTAATTTGCCAAACATTGAATTGTGTCAGAGCCTTAAAGAAGCTGTAATAAATAGTGATATAGTAATTAGCGGCATGCCTTT
>UMIY01039738.1_pt1 | contig 12544 bp, 13 predicted proteins | sample 1965921 | NCBI WGS metagenome assembly UMIY01 (sample SAMEA4836134, study PRJEB28245) | human gut metagenome | biome: gut microbiome; material: fecal sample | place: Denmark | collected 2008
CTCGGCGCCGGCGCGGACCATCACGCCGGTGTCCGCAACGTCACCCGCGCCCACGGTAACCACGATTGGCTCCTCGCGCCTCTCGCCGCGCGGGACCTCCACGTAGCGGGCGTCCTTCGCCTGGGACTCGACCCAGTCGGTGACGTCGGGCCCCATGCCGCACTCCACGCCCTCGAACAGGCGCGGCAGCGAGAAGCGCACATCGCCCGCGCGCCCGCGCGCGGGCACCGTGAGGGTGACGTCGTTCGTGCGCAGGCGGTTCCAGGTCTGCGCGGGGGCAACGTTGACGCGCTCGAGGGTGAGCTCGGGCGCCGTGGCGGCAGCGGGCGCGGGGTTCTTCTCGGCCATCATCCGATCGCCCCTTCCATCTCGAGCTTGATCAGGTTGTTCATCTCCACGGCGTACTCCATCGGGAGCTCCTTGGAGACGGGGTTGGCAAAGCCGTTGACCACGAGGGTGCGGGCCTCGGCCTCCGAGCAGCCGCGGCTCATGAGGTAGAGGACCGTGTCGTCGGAGATGCGGCCGATCGTGGCCTCGTGGCCCACCTGCGCGGTGGCGTTGCGCACGTCCATCGCCGGGATCGTGTCGGAGCGGGAGATGTCGTCGAGCATGAGGCTCTGGCAGCTCACCGTACAGCGCGCGCGGTCGGCGCGGCGGCCGACCACCACGGAGCTGCGGAACGTGTTGACGCCGCCGTCCTTGGAGATGGACTTGGTGGAGACGGACGCCGTGGTGTCGGCGCCGTTCATGATCACCTTGCAGCCGGTGTCCAGGTCCTGCGTGGCGCCGGCGAAGGTGATGCCGGTGAACTCGCAGGAGCTGCGGTCGCCCGCCATGATGGTGGTGGGGTAGAGGTAGCTCACGTGGCTGCCGAAGCTGCCGGAGACCCACTCCATCCTCGCGTCCGCGCCGATGGTGGCCCGCTTGGTGTTGAGGTTGTACATGTTCTTGGACCAGTTCTCGATCGTGGAGTAGCGCAGGCGAGCGCCGTCCTTCACGAAGAGCTCCACGGCGCCGGCGTGGAGGTTGGCCTCGTAGTACTTGGGCGCGGAGCAGCCCTCGATGAAGTGCAGGTCGGCGCCGGGCTCGACGATGATGAGCGTGTGCTCGAACTGGCCCGCGCCCGCGGCGTTGAGGCGGAAGTAGCTCTGCAGCGGGTAGGGGAGCGTCACGCCGGCGGGCACGTAGACGAAGGACCCGCCCGACCAGACGGCGTAGTGCAGCGCCGCGAACTTGTGGTCGGTGGGCGGGATCAGCGTGCCGAAGTACTCGCGCACCACCGGCTCCCACTGCGGGTCGTGCAGGGCGTCCTCGATCGTGGTGTAGACCACGCCCTCGCGGGCCACGTCCTCGCGCATGTTGTGGTAGACGATCTCGGAGTCGTACTGCGCCCCCACTCCGGCGAGGCTCTCGCGCTCCGCCTCGGGGATGCCCAGCCGCTCGAAGGTGTCCTTGATGTCAGCGGGCACGTCGTCCCAGCTCTTGGCCTGCTTGGTCCTGGGCGAGACGTAGGTGGAGATGTGGTCCAGGTCGAGGCCATCGATGCTCGGGCCCCAGTTGGGCGCCATCGGCCGCGCATGGTAGGTGTCGAGCGCGGAGAGGCGCATCTCGAGCATCCACTCCGGCTCGTCCTTCTTCTCGGAGATCGCGCGGACGATCTCGGGCGTTAGTCCGTCGTCGTAGCGCTCGTAGCCCTCCTCGGACTTGGTGAAGTCGTAGAGGGAGCGGTCGACGTCGGCGACCTGCGTGCGGCGGCGCTGATCGCTCACTCGGCATCACCGGCCTTGGGGCAGCCCGGACACTCGGCGCACGCCTCGTCCTTCTCGCCCGCGCGCTCGAAGCGCTCGAAGCCGTTGGCGTCGATGTCGGCGATGAGCTCGGCGGGGCCCTCGGCGACCATGCGGCCGCGGACCATGACGTGCGTGCGGTCAACCGCCAGGCGCTCGAGGATGCGGGTGTTGTGGGTGATCACGACGAGCGCGCCGCCCACCTGCTCGCGGTAGGCCTGGATGCCGCGCGAGACGATGCCCAGCGCGTCGACGTCCAGGCCGGAGTCGGTCTCGTCGAGGATGGCCAGCTTGGGCTGGAGCAGCAGCAGCTGCAGCATCTCGATCTTCTTCTTCTCGCCGCCCGAGAAGCCCACGTTGAGCTCGCGCATGAGGAAGCCCTGGTCGAGCTCGAGCTGGTCGGCGATGGCGCCGACGCGCTCGCGGAACTTGCGCGCGGTGGTCTTGAGCTCCGGGCGCATCTGGCAGATCGTGCGCAGGAAGCTGTAGAGCGGCACGCCGGGCACCTCGACGGGCGCCTGGTAGGAGAGGAAGATGCCGGCGAGCGAGCGCTTGTCGGCGGAGAGCTCGGTCACGTCCGCGCCGTCGAACTCGATGCGGCCCGAGGTCACGCGATAGGCCGGGTCGCCCATGATGACGTGGCCGAGCGTGGACTTGCCGGCGCCGTTGGGACCCATGAGGACGTGGCACTCGCCCGCCCCGACGGCGAGGTCGACGCCGTGAAGGATGGGCTTGTCGTCAGTGCCTGCGGAGAGGGCGCTCACGTTGAGCAGCGTGTCTGCCATTGGTCGCTCCTTGTGCTCGGCGCGACGTGCTGCCGCCGCGCGGTGGTTTCGCGTAATTCATAGTAATGAGTGGGGAATTAAAGGCAAGCGCCGGGCGAGAAAAACGTCGCTTCGCGACAACTCCTACTAAAATGGGGGCATTTACGGAGACGAGACGGGTTCCGTGGATCGCTCGGGCATGCCGGGGGCTATCCCAGGAGTCGGCGCTCCACGAAGTCGGCGAAGCCGTCCTCGGCGTTGGTGGGGGCAACCTCGTCGGCCGCCGCGAGTGCCTCGGGGATTGCGTTGCCCATGGCCACGCCGAGCCCGGCCTCGCGCAGCATCGCGGCGTCGTTGCCGCCGTCGCCGATCGCGCACACCTGCGCCAGGGGGATTCCCAGCTTCGAGCAGAGCGTCGCGAGCCCGCTCGCCTTGGAGGCCCCTGCCGGTGCGATCTCGATGTTGCCCGCCTCCGATGCCGCGTGCCAGAGCCCGAGGCCCTCGGCGACCGTCGCGAGGTCCTCGTAGCGACAGGGCTCGCGGAAGTGGGCGCCCACCTTGAGCGCCGGGGCGCCGAGGAGCTCGATTCGCTCGGCGGCGTCCGGCACGACGCCCTCCTCCCAGCGAGCGCCGGCGCGCACGTGCTCGTACTCCTCCCGGCTCACGCACGATCCCAGGCGCGTTGCCCCCGCGTCATCAAGGCAGGCATAGGAGACGACCCCGGGGCGGGCCAGCTCCCGTACGAGCTGCGCCGCGACCGGCGCCTCGATGCCCCGGCGTCGCAGGAACCGCCCGCCCTCCACGTCGAGGACCACGGCACCGTTGGCGGCGATCGCGTAGCGGAACCCGTCCATCCCGAGCACGCGGTCGAAAAGCGTCTGGTACACGCGACCCGTCGTGGGGACCGGCTCGATGCCCCGCTCACGCAGCAGCTCGACGGCCCTTCTCGCCCGCGGCGTGACGGACTTGTCCGGCGCGAGGAAGGTCCCGTCGAGGTCAAACGCGAGCAGGCGGACGTCCATGTGCCCCTCCCGAGAATCCGTTGGTGTCGCTCCCCCAGCTTAGCCGTCCTCGCGGTGCCACGCCTGCGGCGGCGATGCACATTTCTCGGGATGCGTCGGCAAACGGAAGTGGGTATCTGACCTACGGCGCCTGTGCCTACAGTTTCGTTGAGAGGAGCATGCGAATGCCAACGAGCGCACTACATAGCTTTGTGCTGAGCTATCTCGCGGACCATGACCGAGTCGACCTTGCCGAGCTGGCCAACCTGAGTGGCGTGACGCAGCAGACGCTTCGCTCGGAGCTGGCGGCGGTCGAGGCGGAGGTCAACTCGAGCACACGCTGTCTCGTGGAGCTGTCGAGCCGCTACGTCGAGGTGGCGGACAGGACGGCGCTCACACGGTTCCTCGCCTCCCGCCGGTCGCGAGACGAGATGTCCGCAGAGGATCGTATCGTTCTGGCGCTGGTGCTCTCTCCTGATTACGTTCCCATGCGACGTCTCGCCGAGGCCCTGTTCATGAGTCGGTCGGCGGTCGAGAAACACCTCTCTCGCCTCGTACGGGAGGGGCGGCTGAAGGTGGCGACAAGCCGTCGGCACGGCATCCGGCTGACGGTCGACGCGCGGGTCAGGTACGCGATGTTCGTTCGGGCCCTGCGCCCCTATGTCCGCGCGGACGACCTGCGCGGCAGCCTTCGGGCGTTCGCCGAGGAACAGTTCCCGCTGGGCGCCTTCATGGGAGGGGACGATGTCGAGGCGGCCCTTGCCCTCGTCGACGAGGTGGGCGAGCGCGACTCCGCGCTCTACGTTCCCGATTCTACGGAGGAGCTCCTCTGTCATGCGCTCATCCTCAGGTGGTGCGTACGACAGGGGGTCTTTCTCTCGACAGATCCGGTTGTCCCAAGCGAGGACGAGCGGGACCTCGCCCATTACCAGGAAGTCGTCGATGCCAGCCTGGCTGCGCTGGGAGAGGACGACCCTCCCCGCGAGCGGGCATACCTCGCTCAGGTTCTCATGTCGCTGAGAAAGACCTGCACGCACGACAACGACTGGGTGATCCGCAAGATGGCGCCCTTCGTTCGGGGCATCGTCAGAGAGGTGAGGAGGCGCTACGCGATTGACCTCTCGGGTGACGAGAAGCTCGTGGAGGGCCTCGCGCTTCATGTGTGGACGACGGTCATCCGCGGGGTAAGCCTGGTGTCAGAGCCGACTCTCTATCCCGTCGACGAGCTGCGCCGTGCCTACCCGCTCGGGTTCGAGCTCGCTGCCGTCGCCGCTGAGCTCATCGAGCGACGCTATGGCTATCTGCCGCAAGGGACGGAGGTCGCCTACATCGCGCTTCATCTCCAGGCGGCCCTTGAGCGCATGGGATTCTCGTCCGACCGCGCAGGCGAGCTTCGGGTGCTCATCGTCTGCCACTACGGGCTCGCGGCGTCCAACCTCATAGCGGAGCGTCTCGAGCGAGCGCTGCCCGACCTGCGCGTCGTCGGGCTCTATGCAGTTGCGGAGTACCGGGTTCACCTGGGCGAGTGCGATGCCATCGTCTCGACCGAGCTGCTGGACGAGGACGAGCGTCCCGTCTTCTACGTTACTCCGATGCTCCATGAGGCTGAGCTCGCGCCGATGCGTCGGTTCCTGGAGGGCAGGGACCGGTTTGACTCTCGTATGGCGGTGACGCTTCTCGAGTCGGTCGTCGTCGACCTGTCGAGCTGCGCCTCCTCTGATGAGGCCGTGCGGGCGCTCTCGGACGCCCTCTGCGATTTGGGGTGCGTCGACGAGCTCTACGGCGAGAGCGTGCTGCGCCGGGAGCGAGTCTCCCCGACGAGCCTCGACTTCATCGCCGTGCCGCATGGTGACCCTGAGCGGGTGGCGCGCACTCGCCTCGCCGTTGGACGTGCTCCGCAGGGAATCGAATGGGCGGGATCGACCGTGTACCTGGTGTGCATGCTCGCCTTCTCCAGCGAGGGATTTGCGGCGAGCCCCCGGTTCTTCTCGAGCTTCTACAGGCGACTGGCCAGGCCTGAGACGGAGCGTGGCTTACGTGGGGTTGCGGACCTGTCGGATGCGGAGTGTCGGAAGGGCATGGTTCGCGTTGTCCTTGGAGACGAAGGGAGGTGAAGCATGGACATCACCGACGTGTTGAGTGCCGACTGCGTCGCATTCGACCAAGATCTGGTCGACAAGGGCCAGGTGTTCGACTTCCTGACGGGACTTCTTGTTCGCTGCGGGGTCGTGAGGTCGGCAGACGCATTTATTCGTGCGATCTGGGAGCGGGAGGGCCTTGCCATGACCGGTCTGCAGGACGGCATCGCGATTCCGCATGGAATCAGCTCGGCGGTCACGCGGCCCGCCATGGCGTACGTGCGCCTGTCGCACCCGCTTGCCTGGGAGTCGATTGACGATGGCCCGGTCAGGCATGTCTTTCTCCTCGCCATTCCCCCGCGGGACGACGGGGAGCGGGACTCCGTGCACATCCGCATGCTCTCGACGCTTGCGCGCAGCCTCATCCGACCCGGGGTCATCTCCGGAATCGAGGGGGCGAGAGGCGCGGGAGAGCTGTTGGATGCGTTGCGCGAGGGACGGCTCGTGACAGATGCGAGCTAAGGACGGCTACAAGGGAGGCGATATGAGGATAGTTGCGGTTACGGCGTGCACTGTGGGGGTCGCCCACACCTACATTGCGCGCGACAAGCTTGAGGCGGCTGCCGTGAGGCGTGGTCACGAGATTTTGATCGAGACCCAGGGCAACGTGGGAATCGAGGACGAGCTGCCCCCAGAGGCCATACAGGATGCCGACGTCGTCGTTCTTGCCGCTGACGTTGCGGTGGCGCGCCAGGAGCGCTTCGCGGGCAAGAAGGTCGTGAGGGTCCCATCCGTGGTGGCGATTAAGCAGGCTGACCAGCTCATCAGGAAGATCGAGGAAAAGTTAGGAGCGAGCAACCATGGCTAAGTTCAGAATCAACACGGGCCCCATGATGACCGGCGTGTCGTACATGATCCCCGTTATCTGCCTGGGCGGCATCCTGCAGTCGTTTGGCACCATGCTGGGAGGGTCCTCGGTCGGCAGCGACACGGCGTCGTTTGCGGGCCTGCTCTACGCAGGCGGTACGATTGCGATGAACATGGTGGTGCCAGTTCTCGCTGCCTACATTGCCTACGGCATCTGTGATCGCCCCGGCATTGCTCCCGGTCTCATGATCGGCGTGCTGTCCGTCAACTACAAGATCGGCTTTGTCGGCGGCATTATCGGCGGCTACGCGGTGGGCTACTTCCTCAAGTTCATGAAAGAGAGGATACCGCTGAGCAAGAACCTTCAGTCGCTCATGCCGCTGCTCATACTGCCGATTCTGGGCGGCCTTTTCTCCATCCTGCTCATGGACTATGTGGTGGGGCCCCTGCTGGGCGGCCTGCAGTCCCTCCTCGTCGAGGTGTTCGCGGAGCTCCAGGCAGGGCCGAGGGTCGTGTTTGGTCTGGTCATGGGAGCGATGATGGGAGTCGACTTCGGTGGCCCGGTCACCAAGATCGCGACCACGGTCGCCAACGGGCTGGTTGCCGACGGTGTCCTGGGTCCCGAGGGCGCTAAGGTGTGCTGCGGCATCGTGCCCGCGCTCGGGCTTGGCATCGCGACGCTGCTGTTCCCCGGAAAGTTCACCAAGGCGGAGCGCGCCACCGGCCCGTCGGCGATCGTGCTCGGATGCGCCCAGGTCGGCGAGGGCGGGCTGCCGTATCTCCTGAGGGACCCGCTGCGTGTCATGCCTGCCGGTATTGCCGGAAGCGCCGTCACCGGTGCCATCGCGATGTACTTTAACGTGGGCTCGCCGGTCATGATGGGCGGGTTCTTCGCCTTCCCCGTCATGCAGAACATTCTGCCGGGGGCATTCATCGCGGTCGCGGCGGGCGTTGTCGTGGAGATCGCCCTCGTCGCGCTGCTCAAGCGAAAGGTCACAGGTGAGGACGAGCTCGACGAGCTCTCGGGCCTCGACGAGGCGACCGACGACATGGACTTCGACATCTCCATCGAGGAGGGCTAGCGATGAGGGAGGCTGTGGTCGAGGAGCTCGACCGGGCGAAGCTCATGTGCATCTTTCGCGGGGGCAAGCTGTCCGACGACGAGCTGAGGAGATCCTGCCAGGCGGTGCTTGACGGCGGTGCTCGTATCGTCGAGCTCACGTACAACCACAACGATGACAAGGTCGAGGAAACTCCACGCGCTATCGCGCTGCTGCGCGAGACCTTCGGAGACGATTTGATGGTCGGCTCGGGAACCACCCTGAACGTCGAGGAGGTGAGAATGGCGCATGAGGCGGGGGCAAGCTTCGTCGTGTCCCCGGTCCTCGACAAGGGCGTCATCGAGGAGGCCGCCAGGCTCGATTTGATGTGCATGCCGGGGGCGGGCAGCGCCACCGAGGCCCTTCGCGCATACGAGTGGGGGGCGGACTACGTGAAGCTGTTCCCTGCCGGGGAGATGGGGATCGGCTACGCCAGGGCGCTGATGGCGCCACTTGGCTTCATCAAGTACTTTGCGGTCTGTCGGATGACCCCCGGGTTCTTCGAGGAGTGCCTCAGGGCGGGTTTTGCCGGGGCGGGGGTGAGCAGCTGCATCAATGCCCCGGAGCTCATCGCCTCCAGAGCGTTCGACGAGATAGAGCGACGGGTCGCTGAGTATGTTGCCATAGCCGCGCGCTTCTAGACGCCGTCAAGGGGCCCGTGCGGAGCGCACCTGGCGTACTCCGCACGGGCCCCTTTGCGAGCGCGTTACGACTGGGGGGATGCCATGCGGGCGGGACGTACCATGTGCTCCGGTGCGCGACGTGCGAGGGGAGGCTCTTGTCGGCATGGACGCATGGAAGCGGCTCGGCGCCTTCATCGGGAGCCACATGGCGTTCATATCTCCGGCCTGCGTGGTCCTGGGCGTGCTGTTCCCGCAGATAGGCGCTCTGCATCCGCTCGTGACGCCGCTCTTTGCGTTCATGACGTTCCAGAGCTCCCTCTCCAACACCTTCGCCAACCTCGGGCGCGCGCTGCGCCACCCGGCCCCGATGCTCGTCTCGCTGGCGCTCGCTGCCGCGGGCATGCCGTGCGCGGCCTGCGCCCTCGCCACGGCGCTCTTCGGTGCCAGTCCCAACCTCGTCTGCGGCGTGGTGCTGGAGTACAGCGTGCCCGTGGCCGTGGTGGCCGCGATGTGGACCAACATGCTCGGTGGCGACCCCGCGCTCTCGCTCGCCACGATCCTCGTCTCCACGGTCGCCGCCCCGTTCACGATTCCCCTCACGCTGCACGTCCTTCTCGGCCAGACGGTCGAGGTCGACGCCGCGCGGATGATGGGGGAGATGGTGGTCTCGATCGCGCTGCCGGCGCTCGCGGGGACGCTGGCCAACGACCTCACGCGCGGGCGCGCGGCGCGCGAGCTCTCGCCGGTGATCGCTCCGGCTGCCAAGATCGCACTCGTGCTCGTGGTCCTCACCAACTCGACCGGCGTCGCCCCCTACGTGCGTGACCTCACGCCGACGCTCGCCGCGGTGGCGCTGTTCATCTGCGTGTTCGCGGCGTGTGGCTATGCGCTCGGGCTTCTCGCCGCGCGGGCGATGCGCGTCTCCGACGAGCGCGCGGTCTCGATGACGTATCTGGTGGGGATGCGCAACATATCCGCCGGGGCGGTGATCGCGGGCGAGTACTTCCCCGGGGAGGTGATGTTCCCGGTGGTGATCGGCACGCTCTTCCAGCAGGTGCTTGCCGCGCTGTTTGGGAGCCTGCTGCGCCGGCTGCGCGCGGGGCGCGCCGTGAGAGTGCTTAGGAAAACGGGGTAGTTGCAGGTACGTGTCGCCCGGCCGCGTGAGAAAGCCCAGTTGCGGGGCTCTCTGCTGTCCTTTTGCGACCGCTTGGACTCTACAGAGGGTGCACTTACTCGATGTTCCAAAGTACAGAAGCTCCTCGGACCTACAACCACCCCGTTTTTCCAAGCACTGCGGCAGGCGCGGGGAAGAAAAGGACGACGTCGAACTGGGTGCCGCTGGAAGGGACATTGTCCATTAGCGACGCATCGAATGCGCGGACGCCGACCAACAACAACGATACGCCGGTTGCCGATGCGACCTGACAGTTGTTGTCCTTTGCCTGCCGTATACTGCGTGCATGGACCTTGGGAGGGGTAAGCAATGAGCATAACGGTAATCTTCATTCTCGTAATGCTGTGTGTTCTTCTGCTTGTGGTGGTTATTGCCATGGTATTCAACCTGCGCAAGTTCGTAGGCGCTTCCGACAGCACGGCGTCGCTCGACGCCCTTCAGAAGCTTGTCCACCAGAATGACAGCGAAAGTCGCCTTGCCGCAGAACGGGCGTCCTCTCTTGAGCGCACAGTCGAACGGGTTCAGGAGGAGATCTCGACGCTGCGTGATCAGACGGTCCAGCAGCTCACGAGTAGCCGAGACACGGTTGACGCCAAGCTCGGCGAGGTTCGATCCATCGTTGACGAGAAGCTTGGCGCTCAGTTCAAAGCCCAGCAGGATGCCCTCTCCTCCCAGCAGAGCGCCCTGCTCGCTCAGCTCGGCGAATCGAACAAGCGTCTGAACGAGGTGCGCGATACGCTTGACACGCAGCTCAAAGCACAGCGGGCGGATAGCAGCCAACACCTCGAGCGCATGCGCGCTACGGTTGACGAGAGGCTTGGCGCTCAGTTCAAGGCCCAGCAGGACGCCCTCTCCTCCCAGCAGAGCGCCCTGTTCGCTCAGCTCGGCGAATCGAACAAGCGTCTGAACGAGGTGCGTGATACGCTTGACACGCAGCTCAAGAGCTTGCAGGCAGACAACAACGAGCAGCTTGAGCGCATGCGTGCCACGGTGGATGAGAAGCTCCAGAAGACGCTCAACGAGCGCATCACACAGTCGTTTAACCTGGTGAACGAGAGCCTTGACAAAGTGGGTAGAGGCTTAGGAGAGATGCAGAATCTGGCGCAGGACGTGGGCGGCCTCAAGAAGATGCTCTCCAACGTCAAGTCTCGTGGTGTTGTTGGCGAGATTCAGCTCGCCGCCATCCTGAAGGAGATACTCTCTCCCACGCAGTACGAGGAGAATGTCGCCACGGTTCCTGGGAGCGACAATCGCGTTGAGTTTGCCGTTAAGATGCCTGGCGAGAACGGCGAGACCGTTTACCTGCCCATAGACTCCAAGTTTCCGGGTGATGCCTACGAGCATCTTCGTGATGCGGTTGACGGGGGCGACTCTGCGGCGGTCGAGACTGCCTGGAAAGCGCTCGAGACGCGTCTCAAGCAGGAGGCAAAAGACATTCACGACAAGTACGTGGAGCCTCCCGCAACTACGAGCTTCGGAATACTGTTCCTGCCCTTCGAGGGGCTGTACGCTGAGGTGGTTAATCGTCCGGGCCTGCTCGAGGAAATTCAGCGCAAATTCCGCGTGAACATTGCTGGACCTTCTACCATGGCAGCCCTACTTAATAGCTTGCAGATGGGCTTCCAAACCGTTGCCATCCAGAAGCGCGCCGGGGAGATTCAGACTGTGCTAGCGGCCGTCAAGACGGAGTTCGGCACCTACCAAGAGATGCTGCTCAAGGCCCAGAAGCAACTGGGCACTGCGAGCAAAACGGTTGATCTGCTCGTGGGTCGACGCTCGCGTGCGATGAAGCGAAAGCTTCAGAGCATCACCGAGCTTGACGATCCCAGTGAGGCAGAGCGCATCCTTGGGATTGAGCCCGAGCTTTCGGAAGGCACAAATGACATCCAGATTATCAATACCGACGAACAGGAATAGCAGAGACGCGTCCTTGTGTGAGACGGGAGGCGCTCGTCACCTACCTTCGTGCGGTCACGAAAGTACGCCCGTTTCGTCTGTAGGTGAAGTGTCGACGCGCGCGGCCCACTTGTGGACGGTGAGCTCGTAACAGGCGTTCACGGAGACCGCCGATGCTCATCTTGGCATGCTGCCTAGTGGTGACGGTACATGCGCGGGTGAGGCTTCCCGTCGTCCAGGATGACCGCGAGCCCGGCGATGACGACAAACGCGATAAAGATGAGCTTCTTCATGATGACCTCCTCCTGAGCCGGTTGTTGGCTCAATCCTCGCAGGTCAGATGGTGCGGAGCCATCGATGCGACTTACGGTCGGCTTTCGGTTTCGTAAGGTTGCGGGGGCAGATGCGAGCTCCTGGGTCGCGCCTCCTCCCTTCCCCTCATCGAGTGTACGATTTGGACCGTTGTCCTGTGAATACGTGAGCATACAGGCATGCGTTATCTGCTGAAACGTCAGTCGCGATGACGTACCTTGCCTGCGGCCGGCGAGAATTTCGTACACTCGGCGCGTTCGCGGGGAAGCGAGGAGGTTCCGGCGCGGGACGAGGTCACAGCCTCGAAGGCGTAGGGTCGCCTCGCTTGCAGGGCCCCTCTCTGCGGGGATGCCGTAAAATGGCCAGAGAAGAACGAGGCCACCCGAGGCACGCCGTCCGCGTGGCGCGGTGACCTGGACAGGAGGACCCATGCCGCTTACCAGAGAAGACGTGGCGGGCATCGCGGACTACGCGCGCATCGCCCTCACCGACGCCGAGCTCGATGAGATGACGTCCTACATGAACAGCGCGATCGAGCTGCTCGAGCCCATCCGCACCTACGACCTCGAGGGCGTCGAGCCCACGTTCCACCCCGTCGGGGACCTCTCCAACGTGATGGGTGCCGACGTCCCCGACGACACGGACCGTCACCTGCCCCTCGACGTGGCGCTCGCAAACGCCGGAGCCTCGCGCGACCGCAGCTTCCGCGTTCCGTCCATCCTCGGCGACCAGGGGGGTGACCGATAGTGGCAGCCTGCTTCGACCAGCTCTCCGCGCGCGGGATCGCCGCCGGCGTGGCGGCCGGTGACTTCACCGCGACCGAGGTCGCCCGCGCCGCGCTCGACGCCGTCGAGGCCCGTGACGGCGAGGTCCAGGCGTTCCTCCAGGTCACTGCCGACCTTGCACTCTCCGCCGCGGCGGCCACCGACAGGGCCCGCGCGG
>UMIY01046498.1_pt1 | contig 12526 bp, 10 predicted proteins | sample 1965921 | NCBI WGS metagenome assembly UMIY01 (sample SAMEA4836134, study PRJEB28245) | human gut metagenome | biome: gut microbiome; material: fecal sample | place: Denmark | collected 2008
ATGAAAAGCCTAGAAGAAGGCTTTATTGTAAATATAAAGCCAAGCACTGAGTACGAAGTAAAAGAAATAGCAAGAATAGAAGAGAAGTATTTAGATGAAGAGAGAATAAACCTTGCAAAGTGGATGGCAAAAAGATATTTTTGTAATATCTCAGATTGTTTAAAATTAATGCTTCCACCTGGTACAACATCGAAAATAAATACTAACAGAGTAAAAGAAAAAAATGTAAATTTTATCACTTTAAAGAAAGATGAAGATGAAATTGAATTTGATATAGAAAATGGAAAAATAAAGTCGGATAAACAGATACGTACATTAAGATTTATAATGCAAAATGGGGATTCGTTGGTTTCGGATATAGAGATGTTTGCAGATAGCTCTAGAGCAGTTGTAAACACACTATGCAAAAATGGATACTTAGAAATTATTGAAAAAAAGGTAGAGCGAGACCCATTTGAATTTAAAGATATACAAAGAACAGAAAAGCTAAAACTTACAGACGAACAACAAGAGGCATTTGATACTATTTGTGATTCGATGGATGATATGCTTTTTTCTGAATTTCTACTATTTGGTGTAACGGGCTCGCGGAAAAACAGAAATTTACTTACAATTAATAGAAAAAACACTAAATGAGCATAAATCAAGCATATTATTAGTTCCAGAGATATCATTAACACCACAGACTGTAAATAGATTTATTGCAAGATTTGGAAAAGAAAACATTGCAGTTTTACATAGTAAGCTATCTGTAGGAGAAAGATATGACCAATGGCATAAAATAAAAGAAGGAAAAGCCAAAATTATTATAGGAGCACGCTCGGCAATATTTGCACCAGTAGAAAATTTAGGAATTGTAATTATAGACGAAGAGCATGATGGCTCATATAAATCTGAAATGGCTCCTAGATATGATGCAAAAGAAATAGCAAGATATATGTGCAAAGACAAAAATGTACCACTTGTTTTAGGAAGTGCTACTCCAGACATGGAAACATACTACAAAGCACAAAATGGAGAAATAATGCTTCTAGAGTTAACAAAAAGAGCAAATGAATCTGAGCTCCCAAACATAGAGATTATAGATTTAAGAGAAGAGCTAGCAAATGGTAATAAATCTATGATTAGTACTAGATTGTATGAAGAAATAGAAAAGAATTTAAAAGATAAAAAACAGACTATTTTGTATCTTAATAGGAGAGGATTTTCTACATTTGTAATGTGTAGAAATTGTGGATATACGGTTAAATGCAAGAACTGCAACATAAACCTAACATATCATTCAAATAAAAATAAATTAAAGTGTCACTATTGTGGATATGAGGAAAAAGTTGTGACGAAATGCCCAGAATGTGGAAGTGAGCAAATCAGATACTTTGGAACAGGCACACAAAAACTAGAATACGAAATACAAAAGTTATTTCCAAGTGCTTCGACAATAAGGATGGATATAGACACGGTAAGCAAAAAAAATTCACATGAGCAGATTTTGGAAAAATTCAAAAACGAAAACATCGACATTCTAATTGGAACACAGATGGTAGTAAAAGGACATCACTTCCCAAATGTAACGCTTGTGGGGGTTATAGCAGCAGACGGTAGCTTAAACATAGATGACTTTAGAGCAAATGAAAAAACATTTCAAATACTAACACAAGTAGCAGGAAGAGCAGGAAGAGGCGGAGACAAAGGGAGAGTAATAATTCAAACATATAATCCAGATAATTTTAGCATAGAATGTGCAAAAAAACAGGACTATAAATTATTCTACAATACAGAGATATCTTTACGAAAACAATTGAAATATCCGCCATTTTGCGATATAATAGTAATTGGGTTCACGTCAATATTCGAAAAAGAAGTAATGGAAGTAGCAGAAAAAATACATGCATACTTAAAAAATAGAGTAATAAAAGAAAATATTGGCATAATACTATATAAAGCACTTCCATCACCAATCGACAAAATAAAAAATAAATATAGATGGAGAATTTTAATAAAATGTAAATTTTCAGAGGAAATAATAACACTAATGAATGATGCTTTAGAAGAATACTATAAATTAAAAAAGAAAAACACAAGAATATCAATAGATTTAAATCCAAACAACATGATGGCGTTATAGGGACAGGCCCAAAAACGACAAAGTTGTCGTTTTTGGGACAGACCTTCTTAATTTAAAGTAATAAGGAAATCAAATATACTAAATTATAATATAATAGAAGAGGAGGGGAAAATTTGTGGCAATAAGAGAAATAAGATTAAACGGAGATGAAATCCTAAGAAAAAAATCAAGGGTCGTTGAAGAAGTAAATGACAAAATAAGAGAGTTATTAGATGACATGCTAGAAACAATGCACAAATATAATGGTGTTGGCTTGGCTGCTCCACAAGTAGGAATATTAAAAAGAGTTATTGTAATTGATTTATATGATGGAAATGAGCCTTTAAAACTTGTTAATCCAGTAATTTTAAAAAGAAAAGGCAAACAGGAAGTAGAAGAAGGCTGCCTAAGTTTTCCAAACCAATATGCTAAAATGATAAGACCTGAAGAAATTGTGGTAGAAGCTTTGAACGAAAATGGAGAGAAAATAAAAGTAAAAGCAAAAGGTTTACTAGCACAAGCTATATGTCATGAAGTAGATCACTTGGAAGGAGTATTATTTGTAGATAACATGATACCAGGAACACTAGAGTACGTAAAGCCAGAGGAAGAGTAAGAAGGAGGCAGAGAATGCTTAAAATAGTTTTTATGGGAACACCGGATTTTGCAGCAGAGTCACTAAAAAAAGTTTATGAAGAGGGACATGAAATTGAAGCGGTTGTAACGAATCCAGACAAACCAAAAGGAAGAGGAATGAAAATGGTTTCTTCTCCAGTTAAACAATTTGCTGAAGAGAAGGGCTTAAGGATTCTTCAACCACAAAAAGTTAGAAATAACACAGAATTTATAGATGAAATAAAGAAAATTAATCCAGATGTTATATGTGTTGTAGCATATGGGAAAATTCTTCCAAAGGAGCTATTGGAAATTCCAAAGCTTGGCTGCATAAATGTGCATGGCTCACTTCTTCCTAAATATAGAGGTGCTGCTCCAATACAGTGGGCAGTTCTAAATGGAGATAAAACTACGGGAATTACTACAATGTACATGAATGAAGGCATGGACACAGGAGATATGATTTTAAAGGAAGAAGTCAAAATAGGCGATGATGAGACGACTGGAGAGCTATGGAGTAGACTTGCAGAAGTAGGCGCAAATTTATTAGTAAAAACATTAAAATTGATAGAAGAGGGAAAAGCTCCAAGGGAGAAGCAAGGAGAAGATTTTACATTAGCTCCAATGCTTGACAAAAGCATGGCAGAAATTGACTGGAAGAATAAAACTGCAGCAGAAATAAAGAATTTGGTTAGAGGACTAAATCCAATAATGGGGGCATTTAGTTATTGGAATGGAAAAAAAATAAAATTTTGGAAAGTAGATATTCTTTCAGAAGAAGAGCTAAAAAATGAATATCCAGAATTGAGAGAATATGAGTATAAAATGCCTGATATTGAGCCAGGAACAGTATTGTTTTCTGATGCAAAAAAAGGATTGTATATAAAGGCAAAAGAAGGAATATTAAAAGTTCTTGAAATACAAGGAGAAAATGCAAAAAGAATGAGTGTGGGAGATTTCCTACGTGGGAATGCAGTAAATGCAGGTACTCAATTGGGTACAAGTACCATTTAGAAAGTATGAAAAACCGGGACAGACGTATTTTTTGAAAAAAAGTTGCAAAATTTGTAATATAATAGTATAATATATAATGTGTGAAACTTTATTCATAAAAAGTAATACAAACATAGAATAGGAGCATAATATAAATATAGATATATTTAAAGGAGAAAAAAATGGATTATTTATTTATGATTCAGCAAGTTCTAGTCTGGTTGTTAACAATATTTTGGGGATATCAATTAATAATAAGTATATGCTCACTAGTAAAGCTTAAAGATAAGCCAATATTAGAAGAGAAGACTAATAAATTTATGGCGATTATCCCTGCGCACAATGAGGAAAACGTAATTGAAGCATTAATAGAAAGTTTAAACAATCAAGATTATCCAAAGGACCACTATGATATATACGTTATTGCAGATAATTGTACAGATAGAACAGCAGAAATTGCAAGAAATCATGGCGCAATAGTAATGGAAAGATTTGATGAGGAGCATAAAACAAAGGGGTATGCTTTGCAATGGTTTTTGAACAAAAAAATTGAAGAAGATGCTGATTATGACGCATTTTGCGTTTTCGATGCAGACAATATAGTTGATAAAAATTTCTTAAAAGCCATGAACAAAAAGCTTTGCCAAGGTGAAGAAGTTGTACAAGGATATAGAGATATCAAAAACCCAACAGATAGCTGGGTTTCAGCTGGATATGCATTGTTTTATTGGACAATGAACAGATTTTATCATTTAGCAAGATATAATTTGGGACTATCTCCATTAATAAATGGTACTGGATTTATGGTTAAATTTGATGTCATAAAACCAGAAGGATGGAATACTAAAACATTAACAGAGGATATTGAGTTCTCGTTAAAAAGAATTATAACAGGAAAAAGGTTAGGATGGGCAACAGATGCCATTGTTTATGATGAGCAACCAGTTGGATTTAAACAATCATGGAAGCAAAGAACAAGATGGACAGTAGGTCATATTCAATGTATGACAGAATACACAAAACCACTTGCTACAGCAGTTAAAGAAAATAAAACAATGATGAACTTTGACGGACTATTATACATTTTAGGAAGTATACCAATGTTTATTTTGACAATAGTATTACTTGTTTTAAACTTTGTAATATTCGCAGCTAATGGAATGACTGTGGCTGATTTAGTTATAAACTGCTTAAGATATTTAATACCAACATTCTTATTACCAATATTTACAGCATTGCTTATTATGATATTGGATAAGAAGCCTATTAGACCAATGATTAAAGGATTGTTATGCTATCCATTATTCTTGGGCTCATGGTTATTAATAAACTTTAAATGTTTATTTAAACGTGACACAAGTTGGGATAAAATTGAGCACGTTAGAAATATAAAAATTAAAGATGTAGCTTAGAAGAAAAGCAAATAAGGTATGAATTACTTTATTTGCTTTTTTAATGCAAAAACTAAAGACATTTAGTCAAATAAATGTTATAATAAAGCACATAAAAAACAAAAAGGGGAAAACATATGAAAATAAAAGATAAAACAACAATTTTACATATAGCAATTATAGTGCTAGGAATAATTTTTATTTCATTGTCGACATTTCACTCTAATCTGTGGTATGACGAATCATATTCTGTAGCAATTTCAAACCGAAATTTTGCAGATATTTGGAGTATAGGTGGCCATGATGTCCACCCAGTGCTATATTATTGGATTTTGCACATTATAAGAATGATTTTCGGAAATCAAATAATGATATACAGATTATTTTCTGTGCTAACAATTTCTATTTTGGGAATCCTTGGATTTACACATATTAGAAAAGACTTCGGAAAAAATGTAGGACTTCTATTTTCATTTTTTGTATATTTTTTGCCAATAAACGTAGCGTATGCAGGAGAGATACGAATGTATGGATTGGCAATGCTTTTGGTTACACTTATGGCGATTTATGCATATAGAATATACAAAAATTCGAATGAGAAAAATATAAAAAATTGGATACTTTTTGGCGTATTTAGCTTGGCATCAGCATATACTCATTATTATGCTTTGGCAGCAGCAGGTATAATAAATCTAGCATTGCTAATTTATTTTATAAGAAAATCTGTAAAGGAAAAGAAATTTGGTAACAATCTAAAAGTATTCATTATAGTAGGAGTTATACAAATTGCTGCATATTTGCCATGGTTGATGTATTTATTACTTCAAATAAGTCAAGTATCATCTGGATTTTGGATAGTATTTACATTCCCAGATACACTTATAGAAATGTTTACATTCCAATTCTCTGGAAATCTGCCAGATTCAACATATATTCCTAATTGGATAGCAGGAATTTTTGGACTAATAATCTGCGTTTATGTAATTTGTCTATACATTAAAAACAGAAAGAATAAAGAAGAAAATAAGCCAGCCAAATATGCAATAATAATGTATGGATTAACTTTGCTAGGCGTGTGCATTATGTCATTTATCATGCAAAGACCAATTTTGTATGCAAGATACATGCTATGTATTACGGGATTATTCATATTCTTTATTAGCTATATAATTGGAAAATACGGAAACAAATACATAACTTTAGTAGTGTGCATAATATCAGTAATTCTTGCAACCTATGTGAATATATTATTAATACAACAAAATTACGATTCAAGCAATGTAGAGCCAATAGAATATCTAAAAGCAAATGTTCAAGAAGGGGATATATTAATTTATGGAAATGAAGGATGTGCATTTGTTGTGTCAGCTAACTTTCCAGAGAAAAAGCAATATTTTTGGGACGAAGCAAATTGGAATATAGATGAGGCAATAAGTGCTTATGGTCCAAACATGACGATAATGCATAATTTGGACGAAATAAAGGAGGATAATGCTAGAATTTGGGTAATAAACGGCTCAAACTACGCTATTGCGGATTCGCTAGTAGAAGAGTTGGAAGCAAAGATTGTATCTAAGGAAGCGTATTCAACTGCTTACAAGGATTACAATTATACTATTGCGTTGGTAGAGATTGACAAATGATGCTTAATTTATAAATTTAGTGGCTATAACCGAGATAAAATACATGTTTTATCTCGGTTAATTAACAAGAATAAAATTATTCTTGCGACTTGCTGCATAAAATGGTATAATCTTGTATGTAGAATTTTTAATTGCATAATGCAAAAACTACGACTAAAAAAGGAATGATAAAAATGATTTTAGAAAAAATAAAAGTGTATGCTTTTGTGGGACCGTCAGGAACTGGCAAAAGCTATAGGGCTCAATTGGTAGCAAATGAAAATAATATACATTACATTATAGATGATGGGCTTTTAATTCATGATAATGATGTGGTTGCAGGAAATTCTGCTAAAAAGGCGCCTACGAAAATAGAAACAGTAAAAAAAGCTATATTTATAGAAAAAGAAGATAGAAATGAGATGAGAGAAGCCTTAAAGAAAATAAAACCTGATGCTATTTTAATACTAGGTACATCTGATGGTATGGTAGAAAAAATAGCAGATAATTTAGGCTTACCACATCCAGAAAAAACTATATATATTAATGAAGTGGCTACAGAAACAGAAATGGAGACTGCAAAAAGAATAAGAACAACAGAGGGAAAACACGTTATACCTGTTCCAACTTTTGAGATAAAAAGAGATTTTGCTGGTTACATATTGGACCCTCTTCAAATTTTTAAATATAGAAGGAATGATGAGCCGTACATATCAGAAAAGTCAATTATAAGGCCTACTTTTAGTTACCTGGGTAAGTTTACAATATCTGATACAGTGTTTAGACAAATTACAGAATATGTCGCTAAGAAGACTGAAGGAATACATAGAGTTTCAAGAGTAAGAGTAGAGAATACAGTTGGCGCTACTAACATTTATGTGGAAGTTTATGTAATCTTTGGATATAATATAGTAAATGTTTTAAGGGATTTTAAACAAAAAGTAAAGAAAGAAATTGAAAGATTAACAACAATGAATGTGCAAGAAGTTTCAGTTATGGCAAAGGGAATCCACATGCCAGAGAATAAGTAAAAAAATATGAGAAATAATAGTAAAAAAGAGAAAAAGACTCTAGGGAGGTAAAAATGTCATTTATAGTAGCAATTGATGGACCAGCAGGGACTGGAAAAGGAACAGTAACAAAGATTTTAGCTAAAAAATTTAAATTGATAAATGTAGATACAGGAGCAATGTATAGATGTGTAGCTCTAGATATGCTAAATAAGGGTGTTAAGTTAGAAGAATTAGACAAAATAAAAGAAATTTTAGAGAATATTAATATAGAATTAAAACACGAAAATAATAAGGATTTAGTATTCTTAAACGATGAAGATGTGACAGAAAAAATAAGAAGTAAAGAAGTATCTGGTTTTGTGTCACAGGTATCTAGCATTAAAGAAGTGCGTCTTAGTATGGTTGAACTTCAAAGAAAGATGGCTGAAGGAAAAGAAGTAATTATGGAAGGTAGAGATATTGGAACATATGTATTTCCGGCAGCCGATGTTAAAATCTACTTAGATGCAGATTTGGAAGAAAGAGCAAGAAGAAGATTCAAGCAAAACAAAGAAAAGGGAATAAACACGCCATATGTAGAAGTGCTAGAAAATATAAAGATGAGAGACGAAAACGATAAGTCAAAAGAAATTGGCGCATTAAAACTTGCTCATGATGCAGAAGTGATTGATAGTACAAGCATGAGCATCAATCAAGTTGTTAGAGAAATTAGTAGCATAATCAAAAAAAAGAAAAATGAAATAAAAATGCAAGGAAAAATATATAAAGAGCGTAAAGAAAATGCTTGGAAAAAATTTGTAAGAAAAGTTGTAAAAGTATTTTTGTCAGCTTTATACCATATTGCGTATAGAGTGAAGATAAATGGCTCTGTTCCAAAAGAAGGAGCATATATATTGTGCTGCAACCACATAAATTATTTAGACGCAGCTGCAATAGTGCTATTTAATAAAAGAAAAGTAAACTTTGTCGCAAAAGAAGATTTGTTTACACATGGCATATTATATTGGCTAGGTCATTTATTTGATGCAATCCCAATAAAAAGAGATATGCAAGACATAGAAGCAATGAAAAGATGCTTAAGAGTGCTAAAAAATGGCGAGCTTCTAGGAATTTTCCCAGAGGGAACTCGTAAAGGTATGGAAAAGAACATGAAGGCCAAAAATGGTGCAGCATATATGGCAATCAAATCAAATGTAAAAGTAATTCCAATAGGAATACATGGAACTTTCAAACCTTTTAGCAAAGTGTATGTAAATTATGGTGAGCCAATAGATTTAAGCAAATATAAAAACCAAAAGGACAAGTTAGATGAAGCAACAGAAATAATTATGGAGCAGATAGTTATGTTGACAAAAAAAGAGGATTAGAGTATAATAGAGAAGTTAGATTATTGGAGTAGAGGAGTAAATAAAATGAGAAACGATAAAATAAGAAATGTAGCGATAATTGCACACGTTGACCATGGAAAAACAACTTTGGTTGATGCTTTGTTAAAACAAAGCCATGTTTTTAGAGAGAATGAGCAAGTCGATGAGAGAATAATGGATTCAAATGACCTTGAGAAGGAAAGAGGAATCACAATTTTATCTAAGAACACATCAGTTATGTATAATGGTGTAAAGATTAATATAGTAGACACACCAGGACACGCAGATTTTGGTGGAGAAGTTGAGCGTGTTTTAAAAATGGTTGATGGTGTACTTTTATTAGTTGACGCTTTTGAAGGACCAATGCCTCAAACAAGAGAAGTGCTAAAAAAATCATTAGCATTAAATTTAAAACCAATAGTTATAATCAACAAAATAGATAGACCAGGTGCAGAGCCACTTAAAGTAGTTGACCAAGTGCTAGAGCTATTTATAGAATTAAATGCAAATGATGAGCAATTGGACTTCCCTGTAATATATGCATCAGCAAAAAACGGAATTGCAAAAATGCATTTGGAAGACGAGAGCGACAATGTTAACTGCATTTTCGACACAATTATAAGTACTATAGAAGCACCAAACTGTGAAACAGATGGAGCTATGCAAATGCTAGTATCTAACATAGATTATGATGATTATTTAGGAAGAATAGCAGTAGGTAGAGTTGAGCGTGGCACAATTAATTCTGGAATGAGTGTCACTATATGCAAAAACGACAAGAACGAAAATGGTAAAATAGCAAAATTATTTACTTATGAAGGATTGAAAAGAGTTGAAAAAGAAGAAGTGTCAGCAGGAGATATTGTATGTATATCAGGAATTCCAGAGATTAACATAGGAGATACAATCTGTGACATTAACAATCCAGAAAAAATACCATTTGTAGACATCGACGAGCCAACAGTATCTATGACATTTAGCGTAAACAATGGACCATTTGCAGGAAGAGAAGGTCAATTTGTAACATCAAGACACATTCGTGATAGACTAATGAAAGAGCTAGAAAGAAATGTAAGCTTGCGTGTAAAAGAAACAGACTCTGCAGATAGTTTTGAAGTTTGCGGACGTGGAGAATTGCACTTATCAGTATTAATAGAAACAATGAGAAGAGAAGGATTTGAGTTACTAGTATCTCGTCCAAAAGTAATTTTTAAAGATATTGATGGTGTAAAATGTGAGCCAATAGAGAGACTTGTAGTAAACGTTCCAGACGACTCAATAGGAAACGTCATAGAAAAATTAGGAAGACGTAAAGCAGAAATGATAAACATGGAGCCAGCGGAAGCAGGCCATACAAAAGTAGAATTCAAAATACCAGCAAGAGGATTAATTGGATATAGAACAGAATTCTTAACTGATACAAAAGGTGAAGGAACAATGAATAGCACATTCGACTGCTATGAGCCATTTAAGGGAGACATTCAAGCTAGAACAAGAGGAGTGCTAGTTGCATTTGAGCAAGGCACATCAGTAACATATGGATTGTACAACGCACAAGAAAGAGGAGAATTATTCATAGGTGCTGGTGTAGAAGTATATGAAGGTATGATAGTTGGAATAAACTCAAGAAATGAGGACATTTCAATAAATGTATGTAAAGAAAAACATTTAACAAATACAAGAGCATCTGGATCAGATGACGCACTAAGATTGGTGCCACCAATTCAACTATCACTAGAAAAAGCAATAGAATTCATACAAGATGATGAACTTGTTGAAGTTACTCCAAAAAATATCCGTTTGAGAAAGAAAATATTGGATAGTAAGACTAGGGAGAGAGAAGCCAGAAGAAAATAAGATGAAATTGTGAAAATTGGGGACAGTCGTATTTGTCCCTGATTTCCTATTTTGACAAAAAAGAAAGGGTAGGTTAATTTGAATAAAGAAGAATTAGCAAAAATAAAAGAGAAAGCGCTTGAAGACCACATTCCAATAATAATGGATGATACATTGGAGGTAATAGAAAAAGAGTTAAGAGATGTAAAACCAAACAGATTCTTAGAAATTGGCACAGCTGTTGGATATTCTGCAATATGCTTTTCTGAATTCTTAGGAGAAGATGGAAGGATAGACACAATTGAGAGAGAAGCAGATAGAGTAATTCAGGCAAGACAAAACATAAAAAAAGCAGAAGTAGAAGAAAAAATAAATATCATTGAAGGCGATGCTGTAGAAATATTGCCAACACTTAATGAAACATATGACGTTGTTTTTATAGATGCTTCCAAAGGCAAATATCCATTCTTCTTAAAAGAAGCACTAAGAATGCTTGGACCAAACGGCATAATCTTTGCAGACAATGTACTATATAAAGGATATGTAATGAGCGACTATAATAAGCACAAACAACGTACAGCAGTAAGAAATTTAAGAGAATTTTTAAAAGAATTACAAGAAAATGAGACTCTTGATACTAAAATTCTAGAAGTTGGAGATGGCTTAGCAATTGCAAGAAAAAAATAGTATGTAAATAGAAATAAACAAAATAGGATTAAATAAACTTAGAAAAAATATAGAGAATAAAATAATAAAAAGGCTCCCCTGAGAACATCAGCTCTCAGGGGATTATTAAAGGAGGCGCCAATAAGCTCTCTTGTACTCTGTAAAAAATTAAAACTGAAAAATATCCTCCTATTAGCAAAAAAATGCTATTAACATAATATATTATACACTATTATTTCAAAAAAGTCCAGTATTTTCTTGTTTTTTTCCTCCGTCCCCAAAAACAAGTTACATTAAAAAATATTTTACGCATGATAAAACTGTATCTGTAACAAAAACTGCAAAGAGAACATACACACTAATCACTTGAATCCTATATGGTATTTTAGAAAGTACTATATTTATTTTCTTCTTGAAGAATGGATAAATAAAATTAACAAATAGGATTGCAATTATACCCCATGCAAAGCTATAAAAAATACTTACACGACCATTTAAATTCATAAATTCACTTGTATAATCCCACCATTTTAAAGAAAATAATGCTTCCATTCCATAACTTACAACATACTCAAAAACAGTAAATAAAATTGCTGCATACACGAATAGCTTTAGATTGTGCTTTTTGTATGTGCTAAAAAATATGATTAGCATTAACGCTCCCCAGCCATATATAGGGCAAAGTGGACCATAAAGAAAACCTCTTTTAGTAAAATGCCCTAAAGAATAGAAACTAAAACAAGTTTCTAAAAGCCATCCAACAAATGAGAATATTAAAAAATATATAAAATAAATATATATTCTAGGTAATTTCTTTTTTGATGATTTATTATTATTTTCTAAGACTACTGCTTTGTTATTTGTATTATCAATATTTTGCTCCATATCAAAATACACCCCTTAATAAAATTACAGTATA
>UMIY01010048.1_pt1 | contig 12522 bp, 10 predicted proteins | sample 1965921 | NCBI WGS metagenome assembly UMIY01 (sample SAMEA4836134, study PRJEB28245) | human gut metagenome | biome: gut microbiome; material: fecal sample | place: Denmark | collected 2008
CCGCCCCGAAAAACAGCGTTCGCAAGCCCACTGCCTGAAAAGTTTCCGTCAATGTGTGCCAAAGTCCCGGTCGGGCCGGAAGTCCGGCATCCAGGATTTGGCACACGGCGGCATCTTTTTCCGCCTCCGTGGGCACGGGAATCTCGTCCCAGAAGTTATCCATGTGGATCAAACTCCTCTCTCAGCCGCCCCAACAGGCGGTAATAGCGGGATTTCACCGCTGCCTCCGGCTCATCCAGCGCGGCGGCGATTTCCGGAAAAGACTGTTCTCCATAAAGCCGCAGGCGGAACACCGCCTGGGTCTGGGGCTCCAGGCCGGAAACGTAGGCTTCGATCTGCTCCAGCAGGGCTCGATTCTGGATTTGAGTGGTGAAATCCTCCCCCCACGGCGCCTCCAGTTCCTCCATGGGCAGGGGTATCAGGTGTGATCTCCTGCGGGCGTCGATGACTTTGTTGGCGGCGATGCGGTAAAGCCAGGTGCGGAACGCCCCTCGCTCCGCCCGGTAGGTGGGCAGCGCCCGCAGCATGGCCAGGAAAATGGACTGGGTCAGGTCCATGGCGTCCTCTTTATGGCCGGTCTGGCGGTAGACGAAGCGGTAGATTTCGTCATAGTGGGCCCGGATCAGATGATCTGCTGCAGTGCGGGAGCCTTTGCGCTGTATCTCCCGGATCCATTGCTCTTCCACTGCCTCACCGCCTTTCCGACTATATATTCGCACAATAGGGCGCCATCGTTTCAAAAAAGGAGAAGAAATTTTCGGCCGCAGCTCAACGCCTGACTTCCAAGTTGAAATTCTCAAAATCTGGGGTGCAGTAAAGGAAAAGAATATGCTGTGAGGATTCGACATAATCCGCCTGCTGCCGGGAACAATAGTCAGGGTGATGATGATGAAATACGAAAATCCCAATATGGAAGCCTATTGGAATACCCTTTCCCCGCAGGTGCAGGCCAAGATCAACGATACGGGCATTGAGCTGTGTTCTCTGGGGATGCTGATGAAGCTGGGGGATTACTATCAAAACAGCCAAAGCGAAAACGGCGCAGATACGCCGCCTGTAGAAACCGGACGAAAGGAGTGACCTCATGAATAAGCAGAAGAAAGAGCTTACCAGCCCCAAGCCAGATCAGATTGAGCGGCCCATTCCCGCCAAGATCTATCCCACCATTGACACGGACCTGGCCCGCGACAACCTGGAAAACGATCTCCCCGCAGCAGATCTGGAAGATCTGTGACACAGGTACCATGACTCGTTTTCTCCAGGCCGGGTTGTGCAGAATCTGCGTGGCTGCAAAAGAAAAAATGGCGCGACGAGCGAAGCTGGCGGATCTTGAGAACGAGCTGCAAGACGAGATCTCTCTGGAGAGTTTCCTCTCTGGATTTAAACTTGCGCCGGGGATCGCGGCGGATTTTGCCTTCTCCTGCTCCTTCCATGATGACGAGCCGAGAGGTTCAGAAGCTCCACAAGGACCTGCTGGAGCACTACAACGCCGAGTTGACCCTCCAGGCCTATGCCCGCACCACACGGCAAAAGCAGGACGAAGCCGCTCAGGCCATGGGAAATCTCATGGCACAGGTACAGTAAAGACATTTGGAAACAAACAGCGCACCGGACGGAAAGTCGAGCTTCCCTGCCGGTGCGCTGCGTTTTCCCCGAGGCGTGTGTCGTGATTTTGGTGTTCCTCAAATCCGGAACTTCTCGCAAAAAAAGCGCCCCGAAAATGGTTGGTTTCGGGGTGTTCTTGTAAAGATGCTACAATGTGGATCTCTCACCCGCGAATACCACGCGCCGCAAAGATTCCGCGCCGCCCGTTCAGGCACCGATTCCGGTATCACGCAGCAAGGGAGCAGATCCCGTTTGGGATCTGCTCCCTTGGCGTTTTTCCGTCATGCAAACCAATTTTATTCCGCGGCAGGCTCCACGCAGCACTGGAAGGGGGCAACGGACCTGTCGTCATATACGGCTTCCTGGGGATTGTGGTTGATGACCATCCGCACCCGGCCTTCTCCGGTGCCCCGGCAGATCACTTCCACCCCGGCAGCGGAGGCCTCCAGAGGGAGGTTCTGTTGAACGGAAATCGCTTCCAGAATCTTGTCCAGAACCGACTCCTCCAGGCCGCAGCCCAGATCATACACCCATCCGTCTTTCTGGGCCTTTCGGGTGACGGCGGCAAATTCCTGATAAAACGCGTCATGGTACCGCAGCAGCACATCCGCTCCGTGAACCTCCAGCATATCCCGGAAAATCCCGCCTTGGCCCTGTACGCCGGCAAAATTTCCCTCTCCTGTCACGGGGAACTTCTGCCCCTCCTGCAGGCTCTCCGTCTCCGCCACGCAGACACCGGCAAAATCGGTAAAATCGATGGGAAGCTGCTTGCCCAGCACCAGGTTATTGTCAGGGTCCTTGACAAAATCCCGGTAGGTCAGAACCACCGTTCCGCCCCGCTGCGCAAAATCCCGGAGCTTGCGCTGGAAGTCCGGCTTGGCAATGATCATCTGAGGCAAAATCAAGATCCGGTAGCCGGTAAGGTCACGGTCCGCAGGGATCACATCCACAGGGACATTGCGGTCATAGAAGAATTTATGGTATTTCTTCATCTCGGCTTCGCAGTCCAGCAGCACACTCTGGCGTTGGATGCGAAAGGCCGCCAGAGAGTCGTAGTCGTACACGATGGCCACTTGACTGGTGATGGGGGTCTCCAACTGAGATGCATACTGCCGGATGTCCCGGAAGAAGCTCTGTACCTCATAGAATTTCCGGCGCTTGACATTGTCCGGATCCAGAATGCCGTAGCAGAACTGCTCGGCACCCTTGGTGGCACCCCGGTAACGGAAGAAGAACAGGGATTCGCAGCCCCGGGCAATAGCCTGGTACGCCCACATCTTCGCCTGGTTGGGCCGGGGGGAAAAGCCGGTGATATCGTGTCCCTGGGCACCCATAATGGCCTCGGTGATCCAGAAATTCCGCTGTTTCAAGCCCCGGATGTAGTCCAAGCCGAAGGCGATCTCATTGGGCGGCAGCGGCTCAGGCTGGCCGCCCCATACGGGGTAGTTGTTGTAGGCGGCTACATCCAGATGCTTGGACACAGCGGAGTAATCCGCATGCTTGCCCAGTCCCCCGCCCGGGAAATCGTGGATCACCACCACACCGGGAATGATCTCCCGGAGCAGCCGGGCCTGGAAGGCGGCAAACTTCACAATGCTCTCGCTGCGGAATCGCTCCCAATCCAGCCGAAGAGCCGGGTTGTGGGTGGTGATGGTTCGGGCAGGCAGAGGGATCTCGCCAAAATCGTTGTACGTCTGGGACCAAAACACCGTGCCGTAGGCATCGTTGAGAGAGGCGATGTTCCCGTGGAACTTCTCCTTCAAATAGGCCTGGAAGGCATCCCGGCACTGAGGGCACCAGCAGATGTCGCTGTCCTCATGGCCGAATTCGTTGTCGATCTGCCAAGCCACGATGGCCTTCTCGTCCTTGTAATGCTCTGCCATCGCCCGGATGATGCCCTCTGCGTACCGGTACAGCGTGGGACTATTGAAGCAGTACACATGCCGTCCGCCGAAGACCCGTTTGGTTCCATCCTCAAATTCCGAGAGGATGTCCGGGTGCTTTTTGGCAAGCCAGGCAGGAATGGTGGCCGTGGGGGTGCCCATGACAATGGACAGTCCCCGGGCTTTGGCCCGCTCAATCACATGGTCGAAAAAGGAGAAGTCGTACTGCCCCTCTGCCGGTTCCATGAGGTGCCAGCCGAATTCCGCGATACGGATGGCATTGCACCCCAGTTCACAGATATTGTCCAGATCCTCCTCCAGCAGGGAGGGATCCCATTGCTCGGGATAGTAGTCTACGCCAAGATACATTAGTTTTCCACCTTTTTCGCTTTCAGTTGCTGGGTAATGCTCTCCAGATAGCTGCCCTCCAGCTTATAGCCCCGGACATAGATGACAAAAGCCAGCACCGTGATGATGGAGGGCACCACGCCCATGAGGATCCGCATGCCCAGAATGGTGGTGGCGGTCTGCGGCACGTTCTCCACATAGCCGCAGATAGTCAGTCCCACACCGATGAGCCAGCCAGCCACGGCGGAGGCAGTCTTCACCAGCAGGGTCTGGAAGGAAGCCACAATGCTCTCGTTCCGGGTGCCCAGGGTCACCTCACCGTAGTCGATGACATCGGCCAGCATAACGGTGGTCGCGCCCAGGGTCAGGCCGGAACCGAACTTATAGAGCAGGCCGCAGATGATGATGATGGGAATGTTGGCAGGCACCACTGCACCGGCCACCAGCAAAGCGATGAGGCCCACGGCGGGGGTGAAGCTGGCGATGGCGAAGACCTGCTTCTTGCTCATGAAGCGGGAGAGGATCGGGAAGAGGAACAGCGCGCCCATCTCGGCAAAGGAGGCGGCGGTGGTGAAATAGGGGAACAGATCCGCATCCTGGGTGACATACTTGAAATAATAGAGCGCCATGCCGCCGGCCAGCTGGACCACCAGGTTATAGGCCAGCACCACGCCGATGTAGACCTTCAGCTGGTCGTTGGCCGTGATGACATGAATGGCGTACTTTAAAGAGGTGCGCTGGGCCTTCTGGCCGGAGGCGGCGTCCAGGCTGCTGCGGTCCCGGGCAAAGATCACGGTGACCAGAATGGTGCCCACGAAGACCGCCGCAACCACAATGGAGGAAGCAGCGTAGCCCTTGGCTTCGTTGCCCTGGCCCAGGGTGTCGATCATCTTCAGGCCGAAGGCGCCCACCAGCAGCCAGGCGCTGCTGGCGAAAATGCGGGGAATGACGGAGGTGGAGTCCCGCTCTTCCTTGGTAGAGGACATAGAGGGCAGCATGGACCAATAGGGGATGTCCATGATGGTATAGGTCATGCCCCAGAGGATATACATGACGGAGTAATAAGCATACAGGGCAAAGCCCTCCAGCTCAGGCCCCTTGAACAGCAGCACCAGAATGACCGCGTTGATCAGAGTTCCGATGAGGATCCAGGGGCGGAACTTGCCCCAGCGGGTACGGGTGTTGTCCACGATAAAGCCCATCATGGGATCGTTGACGGCATCCCACACCCGGGCCACCAAAAACAGGTTGCCCACAAAGAGGGGGGCCAGTCCCACGGTGTCGGTAAGATAAATGGTGAGATAGGTGCTGATCATGGCGTAGCACAGATCCTTGCCCAGGGCGCCTACGCCAAAGCATAATTTTCTTCCAGCGGACAGTTTCATATTCTTCTCCCTCCAATGATATTTGTCCGGATCATTCCGTTTTAAGGTTCCTTTTCAAACCGCACCACGGCACTGGCATAGTCACCACTCAGATGCAGCGGCAATCCGTGATGCATGAGATAGCTTCCGCTCTTGGTAATTTCTCCCTTGGAGGTGTGCAGGGTATACAGCCCGTCCTCCTTCAGGCCCCGCAGCCGGACGGTGGTACCCCGGTGTCCCACCCGGCTCTGAGGCAGGAAGGCAAAGAGCACGCCCTGATCCTCCTTCAGGTACTCATAGAGGAAATATTGCTGGGCGGAGGGATTCTCCAACCGGTAGAACATCCCCTCTTGAATAATGGGCCGGATTTCCTTGTAGAGCCCGATCATTCTCTGGGAGAGTTCCATCTCCTCCGGCGTAAATTTCAGGATGTTGCAGCCCACACCCAGAGAGCCCATCATGGCGCTGTGGAACCGGAAGGTCAGGGGGATCACCCGCCCGGAGAGGAAGTTGGGGCAGTCGGTGACCCAGGCCCGCATGGCCTTGATGGGATAAACGCGGGAGTAGGCGTCCTGGATGTACAGCCGGTCATAAGCGTCGGTATTGTCGCTGGTCCAGAAATCATCGAAGATTCCCAGGATGCCGTAATCAATCCGTCCGCCCCCGGAGGCACAGGCCTCAAAGAGGACATCGGGGTGCTGCTTCTTCAGTTCGGTGACAATCTCATAAATGGTCTGGATGTGCTTATACCAAATATCCCGCTGAGGGCCGGTCTGGGATATGGGACGGTTGGCGTCCCACTTGATGTAGGCGATGTCGTACCGGGTCAGGAGGTTATCCAGCATATCGTAGATAAACGCCCGCACTTCCGGCTTGGTGACGTTGAGGACATACTGAACCCGGGAGGTATCGGTCTCCCTGGTCTCGTAATGATAGATCCAGTCCGGATGCTGCTGGTAAAGCTGGGCCTTGGGATTGACCATCTCCGGCTCCACCCAAATGCCGAACAGCATTTCCTGTTCCTTCACGGCGTCGATGAGCTCTTCCAGCCCGTTGGGGAATTTCCCCTCGTTGACGTACCAGTCTCCCAGACCGTTCTGGATGCTGTGGCGCTCGCCGAACCAACCGTCATCCAGCACGAACAGCTCTGCGCCCATCTCCCCGGCCTTACGTGCCAGATTGATCTGATCCCGGCTGTTGACATGGAACTCCGTGGCCTCCCAGGAGTTGTAGAGCACCGGCCGGAGGCCCTGACGCATGATGCGTTCCAGGGCGAAGCGGTGGAGGTTGTGGGACATGGTCTCAAAACCTCCGTTCGTATAGCCGCAGAGAATGGCAGGGGCGGTGAACGTCTCCCCCGGCCCCAGCTCCAACAGGCAGTCATGGGGATTGAGGCCCATCTGCACCAAGGTCTCGCCGTATGCGGTCTGCTCCACCACGCCGCTGAAGTTTCCGCTCAGCCGCAGGGCGCCGAAATACACCTCTCCGGCGGTCTCCGTGGCGTCCCGATCCAGAATGAAGTAGGGATTGTGGTTGTGGGAGGAGATGCCCCGCCGGTTTTCAATGACAATCTTTCCATAGCTGACCTTCTGGACAAACCGCTGCTGCTCCGCCCCCCAGTGACCGTGGACATTGGAGAAGTTCAGATTCTCGTAGGGGATGTGGAACTGGGCAGAGTGGATCTGCTCGATCTGGACGGGATCCTCACTCTCGTTGCGGAGCACCACACTGCGCTCCATCAGGTCGTACTCGGGATAGATCCTGTAGCGGAGGTCCAGGAAGAGGGCATAGTGTTCATCCCGCAGGTGAACAATCAACTCTTCCCTGCCGTCCGTCTCATCCACATCGTATCCGCAGTATTGATACGCCAACTCCCGCGTACCATCGGCAAAGGTGACTTTCAGGCAGTGCTCCTTGTACCGCAGGCCACCGTGGACGGGAAATTCCTCCGGCGTGATCTGGAAAACCGGATCGTTGGTGGAAACCTCCGTCAACTCCGGCATTTCCAGTTCGTCCGCAGAGGGGATCCGCTTTCCCCAATACAGGTGCCGTACCAGTCCCCGATCGTCAACGCCAAAGGCATAACTCGTAGATTTTGTACTCAAGAGAAAAATGGTATTTTTTGTGCTAACTGCAATACCCAAAGCGCTTCCCCCTCTTTATTTTCTTACTATAATAACAAGAATATCATTCCGTTACAGGCCCGTCAACGCCATTACTAAAAGTTTTATTTCGTTACGTTCATTTTAGTAAATTATTAACTAAAACAATTACTCTTTTTTATGAAAAATGCAGAAGAGAACCTCTTCTGCATTTCCCACATATTTACTTTTTTTTGACGCTGCCCCGCTCTTCCAGGCGGCAGGAGATGATGATCTGTTTGGGATGGATTTTCTTCTGCCAGAGCAGCTCCATACAGATCGCCGCCGCATCTGCGTTTTCCAGGAGAAACACTTCCACCGAGGAGAGGGGCGGCTCCGAAAGCCGGGACAGGCTGGTGTTGTTGAAGGTAATGACCCCCACATCCTCAGGAACCCGGATATGAAATTCCCGCAAGGCCTTCAGCAGGCCCGGGGCTACCACATCGCTGGCGGCAAAAATGGCCTCCGGAATCTTCTTTCCGCTCTCCAGATACGCCTTTACCACTGCATAGCTGCTGGCAGAATTCATCTCACAGTCCAAAACCAGTTCCGGGTCATACACCTCCCGCTCCAGCAGGGAGTTTTTGTAGTAATAGAATCTTGGATCCATGGACAGTTCTTTGGTTGCGCCGAAGGTATACACGCTCCCCAGATACGCCACCCGCTCATATCCGTTCTCCCGGAAGCAGTCCAGCACCTGCCGCACCGCCAGGCGATAATTGGGAACAATGCTGCAATACCGTTCCTCATCCGGAGATGAGTCCAGAAACACGATGTTGTCGGTATAACAGTGGAAATCCTGGATCTCGCCCAGAGTAAAGCGGCCTATGGCCACAATCCCATCCAAAGGCAGGTCATCGTTCTTGATAAAATGTCCCTGGTCATTGCGAAACAGCATCACAGTACTCCAGTGCCGTTCAAAGCATACCTCGTCCAGAACATTTTTCAGAATCATATAGTAGATGTCTTCGGAGAGCTGCTCCTTCTCAAACATCTGCGCAATCCCGATGCGTTTCTCCGCCCTGCCGGGCTGCTTTTGACCGTCAGCCCCTTCCGTGGATCTGGCTGCCTGATAACGCTGTTGAACTGTCTGATATGCCAGATCCTTGGCGGTCTGTACAACCCGCTTTCTCGTTTCCTCCGTTACGCTGAGGGAGGGATCCTGATTCAAAACCCTAGACACCGTCGCCGAAGATACTCCGGCGATACGGGCAATCTCTTTCAGTGTTGCCATGGTCATACTCCTATTCGCTCAGAAGGTAAAAAAGTAACCATCAATTTTTATAATTTTACCGCATTCCCCAAAATGACACAAGTAAAATCTAAAGCAGCTCCGCACGGGTCTGCCATGCAAACTGCCGGCAACCGGTTGAAACTGTTCCCCAAGTCCAGGACAAATTCAATTTTCCGCAGACGCAGCATACCTTCGGGTGACTCTCCTGTGGCAATCTCACGATCGTCCTCATGAAGCGAAAGCTTTGCCAACTCCTGCTAGCAGCCGTCACCTGCGGCGTGCAGGGATTCTCTCCAAGGTGCTTGAGTTCCTTTGATTTGAATTTCTTTCTCATGCCCACTCTGACCCTCCACAACGGCGTGGACATTAAGACCGTCTCCGCCATGTTGGCCACTACGACGCCGGGTTCACCCGGCCGGCCTACGCTCACACCACAAGGCAGAAGCAGGACGAGGCAGCGCAGGTTATGGGAAACCTCATGGCACAGGTACGATAAAGACAGGCGGAACGAAGCAGCGCACCAGACAGGGACTTCCCTGCCGGTGCGCTGCGTTTTCTGGCAATGTGGGTCGCAGTGTGGGTCAGACCTCTAAAGCACTTTTTTCAGACAATGGAAGCTGGATCTGAAAGCAGACACCGCCCTCCCGGTTTTCCACAGAGCAGTCTCCGCTGTGAGCCAGCACTGCCGCCCGAACGATGGCAAGGCCCAGGCCCGTTCCGCCGCTATCGCGGTTATGGGACTTGTCCCCTCGATAGAAGGGCTCAAAGAGATGGGGCAGATCCTCTGCCGGGACGGCAGGTCCGTCGTTATACACGCTGAGGTTGGCCTGTGACTCATGTCGTTCCAGCCGCACCTGGATCTGGCCTCCCTGTGTGCAGTGCCGCAGGGCATTGGAGGCCAGATTTTCGATGGCCTCTTTCAACCGCACCCTGTCCCCCTCTACCTGTATTTCCTCCAGCTCCATAGAAAGCGTAATATCTTTTTGTTCCAGCTGGAGGGCCAGCGGCGCCCAGACTTCCCGGACCAGAGCGGACAGGTCCACCGTCTCCCGGTTCAGCGTCGCGCCGGACTCCAGACGGCTCAGTTCCAGCAGCCGTCCCACCAGCTCCGCCATGCGGTCGCTCTCGTCCAGCACGATGTCCAGATAGTGCTCCCGCTTCTCCGGTGCGATGTCCTCCTGCAAAGCCTCGGCGTGGGTGCGCAGGATGGCCAGGGGCGTTTTCAGCTCATGGGCCGCTGCCCGGGTGAAGGCCCGTTCCCGCTCCAGCTGTCTGGCTAACTGCGCCTGGGCGTTGTTAAAGGCGGTGGCCAGGGTGTTGAGTTCCGTGACCGGCCCGTCCTCCCGGCAGGAACCGTTTCGGACGGCCTGGCTCAGCTCTTCCACCGGCTCGGTCACCCTTTTGGACAAATGGGCAGAGAGGAGTAAAAGTACCATCACCGCAAATATAAAAGCAGTCAGATACAGCGCCCATTGATCCTCTAAAACGTTCTTCACAAGATCGCAGTAGGCTGAACACCAATACCCGAACCCCTCCTGATCCACTCCGGAGGACAAGCGCCCCCATTCCTTCAATACCGCCCGCCGTTCCCCAGCCCGATCGCGGTCAATGATGGCCTGTGCTTCCCGAAAACTGGCCAGCCGCCGTTCCATCTGAATGGGGCCGTTCTGTCCGTCGCCGGACCTGGATGGGAGGAGAACGCTCTTCACCTCCATCTGCACCAAATCCAGGGTGATATCCGCCGGTTCCTCGGCATCCGTCTCCAAAATCCGCTCCTGACTGCCGTCCGGGTGAATGAGGTCCAGGGTCTGTACCTCCACTGCTCCGCCGGGACGTTCCACCCCGGTGATGCGAGCAAACGTGCCATCTCCAGTGCTGTTACTCTCATTTTCTTTCCCACGCGGGTAGATCGCATAGGCCCAGCCGCTGCGATGATTGATCATCCAGCGGGCAAAGTCCATCTGCCCCTCATCATCCAATCCCTGGTCGAAGTAGAGATACCACGCCTGGTCATTATCCGCCGCATATCCTCGACCCCAGGTAATCTGGCTCCGCACCGTAGCTTCTCCCAGTTTGACTGCCAGAGCAGTCCCGCCGTCCATATCCCGAATTCCATCCAATGTCAGGCTGCTGAGATGAGACATCAGGATATGGTCTGCTCGTTCTCCTAAGCCGTTGGCCCGGTTCTCTTGGTAGGCGGACAGCGCATCCATCCGCAGGCTGCTTGTGGTCCGCTGAAAAGAATTCCCTACTGCGTCCTCCAATTCGGCCATGCGGCTGTTATAGACCAGCAGTGCAAATCCCAGCCATAGCAGAACGGTTGTAACGATCAGAGCGCTTGCCAGATGCCATCGAAGCTTCCTGGGTCTGTTCTTCATCCCCTTCACGCCTCCTCCAATCGGTACCCAGCCTTGAACACGGTCTTGATCTGCCCGCCCGCCGGGCCCAGGGCGGCGCGGAGGCTGCGGATGCGCACATCTACGGTCCGGTCGTCCCCCTCGAAGTCGATGCCCCACACCTTGTCCAGCAGCTGCGCCCGCGAGAGGACCTGACCGCGGTTGCGCAGGAGGCACGCCAGCAGGTCATACTCTCTGGGGGAGAGCTTCACCGCCTGTCCCGCCGCCGTACAGATATGGCTGGCAATGTCCAAAGTGATAGCGCCGCAGGTGAGGGTGCCAGTCTCGCTCCCGCCCCGGCTGCGGCGGATCAGGGCCTGGGTCTTGGCCAGGAGCACCGCCAGGGAAAAGGGCTTGGTCACATAGTCGTCACAGCCCAGAGCGTAGCCCCGGAGCATGTCCTCCTCATTACCGAGAGCTGTGAGGAACAAAATGGGCACCTGGCTGTTCCGGCGTACCACCGCGCAGACCTGGAAGCCGTCTAGGTTGGGCATGAAGATATCCAGCAATATGGCATCGTAGTCGTGATCCCGCAGCAGGTCCAGGGCCTCCTCCCCGTCCCGTGCCAGGTCGCACGCCAGGCCGTGAGCAGAAAAGTAATCCCGAACGATGTCGCGGATGCGCGCTTCGTCTTCCACGATCAGCACCGTTTCCATGGCAGTTCCCCCTCTCTTCACCATGAAGATACCACAGAGTTGTGTTGGAATTATGTTCAGTCCCATTATAACCCGGAGGCAACAGCCGGGCAATGGGAACCACCGGGAGGCATGTGCCTGACCCTAGGGGCAGAATCCTCAAAATCCGCGCCACTGTAAAGAATATAGGGGTCTCCGGAGAATGAGAAAGATAGCGGAACGTTTTCGGCAGGTGCCCCCAGAGCCTGGGGCAAATCGGCTAATCGTTGCCGCCTGTGCAGACGCAAAAGGCCAGCCCCACGCCTTGCAACCATGCGCCATCGCGCATATAATGGAAACCGGAAATTTCCTTACAGGGGGCGAAATCATGGAATCTCTTACTGCGCGGCAGGCCGCGGAAAAATGGGGGCTCGCTCCTCGGACCGTGCAGCAGCTGTGCACCCAGGGGCGGATCCCCGGCGCGCAAAAATTTGGAAAATCCTGGGCTATTCCCACGAATGCAGCCAGGCCGGAAGACCTGCGGCGCAACAAACAGGAACCCACAGCCCCGCCGCCGGATCTGGTCATGCCGGACGCGCCCTTTACTATGATGCCCCTGATGAATACGCCCTTCCGGCCTGGGCAGTGCAGGGCCACCGTGGAGGCCATGGCGGAGGGCCCCCGAAAGGACATGGCCTGGGCCGAATACTATTATTTCAGCGCCCAGGCGGAGCAAGCAGCCCAGGCGGCAAAGCCTTATCTCACCAGTCCGGATCTGGGCCTGCGGCTGTCTGCCTGTTGGATCTATGGCTATGCCAATCTCACTACCGGCCAAATCCGGCAGGCCCGCCACGCCCTGGAGACGGTGCAGCGCACCCTGGCCGAGGGAGAAAACCTGTTCCCCAGCCTGCGGGCAGCGGTATCCTTTGTGGCCGCC
>UMIY01030809.1_pt1 | contig 12489 bp, 10 predicted proteins | sample 1965921 | NCBI WGS metagenome assembly UMIY01 (sample SAMEA4836134, study PRJEB28245) | human gut metagenome | biome: gut microbiome; material: fecal sample | place: Denmark | collected 2008
CCCACCGCCGGGAAGGTCAGCCCCTATTACGTGCCCTTCGCCTGGCTGACCTTGGACGAGTACGGCCGCCAGCTGCCCGCTGTGGAGCGGTTCCCCTCCGCTGCGGGGGGCAAGGGTTTTGGGCCCATCGCGGAGAAAATCCACAACATGGGGCTGAAGTTCGGCATCCACATCATGCGGGGCGTGCCCCGGCTGGCGGTGCACCAGCACCTGCCTGTAAAGGGCGCCGACACCACCTGCGACAAGATTGCCTCGGACGCCTCCATCTGCCGGTGGAACACGGATATGTACGGCATTGACGCCAGCAAGGAGGGGGCCCAGGCCTATTACGATTCCATTTTTGAGTTGTACGCCAGCTGGGGGGTGGACTACGTGAAGGTGGACGACATCTGCAACACCAACGCCTACCCCAACGACCCCTACTCCGGGGAAAAGGAAATCGAGATGATCCGCAAGGCCATGGACAAGTGCGGCAGGCCCATGGTGCTGTCCCTGTCCCCGGGGCCGGCTGTCATCGACAAGGCCTGGCACCTGCGGCAGAACGCCAACATGTGGCGCATCACCGACGACTTCTGGGACCAGTGGGAGCTGCTGCTGGAGATGTTCTGGCGCTGCGAGGTGTGGGAGCGCCAGGTGTCCCCGGGCTGCTGGCCGGACTGCGACATGCTGCCCCTGGGGCGCCTGCGGCTGCATTTGCAGGGCTTCTCGGAGGAGAGCACCTGGACCAAGTTCACCCAGGAGGAGCAAATCACCATGATGAGCCTGTGGTGCATCTTCCGCAGCCCGCTGATTATGGGCGGCGAGATGCGGGACAACGACGCGTTCACCCTGTCCCTGCTGACCAACCGGGAGATCCTGGACATGCACCGCTATGGCACCGGCGCCCACCAGGTGTACCGCACGGACAAGGCCGCCGCCTGGCGCAGCGTGGACACCCGGGACGGCGGGGTGTATGTGGCGCTGTTCAACCTGTCTGACGGGGAGAAGGAGATCTCCGCCTGCTGGGAGGAGCTGGAGCTGGAGGGCGCCTACACCGCCCGGGAGCTGTGGAGCCACCAGGACCAGGGAACCGTGGAGGGAAAGCTGGCCGCCACCCTGCCTGCCCACGGCGCGAAGGTGTATAAGCTGTGCAAGTAATAAAAAAACGCGCCGGAGGCGGGGGGAAGTTCTTTGTCCAGCTTTCTCAAAAGAAAGCTGGCAGAGCGCGAGACAGAGTCTCGCGACCTTGCCGGGCGGCGCAGCCGGTGAGAAAGGACCAGGAGCGAAAACCGCACGCGCCCCAAAGGGGCGATAGGGGTTCGCTCCGGTTCTCTCCCACAAGCAAATAAAAAGGGCATCCAAGCGTTTCCCTTGGGTGCCCTTTTTCTGTCTTGTGCGAAAGGTCCACGGTTCGGCCTATTCGCTTCGCGGCGTGCGGCCGGGCCGCTGCTTTTTTCACCGGCTGCGCCGGTTGGAAGACCGTGGGGCGCCAGTCTCGCCTGCCGGCTCGGTCGGCCGCTGGGCAACGTCCCACCGGGACGTAACTGCCCCCACACCCCGCAGCTTTTGAAAAAGCTGGCAAAATTTTTCCCCGCCTCCGGCGCGCTTTCTTTTTTAGAACAGCAGCTCCAGGGCGCCCAAAAGGCCCGCCTCCTGGCCGCACTGGGCAAAGAGGAACTCCACCGGCTCCTCTGTGTGGCAGTAGGAGTCAAACACCTGCCGCACCCGGCCAAACAGCAGCTCGCCCATATTCACCAGGCCGCCGCCGAACACAAAGCAGTTGATGTTCAGCGTGATGTACAGGTTGAACACCCATACCCCCAGGTACAGCGCCATCTGGTCCAGGGCACGCAGGGCCATGGGGTCTCCGGTGCGGGCGGCCATCTCCAGGTGGCGGGCGTCTATCTTCTCCGGCGCCCCTGCCAGCTGGACCATCAAGGTCTGCTCCCCGGCGTCAATCCACTGGCGGATGTGCCGCACGATCATCCCCCCAGAGGCGTAGGACTGCACGCACCCCTGGTTGCCGCAGCCGCAGGCGATGCCCTGCCCCGGAGTGAGGATGGTGTGCCCGCTCTCCCCGGCAAAGCCGCTGCTGCCCCGGAACAGCTTGCCGTCGATGATGATGCCCGAGGAAAGGCCTGTGCTCACCGGGCAGTAGAGCATGTGCTGGCGGCCCTTCCCAGCGCCGTGGCGGGATTCCGCCAAAGCCGCGCAGTGGGCGTCGTTGTCCACGGCCACCTGCACCCCGGGGAACAGCCCCTCCAGGCAGGCCTTTACCCCAAAGCCGTTGAGGGCGGGTAGCATGGCGCAGAGGACCACCTCTCCAGCGGGATAGCGCACCATGCAGGGCAGGCCCACGCCAATGCCCGCCAGGTCCTCCTCCGGCAGGGCGAGCCGCCCCAACAGGGCCCGCAGCTGGGCTGCCGCCTGCTGGAAGAACTCCTCCGCGGAGAGGCTGGCGTCCGAGGGGTATTTGGTTTTCCCCAGCAGTGTCTTGTCCTCTCCAAAAACGCCCAAGGCCACCTTGGTACCGCCAATATCCATGCCCGCATAGACCTTCATGTCCCGCGCCGTCCCTTCTCTTGTGGTTTCTATCCATAATCATACGGGTTTTGCGGGGGAAAAACAAGCCCTTCCTTGTGAAAGTTCTTTCGGTGTGCTATACTTACACAAGCAAAAGAAAGGCCTGCCGCCTGGCGGGCGGGAAGGGGGAGGAAACCGTGGAGTGCCGCACCTTTGCCTTGGAGGAGCTGACGTCCCCCAAGTACGTGGTGGTGTTCACCCGCTACCGGGGGAAGCTGCTGCTTTCCCGCCACCGCCAGCGGGACACCTGGGAGACCCAGGGCGGCCACATCGAGCCGGGGGAGACGCCGGAACAGGCCGCCCGCCGGGAGCTGTGGGAGGAGTCCGGCGCGGGGGAGTTCACCCTCATCCCCCTGTGCGGCTACCGGGCCGGGGACGAGACGGGCAGCGCCGCCGGGGCGGTGTTCGTGGCCCAGGTGGAGGCGCTGGGGCCGCTGCCCCCTTTGGAGATGGCGGAGACAGCCCTCTTTTCCGCCTTGCCCCGGGAGCTGACCTATCCGGGCATCACCCCGGTGCTGTGGCGGCGGGCCCGGGAGTATTTCCCCGGGATGGGGGAAGCATAAAACCAGGGAGGCTTGCGCGCTGTGGGGAAGGCCCACGGCGCGTTTTTTGGTTTTCGGGGGGAATGTGAAGAATCTTTGAATTTCCGGCGGGAGAGTTGACAGGGCAGGGGCAGGGTGGTATACTCGAAAAAAGTTCACAAACAAAACATTTTACAAGAAATCGATTCTGCTAGTGAACAAATTTTCAAAGGGATGGAGGAGCGGGATATGGAATGCAAGCCGTGGGAAATGGATGAAGGCATGTCCCTGATTATGATGCGCATGCGGCGCAGCCTGCGCACGGTGCTGCGGGAAGCCGTGCTGGAGGAGGGGCTTACCCCCAACGAGATAGAGGTGCTGCTGTTTTTGGAGCACGGAACCTACAACACCGCCCGGGACATCAGCCGGCTGCGGGGGATGCCCCGCTCCTTGGTGAGCAAGGCGGTGGACCAGCTGGTGCGCCGGGGCTATGTGGAATCCAGCCAGGATAAGCAGGACCGCCGGGTCAGCCGGCTGCAGCTGCTGCCGGCTTCTCAAAGCGCGGTGCAGCGGCTGGCCCAGGCCCGGGGGGACTTTTTATCCAAGCTGTGGGGTGACCCAAGAGGAATTTGCCGCCTTTTTCTCCATGGTTGGGAAAATGGTGGACAACCTGGGGGATATGCCCCTGGAGGACGAGCTGCGGCTGGAAAACGAATTTGAAAAAGGGAGCGTGAAGGGCCAATGAAATTGTTGGCGCGCTATTTAAAACCGTTTGTGGGCATTTTGCTGGTGTGCCTGGTGCTGCTTTTTGGCCAGGCCGCCTGCGACTTGAGCCTGCCCACCTTGATGAGCGACATGGTCAACGTGGGCATTCAGCAAAGCGGCTTGGAGGCCGGCACCCCAGAGGCCATGCGCCAAGAGGGCCTGCAGCTGCTCTCCGCCTTTGCCGGGGAGGAGGACCGCTCTCTGCTGGAAGGGGGCTACTACACCATAGAGCCCGGCAGCAGCGAGGCCCAGCGCTTCGCGGAGGACTACCCCCTGGTGCGGGAGGAGGCCGTGTGCGTCCTGCGGGAGGGCCAGACCCAAGAGGAGCTGGACGCCTTAGAGGGCGCCTATAACCGGGCCAGCTACGCCATGCTGCTCTACTTCCAGCAGGCGGCGGAAAGCGGCGACCTGGAGCAGGCTGCCCAAAACCTGGCCCAGAGCCAGCTGCCCACTGTGGAGGCGCCCCTGCCCGACGGCCAGACCGGCCTGGAAGGCAGCCAGGAGAGCTTCCTCCAGGGGGCGCTGCCGGAGGAATCTTCCCAAGCGGAAAGCGATGCTGGGGCGCCCACGCTGTATTCCAGCCAGGGGGACAGCGCGGGGGAGGTGGATTCCACCGCCGCCCAGGAGCCTGTGGAAAACTCCGCCCCCGCCGGGGAGACAAGCCAGGAGGGCGGCTCCGGCCTGGACATGTCCCAGGGCCTGGAGAGCGTCAGCCTGGAGCAGCTGTACCAGGTGATTCCCCTGCTGGCCTATGTGCCCCAGGAGGGGCTCCAGCAGGCCCAGGAGCAGGCCGCCGCCAGCGACTCCATGATGGGGGAGCAGGTGGGCGTCACCTTGGCGCGGCTTTTCTATGAGGAGCTGGGCATGGACACCGCCGCCATCCAGAGCCGGTACATTTGGAACAAGGGCTTGCAGATGCTGGGCGTGGCCTTGCTGGGCGTCATCGCCACGGTGCTGGTGGGCTTTTTCTCCGCGCGGATGGCCGCCGCCGTGGGCCGCCAGCTGCGCCACGATTTGTTCGCCAAGGTGGAGGAGTTCTCCAACGGGGAGTTTGACAGGTTCTCCACCGCCTCCCTGATTACCCGCACCACCAACGACGTGCAGCAGATTCAAATGCTGGTGACCATGGGCGTGCGGATGATTTGCTACACGCCTATCATCGGCATTGGCGGCGTGATTTTCGCCGTGCAGAAAAGCGTGTCCCTCAGCTTTTTGGTGGCCTTGGCCGTGGTGGTGTTCCTGGGGCTGATTTTAGTCTCCCTGGCCGTGGTGCTGCCCAAGTTCAAGATTTTGCAGAAGCTTATCGACAAGCTGAATTTGGTCAGCCGGGAGAACCTCTCCGGCATGATGGTGGTGCGGGCCTTTGGCAACGAGGGCTACGAGGAGCGCCGCTTTGACGCCGCCAACCGGGATTTGATGGAGACCAACCGTTTTGTCCAGCGGGTGATGAGCCTGCTGATGCCCGCCATGATGTTTGGCATGAACCTGCTCTCGGTGCTGATTGTGTGGGTGGGCGGCCACGCCATTGCCCAAAGCACCTTGCAGATTGGGGACATGATGGCCTTTATCCAGTACGCCATGCAGATTATCATGGCTTTCCTGATGCTGGCCATGATTTTCATCTTGGTGCCCCGGGCCAGCGTGTCCGCCGGGCGCATTTTGGAGGTGCTGGACGCGCCTTTGTCCATCCAGGACCCGGAGAAGCCGGAGGTTCTGGAAGAGCCCAAGGGCGTGGTGGAATTTCAGGACGTGTCCTTCCGCTACCACAACGCCGACGGCGACGTGCTGGAGCACATCTCCTTTACCGCCAAGCCCGGGGAGACCACGGCCTTTATCGGCGCCACCGGCGCGGGCAAGTCCACTTTGGTGAACCTGATTCCCCGGTTCTACGACGTGACCGAGGGCGCTGTCACCATTGACGGGGTGGATGTGCGCAAGCTCTCCCAGCACCAGCTGCGGGAGATGATTGGCTATGTGCCCCAAAAGGGCATGCTCTTCTCCGGCACCGTGGCCAGCAACCTGCGCTACGGCAAAGAGGACGCCACCGGCCAGGAGCTGCAGGCGGCCCTTGCCACCGCCCAGGCCGCGGACTTTGTAAACGCCATGGACGAAGGGGTGGATTCCCCCATCTCCCAGGGGGGCACCAACGTCTCCGGCGGCCAGCGGCAGCGGCTGTCCATTGCCCGCGCCCTGGCCCGCAAGGCGCCCATCTATATCTTTGACGACAGCTTCTCCGCCCTGGACTTTAAGACCGACGCCGCCCTGCGCAAGGCCCTGGCCCGGGATACCCAAAACGCCACCGTGCTGATTGTGGCCCAGCGGGTGAGCACCATCCTCCACGCCCAGCAGATTATCGTGCTGGACCAGGGGAAGATGGTGGGCAAGGGCACCCACAAGGAGCTGCTGCAAACCTGCCCCGAGTACCGGGAAATTGCCGAAAGCCAGCTGCAAAAGGAGGAATTGGAATGAGCCAGAGAGGACACGCCCCCCGGCACGGGGGCCCGGCCATGGCCGGGGAAAAGGCGAAAAACTTCAAGGGCAGCTCCAAGCGGCTGCTGAAATACCTGCGCCCCTTTTGGGTGCCGGTGATTTTCGTAATGCTCTTCGCGGCGGCTTCCACGGTGTTCTCCATTGTGGGGCCCAAGGTGCTGGCCCTGGCCACCGACGAGCTGGCCAACGGCCTGGTGCGCATTGTCACCGGCGCCCAGGGCGGCATTGACTTTGGCTACATTGGCAAGGTGCTGCTGCTGTTGGGCGGCATCTACCTGCTCAGCGCCGGGTTCTCCTACGCCCAGGGCTTTATCATGGCCGGGGTGACGGCGGACCTCTCCTACGGCCTGCGGGACGCCATCGAGAAGAAAATCAACAAGCTGCCCCTTTCCTACTTCCACCGGGTGAGCCAGGGCGACGTGCTCTCCCGCATCACCAACGACGTGGACACGCTGACAAACTCCTTAAACCAAAGCGTCACCCAGATGATTACCTCGGTGTGCACCCTCATCGGCGTGCTGATTATGATGCTCACCATCAGCTGGCAGCTGACCCTGGTGGCCCTGTGCATTGTGCCGGTGTCCCTGGTGTTTGTCATGGTGATTGTCAAATTCTCCCAAAAGCACTTTAAGGCCCAGCAATACTACCTGGGTTCCGTCAACGGCCAGGTGGAGGAGATGTACGGCGGCCACCTGGTGGTGAAGGCCTTTGGCCGGGAGAAGGAAACCGTGGCCGCCTTTGACGCCGAGAACCAGAAGCTCTACAACGCCGGGTGGAAATCCCAGTTCCTCTCGGGGCTGATGCAGCCTGTGATGAACTTTGTGGGCAACCTGGGCTATGTGGTCATCTGCATGGTGGGCGCCTCTATGGCGGCGGGGGGCTCCATGACCATCGGCGGCATCCAGGCCTTTGTGCAGTATGTGCGCAGCTTTACCCAGCCCATCACCCAGATGGCCAACACCTCCAACCAGCTGCAGATGACCGTGGCCGCCGCCGAGCGGATTTTCCAATTCCTGGACGAGGAGGAGGAAGCCGGGGAGGAGCCCAAACTGCGCACCGCGGATTTGGACATCCAGGGCAACATTGTGTTCGACCACGTGAAGTTCGGCTACGAGGACAGCGAGGGCCTGGTCATCCGGGACTTCTCCGCCACGGTGAAGGCCGGCCAGAAGGTGGCCATTGTGGGCCCCACCGGCGCGGGCAAGACCACCATGGTGAAGCTGCTCATGCGCTTCCACGATTTGAAGGGCGGGCAAATCACCTTGGACGGCCACCCCATCACCGACTTCTCCCGCACGGACCTGCGCAGCCAGTTCGGCATGGTGCTTCAGGACGCCTGGCTCTACAGCGGCACCATTTTGGAGAACATCCGCTACGGCAAGCTTACCGCCACCGACGAGGAGGTGGTGCAGGCCGCCAAGATGGCCCAGGCCGACCACTTTATCCACACCTTGCCCGGGGGCTACCAGATGGAGCTCAATGAGGAGAGCTCCAACGTGTCCCAGGGGCAGAAGCAGCTGCTCACCATTGCCCGGGCCATTCTGGCGGACTCCAAGGTGCTGATTCTGGACGAGGCCACCAGCTCGGTGGACACCCGCACCGAGGTGCTCATCCAGCGGGCCATGGACAACCTGATGCAGGGCCGCACCAGCTTTATCATCGCCCACCGGCTTTCCACCATCCGCAACGCCGACCTCATCCTGTGCATGAAGGACGGCGACATTGTGGAGCAGGGCACCCATGAGGAGCTGATGGAAAAGGGCGGCTTCTACGCGGAATTGTACAACAGCCAGTTTGAGGCCGCGGCCCAGGACCAGGCCAGCTGAGAAGGGGGTACGGGATATGAAACGCTATTGCATCATCACCATCGAGCGGGAGTACGCCAGCGGCGGCTCCCTGGTGGGCAAGCTTGTGGGGCAGGCCTTGGGCATCCCGGTGTACGGCCGGGAGATTCTGGAAATCGCCGCCCGGGAAGGGGGCACCACCCCAGAGTATATTGAGCACCTGGAGGAGACGGATACCAACTCTTTGCTGTACTCTTTGGTGGCCATGGCCAAGACTGTCCAGGGCCAGCTGCCCCAGATTTCCAAAACCGACCAGCTGAATTTGCTGGAGGCCCGCATCATCCAGCGGCTGGCCCAGGAGGGCCCCTGCGTCATTGTGGGGCGCTGCGCCGGCTGGGTGCTGCGGGAGCAGCCCCATGTGCTCAACGTGTTCATCCACGCCGACCGCCAAGAGCGGCTGCGCCGGGCGGTGGAGGAGTACGGCATCCCCCAAGACCAGGCGGCCTCTGTGCTGCACCGGTTTGACCACCGCCGCTCCAACTTCTACCACGCCAACACAGGGCGCTCCTGGCGGGAGCGGGAGGGCTACCACATGGTGCTGGACAGCGGCCTGCTGGGGGTGGAGCTGTGCTCCCAGCTGCTGGTGGCCGCCGCCCAAAGCGAGGGCTGAGCCATGGAAGTCTGGATTATGGTGAACAACCGGGCCGGCCGGCAGCACGCCCGGGAGAACGGGGAGCAGGTGCGCCGGGTGTTCGCCTTGGGGGGCGCCCGCGCCCGGGTGGCCTACACGGACACCGTGGAGGAAGGGGCCGCCTTTCTCCAGCAGGCCGTGGAGGCCCAGCCGGATTTGCTGGTGTGCTGCGGCGGCGACGGCACCTTGAGCCAGGCGCTGAACGTCTTACAACAGCTGGACGCCAAGCTGCCTTTGGGCTATGTGCCCATGGGCACCACCAACGACTTCGCCGCCTCGCTGGGCCTGCCCAAGGAGCCTGCCAAGGCGGCGGAGCAAATCCTCCACGGCCAGCCGCGGCTGCTGGATTTGGGCCGCTTTGGGGAGCGGGAGTTCCTGTACGTGGCCTCCTTTGGGGCCTTTACCCAGTCCTCCTACAAAGCGGCGCCCCAGGTGAAGGCTGTCCTGGGCCACCTGGCCTATGTGCTGGAAAGTGCCAAGGAGCTGCCCTTTCTGCGGGCCTGCTCCCTCCAGGTGGATACGGGGGACGCCCTCTATGAGGGGGAGTACCTCTTTGGGGCGGTGAGCAACACCCTGTCCGTGGGGGGCATCCTCAAGCTGGATCCCCAGGCCGTACACCTGGATGACGGCCTGCTGGAGCTGACGCTGGTGCGCATGCCCAAAAACCCCGTGGAGCTGGGCCAGGCTGCCGCCATGCTGGGGCGGGGCAAGTACGACGGGGACCTGGTGCTCCAGCGGACGGTGCGCCGGGCGGTGCTCACCTGCGGGGAGGAGTTCCCCTGGTCGCTGGACGGGGAGTACGTCCCCGGGGCCGCCCAGATTGAAATAGAAACACTGCCCCAGGCACTGGAGCTGGTGCTGTAAAAACGCGAGGAGGAGACTGTATGAACACACCTAGGTTGGAGACAGAGCGGCTGGTCCTGCGGCGGTTTGAGCCGTCGGATTTGCAGGCCTTTTTCCAGATTTTTTCCGACGGGGAGGTAAACCGCTTCCTGCCCTGGTTCCCGGTGCGGGACTTGGAGGAGGCCCAGGCCTTCTACCAGCAGCGGTACGCCCCGGTGTACGCCAAGGCCCAGGGCTACGCCTACGCCATCTGCCGCAAGGAGGACAACGTGCCCATTGGCTACGTCAACGGGGAGACAGAGGGCGCCCGGGACTTTGGCTACGGCCTGCGCAAGGAGTTCTGGGGCCAGGGCATCGTCACAGAGGCCTCCCGGGCGGTGCTGGCCCAGATGAAGGAGGACGGCGTGCCCTTTGTCACCGCCACCCACGATAGGGAAAACCCCGGCAGCGGCAAAGTGATGCAGAAGCTGGGCATGGTGTACCACTACTCCTACCGGGAGCAGTGGCAGCCCAAGGACATCTCCGTGGTGTTCCGGATGTACCAGCTGAACCTGGACGGGGGCAACAACCGGGTCTACCGGGCGTATTGGGACAAGTTCCCGGAGCACTTTGTGGAGACAGAGCTGTAAAAAAAGGGGAGAGCCGCGGCTCTCCCCTTTTTTGTTAAGATTCCTCCTGTTTGGCGTAAAAGGCGGGGTTGGCGGCCCCGGCTTTCCAGCCCAGCTTCCGGGCCAGGGGGCTGACCCCCAGGCACAGCAGGAAGGAGAGGGCCATGGCCAGGCAGGCGTACACCGGGCCGTTGGGGGTGGTGAACCCAGAGGCCGCCGCTGGCACAAAGGCGGTGAGGAAGCCGCCCAGCATCCCCGCCCAGGCCCCGGCACGGTTGATGCCCTTCCAGTACAGGGTGAGCACGTAGGGCGCCAAAAACGCCCCGGAGAGGATGCCCCAGGAGTAGGACATCATCTCCAAAATGGGGGTGGGGTAGTTGGCGATGAGGTAGCTGAGCACCACAAAGGCCAGGCACAGCAGGCGGGTGACGGTGGCCAGGGTCTTCTCCCCCAGGCCCTTGAGCCAGCTGGCCTTGATCAAGTCCATGGAGACGGTGGAGCAGGCCGTCAAGGTGATGCTGGAAAGGGTGGACACCGAGGCGGAAATCAGCAGCACCAAAATGACGCCGATAAGCAGATTGGGCAGCCCGGCGGAGTTGAGCATCAGGGGGACGATGTAGTCCGTGCCGCCCTCCGGCAGGGTCTCCCCAAAGAACAGGTGGGAGAAGGAGCCGATGAAGTAGCCGCCCCCCGCCACCAGCAAAGAGAAGAAGGTGGAGATGATGACCCCCCGGCTCACCTCCCGCTTATCCCGGATGCCGTAGTACTTGTGGACCATCTGGGGCAGGCCCCAGGTGCCAAAGCTGGTCATCAGCACCGTGGAAACCAGGGCCAAGGCAGAGGAGCCGGACAGGGGCGCCATCTGGTGGCTCTCCATGTAGTCCATCATATTGGAGAGCCCCTGGGAGAGCCCGCCCACCTGGGGGGACTGCACCACCAGCACAATCAGGGCCGCCACGCCCACCATCATGATGAAGCCCTGGACAAAGTCCGCCTTTAAGGTGGCCATGTAGCCCCCCAGCACCAGCACCACCGCCGAGGCAATGGCGATGATGAGCATGCACACCGTTTCATCAATGCCCAAAATCACCGAGCACACGCTGGTAAGCCCCTTGTACACCGAGGCGGAGTAGGGGATGAGGAACACAAAGATGACCGCGCAGGCAAACAGCCGCATGCCCCGGCTTTGGAAGCGCTTTTCAAAGAGCTGGGGCATGGACTTGATGTCGTGGCGGCGGGTGATGTCCCGGGTGCGGTTGGCCAGCACCAGCCAGGCCAGCAGCGTGCCGAACACCGCGTTGCCCACGCCCACCAGCACGCTCCACAGGCCGTAGCTCCACCCAGAGCCCCCAGAGTAGCCGATGAACATCACCGCGGAGAAATAGGCCGTGCCGTAGGAGAGGGCGGAAATCCACGCCCCGGCGTTGCGGCCGCCCACGGTAAAGCCGGCCATGTCTGTGCCCTTGCGGGAATACCACACGCCAATGCCCAGCATAAACAGCGCGTACACCCCAATGACAATCCAAATGGTCACTTCCTTGCTCATAGGTTCCACTTCCCCTGCTGCTTTTCTCATTTAAAGCACACATGCTTTAAAGCATAGGTGCGCTAAAGTGAGTAGATTGTACCACATCCCTTGGAAAAAAGCAAGGGCCAAGGGCGGTTTTTTCCCGGGAAACCCGGCCGGTTTTCATAGATTGTTCACCTGTTTTTCTTGCTTTTGCCATAGATACCGAGTAAAATGGACTTAACTTGGGGCATTGCACCCAAACCAAGCGTGAAAGAAGTTTTGAAAAAGGAGGGGGTTCCACATGGCTACAGGGAAAATCCTGATTGTGGACGACGATACCAACATCTGCGAGCTTTTGCGGCTCTATATAGAAAAGGAGGGGTACGAAGCCTCCATCGCCAACGACGGCGAGACCGCCTTGAAAATGTTTGATTCGGTAAACCCGGACTTGGTTTTGCTGGACATCATGCTGCCCGGCCTGGACGGCTGGCAGGTGTGCCGGGAAATCCGGAAGAAATCTTCCTGCCCCATCATCATGCTTACCGCCAAGGGCGAGGTGTTCGACAAGGTGCTGGGCCTGGAGCTGGGCGCCGACGACTATGTGGTAAAGCCCTTTGAGACAAAAGAGGTCATCGCCCGCATCGGCGCAGTGCTGCGCCGCAGCGGCAAGCAGAGCGAGGACAAGAGCGAGAATAAAGAGGTCCACTACGAGAAC
>UMIY01025700.1_pt1 | contig 12469 bp, 8 predicted proteins | sample 1965921 | NCBI WGS metagenome assembly UMIY01 (sample SAMEA4836134, study PRJEB28245) | human gut metagenome | biome: gut microbiome; material: fecal sample | place: Denmark | collected 2008
TGCCGACTCCAATATTTTGTTGCCCATAATTGCAACCGCATCCATGTTGATGCCAGCTTTCGTAGCTCCAACGTTTACGGACGAACACACAAATTCAGTTTCTGAAAGTGCTCGGGGAATGGATTCAATAAGCTCTAAATCGCCAGCTGAGAATCCTTTCTGAACTAGAGCAGAGTAGCCACCCACAAAATTAACACCGAGGGTCTTTGCAGCTCTGTCTAGAGTTTTAGCATATTTAACAGGGTCGCCTCCAGAAATGGCGAGGAGCATGGAAATCGGGGTTACAGAAATTCGCTTATTTACAATTGGGATACCGTACTTTTTTTCGATGGACTCACCCACAGGAATCAGATTCTTGGCCTTTGAGGTTATTTTGTTGTAAATCTTCTCACAGGCACGGTCAATGTCTGTATCAGCACAATCCAGCAGAGAAATCCCCATAGTTATCGTCCTTATATCGAGATTTTCATCCTGAATCATTTTGATTGTTTCCATAATATCTGTCATATTAAGCATAGTATTCACCCCTAAATTCTGTGCATAGAGTCGAAGATATTTTGGTGCATCACGTGAACGACCATAGACGGAACACGTTTTTCAATATTTTGTTTAAGCATATCGAGGTCTGTTGTCAGTTTGGATATGTCGATGACCATAATCATGCAAAAATATCCGTCAAGCACGCTTTGTGTCACTTCTATAACATTTGCTCCGGCGTCTGCGCATCCTGCTGAAACATTAGCCAGAATGCCAACTTGGTCCTTTCCTATAACCGTTACTACGGCACGTTCGTTTTTCATTTTGCTCTCCTTTTGATTATATTTTAATTTTGTATGTGATTAGTTTTAATTCTATTTGCTTTCAAATTGAGTTAAATTTATTTCCAAATTGGGATAGAATTATTTTTTTATGAGCTTATATTGCGTTCAACGTTTCTCAATTTTAACAAAATATTCGCCTACCGCAAGTGTGTCATCTTGCCTGAAAAGAAATTGAATTTCGGGGTATTTATCAACAAAATATTTGCGGTTCTCAGCTTTGTGGCCTATGAGGTTTGAAAAGCTCGAAGGATTTGAACTGGCAATTACACGTATATTTTTCGCATATAGTGATTGATCTTTCAATTCTTTTTCTAGCAGATGGATGAGTTTTTCTTCAATCGACTCTCTAGCCAATAATCCCTCTACGATTTGCCTAAAAGCTGGGTGAAATGTCGTCCCCGTGAATTTGCCATCACCTGAAATCAGATCTGAGGCCTTGAGTCCGATTCTGATGACATTTATCCTTGCGGCGTTTAAAATCTTGAGCATCTCCTTGCTACGCCATGCTGCCTCATCAATAGTAAGCGGCTTGTATTCACCTGATTTTACCATATCTAAAAGCTCTGTGTCTTCAATTACAATGGTAGGATATATGCGAGCAACATCTGGCATGATATCAACTGTTTTCTGCGCCGATAAAATATCTGATTCGCACGTACTCTTTGGAAGTCCGACCATGAGCTGGATTCCAAGCTTAAAACCTTTGCTCTGAATGAGAGAACAGGCCCTATAAATGTCTTCGGTGCTGTGCCCACGCTTTGAATCTTTAAGCACTTCATCGTCGAAAGACTGACACCCAAGCTCAATCAAATCGACACCATATTTTGTTAGATTATCCAGAATCTCATCGTCGATACAGTCAGGTCTTGTTGAAAGGTGAATCTCAGAAACCGCGCCTGTCGTTTTATATTCATGGGCGATTTTCAGATATTTATTCTGCTCGTCCATTGGTATTGCGGTGAAACTCCCACCATAGAAGGCTACATGGACGTTAGGCACATCGCTAAGCGTTGTAAGCCATTTATCAATAGTATTCCTAACCTCCGATTCGGTCGGCGAAGCCAGTTTTGAAGTAATCCTTCGCTGATTGCAGAAAACACAGTCGTTTGGGCAGCCTCTATGCGGTATGAAAATCGGAATAATAGCATGTGTTTTCATATATTATATAACCTCAGATTCAGTTTGTAGATTATCGGAGTCGAGCTTAGTGCCCGAAACATAGGTCTCCTCGCATAAAATTTCAGATCGCTCGCACGAAGCATCAGATTCCGTGCACAAAATACTTCCGATATCGGCAAGTTTCTTGCCGCGAACCCACAGAGCATTAAGCCCACAATTACTAATGTAATCAATAATTTTCTTAAAATCTGGATGAGCGGATAAATCACCGTTAAATAAAACCGTATATTTCTCTGAGGATATCTCTGAAACACCATAAATTGAGGACAATGAAAATCCGTAGTCTGAGAAAGCTTGTTCTGAATTTGGATTTTCTAAATCAAGATTGCTTGAAATTATGCCAGCACATCCTGCAAGAAAGCCATAATCATATCCAGGTAGGGATATATTGTTATTTGATATCAGCAAAACATCGGCACCTGATTTACTCATAGCTTTAAAAATACCTCTGTCTGAAGTTATAAAATTAGAAGGTCCTACGGGAAGCAGATTGCAACGCGTATATCCCTGTGGCACGTCAACAAATTCAAGGGCGTTTTGCTCTGCCCAGTCTAGGATTTTGCTGTCGCTTATTTTTAAGTTGTGCACAAAATATTTGCCTGTTGCACAGGCGTTATAGATTGCCTCACCAGGATGTTTATTTCCCAATTTCGTTATATCTCCGTAAAAAAATCTAGAGTTATTGTTTATATTTGGAAATTCTATCTTGCACATATAAATGTCAGGATGTGTGCACACAGGTTTAGAAACTCGACTTGGGAAATTTACTTCGATGATATTATATCCATTCTGACGAATCAAATCCTTAGTTTCATCGTAGGCATTTTTTGAAATATATGCTGTGTTTTTCTGTTTTTTCAATAGTAACTCCAAATTTATGATTTAAAAATGCACGGCAAGACATGTTTATGAGTTAAAAATTGCACGATAGGCTATGCTCATGAGTTATAAAATGCGTGATAGGACATGTTCATAAGTTTAAAAATGCACGACAGGACATTTTATGAGTTAAAACTTTATTACGTACAATGTCTAAAATTACGGTTTTTACAATTATACCATAAATTGAAAATAAAAAATAAAAATGGTATATTATTTTTAGTGAAATAATCAATAATTCAAATTCCAGTTTGTAGAACTGTGTTAAATCATAAAATCACATATAGGTGGCGATTATGCGATATAAAAAAATTTATTAGGTGTTATAGCAAGCGTGCTTTGTTTAGGGCTATTGAATGGTTGTAGCGGTTATTCGCATGATTTTAACTCTAGTGAAGAAACACAAAAATGTATCTTATCCAAATTAAAGGAGTTATATAAAATGATTTACGAACCAGAAAATCTAAAAAATAAAAGAGTAATGTATGAAAAAAGAGATAAATGGCTTATCCGATTAACCTTTCTATTTTGGGCGGTACTGCTATTTATTTATGTGAACATAATTCCCTATGTAAAATCAACAATTGGTTTTTTAGGCATTATCGTTGGTGGTATTGCCGTTATTTCTATTGTTTATTTCTTTACCGTATTATTTATTTTAATGCGTAGAGGACATCAGTTTAGAAAAATGAATAACGATATTGTAAAAGAATATCAAGAAAACAAAAACGGAGAACTCTTTTTAGAAAAACTTCTTGCAATGGATATGAAGCCTAAAGATATGAAAGATGAAATGATATGGTATCTTAATATTGCAACTGCATTTAATGTATTAGGTAAACGAAATGAATGTATTGCTTTATTTAAACAATTAGAAGAAGTTGCAACAGAAAAAGAGAAAGAATATATTCAAAATAGCATCAAATTTGTGCAAGAACAATAAGAAAAAGACGATACTCATTAAGAGTTACAATAAAATTAAGAAATACGGGAGATAGTCAGGTATTTTGCACTATCCCTCATGTTATTTTTATTATCATATCAAGGCTCGTTCAATCGTGGTAAATTTGTGGTAAAATAAATGGTTTTCTATACTTTGAAATGCTTAAAAGTATAGTGTTTATGCGGATAATTAAAAATCAGGTATATAATTTCACTAAACATTTCTTAAGGGGTTGTTGAAAATATACTTTAAAATAGTATGCTAATTTAATATGGTTATTTTAATTTAATAATGATGTATAATTTTAAAGAAGGTTTATGTAGGTTTTGAGATGATTAAAATTGGAAATAGTTGGGATGATATTTTAAAAGAAGAGTTTGAGAAAGAGTATTATAAAGATCTTAGGCGGTTTCTATATGAAGAATATACGACTAGGACTATTTATCCCGATATGAATGATATATTCAATGCTTTAAAGACGACGGCATATGAGGATGTTAAGTGCGTAATTTTGGGACAGGACCCCTATCATGGAGAGGGACAAGCTCATGGCTATGCTTTTTCTGTGCCTAAGGGAGTCGCTCTGCCGCCATCGCTGAGGAACATATTCAAGGAGCTCTATGGTGAGGAGCCCGCTTTTCACGCCTGGGCAGATGATAAGAAGCGTGAAGGCCTCGCTGTGGACGGCGACCTGAGACCTTGGGCCCAGCGAGGCGTCCTGCTCCTGAACACCTGCCTTACGGTCAGGGCAGGACAGGCGGGCTCCCACCGCGGAAGAGGATGGGAAATCCTAACCGACAAAATCATTTCCCTTATTAGTGAGCGTGAAAAACCTTGCACCTTTATACTATGGGGAAATCCCGCAAGAGCAAAGAAGACATTGATTGACAAAAATAAACATCTCATAGTCGAAGGCGTGCATCCGAGCCCGCTCTCAGCACATAGGGGATTTTTCGGAGGAGGCTATTTTGTTAGGGTAAATAAATTTCTTGAGGAAAATGGAGAAGAAGCGATAGACTGGCGACTGGATTAATGCAGTTTAAGCTGAATTATGTGGCTTGAGTGGAGTGTTTTGGCTGAACAGTTTTAATAATCTTGAAGTTCGATGCGGCTGAACTTGATAACGAAGAATATGGATACGTATCTTCTGATATTTTTCTATCGATTTTGTGTTCTCTATGATATAATTTAAGGGACTAAATTAGAATGATTAAATACAAAATTTAAATTAGAAACTTTTAAAGGAGAAAATGCTATGAAAGGATTACTGATACCTATTATTATCGTTGTTGTTTTGGTAATTATCGGACTTTGGCTTGCTGGAACATACAACAAACTAGTTAGAAAGAGAAATAACGCCAAAGAAGGTTTTTCAACGATGGATGTTTATCTCAAAAAGAGATTTGATATGATACCTAACCTCGTTGAAACTGTTAAAGGGTATGCAACTCATGAGAGAGAAACTCTTGAAGCTGTAATGAAGGCAAGAAGCCAGGTAGCGACTGCAGGGACATTCAATCAAAAGGTTGAACATGAAAATATGCTGACAGGAGCACTGGGAAGACTTTTTGCTGTAGCAGAGAATTATCCTGATTTAAAGGCAAATCAGAACTTTTTAAATCTACAGGAGCAACTTAAGAGCGTTGAGCAGGATATTGCAAATGCAAGAAAATTCTATAATGGAACAGTTAAGGATCTCAATAACAGCATTGAGCAGTTCCCAAGCAATATAGTTGCAGGTCTGTTTCACTTCGAGAAGATGCCTATGTTTGAAATAAACGAAGAGAGTAGAGAGAATGTTCAGGTTAAATTCTAATTTACGAAGACATACAGCACGGCTCGCAATTATTTTGTGCACTCTGATAGCGGTGTTTGCATTTTATGCGAATATGCAAGATTATACATCTTATGCACAAAGCTCTGATTCTGGTTATATAACTGAATCATTTGTCGTAGATATCAAAGTGGACAAGGACTGTATTTACCACGTGAGTGAGAAAATTACGGTTAACTTCAAAGAACCGCGAAGAGGGATATTCAGGTATATTCCGTATGCTGCTCGAAATTCCAGAATTGAAGATATCTCGGTTAAGGGCGGAAACCTAGATGTTTCGAATGCTCAAAACGGTCGCAGCAAATACAAAGTAATCAGAATAGGGGACCCCGATGTTACCTTGACAGGTAGACATGAGTATGTGATTAATTACAAAATAAGGGGCATTTACAATGACATCAAGCCACTTAAGGGTAATAATATGAAGTCTAACCTTGATGCTATGACTAATTTTAAGGAAAGCAAAAGTATTTCAAATGACGGTGAGGACGTTATCTATGTAGACTTACTTCCGACAGATTGGCAGACCGATATAAATTATGTTAAGGCGACAATGACAGTGCCAAAAGATGTCGATTGGAGTAAGCTAAAGTTATATGGTGGAAGTTATGGGAAGCAAGAGGATAGTAAGCTAGATGTCAAGACCGATGGAAGAACAATGTATGTAGAGTCAATCAACTGGCCGACCCAAAGTGGAGTAACTGCATATCTGCCAGCAGGCAAGGGTTATTGGCAGGATTACTCAAAAGCATCTGACGCCAATTATTTTGTTTATTTCATCGCAATCGGAGCAGCTCTTCTTGCAATATTTTTGTGGCTCCTATTTGGTATTGATAGAAAATATGTTCAAACTGTTGAATTTTATGCACCAGATAATATGACCCCAATGGAAACCGGATATGTTATTGACGGGACCATCGATACTGAAGATAGGATATCTAACTTTTTCTATGCAGCAAGTAGAGGTTATCTGACGATAGAGCAGGCTTCGGATGAGAGTCAGGGTTTCATTTTTCACAAAGCAGAATATGATCAAAATAAATTAAATTCGGAAAAAAGCTTTGTTAAAAAATTCGTAGAAGATTTATTTGCGAAAAAGGATGATGTATATTCGACAAGTATTCCTTCGTCATTTTCGTCTGAGGCTTTCAATAGAGATATGCTTCTGATTGATCTTTATACTGGTAAAAATCGAATATATACTTTTAGTTCATCTATCGCACAAATCGTTATGGGTGTTATTTTGCTTATAACTGCCGTGATTACACCTGTTTTGTTGTATTTTATGGACACGTTTGAGACTGATGGAATATTCTTGTTCCCAGCTGTATTTTTGGATGTAGCATCAATTATATTGATGACAATCAGTATGGGGAAACTCATAGATAAAAAAGCGAATTTGACAAGGAAAAATAGATTTAAACTCATACTGACATTTGCAATATCTTTTGTGATAAACCTAGTGTCGATTTTCATAATCTATGTCTACGGTCTTGGAATGTATGGATACGCACTCATAATTATTTTGGCAAGGCTTGTTGCCATAATCATGATTGCCCTCATGAATAAGAGAACAAAACAGACGACTGCGCTCATAGGTAAACTCATGGGTTTCAAGGACTTTATCGAAAAAGCAGAACTGCCTATGCTGGAAAAGCTTGTTGAAGAAAACCCTTCATATTTCTATGATGTATTGCCTTATGCCTATGTCTTCGGGCTCACTAATAAATGGGTCAAGAATTTTGAGGGCATAAATATTACACAGCCGGATTGGTATCAAGGAAATGCAGATATACCTATGAATGTTGCATTCCCAATGTATATGGCATCGTCTTTTAGCAAGATGGATTCTCAACTTAGGGATTCTATTTCACCAGCAATTGCGGAAGGACTGGATACTGGAAGCGGAGGTTCAGGATCATTTGGAGGCTTCAGCGGTGGAGGTGGATTCTCAGGCGGCGGCTTTGGCGGCGGTGGCGGCGGAGCATGGTAGCATCAAAGCCATACTTTGATATAAATTTTAATTGTACAAAAACTGTACACATAAAATTTAACGCAATAGAGCATTTGATAATGCACAGTATCGAATAAATGCGGTAATTTAATAAAATACTTAAAATAATTTTATAAAATTACTTGATTGTGTAAAAATATGTGGTATTATTTAGTCACAAGAAGAGATAAAGAACTTCCATGAGAGAAGTTACAGATAGAAAGGAAGTGATGATGATGTTAGCAGTTAAGTCATTCATCGGCCCAGGCGACCGACAGAGCCAACGTCATTCACTCCCTCGTAATAATTTCAAGTAATCGGAAAATTCAGCGGTATATACCGTGAGGCTAGACTTGAAACAGCCGACATTCACTGACACCGAAATCTGAGAGATTATGAGCGAGGGGTGAACGTTGGCAGAGAAAAAGATTTATGTAGTTTACGGTTTTGAGATTTCTGAGTATTGGTGAAAGGAATACTTGGAGATGCTATATAGCAGTATTTCTGCTCTGACCTCATCCGTTGATAAGGATAATTGATAAATTCTGTAATGGAATATTGGATATGTCTGGTAAAGTCGGATGGTGTATATAAATCTAGTAATATGTTGATACAAGCCGGAAGTCACCACGCTTCCGGTTTTTGATTGTTTAGCTTTAATTGATAGGATTTAACGTGGATAGGCTTATCAAATTTCATGGATTTCAGTATACTGCGGACTTGAAATGAAATGCTGTTTTTGATATAATAATTTCATAATTAAATAGAATCTGTTTAATCCAAAGGAACGTACATAAGAAAGCGTGGGGATGGAATCCCATTGCGAGTACACTCCCTAATATGAGTTGATTAGGGAACTGTGTTGTGGAGCCTTGTTCGATTACCATTGTCGCTTTAAAAGCGATGAGAAGGGAATTAAGGCATAGAAGCATAGCCAGGAGACTTATTAAAAGATGCATTTTCGATTAATGTAAATCTTTCTTTAGTTCTATTTGGATTTAGAAAGATTTTTTTGTGAAAAATGACTTCTAGTATATATTTTGCCTGCATTTATTAACCAGAAGCCATAATAGTTTGCTTTATGCGGTATTGCCTAAATAAAGCATATTTTCAAAATTAATTATTTTTTAGAGAGGAGCACTTATGAGGTTTAAGAAGGCTAAATCATTGTTGCTGGTATTGATGCTGACAATGTCAACCTTTGCGGGGACAATTCTTCAATTTTCCAGTGACGTTTATGCAAATCAAGAAAGTAATCTTTCACAACAAACTGAAAAAATCGATGAAGGCACAGAGCGAAAAGACCTTGTTGAACAGAGGAATGCACAAAGTGTCAAAGCTGATTCATCAAATGGCGTGAGCCAGGAAAGCGTAAAGCAAGCAACGCCTGCACGAAATCCAGCTGCACTTGAAGATGTCGTTATAAAGGTAGCAGCTGAGAAGAAAGCAAAGCTATATGCAAAAGAAGATAGTGGTAAAACCAACAACTTATTAGAAGGTTTTGATTCATCAAAAGGTGAATACAACCTTAGCGCTAAAGCGGGAGAATATAGACTCTATCTCTACGATTCAAATGAAAAAACATGTTATGGTTCAATCAAATTAGTGGTTACTAAGGATGGAGAACCTACAGGGCTTGGAGATAATGCTGAGAGGAATCATTTCACTGTATTAATAGTAACAGGCATTAAAGCACGAAACGCAGGCTGGGTAGAGGGTGTAGACTATACAATCAGTGTAAGTGTAAAGAATAACAATAAAAAATTTGATAGAGAGGTTGAGCGAGGCAAGGATGAAAAAGGCGCAAACACGGTACTCGCATTTGACGGAGACGGAGTTAGCGCAACATTTACACCCGATAAAAATAAGCATCCTGACTATTTAGAAACGACTGCAACAAAGACTGTTAACTCGGGTTTTACCAACTTCAGTTCTGTTGATATTCCTCAGGGGGTTGAAGTAAAATTTGAGGTCCCTAAGGGCGCGGTAGTAGATGCAGGAATTTTTCACACATACTATATCTTTGATTTCAATAAACCTACTAAAGTTGAGAAAGACAAGAATGGTAAGGATATATATACATTCAACTTACCTAAAGGTAAAGAATGTTTCTACCGTGTCAAAAAAGATGACAATGATGCAGTAACTTATTGGAATTATAAGTCTTGGGGCGAGTCAAGCACAGTAGAGGTCACAGAAAAGGACCTATATATAGGTGATTCTAGCTATAACAAAGATACTGTGTACAAGAATTATGAGAAAAATCCTTATGACCTATCGGATATTTACCTAAACGTAAATAAAGAAGGTTATTTGAACTTAAGTCAGGGGGAAACCTTTGATTTAAATGTTTTCAGAAATTGGTTCCCAATAGAGAACTTTATGAATTCAAAGGTAGCTCTACCAGATTTCTCATACAAAGTAATCAATTTTGACGGAACGCCGAGTGATATAGTAAGTATAGATCCGAATGAAAAAAATAGTGGACAGGCTACTTTAACCGCAAAGAAGAAAGGAACTGCTGTTGTCTTAGTAACATATGATGCAGTTACACATAATGCAGGTCAATATGGCAAAATATTTGGTGCTACATGGCCAGAGAGAACTGGTGTATTTGTCGTTTCAGTAGATGAAGATGGGACATCTATTGCACCACAATTGAATATTAACGAAGGTCTTAATTATAACGCAGAAGAATCATTATGGGAAAAAGAAGCAAAAGACGCTATTGATGCTGAACATGACATCATTTTCTTCACAAGTGAGGAAGGCATAGGAACATACAGTTTCAAAGGAGAGAAGGGTTTAAAGGTTCAACTTGCTAATCCTGAAATTAAATCTGGTAAACTCACCTATAAAGGATTCCTTAAGAGTTTTCCGCAGGAAAAAGATGGCACCTATGTTATCGACGGCCTTATGCCGGGAAGAAATATTCTGAAGATAACAAAAGATGGAAAATCAACTTATCAGGTAATAACTGCACGGGAAGTGTCATATAAGCTCTATGATGAAAGTGGAACGAAGGAAATAACCAAGGCAAAGCCTGGGGACACAGTGACTGTACAATTCTCGGGTCTAACAAATCCTAGTGAAAAGCTATCTGGAGTCTATAATTTCAATGCCAATATTCACTATTTCGGTGAAGCAGGAGAGGAATATAATGCCTGGAAAGGTGGAATAGGACAATACGGTTTCAACGGAGATCCTCAGTGTCAGCGTATTCAGGTAACAATTCCTGATGATTTGGAAAATCACACGGCCTATAAACTGAAAGATGGTAATATCAGGATGGGAGGATTTGGCTCACCATCAGGCAAACACAGAGATGTTAAATATAAATCTGGGCTGGGACAGAACTTTACAGCTCGTCCCGTCAATATATATTTGGGTAAATTACCAGATGTTTCAATTCCAGTTCAATCTCCTGTAACGGGAACTTGCTATATTTCGGTAAGTGATGATGATAAATACATAGTAAGTGACGGGATAGATAGTGGCACAAGGATGCATTATGTTCCAGTTGATTTAGCTGAGGCTGCAAAAATAAATCTCGAGGATTACAACTTGCAGGATTTCATATCTTATGATAAACACGGTAATGAAGAACCTATAACACTTTTGAAGGTTTACTTATATGTACTTGATAAATACTATAAAGGAACTGGGAAAGCACTTGAAATAACAGGAAGTGCTGGGTCACTTTTCATGAATAATGGTTTCTTTGGGCATGATTGCAATTTAACATATTATGTTAATGGTAAATACCCGCTAATGTATGCAGGATGGGGAGCAACTGCAGACACAATAGTCATAAAGGATGGAGATTTTATCGATGTTTCTATGTATTCTGACTGGAGCTTTTGGGGTGATTCCAAAGCAGGATACCATTATTTCTTAGACAAGAATGGCAGTATAAAACACGAGTTTACAGTCAAGCAAGGTGAAGAACTGAAGGTCGGAGTAGGTTTAGCATGGGGGAATTTGAATATCGGTGGTGATACATATCTTCTGCACGAATCTGGATACGAATTTTACTCTAGTACAGAAGATGAACTTTTTGCCGGAGGGACTCCACAAGCGACTGATAACGATGGCTATGCAAATATTAACTTTGATAAGCCAGGAACTTACTATCTATATGCATATGGAGCAAAAGGAGAGAATACTAGCGGAATAGTTAGCACACCTGCGTATGCAAAGGTAATTGTAGAACCAGCAGACCTTAAAAAATTCGATGTAAATTTCGATGTGCAGGGTCATGGAAAAACTCCTGACAAACAAAGTGTTGCAGAAAACGGGAATGCAAAGAATCCGGGAAAACTTATCGAAAGAGGTTATACATTCAAAGGCTGGTACAAGGATAAAGAGTGTACTGTTAAATTTGATTTTGATAACGAGAAAATAACAGAGAATACAACAGTTTATGCAAAGTGGTTTAAAAATGCGCGATTGACTGCAACTAAACGGTTAGGTCTATCTGGTACTACAATGAACTGGGATGAAGTACCTGGTGCAGATAAATATAAAATAACTCTTAAGAGAAGTATGCCTAATCCAAAGATTACAATTTTTGAAAAAAGTATATACGAAAAGGAATATGATATTGCAGAATATCTTGAGAATATGGATGCTGGAATATATGAATTCAGTGTACAAGCTAAGAATAATGTTGAGACAGGTCCAGCTAAATCTTACAAAATATTTATACGTAGCGTAACATTTGATACTAACGGTAATGGAACTGCACCTAAGAAACAAAATGTAATATCTGGTACGTACGCAAAGAATCCTGGCGAACTAACAGCAAAGGGCTACACGTT
>UMIY01053392.1_pt1 | contig 12469 bp, 5 predicted proteins | sample 1965921 | NCBI WGS metagenome assembly UMIY01 (sample SAMEA4836134, study PRJEB28245) | human gut metagenome | biome: gut microbiome; material: fecal sample | place: Denmark | collected 2008
TACAGAAAAAAATCCGTAATCATTTAAAGATTTATACTTGTATAACAAAATTGTCAAATCCACATTACAAATCAATTTTATTTTGTTTCTTTGCAGACTGGAATTTAAATAATAAAACTCCTAAGAACCTGAAAATGTTTATGAAAATAATCAACTTTAACCAAAGTAACAGTCTTTTCAACCAGTTTCTCTCTGAAATTCGTGACGTACATGTACAAGGTGACCGTATCCGCTTCCGTCGCAATATAGAACGCGTGGGCGAAATCATGGCATACGAAATCAGCCGAACCCTTCCCTATCATCCTGTATCCGTACAAACGCCATTGGCTACAGCTGTAGAAAACGTGCCTTCCAAACAACCAGTAGTAGCTACAATCCTTCGCGCAGGACTTCCACTCCATCAAGGTTTTATCAACTATTTCGACCATGCAGAAAACGCCTTCGTATCGTCTTATCGTAAATACATTGACGAAGATAACTTCGACATTCACATTGAATACATCGCTTCTCCACGACTGGACGGAAAGATTCTGATTCTGACCGACCCGATGCTGGCTACCGGCAGTTCCATGGAATTAGCCTATGAAGCTTTACTTACCAAAGGAGAGCCATCTCATATACACATTGCTTCGGTCATTGCCAGCCGCCAAGCCATTGAGCACATCAAAAAAGTGTTCCCTGCTGAAAAAACCACCGTATGGTGCGGTGCCATCGATCCGGAACTGAATGCACACTCCTATATTGTACCGGGACTCGGGGATGCAGGCGATTTATGCTATGGAGAAAAAGAATAAATAAAGGAGGATGCAATTGCATCCTCCCCCTTTATCAATAACCAGGATTTTGCTGCTTAGCAATTACAGAATTACCTTGAAGCTCACCCAGTGGTATCGGCATTAACCAACGGTAATTACCTGCTTCCAATGTCTTCTTAATCACAGGTTTGTAAAGAGATTTTCCAAACCGACGCATATCGAAGAAACGATGTCCTTCATAACACAATTCTCTTCTACGCTCCAGTAGTAATTCCTCCATAAATTCATCTAATGTTCCATAATTCTGATCAACCCATCCTGAAATGCGCTCACGTCTTAAATCATTTAACAAGACATTTGCCTTGTCAAGATCTGTATAAGCAATAGCTTCTGCCTTTATCAGCTGCATTTCGGATGAACGCAACATCTTACCATCAGCCAATCCTACATTTGCTTCTGTTCCTTTATACTTATTGACCTTCTTTACGGCAACTCCATCACGATCCACGCCGTCAGCAATGAATAAATTCAATCGAATATCGTCAGCCAAGTAAGAATTGATTAATTCAGGAGCAGCTTCAAAAGAACTACTGTTATCTGCACCCCAGAATATTGTACCAATAGTTTCCTCACCAACCGCTCTTTTCAGTTTCCAGATTATATCTGCATTACTCTTATCACTCCAAATATCCGTATACTCACCCATAGTGGCAAAAGACTTCTGTTGCAGAACGGCATCCGCATACTGATAAGCCTTGCCATAATCTTTTTTATACAAATATATACGAGCCAACAATGCATCCACGGCAGTTTGTGATACATAAACCGGATCATCTGGAGCAGCCTGACGCAATAAAGGACGCGCATCAGTTAAGTCCTGAATCATGTAATCAAAGCATTCCCCAACAGTATTCCGGCCCGGAGTTTCCAGCACAACCGGTTCCTTTACATAAGGAATACCATATGAATCTGCTTTTTCAATATCAGAGAAGAACAATAATAATTCTAAGCTATTATATGCTCTCGAGAATTTAGCAGTAGCAATACTATTATTTTTACTGGCAACTTCTTCATCAGTAGTAGCTTCTACGCTCTCTGCTCCTTTCAAAATTCTGTTTACCTGATTAATTACATTGTATTCTTTAGACCAGATATCAGCATGTTCACCCGTAGAAGCTGTATAAGTCCACTGATATGTATCATCACCGGCTCCTCCATTTTGTCCTCCTTTAATCACATCATCAGACAATACTGCAGTCACACGAATAATCTGCTTTGCAGACATTTGTGCATACGCACCTGTAACCGTCTGTTTCAAAGCCGATACAGAACTAAAAATCATTTCATCACCAATCTGATCTGTAGGCTGCAAATCTGTATAATCGCAAGAAACAGCCATCAATGCCATTCCCCCAATGCAAAGGGCTTGATATAATGTCTTCATAATTTCATTCGTTTTAATTAATTAAAAACTTACATTAACTCCAAAAGTAACTGATATAGGAGTTGGATATGACATATAGTCTGTATCTCCACTTACTTCCGGATCCATGCCTGAATATCCAGTTACTGTAAACAAATTTTCACCCTGGCAGAATATATTCATTGACTGGAACACTTTCTGCTTTTCCAACAACTTACGAGAAGGAGTCCAAGACAAGCGCAATGTTTTTAAGCGCAAGAAAGAAGCATCTTCAAGGAATTGTGAAGCCCAAGGACTAGGGTTGTTCTGGGAATCAAAACGAGGCACATTGGTTATATCACCAGGTTGTCTCCACATTGTCAGCATATAAGCCGGTTTGTTACCATTAAAATTATGGTTATCTACATACCAGCGAGTAGCATTCATAATATAATAATTCAATGCATAAGTAAAATTAGCTGACAAGGAAATTCCTTTATAAGTCAGACTGGTATCAAATCCACCAAACACAGGAACTTCAGATGATTTGAACTTATCAACAAAAGGTGCCTGAGAAATATCTTCCGTTTTTCCACCTTTCTGATCATAGAACCATACTTCTCCTGTTTCAGGATTTACACCGGCCCATTCTACCATGTACCAAGTACCTAAAGACTTACCAACTTCATAAAGATAATCTCCATTTACAAACTTGTTATCCGCATTTGCCCAAGTACCAAGGTCAGTAATCTGGTTTTTATTATACGTAATATTAGCTCCAATATTCCATTCAAAATCAGCAGTACGTACAGGCGTTCCACTTATTGACAATTCAATACCAGTATTACGAATAGAACCTGCATTCGTTTTTATTTCACTAAACCCAGATGTCTGTGAGATTTTTTTATCCATCAGCAAATCTTGAGTATTCTTGATATAAAAATCAGCAGAAACATTCAAGCGATTATCAAACATACGTAAATCCATACCTAAATCAAACTGTCCTGAAGTTTCCCACTTTAAGTCTGCATTTCCCAATATACTGTGATAATAGCCAGATTGTCCGTTATAAGATGTTTTTGTATACCCATTGAAAGAGCCAAAGTCACTGATTCCATCTTGGTTACCCGTTGTACCGTAGCTGGCACGCAATTTCAATTGATTAATCTTTTCAAAGCGACTCATAAAATCTTCATTGCTGATAGTCCAAGCAACACCAGCTGACCAAAACGCTGCTCCTTTATTGCTACCTAAGAATTTAGAAGATTCATCATAACGTACACTCGCTGAGAAATTATAACGATCTTTCAAAGTATAGTTCCACTGAGTAAAGAAGGACATCAAGTTACTATGTGTCTTACTACCACCAATTGTAGGGGGATTATCGGATGAGCCAGTCTTATCACCGATACCAGCTGGAGAATCAGACATAAACGGATCCAAGTCATATCCGGTCTGATTAAATCCAGAATATACTCCATCATACAATTCAAAACCTACAACTCCCGATAATGAATGAATATCATTAAAGGTTTTCATCATATTCAACGTGTTTGTCCACGTATAACGGCGCATGTCTGAAGTGGCTTGCGACATATAGCCATGATTGCTGACTGCCTTTGGATGTTCACGGTCCAGAGTGGTAGTAGTTTTACGACCATAATAGTCCATACCAAAATTAGTCTTAAAACGCAACCAGTCGGTAATATTTACATTTACATACGCTGATCCGACCAAACGAAGCAATCCCTTTTTACGATGAAGATATTTGGTAAGTAAAGTCGGGTTATCTCCATTAAACCATTCATCCGGGTTTTCATAAGGATATGCCAGATAGGTAGTAAACCAAGGGTTCATCCAGCTTTGACGGTTTCCGGACTCATCATAATCCGGGTCAGCAAATTTTGAATCTGAATAACCTATGCTGGTACTCAGACCAAAATCTATCACTCTGCTCAATTTATGGTCCAAATTAAATCTGCCAGAATAACGAGACATTCCAGACTCTTTCAGAATTCCATCTTGCTTTAAGAAAGAACCCGAAACATAAAACTTCGTTTTCTCATTTCCTCCGTTCACAGACACATTATGCTCCATTGTAAAGCCATTCTGTGTCATCAAATCCAAATAATCGGTATCAGTAGCACGTGCACTTTCCAAGCGACCGCGTCCTGCATTCAATTCAGCCAATTCACTGGCACTAATCGTACCTTGCTTTTCTTTACTCTCAAGGCTTAACAAATGCATTAAAGGGAACTGATTAGAGTCAGGATTCTGTTCTGCACAATAAGTTTGGTATAAGATATTCTCCGCACCTGTCATCATTCTATTCTTCAAATCACGCATAATAGAAGTTCCCAATTTGAGATTATAATTTACAGAGGTACGTCCTTCCTTACCACGCTTACTTGTAATCACAATTACACCATTAGAACCCCGAGATCCATAAATTGCTGTTGCAGAAGCATCCTTAAGAACCTGAATATCGGCAATATCATCATTATTCAAAGAAGCAAACTGAGCAGCCTCAATCATTACACCGTCTAATATATAGAGCGGAGTATTAGAACCGTTAATAGATCCAGTTCCTCGAATACGAACCTTGACATCAGAGCTACCAGGCTGACCAGAACCGGTAGAAATCATCAAACCAGCGACTTTTCCCTGCAAACGGTCTTCCAATGCAGCAGAAGTCTGATTCGAGATTTTCTCACTCTTCACCATATCAACTGCTCCTGTCAACTGTCCTCTTTTCACCGTATTATAACCTACTACAATAACTTCCTGCATATTTACCGTTTCTTCGAATAAAGTAACGTTTACTTCTGCACGAGAATTAACATCTACGGTTAAAGTAGAATAACCTATATAAGAAAACTGTAACTTATTTTTTCCTGTCGGCATATCAATCGTATACCGGCCGTCCAAATCCGTAATAACACCTGTTGATGTACCTTCTACTACAACCGTAGCACCAATGATAGGCACATTATCTTTATCAACCACAGTACCACTCACTTTTTGAGTCTGCTGCATGGTTTCCTTTGCCATATTTCCCCATTCTCCTGCAGTCTCTGCAGCAACAGCAAAAGGCATTCCCATACTTCCACACGCCAATAAAGCAGCCACCGACTTATAACGCAAGCCTGTTATAGGACGCTGCATAAAAAATGTTGCTTTCATATTACATTACATTAAAGGTTAATATTATGTTATTATTCACTTCGATACAAAGCAGTTTTATTAGGTAAAGATATTGATGGAGGTATATCCCCTTTAGCCACTCCTCTTTTGTAAGAAGGCTTTTCACTCATGACAAAATGTAGTGTTACTCCCTCTTTTACCATGTCGTACGGCAAATAGGATTTCGTATATTTCTGTCCGTTCACATACAGGTCCTTTACGTAAACTGCCTTTTCTGACCAACCTTCCGTAGTCATCTTTATCTGCTTGCCATTGCTCAATGTCACTGTCAGGCTCTTGACACAAGGCGAACCGATGTTATAAAAGTTGCTGGAAGGAGCTACCGGATAAAATCCCAGACAGTTAAACATATACCATGCCGACATCTGACCGCAGTCGTCATTTCCACTCAGCGACCCCGGCTCATTGCCATAGAAACGGGAAGTAATCTCACGTACCCAATACTGGCATTTCCAAGGCTGACCTAAATAGTTATAGAGATAGGCTACGTGATGACAAGGCTCATTTCCATGCCAATATCCGCCAATACGTCCCTGTATATCGTGAGCACCAGGGATATCTTCAGGCAACTCCACGGTAAACAGTTCATCCAGCCGCTTCTGGAAAAGTTTCTTTCCAGCCAGATTGATATATCCCTGCACATCGTGAGGTACATACCAGGTGTACTGCATGGTAAAGCCTTCAGTGATATCTCCCCATCCATGTACAGAACCCGGGCCCTGATAGGCTATCGGACTGAATGGGGTACGCCATTCACCTTTGCTATCCCTTCCGCGCATGTATTTTGTTTCCGGATCAACCAAAGTCTGATAAGAAAGCGAACGGTTCAGGAAATACTCGTAATCTTCTGTCTTACCCAATGCCTTAGCAGCCTGCGCAATACAGTAGTCATCATAAGCATACTCCAATGTCTTTGAAACAGATTCAGCTTCCTTGTCAAAAGGAACATAGCCATTCTCACGGTATTCCGGCAGACAGTCATAGTGTTCGTTCATCGCTGTAGTCTTCATGGCCTCATAGGCACGTTCGTAATCAAAACCTTTTACGCCCTTCACAATCATATCTGCCAGTACAGATACAGCATGATAACCAATCATACACCAGGTTTCATTGCCATAGAAAGACCATATCGGCAACATCTTCTCTACACTTTTGTCATAGTGGGCCAGCATCGAATTGGCAATGTCTGCATTGACATCCTGATGTACCAGGTTAAACCAAGGATGCAAGGCACGGTATGTATCCCACAATGAGAAGACAGTGTAATTGGTAAAGCCCTCGGCTTTCTCAACGTTCTTATCCAGCCCTCTGAACTGGCCGTCTGCATCCTGAAAAACAAACGGATGTAACGCTGCACGATAGGCGGCCGTATAAAAAGCTTCCTTCACTTCCGGTTTGGCCTCAATCTGATACTTGGACAATTCCTTTTCCCACAGACCGACTCCCTTTTCACGTAAAGCATCGAATGTCATACCGTTCAGTTCCTGTAAGTTCAGTGTCGCTCCAGCAGTACTGACAGCCGACACCGATGTTTTCACAATCACTTCTTCTCCCTCTTCGGCTGCAAAGGAGATACAAGCCATCAGATTCTTTCCCCACGCTTCATAGCAACTGCGGAAACGGGAAGTGTTATAGATAACCGGTTTCTTATCCTGCATGATACGCAGGTTTTTCAGCTTCTTAGAAAATACTGCGGTAAAATAGACATGGCGTTCCGGTCCCCAGCCCTTTACCAGCTTGTAACCTGTCAGGGTAGAGTCATTCTCCATACGCAGATTTGACCATTCACAATTCTGCCAAAGGGTATGGTTCATGTCAATCATGATAAATGCCTTGTCCGACTTAGGATAGGTGAAACGGAACATGCCACTACGAGTTCTACAGCATAATAATTAGGAGAAGCCCACTCTTTCTCATGAGAATAACGCGAACGATAACCTTCTGTGGGGTTCTCCCGTGTACCCGACTCGAGTTTCATCTCCCCAGTTCCAGGAATGAATAAGAAATCACCCAAATCAGGAATTCCTGTTCCGCTCAGATGTGTCAGGCTGAATCCCAGAATAGAAGTGTGATTATACTTGTATCCGGCCGCTGCATCATAGAACTTAGCATCCGTATCCGGACTTATCTGTATACCACCAAACGGAATCTGTGCACCCGGATAAACATTGCCGTAACCATCAGTACCAATCATCGGATTGACATACTGTGTCAGACTTTCAGCTGAAAGCGAACACACCGGCAAAGCTGTACACAAAAAGAATATTTTAAGAATACGCTTCATAATCAACTGTTTTTTTACTATTCCTTGATATCGCCTACAGCCACCTGATATTCATGCCACAAACTATCTATATCATATTCTTCTCCCAATGCATACTTAATCGCTCCATTAAACGACCAGGGAACAACCTCCAACGTACTACGGTTGAACTTACGCAGGAAATTCTTGTCCTTATTGTTTTTCAACCAAACAAAGAAATATCCTGCTGTACGGTATCCGTCCATGTAATTTCCTCCTTTCGGACGGTCAGCCGGAGTAAATCCTCCATTTTCCACACGTACTGCATCAGCCATGCCTTCGATAAAGGCCCAAAACACACGGTTGGTTCCATAGCTTCCTATTCCCTGCGGCTCTAACTGATAAGCATGAGTCAGTTCATGCAGCAGAACACCTCTGGTTTCGAAAAACAATTTTGCCGTGTCATTAGCAGTAAACGATTTTTCAATATGACGAGTACTATAGAAGATACTTACTACCCCATTTCCACCATCCTTAGCTGAGACTCCTTCTATATCCTGCAACGAATAGTGAATAGTATCTACCGGAACAATGCTGTCCGACGGAGCATCATACAATGTGGCTAACACCGTACGCGCCTGTTCTGCAATGTAATCCTGCGGATGAGTCACAATACGATGGTAAACCTTTGAACCTTCTGTCTCGGGCGCCTGGTCATCGAATACAATATAACCTACAGGATAATCCTTCCAGATATCCACCGTTTTCTCCTCTGAATTTGACTGATGCCCGGTGCAAGCCGAGATTCCGGCCAACCCAAAGGCTATACCGGCCAATAACAATTGTGTTTTCATACTTATTTAATTCCGTTAGTTAATGAATAAGGTTTATACTCTGTTTTTTGTCCTCTTTTCTTGTTTGGAGAGGCTCCCATCTTAAATTCCCATACACCGCCTTCCAGCAGGTCTGCATGAGTGACATACAGTTTTTCGTATTTCTTTCCGTTAATGGTCAGCGACTGTACGTAACGCCGGCTGTCGCTTACACCAGGAGCTTTGATTTCCAACGTTTTTCCATTAGGAAGATGTAGTTTCAGGTAAGGGAAATAAGGAGCTCCAAGTACATATTGGTCCGTTCCAGGACAAACCGGATAAAAGCCCATCACCGTAAACATGTACCAGGCTGACATCTGACCGCAGTCATCATTTCCTCCTAACCCGTTAATATCATTGCGATACATCCGGTCTACAATCTCACGTGTCCAGAACTGTGTTTTCCAAGGCTGTGAAGTCCAGGCATACAGATAAGGAATATGATGACTGGGTTCATTGCCGTGCACATAACCACCTATCAGACCTTCTTCCGTAATATCCTCGTTCTTTTCGTAATATTTTTTTGGAAGATGCATCTCAAAAAGCTCATTCAGACGATTCAGGAAAACTTTCTCTCCTCCCATCAAATCCATCACACCGTATACATCATGAGGTACATGAAAAGAGAAATTCCATGAATTTCCTTCAATAAAACCTTCTCCATGTGTCTGCAAAGGATCAAAATCCGCCTTAAAGTTCCCTTTCGCATCACGTGGACAAGCAAAACCTCTTTTCTTATCAAACACATTACGGTAATTCAAGGCACGGGCATAATATTTCTTGGCAATATCTTCTTTGCCAGCCTGCAAGGCCGTCTGATAGATAGCCCAGTCGTCATACGCAAACTCCAGGGTAGAGGAAACTGCCGTACTGCTCTTTTCAAAAGGAATATATCCCAGTTCCTTGTAATCGTCCAAATGGTCATAATAATCTACATTCGATGTTTCCACCATCGTCTGTAAAGCCGCTTCTTTTTCCGTAACAACCTTCTTAGCTATAGCATCAGCCAATACAGGTACGGCATGATAGCCACTCATACACCAGTTTTCATTTCCCATCAAGCTCCATACCGGCAGCATTTTATGTATGCTCTGTTGTTGATGCACAATCATAGACTTCACCATATCCGCATTTTGCAAAGGAGTGACCAGGTTCAAGAACGGATGTTCTGCACGGTAAGTATCCCACAGAGAAAAAATCGTATAATTAGTAAATCCTTCCGCCTGATGCACATTATGGTCAATCCCGCGATAATGTCCATCCACATCCATATACACAGAAGGGTTAATCATCGTATGATATAGCGAAGTATAGAACATAGCCTTCTGGTCTTCCGTTCCTTCTATTTCAAACAGTTCCAGCTTTTCATTCCAAGCTTCTGATGCTTCCGCTACTACCTGCTCAAAGCTTTTTCCACCAGCTTCTGCCAATAAATTTTTCAGTGCCCCCTCCGTGCTGACAGCCGAAAGAGCCACTTTTACTACCAGTTCTTTATTGGAAGAAGTGTCAAAATTAAAATAAGAAACCACAGAACGTCCGCCTATTTCCGGGAAGTTACGATCCATCTTAAAACGTCTCCAGAAACCCGTATAAACCGGTTTCTTCTTATCTACATACCCGTAATCTTTTATCGGCTGTGAGAAAGAAATGGCAAAATACGTATAGTTCGTCCGGGCCCATCCGTTAGTTATCCGATAGCCGGTCAGAAGAGTATCGTTTTCTACTCTCAAATAACTCCAAAGCACTTTCCCATCATAATTATAAATACCATGATTCAAATCGAGAACAATACGCCCGTCAGAGGAAGGGTAAGTATATTTATGAATACCGACACGAGGAGTAGCTGTAAGCTGAGCCTTTATCTTATAATCTTCCAGCTCTACTTCATAATATCCAGCCGATGCATGCTCAGTGGAATGACTGTAACGGGAACGGTATCCTTCATCCGGATGAGAAGCACGTCCCGGATTCAGTTTCAGCTCTCCCACCGTCGGCATAATCAACATATCCCCCAAGTCGGAGTGTCCCGTACCACTTAAATGTGTATGACTAAAGCCTACAATAGTAGGATCTGAATATTGGTAACCGGCACAATATTTATATACATCCTTCTGGTATTCTCCATTTACATTGTGAGGGATAGTATCAGTATCCGGACTAAGCTGTATCAAGCCAAAAGGTACACAAGCGCCGGGAAAAGTATGTCCCATCCCATTGGTTCCAATAATTGGATTTACATAATCCACTGCCTTTTGTTGAGCAAATACCGGAGAAGCGAGCAGTCCGGCAAGCAAGCAAAATTGTATTTTTCGAAGCATACTAAAATTAGGTTTAAAGTCAGTTTTTACTACATGTAAAAGTAGAGTTTAACTACTATAAACCTTTCCTTGCTACAGACATTTTCCACTTGCTGATTAGAATGTCTCAACAAAGAATTACAAACAAAATACAGAACATAATTACATACTGATTTACAAGATATTGCATTACACTATATTCATTTAGAGAACAAATAAAGAAAAGGTAATAAAATCATTTAGAGAACAACTATAAACAAAAAAAGAACACCTATGCCACTACATAAATGCCCTTTTCTCAGAGTTTACTCCATATTATTCACATTTTCATCTTTTCGATACTGCATGCGATAATTTTTAGGAGTGGTTCCATATTTTTCTGCAAACTCCTTATAGAAATACGGACGACTGGAAATCCCGACAGATTCAATAACTTCCTGAATGGATAAATCTGTTTCAGCCAAAAGATGAGCAGCCTTCACTATTCGATATTTCTTAATAAAATCACTGGGAGTGATACCCGATAAATCTTTGAATTTCCGATAAAATTGACGAGGACTTACATGCATTTTTTCTGCCAGAAAGGTTGGTCCCAGCTCTTCTTTATCCAAATTCTCATTTATAACCTCAAGAATTCTCTGTACAAACGTGATTTGTTCAGGTAAATGACAATGAGAAAAATAGTCAGCCCAATCTCCCAATGCAGCCTGCTTCATTGAAAGTTCTCTTTCGTTTTCGATTTCCAGTTCCTTACGTGATACAGCCCAGGCTCTTGCCACATGACTAAAGAATCCCTTACGATATAACTTATAAACATATCCTACCAGACAAGCCAAAAGCAGTAAGAAAATTCCTACATATGCCCACACTGTATGATACCACAAAGGAACGATTTTAATTATAACCGAATATTCCTTACAAACCGTATCTAACACATCTTTTTTATAACGTACGCGAAATACATATTCCCCTGGCGGAACATGCCGGAATACAGCCTCATTCTCCTTAGAGAAAAGACTCCACTTTTTGTCATAGCCTTCTAATATATAAGAATACTCAATGTCGGAATTCAAATAATCTAAAGCCACAAACTGTAAAGAAAAAGTATTCTTCTCTTCAGACAAGCAAATTGCCTTTTTATCTGAGGAATAATATTTATTGATATTCACTTCTTCACGATCAATCATTAATCGACGAAGAATAAGCTCCGGATAATATTCAGGAATAGACGACTGATGAGCATCCATATAAAGCAGCCCATTTACTCCCCCAAGGAAAATATCTCCATTGTAAGGGCTTCGATAATAACTATCATCACTGAATTCTCCGATTTCAATTCCTTTGCTATAATAATATGTGTAGGAACCTCCACTAACCGGATCGTATTTTATCATTCCTTTATTTGTTCCCATCCATAAAATACCTGCTTCATCCTTCACAAGGCCATGTATCATCTCATTTACAAGCCCTTGCTCTCGTCCAATATAAGAAGGAATAATATTTCGTCCGTCAATATTGACCGAAACTAATCCAGCTGTAGTACCAGCAAAGAAATGATTTTTCCCATATTCACACAAGCACAATATATCGTCTACCGCCTTTCCCAATTTTTCACGCAACGAATAGACTTGATATTCATGATTCTTTATATCAAACCGTACGAGTCCTTGTCCCCGGCTTCCAAGCCACAATAAAGA
>UMIY01012622.1_pt1 | contig 12460 bp, 9 predicted proteins | sample 1965921 | NCBI WGS metagenome assembly UMIY01 (sample SAMEA4836134, study PRJEB28245) | human gut metagenome | biome: gut microbiome; material: fecal sample | place: Denmark | collected 2008
CCTTCGTCGACTGCGACGGCGCGGGCCGCGCCGTGCCCGCTCTCGACACGCTGCTGCTGCACGTCAACGGTCTCGACACTTCGCCCCTGGCCATGGCGGACGGCAGCGACAACAAGGTGATGATAAAGCTCAAGGACCCCAAAGATGCCCACATGGGCGAAGAGATAGGCCGCTGGATATGCACGGCCTTCGGCCAGATAGCAGGCCTGTCCGGCTGGATGGTCACAAGGGACGAGATCGAGAGCAGCCTGCCCGTCGGCACCGTGACGCTCTGCGAGAAGATCGGCCATGAGCTGCGCAAGTGCGCCGCGACCGGCGGCGACGTGTTCGGCAACCTCGCCGCGGCAGACGTCGAATGCAGGTTCCTCGCCAAGGGCAAGGTCGTCAAATGCGAGAATGTCCAGCAGAAGGGCTTCGACTACGGCAAGGTCTATGTCAGCGCTGAGGACGGCGAGTGGATAATCTACTTCCAGAATGAAAACCTGCTCATCACGCACGACGGCGCGCCCGTCATGACCGTGCCCGACATCACCTGCTACTACAACGCCGCCACCGGCGAGCCGCTGACCAACGCGGACATAGCCGAGGGCATGGAGATAGTCCTCGGCGCCATAAAGGCCCCGGACGCCTGGTGGAAGAACCCGAATATGTTCGATATCTGGAAGCCCTTCCTCACCAACGTGGGCTACGAGGGCGGAAACATACCGTTTGCCAAGTAACAAAGCGCATAAGGCACGGCCGCGCCCAGGGGCCGGCCGTGCCTTATACAGCGGGAAAGGAAGCGAATTAAAAGAAAGGGAGATAGTATGGAAGAGAATAAAAGCGTCAAGACCGAAAAAGCGGCCCAGGACAAGGGCATGTCCCAGATCCTGCCCGGTGAAAAGCGCAGCTGGTGGAGCGTGGCCTTCATCTGGATAGGCACGATGATATGCATACCCATGCTGATGGTCGGCGGCATGTTCGGCGGAGCACTGACGCTGGGGACGACGTTCATAGTTACGGTCATTGGTTTCGCAATCTGCTGCTTCCTGATGGTCATGGGCGGCATCATCGGTTCCGACCTGGGACTGAACGCGACGATGACCTCGACCCGCGCCTTCGGCATGACGGGCGCGAACTTCTCAATGGCCCTCGTGGTTTTCATCGCTGAGGCCGGCTGGTTCGCCGTGCAGACCGCGACCTGCGCCCTGGCTGCCAACACGCTCATGGAGCTGTTCGGGATAACGGTCCCGTTCTGGCTCTCCTGCGTGATATGGGGCGCCATCATGTGCATAACCGCCGTCTACGGCGTCAAATGGATGGCATGGCTCAATTATATCGCCGTGCCGCTGCTGGTGATACTCTGCGCCTACGGCGCCATACACACAATAAACGGCGTCGGCTGGGGCTACATCTCCGGAGCCGTTACGGAAAACTCCATGTCCATCCCCGCATCCATCTCGACGGTCATCGGCCTCTTCGCCCTCGGCGCCACCTGCAACAGCGACTACACGCGCTATTGCCGCACGAGGGGCGACGTGGTAAAGGGCACCCTGCTCGGCGTCCTGCCCGCGGCGGTGCTGATGATAATGGTAGGCGCGATCATGGCCATAGGCACGGGCAATTACGACGTTACCAGCATGTTCGCCGGGCTTGGCCTGCCATTCATAGCCATGCTGGTGCTTATCCTCGCCACCTGGACCACAAACACCGGCAACGCCTACATGTCCGGACTGGCGGCCTGCAAGATGTTCTCCATAAAGGATAAATACCGCCCGCAGGTGACGATGGCCGTCGGCGTGCTGGGCATAGCGCTGGCCATCATGGGCCTCGCCGACGCACTGAACACGTACATAACGATCCTCGGCGCGGTGGTGCCGCCCATAATGGGCATAGTGATCTGCGACTACTGGGTGTTCTGCAAAGGCAAAAAGGAGAACTGGGCTCCGAGGCGCGGCATCAACTGGGCGGGGATAATTGCCTGGGTGCTCGGCGGAGGCGTCGCCATCCTTGAAACCATACCCGTGATAACCATCTTCAGCCCCGCGCTCGACGGTGTTATAATATCATTTGTATCGTACCTTATACTGTACAAGCTAATGGATAAAACTAGCCTTGTCGGTCAGGGCGATATGACTATCGAGGAAGCCACGGCAGCGGCAAAGTGAGGAGGGCTAATGTGAATGATATGAAAAATCTTGACGCCGTGCTGACACAGTTTGCCGAACTTGCAAAGATACCGCGTCCTTCGCACCATGAGGAACAGGTGAGCAGCTACCTCTTCAACTGGGCGCTCGAGCACGGACTGTATGTCGAGCGCGATGAGATGGGAGAGATCATTATCGACAAGCCTGCATCCGAGGGCTGCGAGTCGGTGCCGCGCACGATAATGCAGGCGCACATGGACATGGTGTGCGTCGCCGCCGAAGGCGTTAAGTACGACCCGCTCAATGACCCTGTCAGGCTTGTGCGCGAGGGCGACATACTCCGCGCGGACGGCACCAGCCTGGGCGCGGACAACGGCATCGGCGTCGCAATGGCGCTGTGCGTGCTTGCGGACGGCACGCTCCGCCACGGCCCGCTGCGCGCTGTGTTTACGGTCAACGAGGAGGACGGGATGGCCTCCATGGCCATAGCTCCCGAGTACCTCGAGGGCGGATATCTCATAAACCTGGACTGGGAGACCCTGGGCTCGCTGTGCAATTCCTGCGCCGGGGGAGACTACTTCAACTTCAGCCGCGACGCGCAGTGGGAGGACACTCCGAAGCGCAGCGTTGCCATAGAGCTTGGCCTGGCCGGCTTCCTCGGCGGGCACTCGGGCGTGGGCATCCACCTCGGGCACGCAAACGCCCTGGTCAGCGCGGCGACTGCGCTTGAATACCTGCGCCAGAACGACGTGGAATTCCGTGTCGCCTCCTTTACCGGCGGCCAGGCCAAAAACGCTATCCCTGCCTCTGCCAATGCCGTTATCACTCTGACGGTGGCACAGGCGCAGAGGGCAATGGAGCTGCTGGACGCCTTCAAGGCGGAGTTCTATGGCGGTTACCGTGATGTGGAGCCGTCCGGCGTGTTCACAGCTTCTCTCACCAGCGCGCCGGAGCGGGTGATGGGCGAGACGTCCGGGTATTCGCTGATCGGGCTGATGTCCAGCGTGCCCAACGACGTTTTCACGATGAGCCCATTCGTGCCGGGACTGGTTGAGAGCAGCGCGAACCTGGGCGTCATTTCGCTCGACGGGCGCGTCGGCTTCACGTTGTTTGCCCGCAGCTCCAGTGCCTACCGGGCCATGCAGACCGGCATAATCTGCCGCTCTCTGGCCGGGGCGTACGGCTTTGAACTGGAGTGCGACGGCCACGTACCAGGCTGGGCCGTGAACCCCAACAGCAATCTGACACGCATAGCCTGCGAGCAGTACAGGCGCCTTACCGGCGAGGAGATGATAGTTGAGCCAGTACACGCCGGAGTGGAGTGCGGTGCCTTCGCGGAGAAGAACCCGCAGCTTGACATGATAGCCATCGGTCCTACGCTCACAGACGTGCACACACCGAATGAGAAGTGCAGCCTGCCCAGCGTTGAGATAACAATGGCCCTGCTCAAAAACATTATAGAAGCAATAGCCGGCGGAGCCTGATACACTCCCAACTCCTCCAACTCTGCCTGTTATTATAATTCCCACCACAAAGCGCCGCGTTATAGCGGCGCTTTGCGGCGGTGTAAAAAATGCGGGGTCAGCCGTGCGGCAGGCGCTGCGGCTGAAAAAAGCGGGAGGGCAAAGCCCTCCCGCAGCTTTTATTAATTATGCGAGCTCGCCGACGGCGGCGTTGATGTCAAGGGTCAGAACCCCGTTGAGGAGCCTGAGCGTATAGACGAACCCGTCGGGACGCCAGCACCAGGACTGCATGCCGGAGCCCTCGGAAGCCGGCTTTTCGGACATTTCAGCGCCGGTCAGGCCGGATATGCGGTCCTGCCAAGCCTCGACGCCGGTTTCACCGCATTCAAACCACACGGATACAGATTCTATAGTACCGTCATCTCCGGTGAGCGCATATATGGTGGCCGGCTCTCCGTACAGCTCAGCACTGTATATGCGGCCGAGAACGGTTCCGCCGTCTGAGGTGGTGTATTCTGTGCCGCTGCCGAGCTCAGCGGGTGCATCCGCTATGTTCTGCCCGACCAGGCCGGCGGCCAGAGAGATCTCATTGCAGTCATTTGTATCATTTTCGCAGGCTACAGCGTTGTTCCGCTGCTGATAAGCCGGCGCGTTGTCCGGCTGCGCAGCATAGCCGCCGAGCTTTGCGCACCCCATTAACACGGCGGCGGTCAGCAGCCCGGAAACTGCGATTAACAACCCTTTTTTCATGGTTACCTCCTTCTGTTCATGTTCAAGGGCGAATACTCGGCGCAGTGACATGCCAGCATAGTATCTGAAGCGTGAGGCGTAAGCAATATCCGCCGTTAAAGCGTCGATGTCATCCGGCCGAAATCAAAAGCAAACCAATCGGTCTGTTTATTGCATGATACAGCAAACAGACCGATTAGTCAATAATAATCTTGGCTGATAAGCGTTTTCGGCTGAGCGCGGCCTGCTGAGAGTATCCAAAAACTACATTCAGCAAAACCGCATATAAAAACAAGCAGGGGCCAAACTACTTGCGGGACAAAACCCAAAGAAATTGCAAAGGAGATGCAACAAAATGTCCAGCAAGTCCAGCAACAGCCTGGTAAACCCGAATGCCCGCGAGGCTATGAACCGCTTCAAGATGGAAGCCGCCGGCGAAGTCGGCGTCAACCTGAAGCAGGGCTATAACGGCGACCTCACCAGCCGTCAGGCCGGCTCCATCGGCGGCCAGATGGTCAAGAAGATGAGTACCATACGAAGTATGAGTTTCGTGCGGCGCAGCCGGACAAGTGCCGGGCACGCAACGGGTATTACATATAACGCGGGGCTGATGGGGTGAAACAGTAGCGCTATAGATTGCCGTATGATATAATAGCGTCACGAATCGTGACGCAGGGAGTGAGCGCAGTATGGACAAGGGCAAAGAGCAAATCACTATCCGCAGCTCCGCAGCGGAGTATCTCACTTATGTGGCCTCCACGGGCGAGCAGCAGGACAGCATTGAGATGCGCTATGAGGACGAGAACATCTGGCTGACTCAGAAGATGATGGCTGCGCTGTACGACGTTACCGCACCAACGGTCAATGAGCACATAAAGAAAATTTTCGCCGACAGCGAGCTGCAGCCGGAAGCAACTATTCGGAAATTCCGAATAGTTCAATCAGAAGGTGCGCGGCAGGTGAGCCGGGAGGTCAACCATTACTCCCTGCAGATGATTATTGCAGTGGGCTTCAAGGTCAACTCTGAGCGCGCCGTGCAGTTTCGCAAATGGGTAAACCAGATAGCCAAGGAGTACACGATTAAGGGCTGGGTCATGGACGACGAGCGCCTGAAACGCGGCACATACCTGACGGACAAGTATTTTGAGGAACAGCTCGAGCGCGTCCGCGAGATACGCGCCAGCGAGCGGTTGTTCTACCAGAAGATAACCGATTTGTACGCCACCGCCGTGGACTACGACAAGACCGCGGCCGCAACGCGGCGCTTTTACGCCACGGTGCAGAACAAAATGCACTACGCCGTACACGGTCACACTGCGGCAGAGCTCATCATGGAGCGCGCCGACAGCGCCAGGGAACACATGGGTCTGACCACCTGGCAGGACGCCCCGGACGGCAAGATAAAGAAATCCGACGTGACGGTCGCCAAGAACTACCTGACCGAGTTCGAGCTTGGGCAACTAAACCGCATGGTGGCCGCCTATCTCGACTTTGCCGAGAACATGGCGCAGCGCAAGATACCGCTGACTATGCAGGACTGGGAGACACGGCTGAACAGCTTCATTGAGATGTTCGAGTACGGCCTCCTCAAAGACGCCGGAAAAGTCTCAGCCGAGATAGCCAAGCTCCACGCCGAAACCGAGTTCGAGAAGTACCGCGTGATACAAGACAGGCTTTTCATGTCGGACTATGACAGGTTCGTGATGGAACTTGGAAATGGAGAGAATGACGGGAAAGAATAATGTTTAAACGGCTCGGGTAATCCCCGAGCCGTTTTGTTAATTGCGAACTAGTGTTAGATGAGCCTCTTTGTGATGTCTTCGTCTACCGGTTCCAGTTCTTTCTCCAACACACACTGCAAATCCCATAGCAGGCGCGTTTCTTCCCCGACGCTAACGGTTAATTTCCCTGTGGACTCCCAGCGGCAAAGAATTCGGTAGAGGGCGATTGCTTCCTGTTCATTCAATTCAATCTTCATAATTCTATCTCCATCATGTCATCAGTTGGTCGTCAAGTCAGTTGCCGTCAAAGCCAAAAAATGCGGTGTAAATTGCCACATTATCGCCATCGCTCTATTTCAAAAGGACTGGCTATACTCACGCCGCAGCGTTGTGGTTTATCCTATCTATAACGCTCTTGATGCCTTGCCACAAGGTCAAATCGGAGAAAACGGCTGTGATGCTGCCGTAGTCGTTGAAAGGAGGTTCCTGCAGGACAGAGAGATCTTTCATCATGCCGTTATGCACTATGTATTCTACAATCTGGTTTACGAAATAAATCTGGCGGCTATCGAGGCTGGTGTCGTTTAGGTACTGCGAAAACGCCTCTTTCGCGGCGTTCATGTCCAACCCCACGATCTCACGGACAAATTCACCTAACGGCTTCTTGCCTATCGCTGCCTCGTAATCCTGGCGGCTGCCAATCTGGCTCCATAGAATGTCCTCGAGTTCATCGACATCCTCGCTGTTTAACGGGATGTTTGAGCGCAGTTTGGCTATCGCCGGATTATCCTGATGCTGACGGATGTAAAACTCGGCCTTGGCCTTGTAGTTTTTCAAATCGTCGTTATCCAGCTCGGATTCATGCCATTCGGTGGACAGGATATCGTCGGTAAAATTTGTGTCATAAGTAGCGATTGCAGACGGGATGTACTTCATCAAATTACGCAGGCAGGTGCGGATGTGCTCAAATTCGTTGATACCGGCATTTTCAACATAATCCGTGTGCAGGATTTTATCAATCAGCTCGGACTGCGCCTGAATTTCCGGTATATTTGCCACGCTCGCCACTCCGCTGACACGCTTAATAAGATCCTTTCTGGCTCGGGTGTATGTCTTGCCGACCAGATACGCCAGCTCTATTCCGTACATCAGGGCGTCGAACCGCACGGCGCTGGCCTCGTCCTCGTCGGGCTGGAGCAGCGGCGCCACCTCGTCGCGCAGATTCAGTGTGTCCTCGTAGCTGATTGCCGTGTAGTTTCTGGCGTCCGAGAATTTCTCTACATACTTCAAGTGCTGCTTCACGGCAAAGTTGTCCCTGTCCAGTTCCTGAACCTTGGCAAGCATCTCGTCCACAAGCCGCTGCCGGAACGGAATAAGTTCGTCCGTCTGATAGGCCAAATCCTGCAGCTTGAAAATTATCTGTGCTTTCAAATAGAATATCGCGCTCTGAAGCGCCATCTGGATGACAGACGTCTTGCCCTTCCTCATGCGGAAAAACTCGAAGTTCCCGCAGAGATCGAAGATATAGAACTTGTCCTTGTCCTTTCCGTCGATGAGCCCGGGACAGAGGCGCGTTCCGCGGCCAATCATCTGCCAGAACTTCGCCTTGCTCATGACCTTTTTGAAGAACACGAGATTGAGCACCTCGGGCACGTCAATACCGGTGTCCAGCATGTCCACGGAGATAGCAATCTGCGGCAGCTTGCCCGGCTCGGAGAACTCATCGATGGCGCTCTGCGCGTAAGTCATGTAGTTGTCTATGACCATCGCATAGCCGGGCAGGTGCGGGTACTCCTTATAGAACACCTCGCGTATTTTCTCGGCGTGGCGATGGTTCTTGGCGAAGATGATGGTCTTGCCCAGCTTCTCGCCGTAGTCGATTTTCAGGCCGTTCGTCATCAGCAGGTGCAGCGCCAGCCTGATGGTGTCCTCGTTAAAGAGCCATGCGTTTAGCGCCGACGACTCTATTTTGTCCGGCAGCTCACCGTTTTCGTCCGTGAATGTGGCCTCGTACTCGGCCTTTTCGTCCTCGGGCAGGTCATCGTATGTGATGCCCTCGGTGAGGAATTTCAGTTTGCTTTCGACCGTGAGGAAATCCACCAGATATCCGTCCTTGACGGCCTGAGCCAAATCATATCCGTAGGTGGGCACGCCGCTCTCGAGCTCGAACACCTCGTAGGTGTTCTTGTCGATCTCGTCCTTTGGCGTGGCGGTGAGGCCGACAAGCGGAGCGTCAAAATATGTAAAGATGTCGCGATACTTGTTGTAAATGGATCGGTGCGCCTCGTCGCAGATGATCAGGTCAAAGTGCCCGACGGTGAACAGTTTGCCTTCGTCGTCCTCCACGGTGTCGATGCAGTTCATCATCGTCTGATAGGTGGAGAATACGCAGCGAGCGGTGCAGTTGTCCTTTTCCTCGCAGAGATTCGTGACCGACAGATCCGGCAGCAGGTTGACAAAGCTGCGCTTGGCCTGCGTAACCAGCGAGTTGCGGTCTGCCAGAAACAGCACATTCTTAATCCAGTTGTGCTCCAGCAGAACTTTGACGAGCGATATTACCGTCCTCGTTTTGCCGGAGCCAGTCGCCATAACCAGCAGCGCCTTGCGTCGGTTCTTCTCGTCGAAAGCCTGGCATACGGCCTTGATTGCGCCCTCCTGGTAGTAGCGCCCGGCGATTCTCTTATCCACCTGGACGTTTTTCAGGCTGGTGCACATGGAGCGGAGGTTAAACATTTTTTCCAAGTCGCGCTTGGAGTAGATGGACGCCACGCGCCGCTCGGGATACACCCCGTCGTCTATGCGCGTGTCGAAGCCGTTGGTGAGGAACACGACCGGGCGGCGGCCATATTGCCGCTCAAGCATGTCGGCATAGTTCTTGGCCTGCTGCCGGCCCCTGCCGGGGTCGACGCAGGTCCGCTTGGCCTCGATAACCGCAAGCGGGCGGTACGTGTCGTCGTAGAGCACATAGTCGGCAAAGCCGACCTCGCTCTTGTTCGGCATGCCGGGGAGCTCCACCTCGTTGAGCCAGTCGCGGCCCTCGACCCAGCCGGCGTCGGTGAGCATGGCGTCGATGTACAGCTTGCGGGTCTCGTACTCGGAGGGTTCGGGCCTGGGCGCATAGGTCTCGCGCTGCTCGGCTCGGCGGGCGGTCAGCTCCTCGCGCAGCGCTCGGTTTTCCTCCATCAGCGCGGCGAGGTCGATCTCCTGAGTGTCCGCAACCGGCGGCGAGGCCGGGGCGGGCTCGGTGTCCAGCAGGGAGGGGTCAAACTGCCCCTCGGCGTAGTTTTCACCGTAGCAGTATGCGATGAAGTCGAGGAATACATATAGGTTTTCGAGGCAGAGCTTAGCCTGCTCAGAGGTGATTTTCCTGCCGGTGTGCGCGACGGAGTTGCCGGTCTGGCGTATGTACTTGAGCCGCCGCCAGATATCCTCGCCGACAATGTCGCGGAAGTCCCCGGCGTCCATAAGGCTGACCAGCCGGTCGTAGTAGGGCATGACCAACGCGCCGTCAACGGAGTACATCCACTTGACGGCAAACTCCACGCACCGCCGGCAGCTCAGCACACACGCCGCCGGGTCGATGCGGTATATCCTCTCCGCAGTCTCCGCAATCTCCGCGAATGGAGCGAGTTGTGGGTCGATGAGGAAGCGTGTGAAGTTGGTCATTTGTGGGTCACCTCAAAATCAGGCAATAGTTTTGTTGGGCCTATATAGGCAGCCTGCATGCTATATTTGCTTACAATATATGAACTCTCGAAACTGGTAAGATGTATATTTGTAATCTTAGCTAAGTAAAGAATTAAAACATAAAGTGCAGCAATTGAATATACCGCATTTTTATATGTTGCCTGATTGAAATGGGAGCCTCTACTGTGTTTTACTTCTTGATATGCCGACCACCAAAACAACGGGCCAGTTGACCAGCCTTGAAATGGCTCTATATTTTTGCTCAATCTCCTTACTGTAACGGAGGCATTTACTATCTTAGGATATTTGCCTAAAATGATTTCTTTATATTTAGAAATATTTCCTTCCGGCTGCTTGCCGACTACTTCAAAGCAGATTGTTTTAAAAACAGATTCTATTTCAGTGCATGCAAGGATGAGCAATTTTGCAAACTCAAAAGAGTAAACATCTTCTTGCCCAGATGGTTCAATATATCGTGAAGTGTTGGAGATATCTGACTCCAGACTTAAATAGTAATTCCAGATGCCCTCTAATTCGTACTTTGTCATAGTTTTCTCACCCAAAATACTCCTGCATCAGCGCTTTTTTCAACGTCTCCATTTTATCAAGACTGCGCTGAATCGTCAATTTTGATTTGTCGGTCAGTGAAACAAATGCCTCAAATTCAATTTGTTGTTCCATCGATTCTGGCAACATGATAGTCATTTGTTTTAAATGAGAAGGCCCAAAATGCATTTGGGCAATACCTCTCATTTCACTGCTCACTTGCCGTTTAAAAAAATCAGTTTTTAAGAACTCTCTAAAATATCCTATTGTCAAAAAATGCTTATTTGGTTTAAACCTGATTATCCCAGTATTTAGACAGTACTTGTTGCCGACCTCAACAACAACCACCTTCTTATCAAATCTATCAGGGTCAATAGCGGACGATACAACCAAAATATCATCTTGGTCACACATAAAATGCGCATATTTACCGGCAGCCAGTTCATTAGATACATATCTATCGCTCTTATGTCCAAAGGAGATGACGTTATCATTTATATTTGAACCAGTCAATAGGATAGTGCCACTGTCCGTAAAATCTACAGAGCGTACACCGGGCCCCTCTTGGAACCAAACATAGTCAGTTAAAGGAACCTGCTTTGTTGAAGTCCCAAACATCTCCACGAACCTCGCCTTAACCAGCTCGTCCAGCTTATCCAGCTGCTCCCGGCGCTTGGTAATCAGGTTGCTGACCTTGTCCAGCACGGCGGCAATTCGGCGCTGTTCGTCTAGGGGTGGGAGGGGGATTTCTATATTAAGCAAATTTGATTTCGTTAAACTGGGTATTGTTACAGTCGTATTTAGACACTCAAAATCAAAGTTAACGCAAAAATAGTACAGATATTTAGGAAATAGCTTAGCCTTATCAGTACATAGGCCAAATGCAGTATCAACATTCCAAAAAGGCGTATCAGCGAATATTGGCTTGTTGATGCTTCCTTTACGGCCAATAATAACTGTTTCAGCTGGGCATATATAGTCATTAGCATAGCCCATAATTCCGCCACTACCGTAAATTGGGTATTTACCTTGTGGGTCTTCAACTTTTTGTTGGTTTTTCCCATTAATAATTTTGAGCGTGTCAGCAAACTTCACCCTCATATCATCCCCTCCAACTCGTCCAGCCCTTTACCGATCTTGGCCTCCAAGTCACGGAGCTCCTTCAAAATCTCGCCGGTGGGCGGGTATTCTACGGGCTTGTACTCCACCTGTTTGTACTTGTTGATGCTCAGGTCGTAGCCGTTGTCTACAATCTCCTGTTTCAGGACGAGGAAAGACTGCTCCGTGCGCGCGCGTTCCTGCTCGGCTTCGCGGTTGTGGAAGCGCGCGACAATGTCGGGGATGTCGTTGTCGGCGATGGGGCTGCGCTTGTCGTCCAGTGAGAAGCCGTCGGCGCGCATGTCGTAGAACCAGACGCTGTCCGTGCCGCCGTGACCGGTCTTGGTGAACACCAGCACGGCCGTGGACACGCCGGCGTAGGGCTTGAACACGCCGCTGGGCATGGATATGACAGCCTCGAGCCGGTGGTTTTCTATCAGCTCGCGGCGTATGTCTTTATGCGCCTTGGATGAGCCGAACAGCACGCCGTCCGGGACTATGACCGCAGCGCGCCCGCCGACCTTCAGCATACGGATGAACAGCGCCAGAAACAGCAGCTCGGTTTTCTTGGTCTTGCAGAGCTTCAGCAGGTCGGCCGACACGATGTCGGCGTCAAGGCTGCCCTTGAACGGGGGATTGGCGAGTATCAGGCTGTACTTGTCGCGGTCGGTGTTCTGGTCGCTCAGGCTGTCGCGGTACTCTATGTACGGGTTGTCTATGCCGTGGGTCATCATGTTCATGGCGCCGATGCGCAGCATGGTGCGATCCATGTCAAAGCCGTGGAACATGCGGTTCATGTAGTGGTCTTTGTTCTCGCGGTTGAAGAAGATTTCCTCCTTGCGGCGCTCTTTCAAATACTCCCCGGCGGCGACGAGGAATCCGGCGGTGCCGCAGGCCGGGTCGCATATCACGTCATCGGCCTTCGGGTCGACGAGCTCCACCATCATGCGGATGATGTGCCGCGGCGTGCGGAACTGCCCGTTTACGCCGGCGGTCGCAATCTTGGAGAGCAGGTACTCGTATATGTCGCCGCGCACGTCTGTACTGTGCATCTGCTCCATCTGCGCATAGACTTCGTCCATGGCGGTGA
>UMIY01016955.1_pt1 | contig 12450 bp, 12 predicted proteins | sample 1965921 | NCBI WGS metagenome assembly UMIY01 (sample SAMEA4836134, study PRJEB28245) | human gut metagenome | biome: gut microbiome; material: fecal sample | place: Denmark | collected 2008
TACATACATAGATAGAGTTCTGTCTTTTTGTGATATAGTTCTTGATTGTTGGCAGGAATATATACCTGATGGATAGGTATATATTCCTGCCAATTTTTTTATATATTTTTTAATATAAAGGAGATAATTACAATGAAAAAAACAATGAAAAAAACGATAGGAAAAATTATGCCTCTACTTATGGCGTTTAGTGTATTAATCGGAACAACAAGTGCGTTTGCAGTATCTTTAGATGAAAATAATAATCAAGAATTTACTAAAAATGAAAAGGTAGCATCTGAACTGGATAAAAATCTTGAGACAAAAGTCAAGCTATCATTCCCGGGGAAACAGGAAGTTTTACCGTCGGATATTGTATTTGTACTCGATAAATCGGGTGCATCAGCACAGGAGGATATTTATAATAATGCAAAAATATTCCTTTAAGATGTTAGGAAGCAGGCTGAAGAAAAGGGCCTTAATATCAAGGTCGGCGTTGTTCTTTTCAACAGGAGTGGTAATATCAAACAAAACTTAATAGATGTTGTAGAAGGGTATGATAATATCATAAGCGCAATGAATTCAAGTGTAAGCATGGGAACAAATATGCATGCTGGACTTCTTGCAGCAAAAGATATTCTTGACAAAGATAGCAAAGTTAAGGCTGAAAATAAACATGTAATACTTATTAGTGATGGAGCAACATATCTTTATTCAAAAGACGAAGATTATACAAAAGCATATACCAGATCATTTGGAAACCCAACGAAACAGACAAATCCAACAACGGGACAACCTTATGCTTATGGTGCAGATAGAAAGGGTGGTATTTGGGAATCACAGAGCCGTGAATATAATACTCCTAATGACTTTAAGAAATTTGAAGATGATACTAATTTTATATTTTCACAGGCTATGACAAATCCAAAGAAACTTGGAGAATATTTGGATTATTATAGAATACAAGAAAATGATACTGCTAAAAACTGGTCTCAGTATGAATATGAGTATAACTTCGGATCAGCTTATTTAGGAACGGGCAGAATGACAACGCCGATAGAAGTAAACGCGCCAGCAAATATTGACATTGCTTTCATGAAGACGGATGACACCTTCCAAGAAATGGTTAAAAAAGGGTATAATATGAATGTGTATTTCAAGAATGCCGCGGATTTTGACGGGACTACTTTCCTGAAATACATGACTAGAAATTCAAACCAGGGTGAACTTAACAAAGGTTTTGAAGAGTTAAAGAAATCTGTACTAGATAAAATTTCAAAAGGCTCTTATGTTGAAGATTACATAGGAAGCGACTTTGACTTTGTAAATGATATTAAAAAAATTACGCTTACAGTAGGAGACGAAAGTCTGAAGCCTAATAAAATTAAAGAAAATATGTATGGATTTGGAAAGCTTGATGACGGAACATATAGATTTATCCTCGAGTATACAAAGGGAGATAATGAAAAATTAAATTTAGAAATAAATGAGACGATATACCCGAACAAGCCTGTGGTACTTAAATACTCAGAAAAACTAGTCAACAAACCAGAAAAATCAGGAACATATGAATATGCTACAAATGAAAAAGCAATTCTTCATCCGATAGATGGTAATGCTATGAAAGGTGAGGCTATGATATTTCCTGTTCCTGTTGTGAAATATGAATACAAGGCACCAGTAAACAAAGATACCGAGAAAACAACTCATATTGAAAATAATATAGTGAAGACTGGAGATATGACAAGTCTTGCATTATTTGTTTCCGTGCTTATGATAACTTTACTAACAACGATACTTATATTTAAAAAGAAAAATCTCAAATAATATCTGAATTTGTAATCATTAGTGATTGTTAAAATCGATATTTAAATTCCTTATGAAGCTAAAAATCGACCTCTTTAATTAGTTAAAACCGATTTGCGGAGGTCAATTATTGATGTAACTCGCTCGTTAAAGACTGGGTAAAAAGCAATATTTGGTTAAGGAAGTGTGATTTATCATTACTAAATAAAAATAATACCAATATATAACTTAAATATTACAAATGGCTATGAGCATTTCGCTCATAGCCATTAATTAGTTTAACTTTAGCCCGTAATTACTTTAGATACGATTAATATCAGTATTATAAGATAATTAGTCTACACAATACCCTGAGCCATCATTGCATCTGCAACTCTTAGGAATCCTGCGATGTTAGCACCCTTTACAAGGTCATAGTCATAGCCGTATTTTGCTGAAGCTTCAGCAGCCTGCTTATGAATATTAACCATAATCTGCTCAAGCTGTTCATAAACCTGTGCAGGTGTGAATACAGTATGTCCTGCATTCTGCCCCATCTCGATGCAAGAGCAAGCTACGCCACCAGCGTTAGCTGCCTTTGAAGGTCCGATAACAACCTTGTTATCACGTAGGTATTCGAGAGCTTCATTAGTTGTAGGCATGTTAGCACCTTCACATAGGTATCTGCATCCATTTTCAACCATCTTCTTAGCATCTTCAATATGGATTTCGTTCTGAGTTGCACAAGGGATATAAAGATCTGCTTTAACGCCCCAAGGCTTCTCTCCCTTGAAGAATTTAGCCGATTTAAATTTCTTAGCATAAGGCTCTACGATGTTCTCTCCACTTGCACGAAGCTCAAGCATGTAGTCAATCTTTTCTCCAGATACGCCATCTTCATCATATACATATCCATCTGGACCTGAGATTGTAACAACCTTTGCACCTAGCTCATTAAGCTTTGCAACAGTACCCCAAGCTACGTTACCGAAGCCTGAAACTGCAACTGTTTTGTTCTCAAGAGTTTCACCAAAGTGTGCCAGCATTTCCCTTGCGAAGAAAACAATACCATAGCCAGTAGCCTCTGTTCTTCCCTGAAGCCCGCCATAAGGGATTCCTTTACCGGTAAGAACGCCGCTGTATTCGTTTACGATTCTTTTGTACTGTCCGAACATGTATCCGATTTCACGTGCACCTACACCGAGGTCGCCGGCAGGGATATCTGTGTCTGGACCAATATGTCTATAAAGCTCAGTCATGAAGCTCTGGCAAAATCTCATGATTTCAGCATCGGATTTTCCAGTAGGATCGAAGTCTGCTCCACCTTTACCGCCTCCGATAGGAAGACCTGTAAGAGAGTTTTTGAAAATCTGTTCAAATCCAAGGAACTTGACTACTCCAGAATAAACTGAAGGTGCAAATCTAAGACCGCCCTTGTATGGTCCTATAGCACTGTTAAACTGTACACGGAATCCTCTATTTACTTGAACTTTTCCCTCGTCGTCAACCCAAGGTACTCTGAAAGTAACCATTCTTTCAGGCTCAATAAGTCTTTCCATAACACCTGCTTCAATGTACTGAGGGTTAGCCTCAAGAACAGGCTCGAGTGAAGTCAACACTTCCTCAATAGTCTGGTGAAATTCAGGTTCGCCAGGGTTTCTTTTCTTTGCAATATCGATATATTGCTGAACAAGTTTCGCCATTTCAATTCTCCTCTTTCTCTATTGAATATTTAAGTAAATAATCTACTACTTAAAATATAACACTCCTATTTTTTTTGTCAACAAAATAACAGAATTTTCGCATATTGTTTTGCTTTTTTTTTCGCAAATACTTTTTCTTGCGCACTATTTTTTTTGAGAAAAATAATAAGAAAATATGAGAAAAAAATTATAGAATTTATCTTGACAAAATAATATTGGGGGTGGGGGGTAGAATGATAATAGAATATTTAAGGAGAACGGAGAGAACATTATGAAAAGCGATTATTTGTTTCAAAAAAAGACGATGATTTCGTTGATGCTTGCGATAGTATTAGTTTTATCGTCATTGGGAGTAGTTTATGCTATTACCACTAAGGAAAAGCTTGCTGATGAAAAAGAAAAGCATACCACATTTGAGGAAGCATATACCAATACCGACAATGCAGTTTCTAAAGCAAGAAAAGATGTAGAAAAAGCTGAACAGGAGCTTAAGGATGCGAATGAAGCATATGGAAAAGCTGAGGAGAAAGCAGCCTTAGCTCAGTCAGAGCTTGAAAAGGCTAAATCAAATATTGAAAATCCTTTAAATAATGAAAAGATTAGAAAAGCTAAGGAAGAACTTGATAAACAGAAGAAGATGTTGGCTGATGCTGAAGCAAGGCTTAAAAAAGTAAAGGATGAAATTGCTGAAGGGGAGAAGGCGGTTGAGGCATATTTGCAAGACCCAACAGATCCTGACAAGAAGGCTGCATACGAAGAAGCATTGGCAAAGAATGACGGATGGGCAGACGAGCTTGATGCTGCACAGCAGGCACTTAATACGATTAAAACTGATGACTATCTAGGAGATGCTCAGCGTGCATATGATAAAGCTTTGAAGGAATATCTACCTGAAGCTAAAAAAGATTTAGAGGAAAAGCAAAAGGCCTATGATGATGCAAATAATGAACTAAAAATTGCTACAGAGAAAGCTAAAGCTGCTCAGGAGAATATGGATAAGGCAGCTAAGGCTTTGCTAGATGCAAAAGAAGCATTTGACGATGCAACTGATAAACTGGATAACAATAATAGCAGCATTGAGGACTTATCTAACAAACAAGCAATTAAATTCCCACCTGTAGGCAAGAATATAGTTGTAAAACAGGGAGAAAAGCCACTAGCTTCAGATGCAATCGCAAACAAAGATGAATTGCCTAAAAGCACTGTTTACACATGGAAGGATGATGTTGCTACAAAAGTGTTGGGTACATACAAGGGAATAGTAGTTGTGGATTATCCCGATTATTCTAATGATGAAGTTGCAGTCGATGTTAAGGTAGTATCTGTAGCAGAAGAACCCACAATGCCTGATAAGAAGGTGGTTGAGAAGAAGTCTGTGAAAGCTCAGCCTAATACTGGCGATAATGCTATGATATATTTATATGGTTTTGGTTTGGCAGCTGCTGCATTTGCAACACTTATTTTAAAAAATAGAAAAGAACAAAGATAGAGTTAAATATAAAACAGTATTTAAAGGGAAATGGCTTGCGTGAAAAATCTCATGCGAGCCATTTTTTTGCTACCTGCTTTGCTAACTATTTTGCTACTTATAATGTTCATATTTAAGGTAAACTTTCAAATTATGCAACCTAGAAATCCCCAAAATCTAATTTGAGTGTGCTGTTGTAATGGCGAGTAAAAAAATGTATAATTAAATGTAATACTAAGCGAGGAGGGATGTGCTGTTGACTCATAACAATTTATATGATTTTGAAACGATTAGAGAAGAGACTTTACAGAATATTTTGGAACTCCTCGAGGATAAGAAATATTTTAAGGCTAGAGATGAAATTCTGAAGCTCAATGCGCCTGATATCGCCGATATTTTGGATGAAATCGAGCAAGTGGAGGGCGAGCAGGCTGTTATTTTGTTTAGGCTTCTGCCAAAGGATATCAGTGTGGATGTTTTTGCGGAGCTTTCAAGCGATGACCAGATTAAAATTGTAAATATCATAACTGATAAGGAGCTTGATTATATAATTAAGGAGCTCGACTTTGACGACAAAATTGACATATTGGAGGAGTTGCCGGCAAATGTAGTTGACAAAATTTTAGAGAATACTCCTAAAAATGAGAGGAAGATGATAAACACATTCCTCAATTATCCTGATACCAGTGCAGGCAGCCTTATGACGCCAGATTATATAAGCCTTCAGAAGGAGTGGACTGTCGAGCGTGCTATGAGGCATATCAAGGAAGTCGGCATGGACGCAGAAACGATATATACATGCTATGTCAAGGACGCTGGGCGGAAATTAATTGGAATTGTATCACTTTCAACGCTTGTGGTGAGTGATGATAGTACGAAGATTAAAGATATAATGCGTACGGAGTATGTATATGAGAGCGTGTACAACGACCAAGAGGCTGTCGCTTCGGACTTTGTGAAGTATGGCTTTTTGGCCTTGCCAATTGTGGATAATGAACACAGGCTTGTTGGAATTGTAACTGTCGACGATATTTTAGATGTTATTGAGGAGGAAACGACTGAGGACTTCGAGAGAATGAATGGTGTCTTAGATTTCGATACAGTTGAGAGAGATTATCTTGATATTTCTGTGCTAAAACACGTTATGAACAGGCTTCCGTGGCTTGTAATACTTATGGTATCTTATGTTGTGACAGGTTCTGTTATTTCAAAGTATGAGGTTTTGATTTCGGATCAATCAAGTCTTGTTGTGTACATGCCTATGCTTATGGGGACCGCTGGAAATACGGGCTCTCAGGCTGCAACCCTTGTAATTCGTGGAATTGCCACGGGCGAGATTTTAACAAAAGATGTTTTTCGCGTTCTGAGCAAGGAGTTTCGAGTTGGCGCGGTGATAGGAATTGTTCTCAGTATTCTGAATTTCCTTAGGATATGGATTTTAGAAGGGCAACCAATTTCAATAGCATTTACTGTTTGCGCCTCGATGCTTGCAATTGTTATCTTTGCAAAGGTGCTAGGATCTATGATTCCAATCATTGCGAAAACGTGCAAGATTGACCCTGCACTCATTGCAAATCCTGCGATTTCATCTATATCAGACACGGTGACTTGTATAACGTATTTCACTATGGCAGCGATATTTTTGGGCGTGTAGTTATATTAGAGTTTAGATGCAACAATGCAGTTCATATAGACTATAAAATAAATTATGTAAATGCAATAGCGTGAAAATATAGAATGAAAAGTTAAAGCATAAGTTACAAGAATACGGAGATTACTATGAATATTGAGAAAAATTATGTTATGGAAAAACTACCTATGCACCCAGACCATTACAGCAAGGCAGAGGTCGGCAAAACATTAATAGTTGCGGGTTCTGAAACAATGCTCGGTTCAGCTGTGTTTTCCGCCGGTGGTGCGATGAGAGCAGGCGCAGGCATGGTGTACATCTCGACTGATTCGGAACTACATTTTGCAGTTCAAAACTGGGTTCCTGAAGCTATCTATACTACGTGGGACAATGTTGAAAAATTCCTCGAAAGCTACAATGCTGTTGCATTCGGGCCAGGACTTGGACAGGGTGAAGATACCATAAAAAAACTTGCTTTTCTATGTGACAATTTTAAAAACACTTTAATAATCGATGCGGATGGTTTAAATGTAATAGCAGCCAATGAGGAGCTGCAGAGTAAGCTTAAACAGAGGACAAAACGCGGCGATGAAACAATCCTAACTCCTCATTTCCGTGAAGCGCAGAGATTAAAGGGTGTAGATGTAAGCGATAGACTTAAAGAAAGCAGACGTTTTGGACATGACGTATCAAGAAGAGGATTAGCAAAACAACTGCACGAGAAGCTCGGAGCTACTATAGTAATGAAAGGCGCGGGAACCATTGTGTATGACGGAGGCGACTATTTTGTGAACACAACAGGTAACGTCGGCATGGCGACAGCCGGTTCGGGAGATGTTCTAACGGGGATAATTGCGTCATTTGCTGCTCAGGGAATTTCGGCTATAGATGCGGCGATTTGCGGTGTGTATGTGCACGGGCTAGCAGGCGATAGGGCAGCGGAGGAGCTGGGAAGCTGCGGCGTTTTGGCACGAGATATAATGAACAAAACAGCATTGGCGCTCAAGTCACTTGGAAGATAGTTTTTCACGATTTTATGGGTTTGTTTTATGGGTTTGGAGGTTTCGTACGAAATGAATAACAAAGAATATGAGGAAATTGCTTCTCAGATAAGGCAACATGTTATCAGGGCAATTTACAATGCAAAATCAGGACATCCAGGTGGGTCGTTATCTGCTACAGATATTCTGACAGCGCTGTTTTTTAAGGAAATGAATATTGATCCTGAGAATCCTGAAAAAGAGGACAGAGATATGTTTGTGCTCTCAAAGGGTCATGCAGCTCCTGGGCTCTATGCAACTATGGGAGTTAGAGGATTTTATCCAGTAGAAGATATGTATTCTCTGCGTAAGCTAGGCAGTAAGTTTCAGGGGCATCCAAGTTCATATAAATTGCCTTGTCTTGAGCATTCTACAGGATCACTGGGACAGGGATTTTCGGCAGCTGTCGGCATGGCAATCGGTGCTAGACTAAAGGGATTAGGTCAGAGAGTTTACACAATTCTTGGCGATGGAGAGCTTCAGGAGGGTCTTGTTTGGGAAGCGGCGATGTGTGCGGCTCATTATAAGCTTGACAATCTCTGTGCCTTTGTGGACTGGAATGGACTGCAAATTGACGGAGCAAACGATGATGTAATGACCGTAAAGCCAATTGATGAAAAATTCAAGGCATTCGGTTGGAATGTTCTGATGATAGATGGCCACAATTTTACTGAGATATTCGAAGCACTTGATTCAGCAAGGCAATTCAAGGAAAAGCCAACGATGATTGTTGCAAGGACCCACAAAGGGCAGGGCGTTTCATTCATGGCTGATCAGGCAGGTTGGCACGGCAAAGCACCTAATGAAGAGCAGGCAAGGGCTGCAATTGAAGAACTTGGAGGTGAGTGGTAATGGGATTTCTAAAAATTAAAGATACAATCTTACAGGACAACAAAATAGCTACGCGCCAAGCTTACGGTGAGGTGCTTGTTGAGGTTGGCGCTAAAAATGAGAATTTGATTGTAATGGACGCAGATTTATCCGCATCGACACAAACCAAAAAATTCGCAGCTGAATATCCTGATAGATTTTTTAATGTAGGTATTGCAGAGCAGAATTTGTTTGGGACAGCAGCTGGTATTGCTCACACTGGGAAGGTCGTATGTGCATCTACATTCGCAATGTTTGCAACTGGAAGAGCTTATGAAATTATTAGAAATTCAATTGCTTATCCTGAACTCAACGTTAAGGTTTGTGCTACGCATTCTGGAATCACAGTGGGTGAAGATGGCGCTTCACATCAGACATTTGAGGACTTGGCGCTGATGAGGGCGATACCAGATATGACAGTCGTTTGCCCGTCGGATGCAACAAGCACAAAAGAACTTATGAAGCAAGTAATTGAGCACGATGGCCCCGTTTATGTTAGGCTTGGGCGATCGGGCGTTCCTATTTTGTATGATGAATATGATGGGAAAGCTCCAACGCAAAATGAAATTGAGCAGGAAGACGACGAGTTCTGCCCGGTTGTAGATTTCAAGCTTGGAAAATCTGTAATGGTTAGACCAGGTGAGGATGTGACACTCATTGCGACGGGTATAATGGTTGCGGAAGCAATAAAGGCAGCGGAGTGGCTAGAAAATAGAGGAATTAGCACTAGGGTTATAGATATGCATACGATCAAACCAATTGATGAGGATGCGATAGTGGATGCGGCTCTTGATACAAAGTTAATCGTATCGTGCGAAGAGCATTCAGTTATAGGTGGACTAGGGTCTGCAATTGCTGAGGTTCTTGTGAGATGCGCACCTACACAGATGAGATTCATCGGGCAGTGCGACACCTTTGGGGAATCAGGCAAGCCTGAGGAGTTGATGAGAAAATACGGCATGACATGGCAGGATATATGCGACGAGGTCTTTGAATATTTTGATAAATAGAAGATGTTTTGATAAATTTTGGGTGTTTTTGTTGGATTAATTAGGTATTTTGTGTTATACTGCAATGGTTATAAATAGTTGCGGAGAGTTGTCAGAGTGGTCGATCGTGCGGCACTCGAAATGCCGTGCCCATAAACGGGCCCAGGGTTCGAATCCCTGACTCTCCGCCAAACACAAAAAGATAAAACGGTTGCAATCACTAGGTTACAGCCGTTTTTATTTTCTCAAATATTCAATTTGACAACAATTTTGACAACAACCAGAATTTAAACAGTTTTTTCTCAACCACAATATATTGTTAAATAACTTTGCAGCGGATGAGTGCTTATTTTGTCGTCAGCATTATATATGCTCGTTTTGTTCATTTCTTCACCACCTCATTATTCTGTTTTAATAATTCGATTATTTTGCCTCTAAAATCATGTAATAGCTCGTTTAACAGTATAAAAGCAGGTTCATAGGCGGAACATTCAATATTGCCACCATATATAGCCTCGGATAGTGCAACGCTTAAACTCTCGATTTTCTCTATTTGTATTTCTAGTTTATCAAATTCCATTTTGTTAATTGCCATGTTGCACCCCCCCTTAAGCAATTGTTAATCTTTTATATTCGTTTTCAGTGCTGTAGCGAGCAACTAGGTCGGGCATTTCCGCTTTTAGTGCTTTGCTGTCTAGTCTTGTACTCTTTACCGTCTTATATCTTACCTTGTAATCGCCAACTCTTAATTCTTCAACACCACGCTCTAGCATATCGGTCTTAACCTCATCTTCATAATATTTAATTTCCATCTCTAAATCATAAGCCATAGCCTTTAAGCCTTTAAGTTCCTCAATTTTCTTTACCATCAATTCATTGCTCATCATTTTTAAACACCTCACATTTCTTATCTTGGTTATAGTATAAAACAATTTGGGTTATATGTCAACTGTTTTATAATATTTATTTTATTATTTTTATTATTTTTAGGTTGACTTATAACCTTGTTTATAGTATTATGTATATGTAGAGGAGGGCTATTTCATGATTGTATATAAAAATAATGAGCAAGTAATTATTGAAATTAAAAAATTGATGCTAGAAAAAGGGATAACACAAAGAGAAATTGCTGAAAAACTAAATATTACCCCGCAAGGATTAACAAAAATGCTTAATAAGAAAAATTTTGGATTTGAAGACGCAAAAAAAATCCTCGATGTAATGGGTTATGTTCTTGTGTTAGATTTTAAAGCTGAATAGAGAGGGCAAAAATAATGTCTCAAGAAAATAAAATAAGAATGGCAGCGGCTAACAAAAATATAAGCCTGTCCGAACTGTCAAGGCGGATAGGACAAACGCCGCAAAATGTTAATTCAAAACTAAAAAGAAACACATTTACAGAATCAGAACTAGAACAGATAGCGGAGGCACTGGGGGCAAAGTATGTGCCTATGAAGTTTATATTTGACGATGGAACGGAGATATAACTAATCTGATAACTGAATATTATAGGAATGAGCAAAAAGCCTGTTAGAACGCAAAATAGAGCGTTTTAGCGGGTTTTTTAGTATATTTTTTTACTATTTTTTACTATTTCTTATTATTTTTTACTCTTTTTTACTCTTTTATCAACCTTTAAGGCGGAATTTGCAGCGGTTATTTACTCTATTTTAGGGGCTCATTTATATAACTGTTCCTTTAGGGTAGGGGGTTCACGTGTGCGTGGCGTGTACAATTTCTAGGTATTTCGTCGGTCTTTATTCTTAAATAATCTAATAGCCTAATAGGGGGGGCAGTCGTTTGTGCGGTGTGTTGCATACTGGCTTGTATGGTCGTTTGTGCAGTCGTTTGTGCAGTCGTTTGTGCAGTCGTTTGTGCAATTTATATTTCACTATTGCCACAACGCAGTATTTGCAAGGGATATAAGAAAATATTTGCTTGTGCAAAATTGTCAATTCTTATATGCGTTCCGCTGCAATAATTTTGTTTTTTCTGTGCATTTGGTTTGTGCGGTCGTTTTTATTTGTTACAATTTTGATTCTACTGGGCGGGGCTTAATGTGTAATTTTGTATACTTTTGTATACTTTTTTACAATTTTTTATCTTTTTGTACTTTTTTTACTATTTTGTCAATATATAAAATGCCATTTGCAGCGGTTCTATTCGTTTGCTATTTAGTGTGATGTTTCAATGTGGGGTTGCGTGAGGTTTATTTGTGGGCTATCCCGATGGGTTGCCCGATGAGGTTTCCTGTTCTATTTGCTGCAACTCCTAATTTGCAATAGTTATAAGACTTTTTCAGCGTGATGGTTTTATTGAAAATTCGTTTTGCTTTTTTAGTTTTCTCAAACAGTTTATTGATCATCTATTGGATATTTTGCTTGTCACTTTGCTTGTCACTTTTAAAACTTGCTATGTCTATAACTCACTATTTCAAAGGCTTACAAGACTTTTTTGGTTTGTCACTTGCTTTGTCGTTTTTCGCTATTTGCTTTGTTACTCGTTTGTTAATTGCTTTGTTAGTTTTACATTTTAGAACTGGAATAGTCCGCTATTTTCAAGAGTTACAAGATTTTTTTGCTTTGTTAATTACTTTGTTAGTTTTTCCGCTGCAGCGGTTATAGGTTGGTTGTGAGTTGGTTCTTAGTTGGTTCTCGGTTGGTTCTCGGTTGGTTCTCATCAACTCCGCAATGCTTAAATAATGTTGAAATTCCAACGCTTATAGTTTGTTATTAGTTTGTTACGTTTTGCAATTTTTTGTTTGCCCTTTGTTTGCCCTTATATTGATTTTGTGCAATACGGCTTTATTCAATGCACATAGCCCTTGTAAACGTTGAGATTGCAGCGGTTATAAGGCTTTTACAACTAAGGCAATAAGCAGTTAGCAGAATGTTGCAATTATCTAATAGGTGTGTAAAAAAGACTTCTAGAGGTGTGTAAAAAAGACTTCTAGAGGTGTGTAAAAAAAACTTCTAGAGGTGTGTAA
>UMIY01014734.1_pt1 | contig 12443 bp, 7 predicted proteins | sample 1965921 | NCBI WGS metagenome assembly UMIY01 (sample SAMEA4836134, study PRJEB28245) | human gut metagenome | biome: gut microbiome; material: fecal sample | place: Denmark | collected 2008
ACTGCCGCAACTGCGCTATGTGGGTACCTTGGCCACGGGCTACAACACCATCGACGTGGCCGCCGCCCGGGAGGCAGGGGTGACGGTTTGCAACGTGCCCCACTACTGCGAGGACGCTGTGGCCCAGCATGCTTTGGCGCTGCTGCTGTGCCTGTGCAACAAGGTGCAGCGCTCCAGCCAGGCGGTGCGGGCGGGGCACTGGACCCAGGCCGTGGAGGAAAGCCACCAAAGCCTCTCCCCCATCGCCCTGGCGGGGAAGCGCCTGGGGGTGTTGGGCTACGGCAGCACGGGGCAGCGCATGGCCGCCCTGGGCCTGGCTTTGGGCATGGAAGTCCTCCTGTGCAGCAGGACGCAAAAGGCCGCGCCGGCCGGCTGCCGCTGGGTGGATATGGAAACCCTTTTCCGGGAAAGCGACGTGGTGTCCCTCCACTGCCCCCTCAATGGGGAAACCCGGGGATTGGTGGGCCGGCGGCTGCTCGCCCTGCTGAAGCCCACGGCGCTGCTCATCAACACGGCCCGGGGCGGGCTGGTGGACGAAAGCGCCCTGGCGGAGGCTTTGAACCAGGGGAAGCTGGCAGGCGCCGGGCTGGACGTGCTCACCCAGGAGCCGCCGCCTCCCTCCTGCCCCCTGCTGACAGCCCGCAACTGCGTCATCACCCCCCACGTGGCCTGGGCGGCCCAGGAGGTGCGGGCGCGGCTGATTGACGAAGTGGCGGAGAACCTGCGCTGCTTTCTAGCGGGGCATCCCCGGAATGTGGTAAGCTGATTCAAAAAGAAAAACAGGGGCGCTGTTTGGGGCGCCCCTAAGGAAATGCAGAAAGGATGGACAGATATGAACGATTTTGTGTTCCAGGCCCCCACCAAGGTGGTCTTTGGCAAAGGTGTGGAAAACCAGGTGGGCCAGCTGTGCAAGGAGCAGGGCGCCACAAAAGTGCTGGTTCACTTTGGCGGCCAGAGCGCCAAGAAAAGCGGCCTGCTGGACCGGGTGTACGCCTCTCTGGACGCGGCGGGCATCCCCTATGTGTCTTTGGGCGGGGTGAAGCCCAATCCCCGGCTCTCTCTGGTGTACGAGGGCATTGAGCTGTGCAAGCGGGAGGGCGTGGACTTCCTGCTGCCTGTGGGCGGCGGCAGCGTGATCGACTCCGCCAAGGCCATTGGCTACGGCCTGGCCAACGACTTTGACGTGTGGGACCTGTACGACAGGAAGAACACCGCCAAGGCCTGCGCCCCCCTGGGCGCGGTGCTGACCATCGCCGCGGCGGGCAGCGAGATGAGCGATTCCAGCGTTATCACCAAGGAGGAGGGCGGCATCAAGCGGGGGTACAACTGCGACCTGTGCCGGTGCAAGTTCGCGGTGATGAACCCCGAGCTGACCTACACCCTGCCCGCCTACCAGACGGCCTGCGGCGCGGCGGACATTATGATGCACGTGATGGAGCGGTACTTTGTCACCGAGGACACGTTGGCCCTCACCGACGGCATGGCCGAGGCATTGATTCGCACGGTGATGGAGAACGCCCCCATCGCCTTAAAGGAGCCGGAAAACTACAAGGCCCGGGCGGAAATCCTGTGGGCCAGCTCCCTGGCGCACAACGGCCTGATGAACTGCGGCGGCCCCAAGGGCGACTGGGCCTGCCACCAGCTGGAGCACGAGCTGGGCGGCATGTTCGACGTGGCCCACGGCGCCGGGCTGGCCGCTGTGTGGGGCAGCTGGGCCCGGTACGTCTGCGGGGAGAAGCCCCAGCGCTTTGCCCAGTTTGCCCATCGCATCTTCGGCATCCCCTGCCAGGGCGACGCCAAGGAGACAGCCCTAAAGGGCATTGAGGCCATGGAGGATTTCTACCGCTCCATCGGCATGCCGGTGAACATCCGGGAGCTGGGCTGCGAGCTCACGGAGGAGCAGATTGCCACTTTGGCGGAGAAGTGCTGCTTTGGCGGGCGGACCATCGGCCTGTTCAAGGTGCTGGGGAAAGAGGACATCCGGGAAATCTACCGCATGGCCAAGGGCTGAGGCCCGCCGCCCTGGGAAAAGCCTTTCACCAAATTGAGAAGCGTTCGCAGGGTGTTTCACGAAAAAGCGCGGAAAAAGGAAAAGGACCGGTAAACCGGTCCTTTTCCTTCTTTTGGGGAGGAGTTGTATTGAAAAGTGCGGCTTTTGCCGCGAACCTTGTACTCTTGATTACGGTCTTATTATACCGATGCAAACGATTGTTGTCAACGGTTTCACGGAGAATCTACCTTTTGAAAAAATCTAAGAATATCGAAAAACCCCTTTTTATAAAATACGCACAACAAAAATCCCGCAAAGTCGCGCCGCGCTTGTGTTTGCGGGGGTTTTATGCTATGATAGCCCCAGGAATTCCGCCCACCGCGGGCAGAAACACAGAACAGGATAAAGGAACGGAAGCCATGACGACACTGCGCAAAAACGATTTGATTGACATAGACATCACCGGTATGACGGCCCAAGGCGCCGGCGTGGGCCACTGGGAGGGGATGGCGGTGTTCACCCCGCTGACAGCCCCGGGGGACCGGGCCCGGGTACGGGTGGTCAAGGTGGCGAAAAGCTACGCCTTTGGCAGGCTGGAGGAGCTGCTCTCCCCCTCTCCGGACCGGGTGGAGCCGGACTGCCCCTGCTTCGCCCAGTGCGGCGGCTGCTGCTACCGGCACATCCGCTATGAGGCGGAGTTAAACATCAAAGAGGCGCGGGTGCGGGACGCTTTAGAGCGGATCGGGGGCTTTTCCGGGCTGCCCATGCGGCCTATTTTGGGGGCGCCCTCCCGGGATGGGTACCGGAACAAGGCGCTGCTGCCCCTGGGGGTGAAAAAGGACGGCAGCCTATCCATGGGCTTCTACGCGGTGAACTCCCACCGCATTGTGGACTGCCAGCGGTGCCTGCTGCAGCCGGAGGAATTCAACCGGGCCATGGAGGCTTTCCGGCAGTGGGCGGCGAAATACGGCGACCCGGTGTACGACGAGGGCAGCCACTCCGGCAAAATGCGGCGGCTGTACCTGCGCATGGGGGAACAGTCCGGCCAGGTGCTGGCCTGCGTGGTGGTCAACGGCAACGGGCTCCATCACGAGCAGGAATTGGTGGAGCAGCTCAAGGCGGCGGTGCCGGGCCTTGCCAGCGTGGTGATTAACTCCAACCGGGAGCGCACCAACGTGGCCCTGGGCAAAAAGTGCCGCACCATCTACGGGACGGACACCATCGAGGACAGGTTGTGCGGGCTGCGGTTCCAGCTCTCCCCCCTCTCCTTCTACCAGGTGAACCGGGGGCAGGCGGAGCGTCTATACGGCTTGGCGGGGGAATACGCCCAGCTCACCGGGGAGGAGCTGCTGCTGGATTTATACTGCGGCGCGGGGACCATTGGGCTCTCCCTGGCGGGGAAGGCCCGGCGGCTGCTGGGGGTGGAAATCATCCCGGAGGCGGTGGAGAATGCCCGGGAAAACGCCAAACTCAACGGCATTGAGAACGGGGAGTTCTTCTGCGGGGACGCGGCGGAGGCTGCCCAAATGCTGGCCCAGCGAGGCGAGCGGCCGGACGTCATTGTGCTGGACCCGCCCCGGAAGGGGTGCTCCCCGGAGCTGGTGGAGACAGTGGCCCAGTTCGGGCCGCGGCGGGTGGTGTACGTCTCCTGCGACCCGGCCACGCTGGCAAGGGATTTGAAGCTCTTTGCCCAGCTGGGGTATCCCCCTGTGGAGGCCGCGCCGGTGGATATGTTCCCGGGGACGGCACATGTGGAGACGGTAGTACTTTTGTCCAAACTTAATACCAAGCAGCATATCGAGGTGGAGTTGAATCTGGACGAGCTGGATTTGACAGCGGCGGAGAGCAAGGCTACCTATGATGAGATTAAGGCATATGTGCTGGAGAAGTATGGTTTGAAGGTGTCCAGCCTGTATATCTCCCAGGTCAAGCGGAAGTGCGGGTTGGATGTGGGACAGAACTATAACCTGTCAAAGAAGGAAGATGCTAAAGTGCCGCAGTGTCCGCCGGAAAAGGAAGCGGCGATTATGGAGGCGTTGAAACATTTTCAAATGATTTGAGAATAACTGTCAAATTTCCCGGCGCATATGAAGTTCGCCGTCTCAGCATACAGACGTCGAGATGACGTAACCGTCAAAATCTCCGGGTGTATAAAGATAGCCACTTTATTTAATGCGAGAATATGAGGGGTAATATATGGGGAAAAAGCATTTTTTGCAAATAGCTCTGGAGGAAATGGGGATTTTTTCTTATAATGATTATAAAGAAAAGATTGAAATATGGGAAGACTTTGATAATCGAGTTTTTCAAGGTGGGCAAGAAAAGATAGATGCATTAAGGAACTTAGTAGTAAACTATTACAATGGTTATCAGTATAGTCAATTAAGCGGACAGTATATTTCGGTTAATCCACAGTCATGTCATAGTGACCTTATCGCTAATTATATGTGTTTATTTCCTAAGAGGGCTTTAATTGAAACGAGTGCATTATTATCTTATATAGACATGACACCACATAACGGCGAAAGTTATGATTTGCCACCTAATGATTTTATGAAGCAATATTTCCGATTTGAGGACCTTATTCAGCATAACATTGCCTTTCTATATCCTATAAATACACGTGAAGAAACTCATAAATTGGATGGCACTATATTTGACTCTACTTCCATAATTCCATTAAAGAATGTAGCAAATGTTTCACAAAATGGAAACTTAAGTAGAATACTTCAACGACCTGATATGTTCTATATGGCGTTTCCTTGGCTATATAATGCAAGAACAGATGATTTTATTGAGATATGTGACAAATATCCATCAGAATTTGATTGCCTTGCAAATGCAATAGAAAAAATTGCTCAAGCGAGTAATGGACAAACCAACTTGCAATCAGATGTATTGAAAGAGTTAAAAGATGCTTTAGTCAATATTCAAATATCTTATGAAAAGAAGAAAGCGGCTCTTAAAGTGAAAGGAATTACTACAGTAGTTGGAATTGCCTTAACATGTGTACCGTTTACAGTCACAAATTATTTCAATAATTTTGACCCTTCACTTTTACAAACAATTTTGGGAAGTGCATCTATTTTAGGAAGCAAGGACATATTGAACGACTTTTTTTCATTAAAAAGGGAAGGGAATTTTAATCCATATTGGGTAATATGGAAATGGAAACAAGCAACACTATAAATTGGATATTCACATAGCCGAGATGTTTTCTCAATCGAGAACCCCTGGAGTATGCGCAGCTGGTTCTTGGCGGCGACTTGGAACAGTATATGAACGGCACACCGGAACATCGGTTAATGGATTGAACAAAATTATCGTGACATAGCCCACCGGTCAGATGATCGGTGGGCTGTTTTTGGTTATCTAAGGTGTTGTTTTCAAAAACTGTGAGTAGGTATAAATGTTGTCTTCACCGATGAGGTCTATTAAGAAAGTTTTGAATACAGATTCTACTGGTATGGTAACGAAAAGAAATAATCTTTTTTTCGGTCTTGAGCAACACACATAAAAAAGATTTCGGTTTCGCTCAAATGACGCCTCCTTGCCTTTCGGGACAGGAGAATGGCCGGTTATCATCGGTGCATAGGTTTCAAACTGATATAGATTCCAGCCTTTGCTGATAACAAAGACAACATTGTCATATTCTTCGCCTTTAACGCCGTGTTCAGTAGAAAACATAGCATCAGGAAACAAAAAATCGATTGCTGCCGTAAATTGTAAATAGTCCAATTCTAAGAACGCTTGAATTGAAGTGTTGGAAGCATATATTGTTTCCGGTGCTTTCTGATATAGGTGATACCACTCATCCAGTTTTGGGGGGATAGGAATCAATTTGGTTTGCTTAATTAGCTCAAATACGTCAATTGCTCTTTTGGCACGAGCATCTTCCAACTGCTGCTGTAGCTCCTTCCACTTGCTTTTTTCAGATTTTTTTGTAATAGGAAAGCGTTTGATGCCAAGTGTATCAAAAAGCAACTGCATATTTGAATCCTTAAGTGCTTTATAGATTGGCTCAACAGTATCCATAAAGAACATTAGGAATGGATCTTCTTTGTCTCTCAACCCATCAGCTAAAATGTCTAAAAGTTTTTCGTACCCTTGTTGGGTAGCAAGGACTTTATGTGTTATCATTAGAACCTTTAGATTATCCTCTTTGGAGGATTCGCAGATGATCTTTTTTGTGACATTACTTAGACGAGTCTTTAATTCTTCTGCGGGTAATTCACCTTTGAGATTACGTTCTGTTCGGCGAGGTCCAATATAATCATCGCAGGTGATTACAACCACTTCACCGTCAAAATCATCTATTGCGGATGTTTGAGGTAAATCTGGACGCAAATTATTTAGAAGCTGGACAATACGGGGGGCAGATCTGAAATTGGAGCTTTTCTTTATGATCTTGAGGTTTTCGTTTTCAATGAGACCACAAGCTTTGTTAGATTGATAAATGGTTTGCCATGCATCGCCAAAAAAGCCAAATTGAGGACCCTTTTTCTTTGCAATAAAGAAGTCAACAAAGCGATCAATGATCGGCTTATAGGAATCTTGATACTCATCAATTAAAATCAAAGGATATTTATCTGCAAATACACGCCGGAATTTTGCATTATCTAAAAGCTGACAAAAGAGCTTTAGAACATCATCGTGGTATAGATATTGAATCCCATTTTCCTTGTAGCGATGCCCCAAGGTATATGTAACTTCTGAGACCTTGAAAAAATCTCCTTCGTCTGGCAAGAAGTCAGGATCGCTTGTGACAATATCAATGAGAAAGCTTTGATACTGTTTTATTGCACTCCATGCAAAGGAGTGGATTGTAGAGGGAAGAATAAATGAATCATTTGATAGACGTTCAGCAATCACATCTACTGCAGCATTAGTATATGTGATACAAACTACAGTCTGTTTTTTTCGACTATACTCTGCCCACTTGTTTGTTTGAATCCATTCAATTGCTTTGTTCAGCGAATATGTCTTACCGGAGCCTGCGCCAGCTTCCACACGAAAGCTGTTCCCGTTCTGAAGTGCTGCAATGATTTGTTCATCTACTTTATCGGCTTCAGCTTTTGCCAGATCGTAGTTTATCCTTTTATGTTCTTCACTCACTAACTACCACCTCCTTACTCAAGCACCCGCTGGTCATTAAGCCAAACCAACCCATCTTTAATGTAGGTTGGAATAGCATAATCTTCACATTCGCAAATGAGTTTAAGCGCAAAATCTGTTTTACTCTTCCCTGTAAACTCAAGATCGTCTTCAGTAGGACTAGCCCCCAATCCGTAATGTGTACGGTTGACATTCCGGATTGCTTCTTCCAAAGAATGTCCGCACAATCCATCCTCAGTTGTCCGGAACTCAATATGACATTTGCGTCTGGTTTTATCAGCAGGAGACATCGATGTAATATCAGTTAGAGCAATTTTAGTATCATCTCCCTCTGCAATTCCTTTATTTTTCCGTACCCACCATTTTAGAGTTTCATTAGATGTCGTTTCACCGCGTGAAACCGGAACAGAATTGTAATATATTCTCCCGTTCGCACCTCTTTGACCAGACACAGAATCCAAATCAGTAAGAATAAGGCATGGGATACCCAAAAACTCAGCAAATGGAATAAATTTATAAGCATACGCACCGCCGATTTCAATCAAAGCATAATATTGGTCAGGTAGTTTATATTTCTGAGAATCAAAGGCCCCCGCCTTAGCGCATTTATCAATCATGTCGGGCAACAACAGACGTTCTGACGCTCCTTCAACAAAGATTGCTTTATCTGCAAAAAATAAATCGCACTTGGTTAGAGTAAGATACTTTCTGATGAAATCAGTATTAGAAGGATTCTCCTGAGCAAATGCATTTAGATTCTTATAAATGACACCAGCCTTTGTTTTTTGTGCGTAGCGAATTTTAGAGAAAACCATTGTGTTTGCAATGTGAGCAGAGTGCGAGGTTAAAAAGGTTTGAATTCTTACAGAAGTAATTCTCGCAAGAAACGCTTCTAAGTACTCCGCAAAGGCGTGCTGCATCTGCGGATGCATATGAGACTCTGGTTCTTCGATAAAAAGCAACGGTATACAGGCATCCCCACATTTCTCCACCTTTTTGGCGAATGCTGCCAGAAGAAATTCCATTTTGATGAGATTTTTATATCCCAAACCGTTATAGGTGCTGGGGAGTCTCTCTTTACTTGATCCAGCAGTATAAGAAAGTTGCGTTTGATTTTTTATCTGGTCATCAATGCTTAGTTGGGTTGTAACTCCTAACTGTAATTCTTCTCCATTAGGGTAACCAAACCCAACTGCGTTGCTAACAAGTGCGCTTAAGATGTCGTCACTTTGTTGCTGGACATTTTTGTTAGCATTCTCAACGATGGATCGAAGTTCCTTGACTTTTTCAGCAACCCTCGGATCCAATTCATCTTCGTTCATATCGAAGAAATCGGAGATAAGGGAAGATAGAGAATTGTCTTGTGTTCCATCTTCACCAAGGCGGCGCTCCGCCTGGATAATGTGAAATGGAAATAGTTCAGCTAACTCTTGGTGCTTTTTAATCTGCTTTTCTTCTGAATTTTTAGGATTTATCGCATAAATCGTCATTTCGAAAAGCTTGTGGAAATTGCTTATAATAGCCTTATAGACATCATCGGCAGGAGAAAAACATCCGTCTTCATAATAGTTTGCCTCTAAGATTTTCCAAATACTTTTCTCGTCAGCTTTCAATTTGTATTCAGCACGAATCAATGCTGTAGTGGTATCCATATCTACATCAATGATAAACGGAGACAACGCACCCAAGTGATCCTCTGGATCATCCAAGGAATAGTCTACAAGAAATTCTATAGATATTGGTTCCAGCCGTTCACAGAGATTTTCAAAAGTAATTTCATTTGCCATGAACGAAGTAATATTAGCATACAGATTTTCTCTTTTTGATAACGGGTAATCATTGAAAGAAAACGGAGTTCCATTCAACACTTTACCGATGCACTCGAAGCAGGAAGTCTTGGCAGTGTTGTTGCGTCCCACAATTAAGGTTGTTTTTGAATCGACCTCCAATTCGGCATCAAGAAGCAATCTATAATTTCTGATTTTGATTTTCGATAATTGCATATTTACCCCCTTTCGCATATCATCTATTGCTTAACTGTTATTCAATTATAGTTGAGAAAAACTAATTCTGTCTTGAATCAAGATATGCTAAATACTGCTTGTACTTTCGGAGCATCATATTTTTTGAATACTGCTCCATGTATTGATAATCAGGCGTTCCTTCATCTGTAACAGGGAGCATAATTCGGGTATTCGCCATGCGTTCCGCATTAAATTTATACAGATAACCAAATTTGCTTTTTTGCTGCAAAATAGCCACCTTCATAAACAGCAGGACAAATGCATTATCTTCATGATACTTTAAGTGGAACCGCTTAACATCATCAGAGAAAATGCATTCGTACGGATGGTAAAAGCCAATAACCATACCGTTTCCATTGTAATTGACACCGAGTACATTCTTGTCCAGAGACGCGTTAGTGTCATTCACAAAGCGTGCAACGCCGTTATTGTTATCCAAGGCACCGATAAAAGGGCGATCGCCAGGGGTCGAGTGTGCAGATACTAATCTTTTCCCGGGCAAGATTTTAAATATATCAGATATCAAAAAAGACTTCCATTTCTTTTTGGTAATAGAAGGAATTTCAACGTTCTCCCCCAGCTCTTTAATACGCTGAACGAGATACTTACGATACTTTCTGAGTAACCCCCTCCGCTTTTGGCATATATATTCAGACATATATTCATAATCTGGAGTCCCTGCATCAGAAACAGGAAACATTGCTTCAAGTCGTTTCATACGGTTTAAAGTTGCACCATTACCGCCCCAGTTAAACTTCGCATCCATTTGATTTTTAAGAATAGTGATGTAAAAATATGCACTATCCTCATTAAGCGAGTCACCAGTTACTATTTGAATATTCTGACCTGTAACAAATTTATGTGGCTGATAGAAAGCGGTTTGAGTGTCAAGACCGACTGTGATGCATCCAGCCTCATCTGCTCCGAATTCATAGTTGTTTTCGCTAACAAATTGAGCTATTCCATTTACAGATTCGGAGCGTGTAACATATGGAACGCATTTTTCATTTCCGTCTTTTAAGCGGATGCTATCTATACTGCTGTTGGTTGTGGCAATATGCAAAAAACCATTTTCGCCAAACACATCAAATTTTTTCCAAATCTTTTCATCAAGCTCCTTCATGTTTATCACCACCTTCAAAAAGGTATTCTCTGTTTTGCATAATCATCGAAAACTCAAATGTCAAATAATCGCCAATGGCTTTTTCAAAGTCTGCTTCAGTAGGTATTTCGTCATTAAAGTAAAAGAAAGAATGTAGCCATTCATCCGAGGCTTTCACTGTGGATTCAACGCAGAATTTAGAAGCTGCCTCTGTCCGGCCAAACCATACATCTAGTAAATGTTGACGCTTGTCTTTAGCGGAGTCACCTTCAACCAAGCCGACATGAGCACGCACTTCATATCCATCATCACGAAAATCAATGAATTTACACACTTTGTCCTCGGGATGTGGCTCGTGTGCAGTGAAGATTGCAATAACAGGGTTAGTGCCTACGCCATAAAAGGTATCTGTATTGCAGGTAATGACACCCTCCAACGTATGGTGTTTCAGAATACTATCCTTAAAAGTCTGTTCGTCTTTGGTCTTGCCAGTCATGGATGATTGAGGAACAATTACCGCAGCCCTTGCCCCTTCGGTCAGGGAATCGAGTAAATGCTCCACAAAGGACAATTCATACTGAGACGGATCTGACTTGGTTCCTTGCGAATAAGGAGGATTCATCATGCCAACAGTTGCACCTTTTAGCTGCACCTGGGCAGGATTCTGCCGGAGAAAATCTTCACATTTAATATTGCTGTTACCATCATCCCGGAGAATCATATTTGTAGCAGCAATGGCAAACATATTGCTTTGAAGTTCAAATCCGTGCAACTGCTTTTTCTTGATGTTCTTCCGCCTATTCTGATCTGCGCCCGCTTTTTCAAGCATATGGTGCATCGCTGCAACAAGGAATCCAGCGGTGCCGCAACAAGGGTCAAGTACAATATCTGTGGCCTGAATGTTCAGAAGGTCACAGAACAAATCGCAGATATGGCGAGGCGTAAGGACAATACCCAACGTCTGACCATCACCGCCAGAATAACGCATAAATTCACCATAGAATCTTCCGATGAAATCCTCGCTGGAACTTCTATATTTAATGTTGTCAAAGACATTTTTCTTCAAGAACTCAGTGTAGAATTTCAGCGGGGTTTTACCCAGCTTGGCATCAACTTCGTTCAAACGGGCACTTGTGCGGATGATAGAAAACTCACTCATCAACTTGTCACGTTTAGCATCAGGGCCAACATTGGATGCTTTAAGTCGGCGCTGAATTGCATCGTAAATCAGCTGACCATCTGTGGTGGTTTCGTCACCGAGCAAATCATCAGGTTTGAAAAACTTATCATCCAGTGCCAGAAGAATACCGGATACCACCAATGGCTTATCCTGATCCTTCAGCGAGCCATAGGTGCGTAGATATTCGTGTAGTTCAGCAGCATCTTTCAGAATTTCCTCCGTAGTCTTTTCAACATCGGTCTTTTCTGCCAGAACATAACGAGTATAGTATTCGTCGATATTGACAGCGGTGAAGGATGTAAAAGATTCAATGTCAGGGAGTTGCTTATACCCATCTCTATCATCTACATACAGCGGAGTGATTTTATGGTGTTTTTCATCTCCGGAAACGCCGATTGCAAAGATCTTATGGAAGCTGCTGTTTTTAGCAATATGCTTGGCGTAAAAATAGGCTCCATTAACAGCATAATCTGCAATATCCTTTGGGTCAACAGATAGAATTCCTGTATTCGTCAGCTTCTGATGCTTGGCAAGATCAGCTTTGTCCTCGATGACAATAACAAAATCTTTAACAACTGCAACATACTCAGGGTATCCGGTGTTGCCAGTACCACGTTTGGATGCCGATTGAAGGGCCTCATTGATCTCTTTTATAGTGCTCCCTTGGGGATCATATTTAATTTTGGAATCATCGAGCTGACGAGCAACCCACAGATCAGTTTTTGCTTCTTTCTTTGCCATGTTTTATGTTCCTTTCGAAATCTGAGTCACGTAAATTGGTGTGTAGCTTATTTGTCGAATTTCTTTTTCCTTGCCGCAGCAGATGCTGATGATCTAAGATTGTACCATATTCAATTTTGATTCTCAGCATCAAAAGGAAGATTTGAGCTCCTCTGATCAAAGTGCAGATGCTTCCTTTTGTAATTTCTTCACATTGGTGCCAAAATGATTTCCCTCAGTTTAGGCCCCACCGTGTGAAGAATATATGGGATGTCCAGAGGGGCGTAGCTCCTTTGGCTCTGGGTTTCCAAT
>UMIY01032484.1_pt1 | contig 12414 bp, 16 predicted proteins | sample 1965921 | NCBI WGS metagenome assembly UMIY01 (sample SAMEA4836134, study PRJEB28245) | human gut metagenome | biome: gut microbiome; material: fecal sample | place: Denmark | collected 2008
CCTGCCGCTGTCCCTGGCCCAGAAGCTGTGCCTGCGCATGGCGGAGGTTCGCAAGAGCGGCCTGCTGCCCTACATGCGTCCCGACGGCAAGAGCCAAGTCACCGTGGAGTATGACGAGAACAACCGCCCCGTCCGGGTGGATACCGTGGTCATCTCCACCCAGCACAACCCTGATGTCACCCTGGAGCAGATTCGCAAGGATATGATCGAGCAGGTGGCTAAGGTAGTCATCCCCGCCAATATGCTGGATGAGAATACCAAGTATTACGTGAACCCCACCGGACGCTTCGTCAAGGGCGGCCCCGCCGCGGACTCCGGCCTCACCGGCCGCAAGATCATCGTGGATACTTACGGCGGCAGCGCCCCCCACGGTGGCGGCTGCTTCTCCGGCAAGGATCCCACCAAGGTGGACCGCAGCGCGGCTTATGCCGCCCGGTGGGTGGCCAAGAACATTGTGGCTGCCGGGCTTGCCCGCCGCTGCCAGGTGGAACTGGCCTACGCCATCGGTGTTGCCCAGCCTGTGAGCATCCTGGTGGACACTTTCGGTACCGGCACGGTGTCTGATGACCGGCTGGAGGCTGCCGTCCGCAAGGTGTTCGATCTGCGGCCTACCGCCATCATCCGGGACCTGGATCTGCGTAAGCCCATTTACCGCAAGCTGGCGGCGTATGGACACATGGGCCGGGAAGACCTGGGGGTTTCCTGGGAGAAGACCGACCGCGTGGAGCAGCTAAAAGCTGCCCTGGAGGCATAAAAAATCTGGCTGATAGGAGGCCGCTGCTGTCAGCAGCGGCCTCTTTTATAAAGAAATGTGATGGAAAAACCTTTTAAATTGCTTAGAAGGCGGAAAATTGCGCCTGAAAAATCGTAGAAATAATTTTGAAGAAATTGCTTGACAAACCGGGAAATATCTGTATAATAATATCTGTTCGCTGCGGGCGAACGCACTATAGCGGGTTTGTGTAAGGGTAGCACAGCAGACTCTGACTCTGTATGTGAGGGTTCGAATCCTTCACCCGCTGCCATAAGATTACCCCGGAATCATTTCGATTCCGGGGCTTTTCTTTTATATTTGCATTAAAATAGCTGCAAAAAGTTCCGGGACGCTCTCTGCTCCCGGTCAAATACCCCTAAGTTTACCCCTTACGGCTCAAAGTGACTTTATATAAGCCTCCATGCGGGCGGCGCTGTCATCCTTCATCTTCTCCGATACATGGCCGTAAACGTCCAGCGTAAAGGCGGCGGTAGCATGGCCCAGGTTGCCCTGTACGGTCTTGATGTCGTCCCCGTTCTGGAGGGACAGCACGGCAAACGTGTGGCGGAGATCGTGGACCCTGCAAGCCGGGACGCCGATTGCAGCCACAATTTTCTTGAAGTGGTAGCGGATTGATGTCTGGGAAATGCTTTTCCCCTCCGGCGTGGTAAATACAAGGCCAGTCTTTCGTTCTTCCGCTGTCTGCCATCCCTGCCACAGATCCCCGGCTTTCAGGCGCTGTGTGGCCTGTTCCTGGTATTGCCTGCGGAGTAGTCCCATGACAAACGGGGCGGGCTTCAAGAGCCGGGACTTGCCGTTTTTAGTGGGGGCCAGCGTGGCGCCGCCGTCAGCGAGCCGCCGCTTCTGGAGCTGCTTTGATACTTTGAGAGCACCGGCCTTAAAATCAACGCTGTCCCATGTAAGGCCCAGGGCTTCCGATTCCCGCAGACCCGTAAACAGGATGACTTTCAAAATGATCTCAAAATCATCTTTGGACGATTCTTGGAGGAAGCTCTTTACCTGTTCGTCCGTCAACGGAGCGAGTTCTTTCTTCTCTACCCGTGGGAGAGTGACGCGATCAGCGGGATTTATCCGCAGATAGCCAATATCAACGGCGGTTGACAATGCCTTTGTCAGTGTTCCGTGAATGTTCCGCACGGTTTTAGCAGACATGGGGGCGGCTTCATAGACAGGTTTCCCGTCCTTCTTGATGATCTTCCCGTCCTTGTCCCTCTGCGGTACTTTGCAGCCGCTTGTAAGCAGGGTGTTGTAAAACTTCTGGATCAGATGGGGGGCGAGCTGGGACAGCTTCACGGCCCCCAGAGCGGGCTTTATGTGCGTTTCGATGTTGGCCTTGTATGTCTTTTTCGTTGAATACCGCTTGTCTCCCATGTATTCTTCCGCCCAGACATCCAGCCATTGCGCTAGCGTCATCTTTGACGGCTCGAAGTAATCGCTGTTATCCACGGCGGCCACGGCCTGGGCCAACTTCTGGCGGACCTCCTTCTGCGTTTTGCCGTAGACGGATTTTCGAATGGGTTTCCCGGTTCCCGGATCGTGCCCGACGGTGAAGCGGGCCTCCCAGGTGCCGTCTGAACGCTGCCGGATGCTTCCGGCCCCGGCGGCAGCTCTGGTATTTGATTTTCGCGGCATTGCAATTCCTCCCTCAATTTGATAAGATGGAAGGGCAGTAGGACGTCAAAGTTTACTGCCCCTATGGCCGTCCCTGGTGTTCGCAGCACCGGGGGCGGTTTTTATTATGGCATCCAGTCAGTACCGGAGATTTGCTGTTTCATTTCATCTAAAGTGATTTCACCATTTTGACATGCTTTCAGCTTTTGCTTTGCAAATGCAGTCCAATCATCAAAGCGTGCGGCAATATTTCGTTTTTGCGGATTTCTCTGCTTCCTTGCGTTCTGCATTTTGTATATACGGCGATACTCCTTCATAACCTGGTTAGCATTTACCTTTATCTCATATCCAAGCTCCTTGCAAGATTTTCCATTCCGGAAGATGTAATTACAGTATATTTCATCGGAGCGGGAATGTGGAAAGAACAGTTTTCCACAATTTTGGCAGCGTGTCGGCTTCACATGGTATTTTTTTACTTCAAATGCATCATACAAAAGAGCATCAAAAAGGGTTTGGAAGGAAATGCGTGTTGCTTTTGTCATTCTATCAAACGAATAGTGCGCCTCAAACCCATGCTCGCCACGCTCCCACGGATTGTCCGGGATGAGAGGGAAACTGCTAGATGCAAAAGAATGCAGATGTTCCTCTGGCATTGACTCCACGGCGGCGGTAAAGGTTGCAAGATTAAAAATTGGGGAGGCGGAGTCAGTTAAGAGCCAATTAGGAATGGATACTCCTGGCTCCACATGAACAAGCGGTGCTTCCTTAAGGCACTGAATCCTAAATTTGCGTTCTTCCTTATATGCATCCTTGTCATTGGCGATGTTAATTGCAACCACTAGAAGATCCCCAACATCATAACAAAAAGATATAAATTGTCCTTCACCCGGACCAGTGTATAAACGAAATACACTATCTTTGTTTTCGTCAATAAAAATTTCAGCGGCGTATTTCATTTGCGCCCTCCATCTTGTGGACAGTCTGTAATTCGCTCCCTGAATTGTAGACTGTCCATAAAAATATAAGTGACTGTCTTGTACAGGACGTCAAATTGTTGTATACTGCCATTAAAGACAGTCTATCAGAGATTTTTTGGTCTGTCAACAACAAGAAGGAGGTAAGTACATGGCAAATTTAGATGTCCGGGCTGCCGCTGTATCGTCTGGTGTTCGTCTGTGGCGAGTGGCAGAGGAGTTAGGAATTGCGGATGCTAGCTTGTCAAGAAAGCTTCGCCGAGAACTACCGCCGGAAGAAAAAGAACGGATCTTAAGCATCATCAAGCGGCTTTCAAAGGAGGTGAAATAGCATGGAAAAATTGGCGTACACCGTTTCAGAAGCCGCTAGAGCCGCTGGTGTTTCCCGGCCAACAGTTTACCGATGGATTCGTATTCCAGACTTCCCTGTGGCCCGGATCGGGGGATGTACCCGCATTCCGGTGGAGGCTTTCAAACGGTGGATCAATCAGCAGGCGGGGGTGACGGAATGAGCGAAAAAGAAAAAGCCCGCCCCGCTGGTAGCGCAGCGGAGCAGGCAGGACAGGGGAACCACTGGACAAGCGGAATCCCTTGCAATCAGTATAACCCGCACGGCGGCGGTCGTCAATTCAAGATCGCGGCTCTTTTAATGGTCGGGAAAGAAAACGGACTTCGCCTTTCTGATTTGGTCCGGCTGTTGGACTGGCCGGAGAGGGACGTACGGAGAGAAATACAATTCGAGCGACTGCATGGTGTTCCCATTTTGAGCGATTGCCAAAACGGATATTTTCTGCCGGAAACGGAGGAAGAACGCGCCGCATGTGTCCGGTCTCTGCGAGGCAGGGCATGGGAGATCCTTGACGTAGCAGATGCTATTGAGGCGGCGGAGGTGGGACCGTGAACGAATTCCCACTAGAATCTTTCGTGTTTTACCGTTCTTTCCGGGATGCAATCGAGGAAATGAACGACGAGGACAAACTTTCAACTTTGCTGGCAATCTGCGACTATGCGCTATATGGGCTTGAACCTGATTTGAAGGGGCCGCTTCCCCGCGCGGTATTCACTGTTGCAAGGCCCAGCATTGATGCAAATAAAGTCCGCAGGAAAAACGGGAAAAGCGGTGGCAGACCATCAAAAAAAACCAATGGTTTTGAAAGAGAAAACCATAGGTTTTCAAAATCAAAAAGCACTGAATCTGAAACTGAATCTGAAACTGAATCTGAAGCTGGAGCAAAAAAGGCGGACAAGCCGCCGCGCTCACGCTTCACACCACCTACACTTGCAGAGGTTCAGTCCTATGTGGCTGAGCGCCATTCACCGGTAGACCCGCAAGCGTTCATCGACTTTTACGAGGCAAAAGGTTGGATGGTTGGCAAGACCCCCATGAAAGACTGGAAAGCGGCTTGCCGAAATGCGGAGAAGTGGGACAGGTGGAACAATGCGGCGGGGGAGAAGCTGAAACGCTATGACCCCAGCACGGGGACCTGGAGCTGACTATGGAAAAATCGGTGATGAACGAATACGGCGTAATCGGCTCCCTGCTGCTGGATGCCTCGCTGATGCCGGAGGCGGCGGAATTGACCGAGGATGATTTTTCCCTTCTTCCGCTGCGGGAGATCTTTCGGGCCATGCGGCGGCAGTACGCGGAGAACGGGACCTTTGACGCCCTGACAATCCGGGGAGAGGCTGGGAAGGTTTGTGCAGATGTGACGGACGGCCTGCTGATGCAGACGCTGGAGATCACGCCGACGGCGGCAAACCTTCCGGCCTATGTCTCCGAAGTCAAAAGCGAATCGCTTTCCCGGAAGCTGCAGGAATTAGCCGGGGGGCTGCTGGACGCTGAACAGGACCCGGAAACGGCACTGGCACACGCACAGGACATCATAGCGACGCTTTCAAGGGAACAGGGGGCCGGTAATTCCCTGGCACTCAAGGACGCCCTGGAGGGCCTATGGCGCAGGGTAGAAGAACAGGCAGACGGCGCGGCCCCCTGCATTGCATCCGGCTTTCCGCAGTATGACAAGCTGCTGGGCGGCGGATTCATCAACGGGGGATTGCACATCATTGGAGCGCGGCCAGCGGTGGGGAAATCTGCCCTCGCTTTGCAGATCACTTTGAACGTGGCACGGCAAGGCGTCAAGGTGCTTTATGTGTCGCTAGAAATGGATAGCGAGGACTGCGCCGCGCGGCTGGTGGGGAATATCTGCGGGGCTTCCGCCGCCCGGCTCATGTTCGGTGATAACCTGACAGAAAACGAATACGGGAAGTATGCGCAGGGGACAGCGGCCCTTTCTGCGCTGCCGATTGTGTTCAATAGGCGCTCCGGCATGAGTATGCGGCAAATAGAGGCGCTTTGCTTCCGGGAAAAGCCGGGGATGGTAGTGATAGACCACCTGGGGCTTTTGGAGCCTCCAGAGCCTCGCATGAGCTTATACGAGGCAACCACAAAAAACTCCCGCGCTTTGAAGCTGCTTTCCATGCGGATAAAGATTCCCGTTATCTGCCTTTGTCAGCTGAACAGGGCGGGGGCGTCTGACCGCTCCGGCGGCTTCCGGGCAACAATGGCAAATCTGCGGGAATCCGGCGCGATTGAACAGGACGCGGACACGGTGACACTGCTACATAACCCGCCGTGCGAGAGCAACGGCCCGGAGTTGCTGGAGTTGTGGCTGGACAAGAACCGGCGCGGGCCTGTTGGGCACGTTGACGCCACGTTCTATAAAACGACAGGGAGAATCGTATGCTGACATTCGAGGAAGCCCTAGCGGCGCTTGTAACCGCGAAGCCGAAAAGAAAAAAGCTGGATCGCTACCGGCAGCGGGACGAAATGCAGCAGAAAATTGTGCCACAGCTGCAAACGGAAAAGAGAGACGCTTTTGAGCGGGAAATGAACGAACACTTTAGGCTGTGAATGGGAGGTGCTTTCCGGTGATGTGATACCAAAGACAGGAGCGAAAAACCGGACAAAACCTGACATTTTTCAGAACCTAAAGAAACCCCAAAAAAATGCGCAAAAATGCACACATAAAAATGCATGTCATTTTGCAGAATGGAGCTTACGAAAACCTACGTATTTTTCGGATAGGAACCTGGGAAAACCTGTGTTTTTCTCAATACGGAAAAGCTGAGATATTGAGTTTCTACGCACGATAACGCGCGCGAGCAAGCGCAAAGGAGCTGGTAACATGAGTTTTTGGGAGACTGAAACGCCCGTGAAGGCTACCACGGGTAAGAATGAGCTGGAATACTTCCCGCAGGCCGGAAAGCTGACAATTTCCCGCCCGTCCTGGACGAACGACAAGGGAGAGGTCCGGCGGGGCAAGACGGTGGTGCTTGACCTGGAGGGGGTGAAGGACTGCCCGGAGGCCGTGCAGATCGTCAAGACCATTGCTGGAAGCCTGTGAGGGCAGCCCGCAGACAGGAGACGATACAAACGACACCACGCAAAGAAAAAGCCCTGTGGGCCTTGCTGACGTGACGCACCAGGGCGGAGACAGCGGAGGCGGAGGGGAAAAGGCAGGACGCCCCGCCGCCGGCAGCGTACAGACCACAGCAAAAGCATTCTGACAGGAAAAGAGAGGGCCGCCCGACCTGGGCGGCCCTCCTGTGTCTTGCACTTTCCTCTTACTTCAAAATAACCTGTACCATGCGGAGAACAAGGGACAACTGCCGGTTATTGCAATGGTCCAGCAAGCGGACAATCTCCGCAATCGTTTCATTGGGTGTCATGCCTGCGCCTCCTTTCCCACAATAGCCCTGGCAATATCGAGAATCAGCTCCGCTTGTCTCTTGTACGACACGTCGATAATACGGCACAGCTCCGCCTTGATTTCTTCAAAAGTCATGTATCATTTCCTCCTTGTCTTTTCGGTTGGGGCCGGTTACAATAGAACCGGCCCCCTGCTGTTTGTCACTGCCGGGGATCGCTTGCCTCTCTCGCGTCTGCCAACGTGGGAGGGGCTTTCTTTTTCGGCGGGGCCTCGATGGCATCCACCAGGGCGAAGATCCAGCGCGTCAGCTGCCAGATCCCGACCACGATTGCCACCGTCTCCATCATGCCACGGTGAACCGGCGCACGGTGGTTTCTTTGGTGAACCGCTCCGCCACATCGGGAAGAGCCTTACGGAGCGCCGCAGCGTCCAGCCTGGAGGACGTGACCGGCTTCCAGGTGACTTTGTATTCCCCGGCCTGGAGGGCCTCCTGGGACCCCATAGCGGCCTTGATGGCGTCCTTGATGGCCTCCGCCTCCGCCTGGGCCTCTTCAATGAGGGCTTGCAGCTGCCGCAGCTCCCGGCACTTGCTTTCCATTTCGATGATGCTCATTTCATTTTCCTCCTTTTGTTCGGCAGGGGGCGGGCAGATTGTAGAGAGTACACCCGGAACGTGAACCGGTCCACCTGTCGCAGCCGTCCGGCCCCCTTGTGAGATTCGAGAGATTTTAGAGAGGTCCTCCGGCTCGTCCCCGGTCCACCTGTCGCAGCTCTCTTGTCCCTTGCTGTGATTACATATTACATCAAATTTCAGTGTAATTCAATTAGCATAATACACGAATAATTAGTGTAAATACTATGCAATTTTTACACTTGAATTTCGTGTATGATTGACGTATAATGTGTACAGTGGAGAAGGGGGGGACAAAAAATCCCCCCCCTTCCCACAAAGGAAAGGGGGCCATATATGCCTATTCGGTATAAATTCGATGTGCTTCCTGCTTTGAAAGCGGCGGGGTATAATACAACGAGGCTCCGGCGGGAAAAATTGCTTGCGGAATCCACTATCCAACAGCTCCGCAACGGGGATCTTGTGTCCTGGGCGAATATCGAGCGGCTTTGCCACCTGCTGCAATGTCAGCCGGGGGACCTGCTGGAGTATGTGGAAGAGGCCGGGGGAGAATAACCCCCGGCTTTCGCTTTAATACTTGACAAAGACCTGGAAAAAGCATATCCTCTAGGGTAAGGGGCCGAAGCCCCTTGCCCTACTCGGTCAGCCGCTCGATCAAATCGATCAGCGACTTAACGAGGTTCAGGATTGCGGTGATAAGGACGATGGCTTGCAGGGCTTTGTCCTTATTGCCGTTTTTCTTTTTCCGGGCCATTTGCTATATTGCCCGCCGTAGAAGTCTATCCTGGCATCAAGGAAGCTATGCTTTCCGACACCATTAAAGCTCCAAAGCAGATGATTGCAGAAACCGCAATGGAGGGCAATTTTTACCCCTTCATTTACCCCTTACAGCTTTTTTAATGTGATACAGCATTTTACATGGAAACCTGGAAATCCTTGAAAATACAGGACTTTTGAAAATGTCTGATACCGTATTTTACACACTATTTCCAGTTCGAATCCTTCACCCGCTGCCATAACCGGAAGCATCTTTATGCTTCCGGTTCTTTTTTTGCCCGCAGTTTGGATGAGCTGCCCTTATCCATGATTCTTTCGGCAGAGTGTTACAGGGGATGGAGCGGATATCCCGGCCGATAGCTGTCTATCCATCAATCGCGAAAAGAGTACCGGGCAGGAATTGATTTCCTGCCCGGTATGTTTCGTATGGGGCACATGCTGCTTTGCAGGTCCGTGATCCGGGCTTGCCGCCGGGGAAAAACATTAGCCCCCGGCCTTTTCCTGCAGGGACTCCACCAGGGCGTCTGCCAGCTTGTCCAGCTCTACGGCCTTGTCAGGCAGCAGGGAGGAGGCCAGGCTCAGCCGCTCGTTGAGGACCGTCATGTTCTTCATTTCCTCATCCAGGAACTTCTGCATCAGGTCGCCGGATTTGCAGGCCCAGGAGCCGTTTTCAATGATGGCAAAGGTGCGGTTTTGCAGGTTCAGCGCCTTCATATCCTCCAGATAGTTCTTCATCACCGGATAGATCCCCAGATTGTAGGTGACGGAGGCCAGCACCACATGGCTGTACTTGAAGGCCTCGGAGATCAGGTAGGACACATGGGTGTTGGACACGTCGTACAGCGCCACATCGGTGATGCCCTTCTCACAGAGCTTGGCGGCCAGAGCCTGGGCGGCGGCTTCCGTGTTGCCGTACATGGAGGCATAGACGATCAGCACACCGTTGACCTCCGGCTCATAGCGGCTCCACTTGTCGTACTTGTCGATGAAGTACCCCAGGTCCTTGCGCCACACGGGACCGTGGAGGGGGCAGATGTATCGGATCTGGTCCAGAATGCCGCCGGCCTTTTTCAGCAGCAGCTGGATGTGGGGACCGTACTTGCCCACGATGTTGGTCAGGTACCGGCGGGCCTCGTCGATCCAGTCCCGGTCAAAGTTCACTTCGTCGGCGAAGAGCTTGCCGTCCAGAGCGATGAAGGAGCCGAAAGCGTCGGCGGAGAAGAGAACGCCGTTGGTGGTATCAAAGGTCACCATGGCCTCCGGCCAGTGGACCATGGGAGCCCCCACAAAGGTGACCGTGTGGTCGCCGAAGGAGTAGGTGTCGCCCTCCTTCACCTCCATGCACTTGTGGCCCTCCAGCTGGAAGCCGAACTGGCGCATGAGCATAAAGGCCTTTTCTGTGGAAATCACCTGCACCTTGGGATAGCGGAGCAGGATCTCCTCGATAGAGGCGCCGTGGTCCGGTTCCATGTGGTTGATGACCAGATAGTCCAGGGGCTTTCCGCCCAGCAGATACTGGATGTTTTCCAGCAGCTGCCGGCAGGCGGACCAGTCCACCGTGTCGAACAGGACACTCTTTTTGTCCAGCAGCAGATAGGCGTTGTAGCTGACGCCTTTGGGGATGGGATGGATATTCTCGAACAGGGCCAGACGGTGGTCGTTGGCGCCGACCCAATAGAGATTGTCAGTGACCATTCTTACGCAATGCATACAGAAATCCTCCTTTACTCACGAATATTGGGCCGTTACGCTTCAATGAACTGGTCCTTGGCCTCGGCGCACTCCGGGCAGACCCAGTCCTCCGGCAGCTTTTCAAACAGCGTACCGGGAGCGATCTCCCCATCCGGGTCGCCCAGCTCCGGGACGTACTCATAGCCGCAGCCGCCGCAGACGTACCGCTTGCCGATAGGGGCTTCCTTGGGGGGACGGGGCCGCTTCATCTTCACCATGGGAGGCGCCGGCTGCTTCTCGCCGGTGTCCAGGGCGGCGGTCAGCAGAGGCAGGATCTCATTTACATCTCCTACGATGCCGTAGTCGCAGTTCTTGAAAATGGGGGCCCCGGCATTTTTGTTGATGGCCACGATGGTGGAGGCATCCTTGATGCCCTTGAGGTGCTGCACCGCACCGGAGATGCCGCAGGCGATGTACAGGTTGCCGGTGAACTTCTGGCCGGACATGCCCACATACCGGTTCAGCGGCACGTACTTCAGCGTCTCCGCCACCGGGCGGGAAGAGCCGATGGCCGCCCCGGCAGCTTTGGCCAGATCCTCAATGAGCTTCATGTTCTCTTTTTCACCGATGCCCTTGCCGGCGGACACCACCCGCTCCGCCTGGGCGATGGGGGTGTCCAGGCGGATGCCTACGGTGAAGTCGTGGCCGTCCTTTTTCAGATGCTCCACCAGGGCCGCCACCAGCTCGGCGGGAGAGCCGTCCCGCAGGATGACTTTCTTGCGGATGCCGGTGATGGGGGCGGGCTTCTTGGGCCGGCTGGCCGAACCGCCGGCACTCTTGGGGGGCTTGCCCAGGATGTGGGAGGCGATGACCACCCGCTGGATCTCGTTGGTGCCCTCGTAGATAGTGGTGATCTTGGCGTCCCGGTAGGCCCGCTCTACCTCCATGCCCTTCATGAAGCCGGCGCCTCCGTGGATCTGCAGAGCATCGTTGGTGACCTCCAGGGCGATGTCGGAGGCGTACATCTTGGCCATGGCGGACTCCATGCCGTAGGGAACATGGGCCTCCTTGAGCTCCGCAGCGGAATACACCAGGAACCGGGCACAGCGGAGCTTGGTGGCCATGTCCGCCAGTTTGAAAGAGATGGCCTGCTGGAAGCCGATGGGCTTGCCGAACTGGATGCGCTCCTTGGCGTAGTCCACTGCGGCGTCATAGGCTCCCTGGGCGATGCCCAGCGCCTGGGCCGCGATGCCGATGCGGCCGCCGTCCAGGGTGGACATGGCAATCTTGAAGCCCTCGCCCTCCTTGCCCAGGAGATTCTCCTTGGGCACCTCCACATTGTCGAAGATCAGCTCGGCGGTGGAGGAGGAGCGGATGCCCATTTTGTCATAGTGATCTCCAAAGTAGAAGCCCTTCCAGCCTTTTTCCACAATGAAAGCAGAGATGCCCCGGGTACCGATGTCCGGCGTGGTGACGGCAAAGACCACATAGGTGTCCGCCTTGGGGGCGTTGGTAATGAAGATCTTGCCGCCGTTGAGGACGTAGTGGTCCCCCTTGAAAACGGCGGTGGTCTCCGTGCCGCCGGCGTCAGAGCCGGCGTTGGGCTCCGTCAGGCCGAAGGCGCCGATTTTCTCACCCTTGGCCAGAGGCACCAGATACTTCTGCTTCTGGGCCTCGGTGCCGTAGGCAAAGATGGGCCAAGAGCCCAGGGACACGTGGGCGGAGAGAATGACACCGGCACCGCCGTCCACCCGGGCCAGCTCCTCCACGGCGATGGCGTAGCTCAGGGCGTCCAGCCCGGCGCCGCCGTACTCCTTGGGGAAGGGGATGCCCATGAGGCCCAGCTCGCCCAGCTTGCGGATGGCCTCATCGGGAAATTCATTTTGCTGATCCAGCATGAACGCGATGGGTTTGATCTCTTCCTCCGCAAAGGCGCGGATTTTGGCCCGCAGCTCCTCGTGGGCCTGAGTTGTTTGAAACAGCATCTCATTACCTCCTTTTTATTCTTGACAAAATTTATCAAGTTTTCGCGTATAAAAAAGATCAGGGCTCCGTCAGGATTTCCCGCAGACTGTGGGAGCGAAGCTCATTATCCAAATTCTTTTGAATTTCCAGCAATTTGCCGTGCACCGTGCAGCCGCCGTGGCAGCTGCGCCAGGAACACGGATACGCCGGATCCATGCAGGCGCTCAGGCCGCTGTGCTCGCCTATGGCCATCATCAGATCATAGAGGCTGACCGCCGACAGATCGGCTGCCAGCCGGCA
>UMIY01003258.1_pt1 | contig 12388 bp, 6 predicted proteins | sample 1965921 | NCBI WGS metagenome assembly UMIY01 (sample SAMEA4836134, study PRJEB28245) | human gut metagenome | biome: gut microbiome; material: fecal sample | place: Denmark | collected 2008
TAACTCATTAAACAGCATTGTTTCACAAGTCAAGCAAAGCACAAGTGCGACTGATAAAGAAATGGATGCTTTCAAAGGTAACATAAAAACATATCTTGAAAGTATTGTACAATCAGCAAAAAGGGCAGATGAAACCATAGGCAAGGTAAATAAGGAATTAGAAGCGTTCATTGCTCCGAAAGATACGACTTCTGTAACAGAGAGTACCGACTATGTGGCTATGTCGTTTAACGAGCTGGATAAGAAAATAGGTGAAACTCAGAAAAGTATTGATACCCTCAATGCCAAAAAGGTAAAGGTGGAAGCCGATAATACCCAACTGAAAGAGTTGAAAGACTTGTTGGATAAATTGAATGGTGCCGTAAACACCAAGACTACAAACCTTAACACGGAAAAGGGAATATCAGACCGTATCAAGCAGCTTAAAGAATTGCGTGAAGCTGCCATTATCGGTAGTTCTGACTATAAGAGTTATGATACGCAAATAAAGAAGTTGGAAGCCCGTTTACCCAAGCATACCACGGGGGATAAAGCGGATAGTGCCGCCAAGCAACTACGTGAAAGGCAACTTGAAGCTGACCGCAAATTGGAGGCTGACCGTATTGCAGTCTTGGAAGAGGGCTACGAAAAACGCAAGCGCACCCTTTCGCTCCAACACAAGGAGGCATTGGATAATATAGACAAAGAGGAAAAGGCTTTGGCTAAAGCTCGTAAGGATGCCGGAAAAGGTGGCTTATCTAAGTCTGAAAAGGACGGCTTCGATGAAAGGCGAACACTTGAAAACAAGAAATATGACAAAGCCCAAAACAAACTCTTTGACGGTGAAATAGAGTACAAGAAACAGCAATATGCCTTGTATTTCCGTTGGGTGCGTAACATGGGCGAAGATGTAGCCAATACCCAATTTGCCACGCTTTTAAAAGGCGGTAAATCGTACAAGGAGTATGTGGAAAATGAAATCAAGGTTCTAAAGGATAAACAACAAGCCGGAACACTCACAGAGGGAGAAAGTAACCAACTTATTTCCCTTAATATGCAATACAATGAAATCACGGGGGCAAAGTCCGCTATGGATTCTTTCAAGGAATCTGTATCTAAGACCATTCAGCAAGCCCAAACACTTGCCGAGAAGTTGGAAGCCATAGCCGATGCAAAAGAGAAGCTGGCTAATGGAAGTTCCGGGCTTGTGGGTGCTGACGAAAAAGCGGAAGCCACTTTGTTTGTTTCAGAAGAAGATGAAAAGTTACAGGAAGAAGTACAGCAAAAGATACTTTCCTCTTACAGAACCTTTGAGGAACAAAGAAATGACATCCAAAAGGAATACGCCTTGCTGCGTGCTGCCGCTCAAAAGACGGGCGACCAAGAACGGATTAACCAAGTAAACAAGTCGGAGGCAGAAGCGTTAAGCACCCTTACCGCCAATATGTTAAAGCAATCGGATAGTTGGAAGAAGTTATTTGGCGATTTGGATAGCCTTTCTGTAGCTGAAATAGATAAGTTGGTGGCTGATATTGAAACAAAGCTAAAAGATGCGGATTTGAAACTGAATCCCGTAGATTACCGTGCTTTGATTGATAGTTTGAATCAAGCAAAGGAAACGCTTATTTCAAAGAATCCCTTTAAGGCTTTAGGCACGTTCTATGATGATTACATTGAAGCCAAAAAGAAGCTGGCAGAAGCCAAAGCGAATGTTGCTGCCGGAAAGGGTACGGATGAGGATGTGAAAAAGGCAGAGGCTGACATGAAGAAAGCCGCCAAAGGCGTAACCAAGTCCATTGAAACGATTACCGATACGGCTACCACGTGCGGCAATGCCATTGCATCCATGTTTTCTGATTTGGGACAGGATGATTTGGCAAACGGCTTAGGCACTGCAATGGAGTTGTTCGGGCAGCTGGGCAATGCCGCCGCCTCTGTAGGTAAAATGATGAGCGGTGACATATTGGGAGGCGTTACGGGTATGGTAAGTGCCGTAACTTCTGTAGTGGGCATATTTGCCAAATTGCATGATTCCAAGTATGAGAAGAAAATTCAAAATCTGCAAAAGGAAATAGATGCGCTGGAACAATCCTACAGCCGTTTGGAACGAGCCTACAATAATACTTATTGGGTGTTCAATGATAGCCAACGTGAAGCCTACGAAAAGAATATCCAACTGATTAACGACCAAATACGGGCTTTGGAACAAGAAGCCAACGTAGCAAAGAAGAATTGGGATTTTGCCCGTTACGCTCAACTCAACAAGGAGATTAAGGAACTCAACAAACAGTTGAAGAATGCGGAAGAAAACGGAGATATGTTTTCTATCTATGAGGCTCAGAAAAAGAACCTCAAACAGCAACAAGAGGATTTAAGAAAGCAAATTCAAGCTGAAAAGGATAAGAAGAAAACCGATAACGGAAAAATCCAACAGTGGAACGAGCAAATAGAATCCATTACCCAACAGATAGAGGATTTGGATAGGTCAATGATGGAAACGCTTGCCGGAACGGATGTAAAAACCGCCATTGATGAATTTGCCGATGCGTTGGTAGATGCTTATTGCAAAGGTGAGGATGCAGCGGAAGCATTGGGCGAAAAGACAAAAGAAGTCCTTAAAAAAGCGGTTGTGGAAGCGTTGAAACGTGAGTTTTTGGCAAAGGGAATCAATGATGCCGTTCTCTATTTGGGAGAGTCCATGAAAGACGGGAAACTGACCGATGTAGAGAAGCGAGAATTTGAAAGGATGGTGAACGCTGCCGGGGATTTGTTCAATTCCGCATTGGAGGGTATTGGTGATTGGATTAAGGATGTGGAGGAAGAAACAGTACAGCAAGACCCCCTTACGGGTGCGGTTACTTCCATGAGTGAGGAAACGGGCGGTGTGATAGCCGGGCGGTTGAATGCCTTTGTCATAAACCAAAGCGACCAAACCTCTATTATGAGGCAGGCACTTGTTTACCAAGCCGAAATAGCCGCCAACACGAAGTTGAGTGCATCAGAGCTGACGGAGATTAAAACTACTTTGAAGCGCATTGAAAATAAAGATAGTTCACTTTTATCACAAGGAATAGCATAGTTATGGAACTGGTACAACAACTTAAAGAGGATGGCAAGGCAAAGGGGCTTTGCCGGATGTGGCAAATGAAGCTAAGAACGGGGCTTGACTATGAGCAACTGATACAGCTTTACATTAAGGGCATAGATTTCTGTATATCGGAGAATTACCCCACGCTTGACTTTATACGGGAACACTTCAAAGGCAAATGCGAGGTTTACGGGGTGTTTGTGGATGATGAGGTTACGGATAAGGTGAATTTACCCGATGTGGTGCTGAATGGTGACTGCAAAGCTATGTTGGAGTATGACGGCTATTCTGTTTCACGGGTATATGCACGGCATGATTCCCATAGTGCCGTAAACGTGTCGGACAATGCGATTGTTACCATAGACGCTTTCGATAACTCGTATCTGTATGTGGCGGTAGCCGGAACGGATGCAAAGGTACTTGTGAATCTGTATGGCAATGCCAAAGCGGATATAGAGGGAGTGGGGATAGAAGTTAGACAAATGAATAAAAATACTTACTGATATGGATAAGAACATGATTTTACACCTGCCTTTCGATGACCCGGACGGTAGTATAGCTTACGACTTTTCACAGTACCGCAACGATGCCACCTTATCGGATGGTGCGGATTTTTCTAAGAAATCTAAAGTGGGTAAATCACTTGCTTTGAATGGTACGGGCGAATGCGAAACAGCTCGTTCCATACCCTTTAGCGGTAATTTTACACTTTGTTTTTGGGTGCTGCCTGTTTCTCAAAAGTTAGGCTGGGTGCTGAATATGCCCGGTATAGACAATTATAAAGAGCAATGGCTTGATGTAATGCCCGATGGCTGGATTTTCTTTGCTTTCGTTAAGTCCGGCAATATGTTTACCGTCTATGAGAACACGACCCGGATATTCAGTGAAATATTACCAAAGACACCAACGGGGCTTTCCATCAACGACCAATCACTTTTTGGGACGAAAGCCTTGCTGGACGAAGTGAAACTGTTTGACGTGGCGAAAGAACCCCGTGAAATATTCGAGTTGCAGAAAGATACGGATGTGGAATATTTCATAGACGGAAAGAACTTCAAGGAGTTTGGGGTATTCGTTTCCAAAAGTGCCGGATTGGTTGGACGGTTGGAGCGCAAAGAAGCCTTGCAAGTGAACTGGGACAATTACCACGGTATTGTAAGGGATAAGAAGCGACCACGCTACAAGGAACGCAACATTACGCTGGATTGCTTTATTGAGGCTTCGGGACGTGCCGCCTATGTGGAATGGGTAAACCTTTTCTTTTCCCAATTCGATGCGGAGGGGAACCACCGTTTGCGTGTGGACTATGACGGAAAGGCAAAGCCTTTGGTATATGAAGTGGAATTGCTGGATGAGGCAGACCCGGAAAAGAGCTGGGGACAATATAGCAACGATTTGATGGTGGGTACATTCCGTTTAAAGCTGGTGGAAGATGAACCTGTGAAAAAGGTGCTTAGATATATAGGTGGAACTGCAAACGGCAAGGCTACGATTACCGTCACTTCGTCCAAGCTGCTTAATATCTATTGGGGTGACGGCACGCACACTTACGATGTGTCCGGCAGCGAACAAACGATAGAACACACTTACGTTACACCCGGTGAATACGAGATAATCGTTTCGGGCGTGATTGAAGACATTGAAAAATTTGAAACCAATGCTATTGTGATATGGGAACTCTTGAAATAATCAGGCGCAACGGTGAAAAGGTACGCTTGTTTTCCAAAGAGCCGTTTTGTACGCTGAAATCAGCCGCTCAAAACAGTTCCTTAATGGGGGATGATAACGTACAGCTTTCCATTGTTTCCTCTGAGTTGCTTAATTTAGGCAAGGGAGATAAAATCATAGTGGAGGGTGAAGAATACACCATCCGTACTAAGGTGAACCGTGAAATGCTTTCGGACAACCATTATGTGCATGATGCCACTTTCTACGGAGTGATGTACGAGCTGATGAAAAGCCTGTACCGAAACACCGATGCAAACGGGAAATCCAGCAAAAGCACGTTTGACCTCACTTATAATATCCGGGACTTTGTAAAGGTGCTTATCTACAACGTGAGCCGTGACTATCCGGGCTTATGGGCTTTCGATGAAGCTAATTGCCCGGACACAGAACCACGTACCATTTCCTTTGCCCGTAACAATTGCCTACAAGTTTTGCAAATGCTTTGCAGTGACCGTGAATTTGATTTGGAGTTTCTCATTACCCAAAAGGACGGGGTGCGTACCATCCACATAGGAAAGTTCGGTGCAAAAGTTGTGCCCCCGGGTGGCAACGCTTTCTTTGAGTGGGGCAAAGGCAACGGCTTGTACAAGCTCAAAGAGCAAAAGGTAGATGATAAGACCATTATCACAAGACTTTGGGTGGAGGGTGGCACGACCAACATTCGGAGTGATTACAGGGACTATTCAGAACGCCTACAGCTTCCGTTTCCAGTGCGTTTGAACAAAAAGGAACACAAACTATGGGACGGTACAATAGTACCGCCTCAGAGCGAATATATAGGCATATCCGATGATAACAAGCGTTATTTGGAGGATGGCGATTTGAGGGATGCACTGGGTAGTGATGAGGATGCTGTGACGTATGATAATATTTTCCCGAAACGGACGGGTACAGTTACTGCTTTAGTGGCTGATGATATAAACAGCTTCATTGATGATACAATGGACTTTGACCTGAACGAGAAAGACGATAAAGGTACAAAGTATCTGATTAACGAGGTATCGGCAAAGATTACTTTCATTTCGGGTAAATTAGCCGGACAACAATTTGAATTGGCGCAAAAGGGAGGATACGACCATGCAACAAAAAGGTTTACGCTCATTCCATTTACGGACAACAGGGGGCTAACTATTCCTACCACTGAAAGCGAGGCTTACCGAATAACGGAGGGTGACACGTATAAGATTACGGATATTCACCTGCCTAAATCTTATGAAGATGATGCAGAGGAAGATTTATGGTATGCCGGATATAACGAGTTCAAGCCACGCACACAGGCACGGGCGCAATATCAGCTTACCTTTGAACGTTCCTATTTTTTGAACGCTTTGCCAAGCGATAGCGAAACAACCGTCTTTCATGTGGGTAACTATGTACCCGTGAAAGATGAGCGTTTCGGTATTGAAAAGAATATCCGCATCCAAAAGGTGACAAAGAACCTGCTTGTGGAGCATGACTATACACTGACCCTTTCGGACATTACAGCCATTTCCCCAATCACTCAAACGGTTGTGGATGTTGGACGGCACGAAACAATCATAGAAAACAATCGGCTTCGGGACTTGACTAAGGCACGGAGGGGATGGCGTACAACAGAGGAACTGCGTACAATGGTGTATGATACGGACGGTTATTTTGACCCCGAAAACATCAAGCCCAATTCCATTGACACCAATATGCTTACGGTGGGGTCTAAGAGCCAACAATTTGTTTTGATAGATGTGATACTGCAAGCCAACGTAAACGGAATATCCAATCGTTTTGATGCTTCTGCCGGGGTATTGGCTCACTTGACTATTGATGATGAGATAATCAAGCATTGGAACATGGCGGCTGGCTCATTCACTCTATCAAGCCCAAAGGGGTACTATGTGTTTGCCAAGTGTTCCAAGAAAAGCACGGATGGCATTTGGTATGTGACACAGGAACAACTAAAGGTTGAACCAACCGAAGACCCGAATAACTATTATTTCCAAGTGGGTATATTGGGGTCAGTGCATTCGGATGATGATTTCAGGGACTTTACCACCACCTACGGATTTACCCGTATTAATGGGAACACTATCACTACGGGTAAGATTATAACAAGCGATAAGGAGTGCTATTTGGATTTGGACGGCAACAAGTTCCGTATCGGTGATTCTTCAAGTTCTATTGATTGGAACGTAACGGCAAAACGCCAATTAACGTTGCACAACGTCCGTTTGCTTTCTGATAGTGGGGACACCTCACATATCGGGGTGTTCCGTGGCACATATAACCCGAAATACGTGTACTATGTCGGGGATGAGGTGGCTTACACGGTGAATGGTGAAACGTGTACCTACCGATACACTAACCCCACACCAAGCATGGGCAACCTGCCTACCAATTCCGTATATTGGTCGGTTGTGGCGAAAGGTTCTACCGGGGATAAGGGAGAAAGCGGTTTATCCGTATTCTATACCTATAATGACAGTGAAACCAAGCCTGCCACCCCTACGGGGGATGGCTCTACGGGAGGTTGGCACAGAACTTCGTCCGAAAACGTGGTTTGGATGAGTATAAAGAACGCCAAGACCGATACGGAGGGTGCGTGGGGTATTCCTTTTCGTGTGCGTGGTGCTGATGGTACTTCAATCAATATCAAAGGTTCTAAGGACAATGTTTCACAACTGCCTACCGTTGGAAATTCAGAGGGCGATGCTTATCTAATCGGGGGCAACCTCTATATTTGGGATGGCACGAACTGGAAAGATGTTGGAGCTATTAAGGGGGAAGATGGAAAGAGTAGCTATCTTCATAAGAAGTATTCCGATGATGGCGGCAAAACGTTCACAGCCGGAAACGGTGAAACACCCGGAAGATGGTTGGGTTTGTATGTGGATATGATACCCACCGATAGCGACAAACCAAGTGCCTACAAGTGGAGCGACACGAAAGGACAAGACGGAACGCCCGGTTTACCCGGTGAAGATGGGCGTACTCCATACTTCCATATCAAGTATTCGGACAACGGGGGAATGTCGTTCACTGCAAACAATGGTGAAGAGCCGGGCGACTACATAGGGCAATACACCGACTACGTGCAGAAAGACAGTGATAATCCGATGGATTACACTTGGGCTTTGATTAAAGGCGAATCGGGTACAGGTGGAACGGATGCCGGAGCTGGTGAATATTACGAGTATCGTTACGCTAAAAATGGCTCGACTTTAGTACCGCCCGATTTGGATGTTAATTCTTCCAACCCTACCGGGTGGAGTACGGAAATGCCGAAAGTAGGAGCGTTGGAATATATTTGGTGTACAATGGCTAAGAAGTCCGGGCTTGCAGACCGTACCAAATTTCATTTGCCCATTGAAGCTAACGACACTTCAAGCATTGCCGATATTTCGGGTAACGGTTATAATGGTGTGCTGGGCGGTGGGACGGTAGTAAAAGACGGAACGAGATATGCCCTCAATCTGAGTGGTGGAATGGAGAGCCGTATTCCTTATGATTTACCCTTTGGGGAAAGTTTTACACTCTGTTTTTGGATGAAGTCAGACCAAAATCAAGTCAAGTGGATGTTGAACGGATATAACGGTAGGCACTATGTGGAAAAGAGTATTGCAATCACGCCTAATACGTGGTTTCACCTTGCATTCCGTTTTAATGACCGTACCGTTACGGTATTCAAAAACGGAGAGCAATTACATAGTGGTAGCGTTAATATCATGGCTGTAGGCTTTGCTATTTACGATGATGATGTATTCGGTTCTGCCGTGTATTTCGATGATATACGTTTGTTGATGGGGGCTTTACCTGTGAATGACATTGCTTCCGTAATGAATGGCAAAGCAGACCTGATGATACAGAAATGGAGTACCCCTATTCGTGTAAATCCTTATGATGGTGAAGATGGAAAGCCGGGTGTTAGTGTGACATTGGCAGATGTGGAATATGCACAAAGCACGTCAAATTCAGTTGCGCCTACTACGGGGTGGCAGACAGCCGCCCCGACATGGATAAATGGGAGGTATATATGGAGTAGAACGAAAGTATCTTATTCAGACAACACGACTACCTACACTAAGGCGGTTTGTATTACAGGCGGCAAAGGCTCTACGGGTGATAGCGGTGTTGGCGTAAGTTCTATTATTGAACAATACTACCTATCCAGTTCGGCAACCTCATTACTTAATGGCTCATGGAGTACAACACGCCCAACTTGGAAAGACAAATGGTATATATGGACACGCTCGGTTATCACTTATACGAATGGAACGAGCGACACTACGGCTGCAATATGTGTAACGGGGTCGAAAGGTGATAAAGGTGAAGATGGAAAGCCGGGTGATAAGGGGGAGAAAGGCGATAGCCCCGTACTTGTTTATAGGGGTATTTATGATTCATCCAAGACTTATTACGGAAATAGCAAACGGTTGGATGCTGTAAAATACAACAATCAATACTATATAGTCCGTATTGATGCAGGAACATTCTCAAATGTCACTCCCACGACAACAAGCAAATGGAATACGTTTGGAGCGCAATTTGAAACTATTGCCACAAACTTGTTATTGGCTGAGGGGGCAAACATTGGAGATTGGTTTATTAAGGGCGGTAAGATTGTTTCCACTATGGGTAATGGTAACAGGGTAGAGCTGGATGCTTCAATGGCTCGTATTTATATTGAATCTTCAAGTGGTGGTGGTGATTATGCGCTCGTTGATTTTGGCGCAAAAATGACAATAGATGCCAACCGTGGAATTTTTGAAACAAGGGCTAAAAATGCTCCTAACTATTCTAATGCGGTTTCCTATATGTCACCAACGGGAATATTCTCAAATATGGCAGGTACGGACGGTATGCCAGCAAGTAGCGGATATACGCACCGTGGGGCTATTGTTGGGCTTGGTTTTGCAAATGTTCCGGCAAGAACATGGGCTATAAATGCGGTAGATACAATCGTGGCAGGTGTTTATGGTCGGGCTTCTAATTCGGGGACTGCACCAGCCTTTGGCGGTTTCTTCTATGATTTATTTGCCGGAGGCTTGATTTTTGGTCGAAAGTGTATTACAGGAACGTCGAATAACACATGGTATTTGAATAGAGAAGATACCGTGGTAATAGGGTACACGTCTGCCGCATCAGTAGTGTATCTTCCAGCTTCTCCTAAAGAAGGGCAGGTTATATTTGTAAAGCAGTGGTGGAGAGGCTATATGAGATTCAGACCAAGAAGCGGCTACCTAATCTATGATGATACTTCGGTAAATGACTACTACGATTTTGGAGAGGGTCAAGGTGGTATGTTTGTATATACCGTAGGATATGTAGATGGAGTTAAAAAACAAGCATGGTTAGTAAGTAGATGGAAATACTAAAAATATGGAAGAAAGAGTATTATACGGATATATGGATGGCGACTATCTACAATGTATAGAAATAGCCCCTATTCCTCAAAAAATCAGAAATGAGAAAACGGGGGAAATAACAACACGCATGGTATCGGTTATTGAACAGGTGGCTGAACTGCCAACCATATATAAGCCAGTGGATGCAATAGATGAAAGTAAACAAAACACAGATAAGGAGGGCTATGTTGTGCGCATTGTGCCATACGATGCCGGGGACAGGATTTCATTCAGATACATAGAAGTCCCCGACTTTCAAAAGGTGGCACATGAGATTGAACGCTCAAAGGAGGTGTTGGCAAGTAGCGATTATAAGATAATCAAATGCTACGAAGCCGCCCTAATGGGGTCTGCAATGCCGTATGAGATAAAGGCATTGCATAATGAAAGGCAGTTGCTAAGAGATAAAATCAATGAACTTGAAGCACGTTATACCTCATTATCTGATGATATACTTTAATTATAATCATAAATGTGTTTGTTGAACACATTTATGATTATATTTGCAGTTAAATAAACTTGATTTACTCAGTGAATTATGGAAACAACGATGTACAGCCTACGGATTCTTTCCAAAGGTAAGGTTACAGACCTTTCCAATGGTTTTGCTTTGGGTGGTGTTCCGTTTACCGTCTTTGTACGACCTAAAGAGGTTACGATGGAAACAAGTACGCTGCTTAAATGCAAGCTCATTTGTGATAAGGAATTTAGTATGTTCCCCGTACCTATCGGGGATTGGACGCCCGGAGCGATAACCGTAATATCCCCAAACGGTATCGACCTTTCGGTATATGATGTGTATTGGGGTGCTGGTGAAACTATTAAATAACTTATAGCTATGGGATTATTATTGGGAAGCGGAAACACGAAACCGCAATATCCTTACGACCAATGGTATGGGGTGCAAGGTGATTTCAACTCACAGGACTACAAACTAAAGCGTGTGGGTAATTTGGATTTACACCGTACATTACCCATTCAAGCGAAGCTGAAACGCTTTGTGGAAAACCCTGACGGCTCGGTTAAGTATTACCTTAACCAAAATGACAGCCGTAAAAAGGATTCGGGTGCAACGGCTGTGATTGACAGCACGGACGGTAATGTAATGCTTGAAAAGCCGGAATATTACTTCAAGTTGGAAATAGAGGGGACGAAATGGATTCGTGCCTATTCCGAATATCCGTTGCCCGGCTTTATCAAGATGGAACGAAAGACGGTAAGCCCGTGGTATGCAACGGTGGATATTACCAACTCTGTAGCCGTTTCGGGATGTTGGCTCACTTGGAATGGCGATGAAATTGCAAGGGATTCAGACGGATTTGTTATACTCAAAGCGAATGCCGCACAATTCAGAGGTGGTTCGGGTGCTGGTGATGCCGCTAAGGATGGTACTTACAACTCCATGTTGGGTATGCCTCGTACTTCCATTTCAAAGGCTGGTGTTCGTCCTCTTTGCAAGAACGGAACACACCACGGGGCGTACAGGGTGTACAATGAAATTGCTTGGTTGCAACGTGTGGAATATGCCTCATTGCACTGCCAAGATGCTTACACCGAAACGCTGACTGCTGACGGATTCCATCAAGGAGGCTTAGGGAGTGGTCCGGTTGTTAATGGTACGGAGTGGAATACATGGGGAGGTTACAAACCGTTTGTCCCTTGCGGTGTTACTGCAACGCTGGGAAACAACACGGGTAAGGTGTCCTACACTATCAAGGGATGGACTGGTGGCGATAAGGTGGTACAAGTAACCTCTTACCGTGGTTTGGAAACTCCTTATGAATACTTGTGGATGCTTGCTGATGATGTACTAATTTGGCATAAAGCGGATGTATCTATTGCCTATGTATGCGAAGACCCGACAAAATTCACCTCTCATTCAGATAGTGCTACTACCGTACCTATCGGATATGAAGCCATTACGGAGCTTCCACGAACTGAGGGCTATGTGCTTTCTATGGCTCATTCCACTAAAGGTTATTCCTTTGCCGAAAAAGTAGGAGGTTCAAGTAATAAAGGCTATTGCGATTACTATTGGACTCCCACAGGTGGTAGTACGTGGTCTGCTGTAGGCTGGTATGGTGCCCTTTTGTCTGCTACTGCGTATCATGGTGCGCGTGCGGGTTTCGGTTCTCTGGTTGCGTCTGATCGTTCCTCGGCTGCGAATGCGCACATTGGGTTCCGCTTGTGCCGTTTTTGACGGACTGCAAAACTC
>UMIY01037832.1_pt1 | contig 12356 bp, 9 predicted proteins | sample 1965921 | NCBI WGS metagenome assembly UMIY01 (sample SAMEA4836134, study PRJEB28245) | human gut metagenome | biome: gut microbiome; material: fecal sample | place: Denmark | collected 2008
AAAAAATATGTCTATTTTAATAACAGGAGGAACTGGATATATAGGAAGCCATACAGTTGTAGAATTACTAAATTCAGATAAAGAAGTAGTTGTTTTAGATGATTTTTCAAATAGTGAACCCAGAGTATTAAATAAAATAAAAGAAATAACAGGAAAAGAATTTGAATTTTATCAAATAGATTATACAGATAGAGAGAGTTTAGAAAAAGTATTTCAAGAAAATAATATTGAGACTGTTATTAATTTTGCAGGATTTAAAGCGGTTGGGGAATCTGTTAAAGAACCTTTAAAATATTACTATAATAATGTTTCAGGAGCAATTATACTATTACAGACTATGCAAAAATATAACTGCAAAAAATTTATTTTTAGTTCATCTGCTACAGTATATGGAAAACCAGAAAAAGTACCAATAACAGAAGAATGTAAAATAGGAGGAACGACAAATCCATATGGAACTTCTAAGCTATTTATTGAACAAATTCTACAAGACTTATATCATTCGGATAATACATGGGATATTTGTATATTACGATATTTTAATCCAGTAGGTTCACATAAAAGTGGAAAACTAGGAGAGGAGCCAAATGGTATTCCAAACAATTTGATGCCTTATATTGTAAGAGTAGCAGATGGAGAGTTATCAGAATTATCAGTATTTGGAAATGATTATCCAACAAAAGACGGAACAGGGGTAAGAGATTATATTCATGTTGTTGACCTTGCTAAAGGACACATTAATGCATTAGAAAAATTAAATAAAGAGAGAAGTGGATTATTTGTTTATAATCTTGGAACAGGTAAAGGGTATAGTGTATTAGAAATGGTACAAACATTTGAAAAAACTACAGGAAAAAAAGTTCCATATAAAATAGCACCAAGAAGAGAGGGAGATATAGATACTTGCTATGCAGACCCAACAAAAGCTGAGAAAGAATTAGGATGGAAAGCAACAAAAACACTTGAGGATATGTGCAGAGATTCGTGGAACTATATTGAGAAAAATTCATAGAAAGTATAAATAAAAAGTTATAATATAAAATACAATAATGAAAGAAATATTTAAATGAAAAACAAAACTTAGAATTATATAGAAATAATTTTAAATACTAATAATTATAGGAGGAATATTTTGAAAAAAATATTATTTGTAGCTACTGTAGATGTACATATTCTACAATTTCATCTTCCATACTTAGAATATTTTAAGAAAAATGGATATGAAGTACACGTCGCAACAAATGGAAATGAGAAAATACCATACTGTGACAAAAAACATAAAATAAGTGTAGAAAGAAGCCCAATTAAAATAAATAATTTAAAAGCAATCAAACAATTAAAAAAAATTATAGAAGAAGAAAAATTTGAAACAATACACTGTCACACACCAATGGGAAGTGTAGTAACAAGACTAGCTTCTAAAGAAGCTAGAAAGAGATATAATACTAAAGTTATTTATACAGCACATGGTTTCCATTTTTATAAGGGAGCTCCGCTCTTTAATTGGCTAATATTTTATCCAATAGAAAAATGGTTATCAAAATATACAGACATATTAATTACTATTAACGAGGAAGATTATAATATTGCTAAGAAAAAATTTAAAACTAAAGATATAGAATTAGTCCATGGAGTTGGAGTGGATATTAATAAATTTGATTTTGAAATGTCAGAAAACGAAAAACATAAACTAAGAAAAAGTATTGGATTGAATGATGAAGATTTTGTTATGATATATATAGCGGAGCTTAGTAAGAGAAAAAATCAGGAAATGTTATTAAATGCAATGAAACAACTTGTTAAGGAAGATAAAACTATAAAATTATTATTAGTAGGGAAAGATTCATTAAATGGAAAGTTACAAAAAATAGCTAGAAAAAATAGATTGGAAAATAATGTTTTTTTTCTAGGATATAGAACTGATATACCAAAATTATTAAAAATATCTAATTTGCTAGTATCTACATCAAGACAGGAAGGATTGCCGGTTAATGTTATGGAAGGACTAATGGCGGGTTTGCCAGCAGTTGTAACTAATTGTAGAGGTAATCGAGATATAATACAAAATGAAAAAAATGGATTTATTGTAGAAAATATGAAACAGCTTATAGAAAAAATACTACAAACAAAAGGAAATTATGAAGAGTTATATAATATGAACAAAAATCATACAGAAATGGAAAAATTTAGTCTTGAAAATGTTATGAAAGAAATGGGAAGTATATATACGAAAGGATAGATAATTATATATGGAAAATGAAAAAATTTCAATAATAATGGGTATCTATAATTGTGAAAGATACTTAGAAGATAGTATAAATTCCATATTAGAGCAAACATATAAAAACTGGGAGCTAATTATGTGTGACGATGGCTCAATAGATTCAACATATAATATTGCTAAAAAATTCGAAGAAAAATATCCTGATAAGATTATTCTTTTAAAGAACGAAAGTAATAGAGGCTTGAATTATACATTAAATAAATGTTTCAAAAAAGCTACTGGCGAATACGTTGCAAGACAAGATGGAGATGATGTTTCAATTCCTTCTAGATTTGAGAAGGAAATTAATTTTATAACAAAACATAAGGAATATGCTTTTGTAAGCTCTAATATGATTCTATTTGATGAAAAAGGAGATTGGGGTAAAACGAATAATAAAGAAGTTCCAAGCAAAATAGATTTTGTTAAAGGAAGTCCATTTTGCCATGCTTCATGTTTGATAAAAAGAGAAATATTTGATGAAGTAGAAGGATACACAGTAGACAAAAAATTATTAAGAGTAGAAGATTACCATTTATGGTTTAAAATATATTCAAAAGGATATATAGGTTACAATATACAAGAAACTTTATATAAGGCTAGAGATGATAGAGATGCATATAAAAGAAGAAATTATAGAAATCGAATTAATGAAGCGAGAGTTAAATTTATAGGTTTTAGAATGTTGAATATACCAATCAGATATTATATATATATATTAAGACCATTGCTTATTGGATTATTGCCAATGAAAATATATGATATTCTACATAAAAATAGATTAAAAATTAACTAATGGAGAAGCGATATGAAGAAAATAAAAGTTGCTGAATTTGTTGGAAGTATGAATTGTGGCGGTACCGAAACAATGCTTATGAATATTTTTAGAAACATAGATAGAGAAAAATACGAAATACATTTTATAGAAACTGTAAGTGAAAAATGTTGGTACGATGATGAAATAATTAAATTGGGTGGAAAAATTATAAAATTAAGCACAAAAAAGAGCAATATGCTTGCTTATATTAGAAGTTTAATAAAATTATTTCGAACAAATAAGTATGATGTAGTACATTCACATACATATTTACATAGCGGAATTATAATGTATGCAGCCAAAAAAGCAGGAGTTAAAATAAGAATTTCTCATTCTCATAGTAATATGGATACTATAAAACATAGTATCATATATAAAATCAAAAAAATGATTATGCAAAAATTAATATTAAGATATTCTAACAAATTTGTAGCTTGCTCAAAAGAAGCAGGGACAAGTTTATTTGGAAAAAGTTTCGAAAAAAATGGAATAATATTACATAATCCAATAGAAATAAATAAAATAGATAATATAAATGAAAATGAAGTCGAAGATATTAAAAATAAATATTCAATAATATCTAATAAAGATCAGATTGTTCTTGGACATGTGGGAAGATTTATTCAAATAAAGAACCATAAATTTTTAATAGAAATAGGTAGAATATTGCATAATAAAAATATTAATTTTAAACTTTTTCTTTTAGGCGATGGAGAAAATTTTGAAAACATTGAAAAGTTGATTAAAGAGTACAATCTTGAAAATTATATTTTTATGACAGGAAATGTAAAAAATGTTTATGATTATATGAGTCTAATGGATGTGTTTCTAATGCCATCATTATATGAAGGATTACCTCTAACAGCTGTCGAAGCACAAGCTTCAGGGGTAAATTGTATTTTATCGACCAACATTTCTCGTGAGACAGATATTGGGTTAGGAATTGTAAAATTTTTAAGTTTAGATAATATAGACAATTGGATAGAACAAATATTAATATTAAGTAAGAAAGAGAGACTAGACAAGCAAACAATTAAAAATAAAATTATAAATTCAAAGTTTGATACTGAAAGTGTAATTAAAGAATTGGAAAAATTATATAACTAACAAAAGGAGAAAAATAATGATTTATTGTTTGATAACCATACTACTTTTAAGCATAGTACCGATAACAATTAGTTACAAAAAGAATCATAAGAAAATAATGTATTTAATATTAGCTTTTGATTTTTCTTTTGCCCTAGCAGTTTTAGCGTATTATTGGGTGCCTAGTAAAGAATATGATTTAAGTAGGTATTACACTTGGATGGATAATATGCAAGTATTTAAAGGTGATATATTGATAGACTATTTGTTCTTTGCAAGAGGAGAACCTATTACAATGGTTTATTTTTATATAATTTCGCTAACAAATAATTATTCATTATTACCTTTTTTTCCCACTTTAATAGGATATTTTATAATGTTTTATATTATAATAGACTATTGTCAAATTAAGAAATATAGCAATAAGATGACAATATTTTTAATATTACTATTTATTTCATTATTTAAATATATATTTTTAGTTAGTGGCATAAGATCAACTTTTGCGATGATATTATGTACATTAGCCTTATACAAAGAATTTATAAAAAATAATCAAAAATGGTATATTAAAATATTATATTTAGTAGCATTAGGTATACATAGTGGAATAATAGCAATAATTTTCATTAGAATTTTAATTAGCATAAAAAGAATTTTAAAAATGAAGGCAACAAAGCTTGTTATATTTATTGTCACAATTCTTGCAATAGCAATACTATTTCTAATGCTATTTAGCAACCAAATTAGTTTTTTAAACTTTATAAAAGAAAAACTTGTTAGCTATATAAGTTTAAAGCCTACGATATCATTACAATATGTGTTCAGAAGCTTACAGTTGATTTTATTTGCAGGTATTTTATTCTTAGTATGGAAAAACAAAATATATGATAATGTATATACAGACAATATGAAAAAATATTATAAATTTTTACAAATTCTAATTATAATTTGTTTAATAGCATTTATTTATTATGACATTTGGATAAGATATCTTGACTTTATATTGTTTTTAGAATTACCTATAATAGCAGATTTACTTGCAAGTTATAAAAACAAAAAAAATAAAGAGTACATAGTTTTAATAAGCATATTAACAATATTTATAATTGGAGGTGTAAGAATACAAATTCCAATATTTGCAGATATGAATATTATGTTACAATAAAAAATTGAAAAAAGTATGAAATAAAATAATATATTGAATTTTCGAAAAGGAGTAGTATATGGATAAGCTAACAAGTAAAAAACGTAATTCATCAATTGAACTTCTTAGAATTATAGCAATGTTATTTATAATTCTATCACACTATTCAGTACATGGTGGATTTAGGCTAGATACCATAAATAATGACTTTAATAGATATATATTACAAGTTATTATATTAGGTAATCTTGGCGTAGATATTTTTGTGTTAATCTCAGGATATTTTATTGTAAAATCAAAATACAGCTTTAAGAAGATAATACAATTAGTTAGCCAAGTACTATGCTACTCAATATTATTTTATATAATATTTATATTAATTGGAAATACAACATTTTCAGTAAAATCTTGCATAAAAGCTATATTTCCTACTATATTTCAAGAATATTGGTTTTTTACAACATATATAATATTATATTTGTTTACTCCATATATTAATAAATTTCTTAATTATATACCTAGGAAAATACATTTTAGATTAATAGTAACTATGTTAATTCTTTGGTCTATTATTCCTACTTTTACTACTAGTGATATGTGTGGAAATACTGTATTACAATTTTTAATGTTATATATGATAGGTGCTTATATACGTTTATATCCTGATAATTTGTTATCTAGCAAAAAAAGTATATCTAGAATATTAGTCATTAGCTGTATAATTTTATTATTATTATCAACTTTGATATTAGATACTATATTGCACAAATATTCAAGCTATTTCTACTCGCGTACATCAATATTGATTGTGGGATTAGCCATTGGATTATTAATTACATTTTTAAAATTTAATATTTCTTCTAATAAGATTATTAACACAATAGGTGGATGTACATTTGGTGTATATCTAATTCATGATAATAATTATGTTAGAAGTTATCTTTGGGTGGATACTTTAAAAAATTATACATATGCAGATTCTAATTTTATGATTGTTCATATATTATTATCTGTTATATCAGTGTTTATAGTTTGTACTATAATTGAATTCTTACATAAAAAACTACTTGAAAAGCCTTTTATGAAATTTGTAGATAAAAATTACTGCAATATAAAGAAATGCATAATAAATAAATTTAATTATTTAAGTGATAAATTATTAAATTCATAGAAAAATTATACAAAATAAGGGGAGAAGATATGAATCGAGAACCATACAAAGTAACTATAGGTATACCTCTATATAATTGTGAAAGTTATATCGAAAGGTGTTTAAACTCTATATTAAATCAAACATATCAAAACATAGAAATTATTGTTGTAAATGACGGATCGACTGATAATAGTTTAAACATTGTTGAAAATATTAAGAACAACAACAAAGGAAATAAGCAGTTAAAAATTTTTTCTAAAGAAAATGAAGGACCTTCATCAACCAGGAATTATATAATAGAAAAAGCTACGGGAAAATTTATATTATTTATAGATTCTGACGATTGGATAGAAAAGGATGCAGTAGAAAAAATGGTAAAACTGCAATGTGAAAATGATTGTGATGTTGTAAGAGCAAATTATTTTATTAATTGCAATGAAAGAAAATCAATAAATGTAAAAATAAGCCGTACATATAAAAATAATTTGATTAACATATCAGAAAGTAAAGAAAAATTAATTAGTGATATATTACTTGGAAATATAAATTCTTTTGTATGGATTCTATTTATAAAAAAAGATATAATAACAAAAGACTTATTCTTTGAAAATGGATACAATTATCAAGAAGATAAAATATTCTTGATAAAATTAATAAGCAATATAAAGAGTATATTTTTTTCCGCAGATAGGCTATATCATTATTATATGAATATAAATAGCTTGACACATAAATATGATTTTAATTATTATTTAAAAAGTAACATAGAAATAAATAGAAAGATATCTGAAATAATAAGTCAATATTATAACAATAGTGAAGAATTATTATTAATTAATAATAGCATAAGTTTATATTCCATAGAAAGAATTTTATATAATATCTATAAGACAGCAGGTAAAAATAAAATGTTGGAAGTATATAATAATATAAAAGAGTGTTGTCAAAATATATCTAAAAAAATAGATTATAATTGTTTAAAAAAATCAAAATATGCTGTAAAAAAGGATTATTTTTTAAAAAAATGGGATAAACGGTTATTTTTCTGATATCTTCAAGGCTTATGAAAAAGAAGTATATATAGATAATCTGAAGACCAAAGTAAAAAAATTTTTAAAAAGATAAACGAGGTGAGTAATAAAGTTGAAAATAGCCATCATGTCAACGATGAATTTGCCAACTCCTGCTGTAAGGGGGGGAGCAGTAGAAATGTTAACCACTAATTTATTGGACGAGAATGATAATAATCCTGAATTAAAAATTGACATTTATACTATGTATGATAAAAAAATAAATGAAAATCAATATAAAAATACTAGAATTATACAAGTGAAAGTAAATCTTATAGAAAAATTGTATCAAAAAATGAAAAATTTACTTAACAGGATACTTGGTAAAAAACCTATTTATAATATTTTATATAAAAAGGCAACTAAATTGTTATTAAATCAAAAATATGATAAAATTGTTGTGGAAAATAATATGTTTTTGTATAAGTTAATAAAAAAAAGAACAAACACAGAATTAATTTATCATATGCATAATGATTTTAATAAGGCTGACAAGACGCTAGAGAACTATATTGAAATAGCAAATTCAGCTTCGAAAATTATCACTATAAGTAATTACTTAAAAAGTAGATGTAATAATGTCTTAAAAACTAACAAGATATATGTTTTGTATAATGCTATAGATGATAATTTATATAATCCTGAACATGTTTCAAATTTTAGAGACAAATACAATATAAAAAAGGAGGATATTGTTATAGGATATAGTGGCAGAATTACAGAAGAAAAAGGAATTTTAGAATTAATAAAAGCAATCAAATTAATTAGAACAAAAAAGAAAATTAAATTGCTAATAGTAGGTTCACAGTGGTATTCAAAATTAAAAGTAGATAATTATATGAAAAAAATTGAACAAGAGATGGAGAAAATTAAGGATAAAGTTATTTTTACAGGTTATACTCAATATGAAAATATGCCTACTATTTATAATACAATGGATATATTGGTAGTACCAACGATTATTGAGGAAGCTTTTTGTTGTGTAGCAATAGAAGGTATGGCAATGGGAAAACCATTAGTTGTTACAAAATCTGGTGCCCTGCCAGAAATAGTAAAAGAAAATTTTGGATTTATTATAGATAAAGATTCGATACTAGTAGAAAATATGTCAACTGCTATAAAAAAATTAGTAGAAGATGACAATTTAAGAAAAGAATATGGAGAAGAAGCAAGGAAAGAATTTGTAGAAAATAAAAATTATCATAAAGACCAATATTACAAGAATTTTATTAAAATAATAAATAAGTAAAATAGAGGGAAAATGAGTAAACAAAATTAATGTTTAACAATAAATTTATAAACACAATAAAGGAAGAAGATAATATGAAGAATAAAAAAGTATTAGTTCTTAATCAAGGGAGTACTGAAAATTATGGAGATATAGCAATTAATGAAACAATAATTACATATTTAAAATCTAAAGGCTTTCAAGTTGATTATTGTGCTTTCTGGCTTGAAGAATTAGTTTTTGGTAAAAATGATAACCAAACAAATAAGTTTATAGTAAGACTTGCATGGCATTTTAATATTATACGTGATATGCTTATGAAAAGATTTATAAAAAAAGATATTGATATTTCAAGCTATGATAGTGTAATTATCGGTGGAGGAGAACTGCTTGGAAAACATTTGGGTTTTAATACTGCAATATATGTATGGACGAATATTCTTTTCAAGCACAATATACCTATATATATATTAGGAGTAAGTGGAAATAAAGATATGTCTTGGCGTTTATTGAGAAGAAATAAAAAATCATTGCATAGATGCTCAAGGATATTAGTTAGAGATTCTTATACATATAAAATATGCAAAGAAACATATAAAGTAGATAGTGAACAAAAACCAGATGTGGTATTTGCATTTAGAAACATATGTAGACAATTAGAAAACAATGAAGAGATTTATGCGAAAGACTCATTAGTTTGTGTTCCTATAATATATGAAGCTTTGAAAGATAAAATGAATTTTCAAAATAAAGAACAGTATTTTCAATATTTAAATAAACTAATAAGCAATAAAATAAAATTAAACAATAAAGTGATTATTACCACTACGGTGCGTGACGATGATTCTTTAGCAGAAGAATTTTATTTATGGTTGAAAAGACAAAACACGCAGTATGATATAAGTCTTAAAAAATATAGTAATATTAATGATTATATAAATATATTAAAACATTCGCATACTGTAATATCAGCAAGAATGCATGCACTAATATTAGCAATATTATATGATTGTAAAATTTCTGTAATACCATTTAAAGAAAAATTACAAGTATTTGAAAAAGAATATTCTCACAATATAAATATAGAAGAAGTAGAGAAAAACGCATTAGAATCACTAGATATAATTAATAAAGAACTGGAAAAACAAGATGGATAATTGGAGAAATAGTATATATGAAAGAACGAGAAAAAAGTTTAGTAAAGAACACAATTATGGTAGCAATAGGAAAAATATGTACACAGTTTATTAGCTTTTTCTTATTACCATTGTATACGGCATTGTTATCTGCAGAAGATTATGGAATAGTAGATTTGTTAAATACGTATATAAGTTTACTAATTCCAATCTTCTTTTTGCAAACAGACCAAGCCGTTTTTAGATTTTTAATTGATGTAAGAGAAGATGAAAATGGTAAAAAGAAAATTATTACTACTACCATAGCAAATACAATAATACAAATATTTGTTTATTTAATATGTTTCATATTTATAAGTACCTTTGTTAAAAATGAATATAAATATTTTTTAATGACAAATGTAATTGCCTCAATGTTTTCAAATTTAATGTTACAAATTTCAAGAGGATTAGGCGATAATAAATCATTTTCCATAGGTAGCTTTATAACAGGTGCTAGTAATATAGTATTAAATGTAATATTTATTGTGCCACTAAAAATGGGAGCTTATGGAATGCTGATTTCAAATTTATTGGCTAACATACTTTGTGTATTCTATATTTTCATCAAGAAAAAATTATATAAATATATAAGCATAAAGGAATATAGTAAAGAAACAAGAAAAAAAATGTATAAATATTCTATCCCTTTAATTCCAAATCAATTATCTTGGTGGATTGTTAGCACTTCGGATAGATTAATAATAAGTTACTTATTAAGTGTTGCACAAAATGGAGTATATGCTGTTGCTAATAAGTTCTCAAGTATGTGTATTACAGTTTTTAATATTTTTAACCTGACTTGGACTGAGTCAGCTTCTATGCATATAAAAGATAAGGATAGTTCAGAGTTTTTCTCAGGGATTATAAATAAGTCATTAAAACTATTCATTTCTTTATCGTTAGGAGTAATTGCATGTATGCCATTTGTATTTAAAATATTTATTACGGGAGAGGAATATGAAAGTGCATATTTTCAAATACCAATATTAATGTTATCTGCTATTTTTTCTATTACTGTTTCTCTTTTTGGCTCAATTTATGTAGCATTAAAAAAGTCAAATGAGATAGCAAAGACATCGATAATAGCTGGAATTATAAATATTATAGTACATCTAATGTTAATTAAGTTTATAGGACTATATGCAGCTTCGATATCAACCTTAATTGCTTATCTAGCAATGAGTGTATATAGATATTTTGATGTCCAAAAATATGTTAAAATTAAAATAGAAAAAAAATTAATATATAGTTCATTAATTTGCGCTATTTTAATAATTGTGACATATTACATAAATAATAAGGCTTTGTGTATATTAGGCTTGATTATAATAATAATCTTTTCAGTTAAAAATAATTTTTATCTTTTAAAAGAGGTACTAAATAAATGTATGTCTATAATTAATAAACAAAGAATTAAATAAAATATAAATCAAACTAACGGTGAAAGAATACTACTAAAAAGGTAAAAACATTTATAAATAAATTATATTTTACAAAAAGAACATGATAAATAATTAATTTGATAGTGTAAAATAAAGTGCATAAGATTAAACTTACGCACTTTATTTGCACTATAATGCTTCAATTTCTTCTTTACTCAGACCAGTCATTTCCATAATTGTCTCTATACTAAAACCGCTTGTTTTCATTTTTTTGGCTACTTTTACAAATCCGCTCTTCTTGTCCTTCTTTTTTACCTTTTCTATATATAGCTTTCTCATCCATTATAGCTTTTTGGCGTAGTTCTGCTATTCTTCTTAATTTTTCATCTTGGCTTATTTTATTTAGTTTTTCTCCAGCTTCTTTTAATTCTTTGTTTGTTTTCATAATATTCTTCACCTTCTCAGATTCAGGATTGTCTAAGAAATATAACCAATCTAATAACTCTTTATCTTCTTGATTAGCCATATTTATCTTTGACATCATTATTATATGAAACTCAAACTTGTCTGTCAAGATGATTTTTCGATGTTGCTCTTCAATAATTTTCCAACTTGTATGTATATCAAGCTTCTCTTCTGGCAAAACATCAAAATCTGTGATTAATACAACCACTGTTCTTACTAAATTTGCATAATCTTCTCCTATTTGTATTCCTCTAGTATAAAGTCTTCCCCAGTAGTATAACATTCTTTCTATAATATTATCCATATCTACAATTTGCAATTCTATATTGCAATTGTCTTTGCCATTTATTTTTGCAAGTATATCCAAAATGCCTAGCTTGTCATCTTTAAACTCCCTTCTTAATATAGGATTTTGATTAAGATCAATTTTCTCAATATCTTGCTTTAAAATAGCTTCTAACAGAGAAGTAGTAATCTTTTCATTTCCAACCTCTCCAAATAAAGCTTGAAATACTACATCAAGCTTAGGTGATAATAAACTTTTTTTATTCATTAGCATTCCTCCTA
>UMIY01004974.1_pt1 | contig 12354 bp, 8 predicted proteins | sample 1965921 | NCBI WGS metagenome assembly UMIY01 (sample SAMEA4836134, study PRJEB28245) | human gut metagenome | biome: gut microbiome; material: fecal sample | place: Denmark | collected 2008
TTTGAAAAATATCCGATTACGGATGATATGTCAGCAGCGGAAAAAAGAGAAGCAAAAGAAAAGCGCAGATCGCTGGTTTCAATGGGGGATCGGATTTGCAAAGATATTCCGGCAATCCCACAGATTAGTTTTTCTGACAGCATGGGAGATACAACTTTACTTCAGGCACTACTGCAAAATTATAGGCTCTCAGATGAACAGACGATCATCCGTAGAGCAGCGATGGTAGAAAAGACCAACACAGGGAATTCCATTCACGCGGCAGGAGTTATTATTAGCGACGGAAATCCAATCCAGAACTATATTCCATTGCTTTATAATGCGGAAAAGAAGCAATGGGCTGTTCAGTGCGATATGAATGAAGCGGAACGCCTTCACCTTTTGAAAATGGATTTTCTTGGTCTTAATACATTAGATATTATTTCTGAGACCATGCGCCGGATCAAGAAAAATTGGGGGATCAGCATTCCTATTTCAGAGTTGCCGTTTGAACAGGAAGTGTTCTACAATATTTTTTGTAAAGGCAAAACAACCTGTGTCTTTCAGTTTGAATCATCCGGTATGAGGCAAATGCTAAAAGAATTCCGCCCGGAGTCTATAGAAGACCTGATCCTTCTTGTCGCGGCGTACCGTCCAGGGCCCATGGAATTTATTCCAGAAATCATTGATGTCAAAAATGGACGGAAACGGCCACGCTATATTGTAAAAGAACTGGAGCGGATCCTCAATCCCACCTACGGAAAGCCAATTTATCAGGAACAGTTAATGGACATTTTTCATTCCTGTGCCGGATTCTCTCTTGGGGAAGCCGATATCATTCGCCGCTATATGAGTAAGAAGAAAGTCAGTAAGTTTCTTGCGTATAAGGATCAATTCATTGATGGATTGATGGAAAACGGGTGCCTTGCAAAAGACGCTTTGGAATTGTGGGAATCACTGGAAGACTTCAGCAAGTATGCGTTTAACAAATCCCATGCAGCAGCCTATGCAATCCTTGCATATCAGACGGCATGGCTGAAATATCATTATCCAACTGAGTTTATGTGTTCCTTCCTGAATCATACCGATGTTAAGGAAATTCCATCAAAATTGTATGAATGTAAGGAACTTGGGATTTCCATTCTGCCTCCTGATATTAACCGGTCAAACGTTAACTTTGAAGACTATCAAAATAGTATCCTGTTTGGTCTTGGTGCGGTAAAAGGAATCAAAAAATGGGCCAAGCCGATTATTGAAGAGCGGAGCCAGCATGGCAAATACCAATCGTTTCAAGATTTTCTGCTCCGGGCACACAAAAACAAAGGCGCCACAGGGAAATTGGTTCAGGCCGGAGCTTTTGACCATTTCTGCAAAGACCATCGGGCCGCGTTGCTGGAGCAAATGGAGCCGCTTGTTCTGTATCGAAAACGGATCAAAGAAAAAGAAAGCCTGCTGCAGGAATTGGATCAGAAACTGGAAAAAGCTACGCAAGACGAACAGTCAGAATTACGCAAACAAATCCGGAAAACAAAGCAACTTCTTGAACAAACAAAAGCGGCATTTGAGGAACTTCAGATGTCAAACAAAGCTGATAACAAACTGGAAAGTCTGACTCTTGAGAAGGAGATATTGGGGAACTATATTTCCGGGCACCCTCTAAATGCTTATGCGAAAGTCTTAGAAGCAGAAGGCATAACCCATATATGTGACTGCCATTCTGGGTTTGGGACATTCGCCGGCTTGATCACAAATCTTGCGATCAGGCATCGGAAAGCAGATCGAAAGAAGATGGCTTTCTTTACCTTAGAAGACCTGACAGGAACCATTGCTGTAAATTGCTTTACTTCTGAATATCAAAAATACGGGACCCATATTGAGGAAGGAAATGTTGTCAAGATCAGTGGCTACATCAATGAAGAAGTCTCCCCGGGAGAGGATGAGGTTACAAAGACCCTGGTAGTACGCTCCTTATCTTATTGCAAACCGGATCTGGATCCGATATTCTTAAGTGTCAGAAATCTCATAGAAGAGTGGGGGATCCTGGAGGATAAGCTGATTCCTTTCCGGGAAGAACAAGGATACCCGGTTATCCTTCATGATCAGGCGACCGGGCACATGTATCCCTTAAAGTTTTGCATACGAAAAGACATACTTAAATCAAAAGAATTCTCTGGATATTTCCTTCAGCAGGTCACCAGATAGGCGGGCATTGTGCCCGCCTTTTTAATTCACATTGATTTTCTTTCATACTACTTATGAGAATAAGTGGAAAGGAGGACGAAAGAATGAGGATAAAGAATCAGCTTTGCCTGGTTGCACTTATTTGTATGATCGCTCTTTCCGGCTGCGCTACCGAGATCAAGCCTGACAGTCCGGACTCAGGGACGTATTCAACGCAGACTTCAATGAGTTCACTGGAATACGCAACCTATATGAGTAAGCAGATTTCTGTCTTTTCTAATCAGTTATCTACCATGATGTTGGCGGCCTTCAATTCTACAGAAGCTGCTTATGAGAATGATGTGGCATTGGCAGAAGAAAGCAGAGACATCATGCAGGAAACTCTGGATGAAGTGATTGTTACGATGCCTTCTAACGGCAAGGAAAGTGACAGGGAAACGGCGATCACAGCAATGCAGACTGCGATTGATCATATGGAAGATTATATCGCAAAACTGCGGAATGGAGAAAACGTTTCCGATTATGCGGACATTTTTCAAAATGATTTCAATTCAGTCACGGGACTTGCAAACCTGTATAACGAATAAGGAGGAGGTGTAAACTATGGCAAAAGAGAATACGGTACAGTTATACGGATGGGTAAACTCGCTTCCCAAGATTAAAGCAACTGTCGATGCGGACGGGGATGATCTCTTTGTGAGCGGCAAAATCCACCTGACCACAGTGCGCCGTTCCTATGCAACAGATGATTTCCGGCTCCGTGGTACATTGCGATGGGACAGCCCAATTATTTTTAGCCGAAACCATCATTTGATCAAGCATCAGATGCAAAAAATTGAATATGGGGACATGGTACTTGTCCGCGGAACCTTGTGTTCGAAAGAAGTGCCCAAGCGGTATGTCTGCCCGTATTGCGGACACAAAAATGTGAAGGATAACGGCGTCGTGATCTATGTAGACCCGATCAGCCTTACTGTTTTTGAAAAAGGGTTGGATGAAGACGCGGCAACCAAACGGTTGATGAAATGTGATGAATTCTCCAACGATGTAAAAATCATCGGCACGCTCTGCCGGGATCCGCAATATTACGAAGAACCGGAGAATAAGAAAAAGGAATGTCAGTTTCAAATTGCGTCTAACCGGTTACGCAGAATAATCGAGGATGAACCGGATAAACGGACCGATTATCCCTGGGTGAAAGTGTTTGGGGATCAGGCAGTAGAAAGCTATCACGCACTTCATACCAATTCTACGATTTACATTGGAGGAGCTATTCAGACAAGGGATGGGATCCTTCAGCATTTTCTTTGCGAAGAGTGCGGCAGCCAATTTGACCGGGAGGGGATTGCAACAGAAATCATTCCCTATCATATTGAATATCTGGATGATTGTATCCTTCCGGAAAGTACATTATCAACCAACGAAAAAAAGGATGAGGATTGTGAAGAGTAGTAGACTATCTCAAAGATTAACGGTAAATAGAATTCAGAATCAGGACCCGAATGAATCCCATAATAATGAGCAAACCCAAAAGCAGGAATCCATATACGGTAAAACATCGAATGACAATTTGAATACAATCCCAAAGACACCCAAAAGAGCAAGCGTGATCGACGAAAAAAAGCTGGAGGAAGAATTCAGCAGGGAATTTCAGGCGCAAGCAACAGAAGAGAAGAAGTATCGTTTCATAACAAAAGTCATTAATATTTTACTAATTGCTGGCTGCGTCTATATGATCTTTCTGATTTACGGGGTGTCCGTTACGGAATATCAATATAATACAAACGGGCAGATTGAGGCTCAGAAATTGAGTGTTTCTGATATCCGGAAGCAAAAGAATTATGAACATGTCCTTTCTTCTTATCTTGCATGCAGGGCCCTTTATGAAAAGACTTTAATGTTAGATTACCGGCTTGGCGCTGGAGAAGAAGAACCTATGGTAATTGCGCCGGAGTATGAAGCGCTTCTTACGGATGTAGAAGATCTGTCTGTAAAAACGGATGCGTTGCAAGTTGACGCAAAATATGAACAGATCAAATCCATGCTGCTGACCTGGATCAAAGATGATATTGCGGTATATCTTCAAAATATGTCGGCAGCGATTTCCCAGAATGATGAGGAAACTGCGAATAACGCATTGCAAGACAAAGACCGGGTATATGAAGATTTTTCTCTTATCACACAGAATATGGTAGCAACCGGACAGGAGACGCCTGGGGTGGACCTTACAGATTTGAAATCATGGACCCCAGAGGACTATATCAATCAAGCGATCAACGGCGATTAGTCACAGCACAAAGGAGCTAAAATGGTAAGCGATAAAGATTTTTTGAAAATGCAAAGCATGTATAACCTTGCGATTGCAAAAGGGCAGGACCTGAAAGAGACGCTGGAAACAAAAGAAGAGCAATGGGAGAAGCAGGAAGAAAACTTTGCGACCACCGAGAAATTAATGCGCCAGCTCTGCGAAGATATCCTGGCAAAAGATCCACGGGAAATGGTGCTAGGGGCAGATTATTCCTGGAGTAGTATCCCCATCAATGACCTGGTTCTTAAGGCACGGGCTGTCTTTCGTGATTATATTAGCAAACAGAAAGACTTCCTGAAACGGCTGATGGATCTTGCAGAAGAACGCCGCTTGGAAATAGAATCTTTGAATGAACAAATATCTATTATGAAAGCCAACCCTTCCGCGGCTGCTACACTTAGCCAGGAAGAAATCAAGGAAAAGATAGACAAGGAAAAGAAAGAACAGAAAATCCTGGACCAAATGTCGCCAGAGCTGCGCAAATCTGTTCAAGAAGGAAAGACGCAGGTTGTTATGGAAGCTTCCGATGATATTGATGATCTTGAAGAAGATCTTATGCAGGCAGTGGCAAATGTTGGAGAACAAGTAAAAATCACTCAAAAATCTATTCCAGTTACGGAAAGCAAAAGGCGTCTTGAAAAGAAACGGGAACGAAAAGAGCGGGCAGTTATGACGCATACCATTGACCTGAAAGAGTATGAAGACAAAATGAACGATTCCACTTGGCTGGTCATGGATGCGGTGGGGAAAGAAGGCTATAGCCGGTATTCTGATATTGAAACCTACGTTATGGAACGGGAATCCACATTGACAAAAACCAAGATCCGTGTCGCTTCGGAAATCCTTGTCAATATCGGGCTCCTCAATAAGGAGCCCATCCGGAATCCATTGAAAGGGAATCTTTTTGCCTATCAAATGACAGATATGGGCAGCCGGGTTTTTAAGGATCATTACGGGAATCTTCCAATCGCTTCGGAATTGGATCTGATTGTGGCCGAACACGACAATGCGGTTCATGGATATGGGATCCGGTTTATCTCAGAAATGTTAAGGGAAAGCGAGGCCTTTAAGGAAGTTGATGATATGAACAGGAAAAAACCAATCAATATTGGCAACAATATCTCATATATTCCAGATATCGTTTGTACAGACCAAAATGGAGCCAAAATGTACATGGAATATGAATGCGCAAATCATACACAGACAAATTTTTCCGCTAAGTGCAATAAAATGACAAAGGTAACATCCACATTGAATTTTATCGCACAAAACCGGGAAGCAATCGGAAAACTTATGAAGGAAGTAGAAGCATGGATATCATCCAGAGGGGAAGGGAAGGCAATCCGGCATATTACCGTGCGGATCACCAGCGCTGTACAAATGAAAGATATGGACCTGACAAAGAATAAAAGCTGGAAGGTCGTATATCTGCCGGGAAAATCCAAGGAACCGATCATCAATTTCTAATAAGCCCACTATTCTGCAGGAAATCAACCATACTATTTTGTGAATAGGATATGACACTATAAACGAGGAGGAATATATTATGCTGGATTCGTTTGTCGCATTTAATGTAAATGCTGTCAGTCATTTTATCTATCTTTTAACAGACAACTTGTTTCTCCTGCTCCTGATTGCCAGCGTAGCAGGGACAATTATACTCAAATTAAAGGATGAAATTGACAATTCCGTTCGTGAGGAACAGAACGTGATCTAAGCCTAAGAAGGGAGGGCATTCCGTGGAAAAACAAAGAGAAACGCTTACTTATAAGCAAAACATGTCCAAGGCGGAAGTATACCGGGTAATGAAAGCTGTCGGGATCCCGATTTCTGTTTTTGCACTTGGCCTGTATACGATTTCCAATTTTGCGAATTTTGGAACGCTGATCATTTGCCCGTTGTCCGGGGCTATGTGGTTTGTCGCAGTGGTTGTAGCATTCCTGATGCCGGCACAGCGAAATGAGGTGTTAAATCAAGCCATGATTACCTGTGCCAGTTACTATGCCGGGCTATTTGGCCTCCGGCTTTTGTTGGGGATCATATCAGGCGCGTCCTCTGAGATGATTGCTGCCAGTTACGATCAGGCAATCCCCATGTCAACTGGAAATGCGATTCCAGGCTATGTGCAAACAATGATCTGGTTCGTAGCAGTCTTGGTCCCTATTGGATCTATTGGAATGCAAGGGAAACGGCTGTTAAATTTCCGGCACAGCCAGACATTACAGAAAATGTTTGGGCAGAAGCGTGGGATCCGTAATAGTGGGTCGAATAGTACGAAAACAACATATTAGGGAAGCAAGACAAAGGGAACAGAGGCACGATGGCTGCCTCTGTTTTTATTTCTTTTCTTTTTCTTCATTCTATTGTTAAGCCAGAGTACCATGTCCATAGATGGGAACGATAACGTCATATGGGCGAGGTAAATCAGAAAGGAGGAAACTGTTATGCTGTCTATGTTTGAAATCAAAAAACTTCTGACACCGGATAAGGACAGCACCCCGGAAGACGATTTCCGTGTCATCCAGTCATGGGCAGAATACGACGATTCATCCTCGAAAACACCAGAACATCGGAACCTGGAGTATTTATGCTATGAACTGGAGATCATGAACCCGGATACCGGTGAACGTATGCACTGCTATAAGGCGATCAAATTTGCCCGGGTGATCCGGCTTCCTGCAAGTGCAAAACAGTCCACCGCATTTATGGACATGCAAGAGCAGGTTTTGGCTGGTGTTCATGACCGCAATTATAATTTTATTACGATTATAGCCAATATGCTTAAGCCGGTCTCTCTTGGCCTTTTGTACCTGTATGGAGTGCAGGGTGTGTCAGAGGACCTGGAAGAGGCCAAGAAAAAAGCCCATAATGATTTCCTGGGCTTTGTCGGCATGATGCAGGGAACATTCCGCGTACTGGAAATGAAAATCGTGGAGGCCATCGAAACAGAATGGCTCCGGGAAAAGATGTATAACATGGATTACCTTACCATGGTCCGCGGGATTCCTAAGGCCAGCAAATCTGGTGAAAATATGGGAAACCGTGGAATCGGAAATCAGAACATCAATCCGGACGCCCAGGGGACGTTGGAAGAGATCGTAGCCGGCATGGCCGACTATGAATATGTCATGGAGATCCTTTCCACGCCGGTTTATATGGATACTTTGATGGCTTGGCAGCGGATCAGCCAGAAAGAGATGACGGAGTGGTACGGGCAACTGCAGGGCACAAAATCACTGTCCGCAAGTTTGTCCATCCCTATGATGTACATGGCGAATGCTTCGCAAAGCCAGGGCTTTTCCAAGGCCTATACAGACGCGAACACTGTCAGCTATTCCCAGGGAGAAAATTTCTCTACCAGCCAGGGACAGTCAGTGGGCGAATCCTTGAGCCAAACCTTTGGCCAAACAGTTGGCCATACGGAAGGGATGTCTTTATCGGATTCCGTTTCTCACGGGATTACAAATTCGCAAGGAGTCAGCTTTGGAGAATCCTTCAACCAGAGCCACGGATTCAACGCCGGCTACAATGAAGGCACAAACCAGGGGATCAATGCTGGTATGAGTGATTCTGTCAATAGTGGAATCAACCAGGGGATCAGTCAAAATCAAAGCACCAGCCTGACTCAGGGACAGAGCCGGACACAATCCCATGGGTTTTCCCAAGGCAGCAGTTACAACCTTGGGGAAAGCCAGAACGTGTCCCAGTCCCATTCCATCGGACATAACCAGTCCATTGGTTATAACCAGTCGGAAAGTGTGAATATTGGGAACTCTGCTTCTTACGGGCAAAGTGCCAGCAGTTCCCTGTCACAGAGCATGACAGAATCCTGGGGAAATTCAAAAGGACATACAACAGGCATGAATGAGGGATATAGCGCCAGTTATGGACAGAATTATGGTGTCAATTCCGGTGATGGATCCAGTTGGAACGGAAGCGGGAACATGAACGCGAAAGTGCTTGGCGCAGGTCTTGGATTTGGGCACAATTGGAGCGATGGGCTTTCGTGGGGTGAGAATTCTTCCGAAAACTTCAGCAACTCACTAAGCGAATCCTTCAGTAATTCCCTGAGCCATACACAAGGCGGCTCCGTTTCGTCCGGCAGCACATTGGGAAGTTCCGTATCACTTGGCGAATCTATCAGCCACGGGCAGAGCTTTGGACAGTCTGTGAACTATGGAGCTTCCGAATCCTATGGTACTACTGTCGGACAGGGGATTTCACAAAGCTGGGGCGTAAATCAGTCTGAAAACATCAGCGAGTCCATTGGACAGAATATCAGCCTGGGCAATACTTATGGGACTGGCCAAAGCCTGGGCACCTCTTACAGTCAGGGGCAGTCACGGAACTTAGGGGAAAGCTTTGGGAAAAGCCAGGGGCAGAGCATTGGGGAGAGTATTGGAAATAGCTATGGCCAAAACGTTGGCCGCAACATGAGCGTGTCCGAATCCCATACGATCGGGCAGACCCTTGGCCAATCTGTAAGCAATTCCGTTTCTGAATCGGCAAGCACCGGGTATGGGCAGAACGTTGGACGGTCCGAATCCGTATCAAACGGGAATTCCTATACAACCAGCAACGGTTCCAGCAAAGGAACCAGTACCGGTTCATCCGGAACGACTTCCATGGGGACCAGCAGCAGCATGGGCCTTGGACCGTCAATTGGTTATACCAAGTCCTATCAGTGGCTGGATCAGGGAGTCAAAGACTTACTCGAACTCATGGAATACCAGAACGAGAGGATTAAGAAGGCGCTTCGTGGCCAGGGCGCGTTTTATACATATGTCTATATCGCATGCCCGAACCTGGATGCGCTTTCCACTGCCCAGGCGATCGCAAAGTCCACATGGCAGAATGAAATGGCTATGGTACAGCCTCTGCAGGTTCTGGATCTTTCCGAAACGGAACAGAAACATCTTCTTTATCATTTCGCGGCTTTTTCCGCGGATGTGACAAAGGAAGATGTCTTTGGTGTGGAAGAATATAAATACTGCACCGTGCTTCTTCCGGAGGAGTTTGTGGCTTATACTCATCTGCCCAGAATCTCTGAAGGCGGGGTATACAGTATTGTTCAGGACATCCCAAAATTCTCAGTACCTTCCATGCTGAAAGGCGAGATTTATGTTGGCACAATTCTGAATCCAGAACGTTTTACATTCAAGAATGGATACCGGACCTCCTACGATTATCGGATCGACGAATCCATGCTGCACCATGCATACTTCACTGGCGCTTCCCGGTCCGGAAAATCAGTTACGGCAATGCGTGTAGTTGCAGAGTTAAGCCGGGTAAGAAGAAAACTGACCGGGAAGCGGCTCCGGATCGTTGTCATGGATCCCAAGCAGGATTGGCGGACTCTTTCCCGGTTTGTTGAGCCAGAGCGATTCAATTTCTACTCTATGGGCAATGTGAATTTCCGTCCAGTTAAGATCAACCCCTGGAAAATCCCGAAGGGGGTTTGGCCGCAGCTTTGGATTGACGGCATCATTGACATCTATTGCAGGGCGTATGGTCTGCTGGAACGTGGAAAACAAATGCTGGGAGATGTAATCTATGAACTCTATGATCAGGAAGGTGTAATGCAGGCCTGTGATAAGAGCAATTGGAAAGAGATCGTGCCTGAGCTTTCCGCGCGGGTCAACTTTACTTCGATTTATAAGCGGATGGAGGAAAAGAAAACAGAAGCAGAGCTTAAAGGCCGGGCAGGTAATGATACTAAGGATGCCTACGCAAGGCTTCTTGACCGGTTATCCTGTTTCAATCGTGCGTATTCTATTGAACGCCGGTTGTATGGCACGTCCGAAGGCATTGGTGTAGATGAACTGATCGGGGAAGATGAAGTGACCGTATTGGAATCCAAAGGGCTGGAGAATACCTTCAAGAACTTCATTTTTGGAGCCATTACTTCAGGTTTTTACAAATTTGCGCTGGCTCATGAAGGCGGGTACCTGGCAGAAGATCAGTATGAAACGGTACTGGTTATTGAGGAGGCCAATGAAGTCCTTACCGGTAACGATGCGGCTGGAACCGGCGGCGGGAAAGACTTTGGCATGAGCGGGCAAAGCGAGTTTGAACAGATTCTGGATCAGTCTGCCGGATATGGCCTGTTTATCTTTGCGATCACACAGAAAATTGCTGACATGCCAAGTTCTATTGTCGCAAACTCTGGTTTAGTGTTCGCTGGAAGGTTAAAACGTACGGAAGACATCAACGTTGTAGTAAGAGGCATTGGCCGTGAAGAGCGGATCGATGATCGTGACACAGTGAAATGGTTCCCGCGATGTCCTACCGGATACTTTGTGTGCCAGACTTCACGAACGTTTGATTTTAAGGATGCAGAACCTATCTTAGTTCAGGTCAGCAGGTTAAACATTAATCCGCCAAGCAATCAGGAATTGGATGAGATTCTGCTGCGGAAAGAGGCGATGGCGCAGCTTGCCCATGCCGGCGCCGCATAATCGGAACGAACAAATTGCCCCATCAGATAAGGTGGGGTAATTTTTTGTCCAGAAAACAGAGAAGGAAAATAATTCTATCATACTACTTATGAAGATAAAAAAGCAAAGGAGCGTGTTTTATGAAATCCAAGAATAGGAAAATTGTAATCATACTTGTGATGGCAATCCTGGTTGCAGTGGTTGCCGCGGTTGCTCTGTATCTGTATCTGACGCCTCAAAAAACCACTGTCTATGTTTTCAAAGACAATTTTGAGGCCGGGGAGCTGTTGACAGAAGAAATGCTGACACCGATCCAGGCAGACTCCAGTATTGTAGTCGCCGGCAACAAAACAGATACGGCGTCACGGTTTGTAACAGGCGGAGATATTCAGACTGTGCTTAATACAGGAGATTCCCTTCGAATGGACGTGGCGGAGGGAATGCCTCTCACACTGTCTATGTTATCCGTCAATGGCGGTTCTTCTGTTGAAATGAATATGGATCCGTCAAAGATCGCAGTCACTGTACCGGTCACCGCAATAACCGGTGTTACCAATGATCTGAAAGAAGGATCCCGTGTCAATATCTATGCTACTGGAGTGAACGAGAACGGTGGTACAACGTTACTGTTCCAGAACATGCGGGTATTAACGGTACAAAAAGACGCAAACGGAGGATTAAGCAGCGCAACCATCGAGGTGGACGCAAATCAGTCCTTAAAGCTGATTTATGCGGCAAATTACAGCAGCATCTATTTTGGTCTGGTAGATAGTTCCGGATATGAATTTACAGAGGAAGAAGAGCCAAGCTATCTTCCGACCGCAGAATAAAAGGAGGATCCCAAAATGAAAAAAGTATTATTGATCGACACAAATTATGGTTTTACCAGCGACCTGGAAAGCCGTCTGATCTTAAGTGACCTTGATGACTATGATTTCACCATGCTGAACAATGTGGACAATATACCTGGGGCCGTAAACCAGGTACATCCGGATGAAATTCTTGTGGCAGCAGGGCTGCTTACCAGCAATCCAGACTGGAATTTTCAGATCCCGGTCAAGAGCTATGCTCGTAAAGCAGAAGAAATGGCCCTGTCAAAAGAATACGGGATCCCGTGTTATGGGATTATGCAGCGTGCGGCAGAACTTTTAACAGCTATTGAAAGCGGGATCACAGTTCAGATAGGAGAAGGAATCGCCGTTCAGACAAGAGAAAGTGTAACAGAAAATCCTGAAATTTCTGCTCCAGAAACGATGAAAAAAGAATCAGAGGCCGCTGTCAACGAAGATATCCTGTCTATGAGGATAGAACCACAGACCACACCTGTAATGCCTAGTCAACATGTGGCAACATCTGATGTACAGCCAGTTATGGCACCGGAAAAACAGCCCCAGGAGACACCCCGTCCCTTTCGTCCAGAGCCGGAGCCTGTCCCGACAGAACCGCAAG
>UMIY01055028.1_pt1 | contig 12349 bp, 8 predicted proteins | sample 1965921 | NCBI WGS metagenome assembly UMIY01 (sample SAMEA4836134, study PRJEB28245) | human gut metagenome | biome: gut microbiome; material: fecal sample | place: Denmark | collected 2008
CAGTTACAAAAAAGCAAGCTGCCTACTCGGCCAAGAGACAAGGCGGCTTGCTTATTTTCTATAATTCAGAATTTCATATCTTCCAGGTGTGTGAGGAGAAGTAGGGGGACGGGAGTGCCCGGAAAGCCTTGATCTGCAAGGAATCAGAGCGACAGGGGATGATCGGGAAAGTATTATAACTTATCGCAAAATGGTGTAGTTTTTTAGAAAAATGGTGTAGTAAATGGTGTAGTGCCAGGATACAAAAATAAAAATGGTGTAGTACATGGACAGGAACCTGAAACCATATAATCGAATTACTTTTACAAAGAACAGGAGAGTATAAGTTAAAGAATAGAAAACCCTGACAGTTAATAGTAAAACTGCCAGGGCTTTTTTGAGGTTCAAAGGAGACAGGTGATAAAAATATTGTCTCAATGAATTCAGGGGCCCAGTTGGATGATCTGATCAGCTGTTTGGATCATTGCGGGGATTTCAATCACAAGCCGGATATATGCAGGTATGGGGAAGCGGAATCCCCATCAAGAGCAAGGCCACGGAGAATGTAAAAGACAGAAATTCTGCTTTTGTATTACGGGGTGGATCTTGCTCTTTGGAGATATTGCTCCTTATGTATGCCAGGATGATTTCTTCTTTGGTATCTGCTTCTGCAATTCATCCACTTCATTTTGTAATAACTGGATCTGATCGGGATATGGATTTTTTCTTACTTTTATTTCATCCAGTTCTTTAAGAGAAGATTCCAGTGTGTCCAGTTGTTTTTGAGTTTCTTCTATCTGTCTGGAGAAATGAATAAAAAAATTATATAGGCGGCGCACATTTCCCGAAGAGGACATTGACACATTTACGGAGTATGGGGTGTTAAGTCGGTTAAGAATAATATACGGTTTTTTTACATTTTGCCTCTCGGGAAGAGTGATTTTGAATTCCATCACTTCCAAATCTTCTGGAAAAGGAATTTCACCTAAAATAGTATTTTTATCTAAAGAGGATTTTATGGAATCTGCGGAATGTTTATAATCCTCTTTTCCAAATTTTTTCAAATGATCGGCATTTGCAATGGTGCATTCAAGTCGTTGTTTTAATACAGACAGCTGTTTCTTTTTATTTTCTGCTGATTTAACAGAAGCAGAAAGATTCGAATTGAAAGATGATGACAGGATTCGCAAACGATGGAGTTCATTTTGCTTTTCTGCAAGTTCTTTCATCAGAGGCTCTGAAATTGCAAGTGCTTTTACCTGCGCATAAGTCAGTACATTATCTTCCAGATCAGATGTTGAACGCTGATAAGCAGAGCCGCTTAGGAATTGTGAAATAAATCGTTGCTTTGTTTCGAGCAGCTGCCAGGAATATGAATCAAAACTACCTTCCGTGATATATCGAAAGATGTGAATTTCATTATTGTGATTTCCTTTTCGGATAATTCGGCCTTCTCTTTGAACCATATCGGCAGGTCTCCAGGGAACATCCAGATGATGGATGGCTTTAAGCAGTGTCTGCACATTGGCTCCGATCCCTAACTTAAAAGTAGATCCAATCAGGATGCGGATGTTGCCTGTATTTACCTTTTCATATAATGATAATCGGGATGCTTCGGCTTGATAGCTGTGGATAAAAGCGATATCTTCTTGAGGTATGCCCTGCTCCACTAAGTGTTCTTTCAGTTCAGAATAAACATTAAATCTGTCCTTTTTGAGAGTGGAGTAGTCACAAAAAATAATCTGTGAACAATGGGGATATTTCCGATACAGGTATAAAACATTTTCTGCACATCGCCTGATCTTGCATGTTTCATCCTGGGTCTGTGTGCGATTGACCAGACGAAGATCCAAGGCTGCTTTCCTGCCGTCTGTACTTACCTTGAGCATATTATCTTTTGATCTGTCAATTATCCTGGCACGGATCAGCTCTGTGCGGTTGCAGAGATTTTCCATATATTTGCTGAGCTCAGGACTTTCCTTTAATATAATGTTATGATGATTCCTTATTTCTGGAAGTCCTGTTTCCTCCTGAACAGAATAAAATGAGGTAACAGATGCAAACATCTGTGACAATTCAGGCAGATTAAAGAATTTTGCCAATCGATGTACGTAGCGATATTTTGAAGTGTCTACATCAATCTCGCACACATATTCTGGTTTTGCGAAGGATTTGATCCAGTTGTCGAAGCGGTCCAGATGTGTCTCTTTCATAATATCAAGCTGCAGATACATTTGCATTGCATAAGCATCAGAAATCGAATTGCTTAAAGGAGTCCCGGTAGCAAGCACGGCTCCTCTTCCGTTATTTTGTTCCTGTATACAGCGGATGACATGTTGCATGTGCAGACATTTCAGAGAACCTTTTAGATTGACTCCGGCTATATTTTTAAGGTTTGAACGAATGGGAATATTTTTAAAATTATGGGCTTCATCCACAAATATTGTATTGATTTCAAGTTTATCAAAAGTTATCTCATCTGTAGCAGTATGGAATAAAGATGAGAGTTGTCCTGTTAACTTTCTGATATAATTTTCCTCTCTGTTTAAAGCAGCCCCTATACCAGGCTCAGATCGGATGGTTTTAATTACATCCTGGATCTGTTTCAGGTCTGAATCCATTTGTTTTAAAAGACACTCCTGAGATAAAGGAATCAGTTCAAAACAGCTATATGCCATAATAATCCCATCAAAGTCACCACACTGTATCTGTCTTAGAATTTTCTGACGGAGTTCCAGTTTAAAAGATTTTGGTGCAACGGTAAGTATTTTTGAGGAAGGAAACAGGGTGAAAAACATTTGTTCCCATTGTCCGACAATGTTATTTGGAACAACAAAGAGGTTTTTCCGGGATATTCCTTCTTGTCTTAATTTCATAGCTGCAGCGATCATGATGTATGTTTTCCCGGCTCCTACATCATAGGCAAGCAAGGTATTCTTCTCATGAATGATACGTTGGACAGCGTTTTTTGATAAGGATAAAGAGAAATGGAATCTGACATTTGGGGAAAAATAAGCTTCCTTCCATCATAATGTCTGGAATGAAAATTGTGAAATAATTGATTATATTTTTCTTCTACCTTCCAACACCTGTCTTCATCCTGCCATATCCATTCTTTAAATAGATTGATGATTTTTTGCTGCTTATCAAGAGCAGCAACTGTTTCTTCTCTGGTTTCCCGGTGGATTTCCCGCAAATTTAAAATAGCTTCCAGGATATACAGAGCATTATAGTCCGGTACGCCAAAATCGTAATCAAGGCGGGAATTATGATAAAATTTTTTGTTTGAGATAAACCAGTATCCGGTAACATCTTCATAATATAATTTCACCTCCTGTTTATGAGTCGGATACTGCCAGCGTTCTTTTCCCCATATCAAATAATAAATAAAGTCGTCAATGATCTTCCAGCTTATCCAGGGAACACCAGGCGAAACTTCAATGTCCTTATAGGGAATTTTATGAGGGAGAAGTTCTGCTTTTTTTGTTGGATGCTGATATTTTTCTTTTGTTTGCTGAAGTTTTTTTGCTTTTGTATACAAATTAATCCATTGATCTAAGGTTATCTGCTGCAGATCCTGTTCGGAGAGAGAATCAATGAATTCTTCTGCCGGAACAGAATCACAAATGTCGGATGTCCTGGTTTCTATTGTATTGCTGTAAAATGTATAATCCCTGGCGTTGAAAATAGAATAATCTCTATGCATCAACTCATACAACAGGGCATTATTGATCTGGTTCTCCTGATTTTCTGACAGCAGATATTGTATGATATAATCTTTGCTCTTATAGGTACATGGCGGGAGATTTAAACGGCAGAGGATATTTTTCAGTTCGATCTTCCATAAGAGTTTTAGCTTGTTTTTCAGGGAAGGTTTGCCATGTTGCGCCTTACGCGCAACATGGACATGATCGTTCATGACAACAATGATCCCCCAGTAAAAAGGGAGTCTTTTTTCTATGGTTGTACTGTGCTGTTGTCCTACAACAATATAGTTCTTGTCAAATATTTTGTCATAATTTTTAATTTGACGATCAAGACGCTGATAGTTATCCAGATCACTTTTGATCTCATATCCGGTAAGACAGTCTGTCACTGCCATAAGATCACAGATGGACGTGCCGATGCTTTTTTCCTGATATATGCGAATTTCAGAGTTGCAGGCTTGCAGCCATGAAATTAAAATTTTGCGGATTTCTTTATCATTCACAGTAGTCTCACCTCGTTAACTAACTTTTGCTTTCCTGGATAAACAAAACCTATGGTTTGTCTTTTTTCTCTTTTTATTTCCGTCAGTTCGATGTCCTTAGCTTGTAAGGTTACAATATCCCTATCCGAAATCCGGTCATAATCCTGGTCAAGTAGCCGCACGGCCTGGGCCATCTGTGCTTTTTCGATCACATTGCGGACGTATCTGCCGTTCCCGAAATCATCCTGTTCCCGCGCGATGGAAAACAGTTGTTCCATTTTTTCGCAGGCACCTTCTGAAAGGTTCAATCCTTTTCTATTTGCGATCAGGTGTGCGATATTGCAGAGTTCTTCCGTGCTGTAATCGTCAAACGGCACATGGAAGGTAATGCGGGAGCGAAGCCCGGGATTCTTCTGCAGAAAAGACTCCATTTTATCCGGATATCCTGCAAAGATCACGACTACGTTGTCACGGTGGTTTTCCATTTCCTGGACAATGGTATTGATTGCTTCGTCGCCGTAGGAACCGTCCCGGTCATCGACCAGGGAGTAGGCTTCATCGATAAATAATACGCTGCCTTCTGCCTGCTTGAATTTTTTCTGGATTGTTGGCGCAGTCCAGCCGACATATTTTCCGATGAGATCGCCGCGGCCGACTTCGATCAGGTCCCCTTTGGAAAGCAGACGGTTTTCTCTCATGATCCGGGCAAAGAGCCGGGCGACGGTCGTCTTGGCTGTACCAGGATTCCCGGAAAATACCATATGCATGGACAGGTGACCGGCCGCCATGCCTTTTTCCGAGAAGAGTTTCTGGGCCTTGGCATAGGCAAGCGCCTGGCGGATGATCTTTTTGGCTTCAGTCAGACCGATCATTTCCATCAGTTCTGTATAAGCCGAACCCTTTGGTGCGGATTTCAGGACAGTCTGATCCGTTGTTTTGACAGTGCAATACTGTGGATAAACAGATGTTTTCAGTTTCCGGTCGTACCAGGCATCGAAGAGAATATGCAGGTCCGGGGCCAGATAATTTTTGTTTTCTTCCAGCATGGAAAAAAGTTTCTTATCACATCTGACGCCATGATTTCCCGCAAGTCCTTTCAGAAAATTCACCGCTGTGTCGCCACTCATAAAATCTTCTTTTAATTCTACAAAGCTGGTACTCCCGAGATTTTCATAAAAAATATCCTTCAGGATCGTACACTCTCTTGGAAGTGCAAAAATGGTGAGAACCTGATTCCGGTATTTCTTCATAGTTTTGCAAAGCTGTTCGATTATGTACCGGCTGCTTGAAGCATGGTCATCCTCGGTATCATCACCGGTGAGATAACTGACGATCACAGCGCCGCCGATGCAGCTTTGATAAAGACAGTCATAGGTGGAACTGGAAAACTGTTCGCCCGGACAGAAACGGACCAGACAGCAGCGCCGGCTTCTCAGCCTGCCGCTGGCATAGAGAGCCTGGAGCAGAAGGCGGCATGTTTTCTGCCTTGTGTCAGAGTCATCTGTCTGTACCATATAATGGACCGGGTGACCGATCGCTTTCTTCATGGATTTTCCGGCATAGATCCGGTCAAGTTCCGGGCGGAGAGACTCTCCGGCAGAGAAGGTATCTGCTTCTCTATATACAGTGGATCTGGCAGATTTATCTATAATTTTTTCATCGTAGTCAAAAAATCTTCCGAACCGGCTGCACAGTTTATCCAGGTTAAAACGCTCCAGTATTTCGTCATCGTCATCGATATAATCATGGCGGCAGGCTGTCTGGAGCATGGAATGGGCTGCGTTAAACGTGATTTCTTCCATGTGGAGATCCTTTACAGAAAGCTTCAGTGCTTTTAAATAAGCCTGTATCTCTTCCGAAAGTTCGGAAGATTCCTGACTGATGATCCCGGCATGAAAAATATTGTCGGATGCATCGGTTACATAGAAGCAGGACTGCCCCTTAAGCGTCTGATTAAAACTGGTGGTTTTCAGGCAGATTTTTCTCGCCCTTTCACGCAGGATATGTCTCTTATCATTTTCTTCTGTCCAGTCCGGGTTGGTTATAATTCCTTCAAATTTATAAAACTGCATCACAGTACCTCCGATTTGCTGTGTAATGTTTATTCTTTACGAGTAAAAGATACCAGTACCCATGGCCCAAAAACAGGTCACAAAGAAAAAGAGCAGCATGTCCTCATTTTGACTCATGTTATGAGTTATCCTGTAGAAAAGTAAGAGGAATTGTTATTTACTTTTAAGGGACACAATGCAATAATAAATGAAAGAAACAAGAGACAGAGGAGTTATTTATGTATGTAAAACAGCCCAAAAAACTGCTGATCCTGAATATCCTTGATATCCTGCGGAAGTATACGGATGAAGATCACCGTCTGAGCCAGAAGGAGATTGCTGAAATCCTGAAAAATGAATATGACATGAAGGCAGACCGGAAAGCGATCCGCCGCAATTTGCTGAATCTGATGGACTGCGGATACGAGATCGAGTACAGTGAAACGATCCGGAATGTTCCGGTGAAGGACAAGAAGACCGGGGAAATCCTAAGAGACAAGGATACCGGAGAGCCGTTGATGGAGGAGAACGAACTCTGGTCGGATTTTTATCTGAAGAGACAGTTTACGGACGGGGAACTCAGACTTCTGATCGACAGCCTGCTTTTTTCCAGGCACATTCCCTACAGTCAGTGCAAAGATCTGGTGGAAAAGCTGGAAGATCTTTCTAATATTTATTTTAAATCCAGAGTCCGCTATATTTCCACATTGCCGGAGGACAAGACGGATAACCGCCAGCTTTTTTATAATATCGAGATGCTGGATGAGGCCATCAGCAAAAACCGGAAGGTCTCTTTTCGATATGTGGAATATCAGGCAGATAAAAAACTGCATGAGAAGAGACGGCCGGACGGGAGTATCCGGGAGTATGTGATCACACCTTATCAGATGGCGGCGAGGGAGGGGAAATATTATCTGATCTGCAACTATGATAAATACGATGATGTTTCCAATTACCGGCTGGACCGCATCCGGGATATCCGGATCCTGGATGAGCCGGGGAAACCATTTTCAGAGCTGAAATGGTCCGGGAACCGGAAGTTGGATCTGGCAGAGTATATGAAAGAGCATGTGTATATGTATTCCAGTGAAAATGTTCATGTGAAGTTCCGGATCGTGAAGCCGATGATCACGGATGTGATCGATATGTTCGGGAAGGAAGTAGTATTTTCGGATGAAGATGAGATGCATGTGACGGTTGCTGTAAAGACAAATGAGAGGGCGATGGAGCAGTTTGCAAAGAATTTTGCGCCGGATGTAGAAGTGCTGCAGCCGGAGAGCCTGAGGCAAAAGGTGAAAGAAGAGCTGGAGAGGGCAGTGGAAGTGTATCACAAGTAAGTATGCAAGTATAGTAATAAAGGTACTGAAGATAGGAGCGCATTGATTATAATAAGCTTACTTCAAACACTAGATACTATCTATTTGTTCAAAAAAAGATATAGGGGAAAAGCTTTATGGGCGATTTAAGAAATGCAGTAGAAGAGTTTAAAAAGAATATTAAAAATGAAAAATTAAAAGAGTTAAAATCGATTCAAGATAAGGGTACGATAGAGGTAGCAGTTGAGCTTGCCTATGATGATGCAAAACGAACTATGACAGGAATAGGTGCGCACAAAGATGAAAGAAAAGAGGCACAAGGAGAGATAGTTGAGAAATTGCATTCGTATTTTGCCCTTTCCACAGCTCCTGACTGTAATAAGTTTGACGAACTCCATAAGGAGATGTGTGAGCTGTGGCACAAAAGATTTGAAGATATTGAAAATCTTGGAACATATGGAAAGGCTCAAAAAATTGTAAATATGGCGTTTAAATATTTGTATTGCTGTGAAGATGCTAATACAAAAGAGGAATATTTTAAATATTGTCATGTTGCATTAGATTCATATACTCTGGAATGGTTTTTTCGAGAGGCAGGAAACAAAACAGATAAAATAGTAAAAAAATATATATCTAGTTGGAGTTCTATTAAAGAATATGGTGATAATACAAGTAAAGAAACTTATCATCTGTATGTAGATGGTAAAGATAAAGAGTATTACACATACATGTTTTACCAAAAGAATTTCAGAGTAAAATATTCAACCCCATTTAAGGAAGAGTTCGTCAAATGGCAGTATTATAAGGAAAAATTGATTGCTGAAGATTTCTTACAAAGCTTATCTGGTAACACTATTAAGAGAGAAGATATCAAAAAGGATAATTTGAAGAACATTTATTTTAAAATCAAAGAACAAATAGAAGTTTTGCTTGCAAACTAAAAAGGGATATATTTAATAAAGCATATTTCCGAATATTGCAAAGGTATGTATTTTACCCGAAAGGGGATACTTAGTCAGTGTGCCAATTTTAATGTTATGAGCTTATGGCTGTAAACAATCAGGATGATGATTCACGGAGGAGAACGCAATGGAATACAATATCTCCAAATCTCGGTACTGTTCTGCCGTTCAGTGCCCGAAGATCTTATGGTTAAAAAAGAATATGCCGGAAGAGTTTGACTCATCCGTTGTGAATCAGGCGGTATTGGATGCGGGTTCGGCTGTCGGAGACCTTGCGATGGGATTGTTCGGCGACTTTGTGGAAGTTCCTTTTGGCAATCTGAGCGATATGGTTGCAAAGACGAAGCAGCTCATGGACTTGCAGACACCGGTTATTGCAGAAGCGTCCTTCTCTACGGATGGACTGTTCTGCAGTGTAGATATCCTGAAGGTTCTAAATGATGCCGAAGTGGAATTATATGAAGTAAAAAGCTCCACTTCGGTGCATGATATTTATTATCACGATGCGGCATTTCAGTATTATGTGTTAAGTAAGCTTGGTTATAAGGTCAGGTCTTGCAACATCGTTCATATCAATAATCAATATGAACGGAACGGAGAGTTGGACATCCATGAGCTTTTTACCATCAAAGAGGTTACTGCTGACGTAATAGCTTTACAACATGAAGTGGAAGCGAATATCCTGATGCTTCGTGAATATATGAAACAGATAGAAGAGCCGGAAGATGATATCGGGGAGCAATGTTTCTCACCTTATCCCTGCGGATTTTTCGCCTACTGCTCCAGACATTTGCCAACGCCGAATATTTTTCAGGTAGCCGGTGCCAGGACAACCACGAAACTGAAATGCTACCGCAAGGGGATAGTGTCTTTTGAAGATTTGAATACCTGTGATTTACTGTCTGGCGCTCAATATAAACAGATCGAACATGAATTATTTCATTATCCGCCTTACATAGACAAAGAAAGAATCGGGGAATTCATGCAAACAATCACGTATCCTCTGTACTTCCTTGATTTTGAATCTTTTCAGCCGGCAATTCCACTGTATGATCATTCTCATCCGTATGAGCAGATCGTTTTTCAATACTCCCTGCATTATATTGAGAGCGAGGGCGGGGAGTTAAAGCACAAAGAATTTTTAGCATACCCCGGAGAAGATCCACGGCGTAAGCTGGCAGAACAGCTCTGTGCGGATATTCCCTTGGATGTATGCACTACGGCTTATAATATGAGCTTTGAAAAGGGAAGGATACGTGGGCTTGCGGCACTATTTCCTGACTTGAGAGAGCATCTTATGAATATACATGATCATATTGTGGATCTTATGATCCCGTTTCAGAAAAAATGGTATTACTGCAGGGCCATGCAAGGTTCTTATTCGATCAAGTATGTTTTGCCTGCTTTGTTTCCTGATGATCCGGCGTTGGATTACCATAATCTGGAAGGAATCCATAATGGCGGCGAGGCCTCGGATGCTTTTGCAAAAATGGAAGCGATGACAGAAGATGAGATTGAAATAACAAGAGAACATCTTCTGAAATACTGTGGCTTAGACACTTTTGCTATGGTAAAAGTGTGGGAAAAATTAAAGGAAGCTATTTAGTCCACAATATTTTTGAAATTTATTGATCGAAAAAGGAAAGATTTCTATGAAATGTTGTTTTACTGGGCACCGGTATTTCCCGTGGAGTTCTGATCTGGAATCTTCTGAATACCAGGTATTGATAGAACGATTAGATCGGGCAATCGATCAGGTGCTTACAAAAGGTGTTATCCATTTTATTTGTGGTAATGCGGTTGGCGTAGATACATGGGCTGCTGAGCGAGTCTTGCAGAGAAAAGCTAATAATCCAGAAATATTTCTAGAGATTGCCCTGCCCTTTTCCGACCATAACAGACACGAACCCGGTTGTCAGAATATTCAATCTAAAGCAGATCTTGTCCATGTCGTCAGCACGGAGAAATCCAGGATAGCCGCTTTCTGCGAGAGGAATATATACATGGTAGATCAGAGCAACATCCTGATTGCAGTATATGATAGAAACCGCTCTCACAGCGGTACAGCAAAAACCGTGGCTTATGCGAGAAAACAAGGACTGGAAATCATAGAAATCCAGCCGTGAAAAACCGGTCTGATTACCGGTTTCTTACCCTTTCTTGACAATATCAATCCCATAAGTCGTTAAAATAGGTTTGAAACATCTCCAAAGCTTTCTTTCGGCATTGAAGGCGGTATTCCCACCCATCCTTTAATTTCCAGCCGTCGCACCACGATTTTCGCATCAAGTCTGCCATTTCCAGCAAAGTACTCCCCCACGCTTCATAAGCTTCCGCTTCTATTTTTTCATAAAGTTCTGGGAAGTCCCTTTCGATGGAAATAAAAAATTTTACATAAAGTTCCGGGAATTCACTTGCGTCTGAAATAAAAAATTTTTCTTTGGAGACGGAGAGTTTCTTTTCATGCTTTTGAATGTATTGTTCCAAGAAAGTCTGCGGATAACTGTTTTTACAGCGATTAAACTCTTCCAACATGTCCGGCATGACGTTCAGAAACCAGGTATCGATCTCCCACAGGTCCTTTTTACAATAGCCCTTTCGTATCCGGTCCAGACAACATTTCAAGTCACTGAAAAACTGCAAGATACTGCTTATGGGTCTCCGAATCGAATAATCTGACAAATAAAATACGCTGCTAGTACGATGCATTTGTTATCCCTCCATTTTGTTCAATGCACATTGATCCATCATGCATTGCGCGTCGGCTGTCATTTCCTTTAGATCATATTTCACATAGTGCCAGGGAATCATTTACTCATTGTCGTTCTCCATAATATCGATGAACTCTTCAAAATCCATTCCTGCCGGGACTTTTGCGATTTGCATGGTAATAGAGAGCCCGTCTCCGTCATCATCTGCTTCAGTCTCTTCAGGCACAGCAGGAGGGATTAAAAGATCGCGATAGTCGTTTATGAGTTCTGCAAAATCCCACGGATCCAGAGAAATATTCTTCCCTTTTAAGAATTTGCTTATCAGGGGAAAAATCCGGTAACACTCAGACAGAGCCTCCATCGGATAATATTCGCAGTCCATCAGCCGTGGATAAAGATGGCATATCTTGTCCGGTTTGTTATCATACAGGAAAAATCCCCCGTCACAGCGATGAGATTTTGTCTCTGCAGCGATGAAGACACCGCCGCAGAACATTCCTTCCGGCATGTTTGGATTGTAGAGAATATCTCCGGAGCAAAAGGGCAGAGGGATATTTTCCCAAGTAGAAACTCTGCCTATATAATAGAGCACACCGGTATACAGAGCCCATTTGTCTTTGGACATATTACAAGCACACATGGATCCCGGACGTGCATCCATAAATGCAAGCCTTTGATCCGGGAGAAATCTGGCAGCCATCAGGAAATCCCCCTTGGAATTCTCTTTATAAATCGTGATATGGATGATTTCTCCCTCATTTTTGGGGATTGCCTGCAAGGTTGATTCCAGAGTGGGGAAACCTTCTTTGATACTGCGATGTTCCCGCCAGAAGATTTTTCCTTTTGGAAGAATTTGATATTCTGCATGATAAACCGCAGGTTCATCGGTTTGATAAAATGCGGCTGTCAGTTCTTTCTGCTGTGCAATATATGCACGCAGGAAAGCGTGTGTGCTGTCTTTGTACTCTTTTTTTAGCCGCGACGTAAGGCTATCAGTAGGACAATCCGGGAGAGTGTCGATAATCTTATGCCAGGCGGTATATTTTTCTTCTAAACTGATCGTTTCACACTGCCATACGAGCCAGGCGGCTTCCATAGCGGTTGGCTGATAGCGGATTTGTTGTAAATGATTACGGACGGC
>UMIY01015744.1_pt1 | contig 12269 bp, 9 predicted proteins | sample 1965921 | NCBI WGS metagenome assembly UMIY01 (sample SAMEA4836134, study PRJEB28245) | human gut metagenome | biome: gut microbiome; material: fecal sample | place: Denmark | collected 2008
GCACCGCAATCGGAGTGGGCAATAACCATCACTTCCGTCACGCCCAACTCGTAAATGGCCACCATCAGGCTACGAATGACACTACCGAACGGATGTGAAATGATTCCACCCGCATTCTTTATCATCTTCACATCGCCGTTCTTGATGCCCAAGGCTGCCGGCAGTAAAGCGGTCAAACGGGTATCCATACAAGAGAGGATGGCAATCTTCTTATCCGGGTATTTATTCGTGATGTATTTCTCATACCCCTTCTCGGCTACAAAACGCTTGTTGTATGCAAGAATATCTTCTATCATGGCTTTTATAACATGTTATTGTTTTCTACTCACAAAGATACAACAAAAAACTGAGAATGAGGGCAGAATGATGAAAAATCTGTGAGAATGAGCGGATTAATTGATTTAGTTGGATTCTCTGTGCAGACAACAGATGCCACAGAAAAGTCAGTTGAAGCAAGAGTTTCGTTACTATCCCGTTACTCTTTTCGCTGGCGAGGAGGTCTGAAAAGCCCGTGAGGAAATGGCTGTAAACTATCGAAATACAGCGTTTCGGGAGGCAAAATTAGGGTAATATCTGATGTTGCCTGCGGGAAAAGGACAAAAAAGACGTGAAGCGGATGTGATTGCGCCGATGTGCTGCGGTTTGCTTACAGCCTTTCAGCTCTACATGGAATAATTTTGCAAACAAAAACAATGTAGAGTATGAGCAGAAGCACTTTCAGGGTGTTGTTCTACCTCAAGCGCAACGCGCCGAAAAAGAACGGAATGATTCCCGTGATGTGCCGCATCACGGTGAACGGAAAGGTATCACAGTTCAGCAGCAAGTTGGACGTGGAAGAAAAGATGTGGAACGTGGAGCTGGGCAAACTGACAGGCCGCAGCCTCGTGGCACAGGAGGGCAACCGTATGCTGGACAAGATACGGCTTGGCATCAACAAGGCGTATCAGGAGGTGTGCGACACCGACGGATATGTCACTGCGGAAAAGGTGCGCAACGCTTACTTAGGTCTGGGACAGAACCACAAGACCCTGCTTGCCGTGTTCAAGCAGCACAACGAGGACTATGCGAAACAGGTGGGCAAGATGAAGAGCGAGCGCAGCTACTGGAAATACCGCGTGGTATATAACCACCTGACGGAGTTCATCAAGCAACGCTACAAGATGAGCGACATCGCCCTGCGTGAGCTGACACCCGCCTTCATCACCGACTTCGAGCTGTTCCTCCGCACGGAGAAGAACCACTGCACCAACACCGTGTGGTCATACATGATGCCCTTCCGCAGCATCATCTTCACCGCCATCAACAACGGCTGGCTGGAGCGTGATCCCTTCTATGCCTACCACATCACGAAGGAAGAGACCAAGCGCGGCTTCCTGCCCAAGGAGGAGATTACGGCACTCATCAACGGCACGTTCAAGAAGAAAAGCTATGAACTTATCCGGGACCTCTTCATCTTCTGCTGCTTCACGGGACTGAGCTGGCGGGACATGTACAACCTGACGGAAGAGAACCTGCAGACCTCCTTCGACGGCCACCTGTGGATAAAGACCAACCGCCAGAAGACTGGCGTGGAGTCGAACATCCGCCTGCTCGACGTGCCCAAGCACATCATCGAGAAGTACAGCGGCATGGCAGAAGACGGACGGCTGTTGCCCGTCCCATGTTATGGGAACTGCAAGAACGGCATCAAGGCGATAGCCAAACTTTGCGGCATCAACAAGAACGTCACATGGCACCAGAGCCGCCACTCGTATGCCACCACCATCTGCCTCTCCAACGGTGTGCCGATTGAGACCCTGTCGAAGATGATGGGCCATACCAGCATCCGCAGCACGCAGATTTATGCGAAGATTACCGCCGAGAAGGTAAGCAACGACATGGAATGCCTGTCCAAGCAGATAGAGTCCATGGAGCAGTTCATTTGTCAGACCATCTAACACGGAACGCCATGAGAAGAACTATCAGAATAGACGAGCACGGCCACGTGCGCATGGAGGGCAACCCGCAGGAAGAAGTATGGATGACCCTCGCAGAGATAGCCGATCTGTTCAACCTCACTGCCGCCACCATAGGCCGGGAGATAAAGGCCATCCGCAAGACGGGTGTGCTGGTGGACTATGAGGTGTGCAAATATATCCGCAAGGCGGACGGCTGTTCCGTGGACATCTACCACTGGGACATCATCGTCGCCTTGGCCTATCGGATAAACACCTTCTATGCTCACGCCTTCCGCGAGTGGCTGAAAGAGACAGCTACGAAAGAAAAGGATAAAGAGGCGCACCAAGCCATCTTCATTCCCCTGTGGCCTTTCGGGAATAACTGAAAGGACAGAAATAACAAACGAAAAAGACGGACGGACAATCCCACTCATCAGGGTTGCCCGTCCGTCTTTTTCATTTTTACATGCTAAACATCCGCCCTTCGGTAGTTAGCCTCCAGCAACCGCTGTATGTCATACTCCCGATAGAGAGCCTTGCCGCCAAGCAGAATGAACGGCAGTACACGGTTGTTGCGCAGGTTCTGCAAGGTGCGGCGGCTCACCTTCAATGCTTCCGCCACCTCCTTGTCCGTCAGGTAACGGTCACCGTTCAGCGGAGGGGTATAGTCCTGCAGGAAACGGTTTATCCTGCGATGGCTGTTTTTCAGCGAGAGGAGCATGTCCGCCACCTGCCCTTGCTCCAGCGTGAGAATCTCCTGCTTCATAGGCTGCTCTCCTTACTATTAGTGACGAGGCTTTCCACGTCCTCCCTGCGGTAGTAGAACTTCTTGCCAATCTGCGAGCAGGCAATCAAGCCCTTGTCCCGCATTGTTTGCAAGGTTCTCGGACTGAGGCGCAGCAGCCTGCACACCTCCTCGTTGTCCATCCACTTCGCCATGCGCCTGTCGCTCTCACGACCGCACAGACGGTTCACCTTCTCCGTCAGCGACGAGACATCCGCCATCAGTGCCTCGAACGCCTTTCTTTCAATGATTACTACTTCCATGATTCTGAGTGTTGCTGTGATTATCGGTGCAAAGTTACGCCGCAACCTCCTAAAACCACTCATTTCCAGTGCAGGTGGCAGCATGTGGAACCGTTGGTTTAGCCATCCAAAGCCAATTGCAAGAAAATCTTCTATGAGTCATCTATGAGTCATAAGTTCACCCTTTCCATACCCTGTAATTTTGCAGCAGAAACAAGAAAAAACAGTATTGATTATGAACGTAATAATGATGGAAAGTGCCGCCTTTCAGGAACTGGTCGGGCACATTGAGAAGATAGCGGAGCACATCCGCAGGTATGAGGACAGACTGACCGTTCAACCACAGGAACGGTGGCTGACCAGCAAGGATGTGACCGCCCTGCTCGGTATCAGCCTGCGCACCCTGCAACGCTATCGTGACGAGGGGCGCATCCCCTTCTCGCTGATGGGGCGTACCTGCCGCTACCGCCTCACGGATGTGGAGCGCATGATGAAGGAGTGCTCCATGAGCGGCAACGCAGAGCGCATCGGTGAGCTGCACAGACAGTATATGGTAAGGACTGGCAAGAAAACATAAAAACGGCAAGAAAATGGATACGTACAAGATAGAGCGGCTGTTCCACCTCCTCATGGAGCGGCTCGACAGACACGAGAAGATACTCGACGATCTGCTATACCGCAGCCAGCGGAAGTCGCCGAATCAGGAGGAAGGCACGGAGTGCCGACTGTACAACGGCGAACGCCTCTACGACAACCAGGACCTCTGTCTGATGCTACAAGTCAGCAAACGGTCGCTGCAACGTTACCGTACACTGGGCATCCTGCCCTACCTCATGCTCCGGCAGAAGACCTACTACAAGGAGTCGGACGTGGAGAAGTTCCTCGCGGAGCATATCGACAGCTTCCAGAAAGAGAAGATGGCGGACTACAAGGCCCGCATCCGATAACAATTAATGTTTCACAATTAAAAATCAATCAAGATGGCAAAGAAAAAAGACGAAAAAGACGTGCTGATAGTCCGTGACGAGAAGACGGGCGAAATCAGTGTGGTGGCCGGATTACAGGCGGACGGTACTCCCAGACGCACCCCGCCAAAGATGGAGAATGCCCAGGATTTCCTCCAGTTCGACAAGAACGGCGACGTGCTCGACAACTTCTTCCGCAACTTCTTCCGGCAGTGCAAGGAACCCAGCCGATTCGGCTTCTACCGTATCGCGGCAGACCAGGCGGAGGACCTGCTCGGCGTGATGAAGGAACTGCTGAAAGACCCTACGGCCAATGCCGAACTGCTTGCGCCCCACAAGGTGGACACCTCTGCCTACGAAAAACAGGTGGCGCAAGAGCAGAAGACGCAGAAAGAGCAGAAGCAGGAACAGAATCAGACAAACAATGTAGAACTCCAAAAACAAGAAAACATGGAACAGAAACAACAGGAAAACGTGCAGCAGAACGCACAGGAAAACAAACAGGAGAACAAGCAAAGGCAAGGTTACCAGCCCATCGACGAAAGCCGCATCGACTGGCAGGCACTGGAAAAGAACTGGGGCGTGAAGCGTGAGGAGCTGGAGCAGTCCGGCGACCTGCAGAAGATGCTCAACTACGGAAAGTCCGACCTCGTGCGTGTCACGCCCAACTTCGGCGGCGAGTCGTTCAGCCTCGATGCCCGCCTCTCCTTCCGCAAGGACGATGACGGCAACGTGCGCCTCGTTCCCCACTTCATCCGCAAGGAGCAGAAGCTCGACGAGTACAAGGGCCACAAGTTCACCCCGGAAGAGAAGAAAGCCCTGAAGGAGACAGGCAACCTCGGCAGAATCGTGGACTTGGTGGACAAGGCCACGGGCGAGATAACCCCCTCCTTCATCAGCATCGACCGCAAGACCAATGAGATTACCGACATGCCCGCCGCCCGCATCCGCATCCCCGAACGCATCGGTAAGACGGAGATCACCCCACAGGAGCGAGAGTTGCTCCGTGCCGGACTGCCCGTCAAGGACAAGCTCATCGAGCGCAACGACGGCCGCAAGTTCGTCACCACCCTGCAGGTGAACGTGGAGCAGCGAGGCGTGGAGTTCGTGCCCGGCACGGGTAAGTCGCCCCGTACCGTGGAGGAGCAGAGCAACAAGGAATCCCAAAAGGTGGATCAGTCAGCCCCGCAACAGGAACCCGGCAAGCAACGTCGCAATACATGGACCAACGAGGACGGCAGCATCCGCCCCATCACCAAATGGAAGGGCGTGCCCTTCACCGAGGAGCAGAAAGCCGACTACGTGGCGGGCAAGACCGTCAAGCTGGAGAATGTGCCCGACGACAAGGGTGTACCCTCCACCATGTACCTCCGCTTCAATCCCGACAAGGGCCGTCCCTACCGCTACGACACCAATCCCGATAACGCCCAGAAGGTGGCTCCGGCAAACGAGAGCCGCACGCAGGTGGCCGTCAACAGTCAGGGCAAGACCAATGAAGCGACCAAGAATGTCAACGAGCCGCTGCAGAAGGGACAGACCGCCCCGAAGGACGACATCCAGCAGAAGCAGGAGAAACGCAAGAGCAAAGGCATGAAGGTATGAACCGGAGTGCCACCACTGAATCCACTATTATCCCGAATATTCATCATGACAACATCAAAACAGTAAATCAGTATGAAGACGATTATCGCAGAGAAGCCCTCCGTGGCACGTGAGATAGCCCGCATCGTGGGTGCAACCAAGAGAGAAGAAGGTTATTTTTCCGGCAACGGCTATGCCGTCACCTGGGCCTACGGGCACCTGGTTCAACTCACCATGCCCGAAGGCTACGGCATCCACGGTTTCGCCCGTGAGCACCTACCCATCCTGCCCGACACCTTCACCCTGCAGCCCCGTCACACCAAGACGGAGAAGGGCTACAAGCCCGAACCCAGCGTCGTCACGCAGATACGCATCGTGGGCAGGCTCTTCAGCGAGAGCAAACAGATTGTAGTGGCCACCGATGCCGGACGCGAGGGCGAGCTCATCTTCCGCTACCTCTACAGTTACCTGAACTGCCGCACCCCCTTCGTTCGCCTGTGGATCAGCTCCCTCACCGACAAGGCCATCCGCGAGGGATTGCGCCACCTCGAAGAGGGCAACTGCTACGACCGCCTCTACCATGCCGCCAAGGCACGCAGTGAGGCCGACTGGTTGGTAGGCATCAACGCCACGCAGGCCATGACCATCGCCGCAGGCAGGGGCACCTACTCCCTCGGACGTGTGCAGACACCCACGCTGGCCATGGTGTGCGCCCGCTACTGGGATCACAAACGCTTCACGCCCGAAGCCTTCTGGCAGGTGCATCTGTCTGCGGAAGGCACAGGGGAACAGACGGTGAAGTTCTCTTCCTTGGAGAAATGGAAGGAAAAGTTCCCTGCAGAGCATATATATAATAAGGTAAAGGCGCAGCCCTCCCTGCTCGTCACCAAGGTGGAGTGCAAGGAGAAGGTGGAGGACACGCCGCTGCTCTACGACCTCACCACCCTGCAGAAGGAAGCAAACGCCAAGCACGGCTTCACGGCGGAGAAGACACTGGAGATAGCGCAGAAGCTCTACGAGAAGAAGCTCATCACCTATCCGCGCACCGGCAGCCGCTACATCCCTGAAGATGTCTTTGCCGAAATCCCCAAGCTGCTCTCCTTCTTGGGTGGCTATCCCGAATGGATTGGCAAGGTGCCCCACAGGGACAGGCTGACCCGCCGCAGCGTGGACAACAGCAAGGTCACCGACCACCACGCCCTGCTCGTCACGGGCGAGAAGCCCCTCTTCCTCTCCAAGGAGGACAACACCATCTATCAGATGATAGCCGGGCGCATGGTGGAAGCCTTCTCCGACAAGTGCGTCAAGGAACTCACCACCGTCACCGCCCTTAGCGGCGAGGCGGAGTTTGCCGCCAAAGGCTGTGTCATCCGTCAGGTAGGATGGCGTGCCGTGCTGGGTGAAGAGAACGAGGAACAAGTACTTCCGCCTTGGAAGAGCGGCGACACCCTTGCCGTATGCGGCGTCAGCCTCACTGAGGGCAAGACCAAGCCGAAGCCCCTGCATACCGAAGCCACCCTGCTTTCAGCAATGGAGACGGCAGGCAAGGACGTGGAGGACGAGGATGTGCGTCAGGCCATGAAGGAATGTGGAATAGGCACTCCCGCCACCCGTGCCGCCATCATCGAGACCCTCTTTGCCCGCGGCTACGTACAGCGTTGCAAAAAGTCGCTCGTGCCCACCGAGAAGGGGCTGGCTCTCTACTCCGTGGTGAAAGGGATGCGCATTGCCAATGCCGCACTCACGGGAGAGTGGGAACGTGAGCTGGCACGCATCGAGCGTGGGGAGAAGGAAGCCTCCGCCTTCCATGAGGAGATAGAGCGATACACCACGGAAATCACCGCCGAACTGCTCTCCTGCGACAAGATCTTCGGGCATAAGCCATCCGGCTGCAACTGCCCCAAGTGCGGCAAGGGGCAGATGCAGTTCTACGGCAAGGTGGTGCGTTGCGACAATCCCGAATGCGGTCTGCACGTGTTCCGCCAGAAAGCCAACCGCGACCTGAAGGACGAGGAGATCAAGGAACTGCTCACCACCGGGAAGACCGCCCTGCTGAAAGGCTTCAAGAGCAAGCAAGGCAAGAGTTTCGATGCCATTATCGCCTTTGATGCCGACTACAACACGGTATTTGTCTTCCCCGAAGTGAAAAACAAGGGAAAACATTCCCCGAAGAGGAAATAAATGAGTACCTTCGCCACTGAATCAAAGTCGAATCGTTGGTTTTGAACCTTCGTTTTCTCGCCATGGCAATGATTAAGCAAGCTTATCATTGCTCACAGGCTTATCGAAAACGTTCTTGTTCTTCTAAGACCGGACTGATTTACTTGGATTTAGTGGTGGCACTTCGGGAGGGATACCCGGAGTGCTTTTTTTCTTCTATCCCGACATTAGTATTTACCACTATAATCCAAGAATAGACATGAACAAGAACGAAAAGAAGCGGAAAGAGCTGTCGTACTACCACCTCTATCTGCGAAAACACCTTCAAGAGAACCGTTTTGAGCAGGCCGGTGATGCCTCCTTCATCGAGACCCGTGCCGACCTGGCCGCAACCGCCTACGAGCAGGCACGCCGTGGGGGCTATCCCATAGAGGGAGCGCAGGAACTGGCGATGCAGACCCTGCTGAAAGGGCTGCACCACTCCAAATACGCCATCCTGCGTGAGGTCATCACGAACGAGTTTGCCTACGAAATCCCAGAAACGCAGCAGGAAGCCTTTACCGCGAAGCTGCTGCCCTTGGTGGACAACGTGTTTTCCATCTACGACCTGTCCGACGACCACTTCGCCCAGTCGTTGGACTATGACCTGCTGTACAGCGAACTGACGGGAGCTGTCGTACTCTATCTGGCCGAGTATGGCGTTTAACCGCAAGCAGCGACTGAGGGACAACATTGAGGCGATACGGACGGCCTTCCTCCTTGACCGGGAAGGGCGCACCCCCACCGAGGCCGAGCGCGACATACTGCGCAGCTACTGCGGCTTCGGAGGCTTGAAGTGCATCCTGAATCCCGCCAAGGAACTGACGGATGCCGTCCACTGGGCGAAATCCGACCTCGAACTCTTTGCCCCCACGGCGGAACTGCACCGCCTTATCCGTGAGAACAGCCGTGACGAGACGGAGTACAAGCGTTATGTCGATTCGCTGAAAGGCTCCGTGCTCACGGCCTTCTATACCCCGAAGGAAATCACCGATACCCTCGCAGGCGTGCTTGCGGGGCACGGTGTCGTGCCTGCACGGTTGCTGGAACCGTCGGCAGGCATGGGCGCTTTCGTGGACTCCATGCTGCGCTACGCACCCCAAGCCGATGTGATGGCTTTCGAGAAGGACCTACTGACGGGCAGGATGCTCCGCCATCTTCATCCCGACCGCAAAGTGCGTGTAGAGGGATTCGAGAAGATAGAAAAGCCCTTCAACGACCATTTCGACCTTGCCCTGTCCAACATTCCCTTCGGTGACATCGCCGTGTTCGATGCGGAGTACGAGAAGCGTTCCCTCATGCACCGGACAGCGGCGAAGAAGATTCACAACTACTTCTTCCTGAAAGGACTCGATGCCGTGCGTGACGGCGGCATCGTCGCCTTCCTCACCTCGCAGGGCGTGCTGGACAGCGAGAGCAACAACGGCACCCGCTTCCTGATGATGAGGAATGCCGATCTGCTGTCGGTGGTGCGTATGCCCAACAACCTCTTCACCGAGAATGCCAACACCGAGGTGGGTTGCGACCTGATTATCCTCCAGAAGAACAGTCGCAAGGAAGAACTGACAGAGGATGACCAACTGTTGACGCAGACAGTGAAGGACAACCATACCCATGTGACAACCAACCGCTACCTGTTGGCGCATCCAGAATTGGTCATACACACCAGTGCCAAACTGGACACCGACCCTTACGGGAAGCCTGCTATGGTCTATCTGCACGAGGGCGGTGTAGCAGGAATCGCCGAGGATTTGCGTAAGCGGATTGATGCTGATTTGGCTGCACGATTGGACGTGGCACACTATAAGGGTGTGACAGAAGAGATACCTGTCCAAGCCATTCCGTCTGCAACCAAGGAAATCAAAATAGCGGAAGAAGTCCCGCAGATCAAAGAAGAACCGAAAGAACAACCTTCGACAGATTTTTTCGCAGAAGGGAAGGCGGTACAACTTACCCTCTTTGATTTATGGGAGTACACCGTTCCGCAAGAGAAGCCTGCCCCGAAGAACAAGAAGAAGTCCGCTGTCGCCAAACAGGCACAAAAGGGGAACAATCCCACACCAGCACGTGCGGAGATGCCGAAGAAGCAGGACGGCGAATCATTGCAGTCTTCACAGAAAAATGCAGACGATGCCCCCAAAGAAGATAAGGAAACCCTGCCGGGCGATATCTATGCGGACATCAACTGGGAGGACAATCCGCCCATCAACGGATTCTATGAGGCCATGATGACGCTGACACCCGAACGGCGGGTGGCACTGCGGCAGGAAGCGGAGCGCCATCGTCAGGAGCAGTTGAAGAGATTGGGCGTGAAAGATACGCTCAATCCCGCCTTCATCCCTCCTATGGGAGAGATAAAGCCGCTGTCTGAAGCAGAGCCGACACATGCAGATGTAAAGCAGTCACCGCTTGACCTTACTCCGCATCCCTACGACCGTACCTTGGGGCCACACCATCGTGAAGGCTCCATCGTGCTCGATGCGGCAAGGAACGTGGGCTATCTGAAAGACCTCACGCCCTACGGATCGATGTTCCATCCTGCCGACCTCAGCGGATTCCAGAAAGAGAAACTGATGCTCTATATCTCCCTGCGCGATGCCTACGAGCGTCTGTACAGCTATGAGGCGGAGCACCACGAGGAGAACAAGCCGCAGCGAGGCTACCTCAACACCTACTACGACGAGTTTGTCCTGCGCTATGGCCACCTCAACGCCAAGCAGAACGTGAAGTTGCTGCTGATGGACGCCGCAGGGCGCGACATCCTTTCCTTGGAGCGTGAGGAGAACGGGCAGTTTGTCAAGGCCGACATCTTCGAGCGTCCCGTGTCATTCTCCATGGACGAGATTGTGCAAACCGACTCGCCGGAGGAAGCCCTGTCCGCCTCACTCAACAAGTACGGCACGGTCCATCTCGACTATATGCGCTCGCTCACCGACACCACCGTGGAAGAACTGCTTGCAGCCCTCCACGGCAGGGTCTATTTCAATCCCTTGGCGGACGGCTACGAAATCAGCGACCGCTTCATAGCCGGGAATGTCATAGACAAGGCGGAGCGTATCGAGGCATGGATTGCCGACAACAGGGAGCATGAGCATCTGGCAGAGGCGAAAGAGGCGTTGCAAGCATTGCAGGATGCCGCCCCACAGCGCATCACCTTTGAGGAACTCGACTTCAACTTCGGCGAGAGGTGGATACCCACGGGCATCTACTCCGCCTACATGAGCCACCTCTACGAGACCGATGTCCGCATCGCCTACGCCCCCGGCATGGACGAGTTCTCCGCCGTATGCGACCGTAAGAACATCAAGATATGGGACGAGTTCTGCGTGAAGGGCTACTACCGCCACTACGACGGCATGAGCTTGCTGAAGCACGCCCTGCACAACACCTGTCCCGACATGATGAAGTGCATCGGCCAGGACGAGAACGGCAACGACATCAAGGTGCGCGATGCCGAAGGCATACAGCTCGCCAACGCCAAGATTGACGAGATACGAAACGGCTTCTCCGAATGGCTGGAAGAGCAGTCGCCGGAGTTCAAGGAACGGCTCGTGACGATGTACAACCGCAAGTTCAACTGTTGCGTGCGCCCAAAGTACGACGGCTCTCACCAGACCTTCCCCGACCTCGACCTCAAGGGGCTGGCCAGCCGAGGCGTGAAGGACATCTATCCCTCGCAGAAGGACTGCGTATGGATGCTCAAGCAGAATGGCGGCGGGATATGCGACCACGAGGTGGGGACCGGCAAGACGCTGATAATGTGCATGGCAGCACACGAGATGAAACGGCTGGGCCTCGCCCACAAGCCGATGATTATCGGGCTGAAAGCCAATGTGGCGGAGATTGCTGCCACTTATCAGGCTGCCTATCCGAATGCCCGCATCCTCTACGCTTCGGAAAAGGACTTCTCGACCGCCAACCGTGTGCGTTTCTTCAACAACATCAAGAACAATGACTATGATTGCGTCATTATGTCGCACGACCAGTTCGGGAAAATACCTCAGTCGCCGGAGTTGCAGCAGCGCATACTGCAAGCGGAACTTGACACGGTGGAGGAAAATCTCGAAGTCCTGCGGCAGCAGGGCAAGAACGTGTCGCGGGCGATGCTGAAAGGGCTGGAGAAACGCAAACACAACCTTGAAGCGAAGCTGGAGAAGGTGGAACACGCCATCAAGTCGCGCACGGATGACGTGGTGGACTTCAAGCAGATGGGTATCGACCATATCTTCATTGACGAATCGCACCAATTTAAGAACTTGACTTTCAACACCCGGCATGACCGTGTGGCGGGGTTGGGAAACTCGGAAGGGAGCCAGAAAGCCCTGAATATGCTCTTTGCAATACGCACCATACAGGAGCGCACTGGCAAGGACTTGGGGGCGACATTCCTCTCCGGTACGACCATATCCAACAGCCTGACGGAATTGTACCTGCTCTTCAAGTATCTGCGTCCCAAGGAACTGGAACGGCAGGACATCCGCTGCTTCGACGCATGGGCGGCTATTTTCGCCAAGAAGACAACCGACTTCGAGTTCAACGTGACAAACAACGTGGTGCAGAA
>UMIY01009725.1_pt1 | contig 12195 bp, 11 predicted proteins | sample 1965921 | NCBI WGS metagenome assembly UMIY01 (sample SAMEA4836134, study PRJEB28245) | human gut metagenome | biome: gut microbiome; material: fecal sample | place: Denmark | collected 2008
TCGACAGCGCTTGCCTCAGCAATTGTGCGGTGCTGCCCTAAATTTAGCGAACATTGAGTTGAATTCATGAATCAGAAATTTAATCTGCTCTAGAGTGAATTATTCGGTTCTAAGTTATTATAGAATGGTCACATATGCACAGGGGGAGTTTCACTTGAAAAAAGTAAGATTTTTAATGCTTATCATTATAACCTTTTGCCTCGTTATCAATATGACGGCTTGCTCTAAAGAAAAAACAGATAATTATAATGATGCCAACATACTTGGTCGCTGGGTAGAAACATATGGTGATCAAGAACTTATTTTTTTTGAAGACGGAACTTATTCAGAAGGTATTAGCGGTAATTATCAAAATGGGACTTATTCAATTTCTTCCACTGTTTTGCGACTAATTGATTCTACCGGAATAACGGAAATCTATGATTGTGTTTTGGACGGAGATACACTTACCCTTACTTTAGAGGACACGAAAAAAACCTATTTAAGGCAGAGAAAAGAAGATTCCACTACTCCTACTTCTACGAGTTCACTCCCCTCTGAATCTGATTTAGAAAGTTTCGCAGAAGAACCTTCTGAATTGTCAAATGCCACAGCCATCATTGCGGAAGAACAACTTTTGGGCAAATGGATTTCAGAAGATAACCAAGAAACCTGGGAATTTACGGGAAATGGTGAATGTAATTATGCAGATGCTTTAGCAACTGGTTTTGAGTATTATACTTTTGCCTTGGAAGCCAATATAATTACACTTAAACCTATTTCAGGCAACACAACAACACGCATAATTTGCTCCCTAGAAGACGCCACCCTTACTTTAACAACGGAAACTGGTGACACGAGTGTTTTTTACAAATGCGAAGATTCACCTGAAGAACGAATTGTGGGTACTTGGCTTGCCGATATTGACGGGCAACAACTTACATTTTTCAGCAATGAACAACTTGAAATATACTCAGCAGAGATGTTGAATATTCCTCAATACAAGCTAACCTATGATATTGATAACACCATTTTATCTATATATAGTCCTACCGGAATTACCTACCTCGCAGAATACACTCTTAAAGCGGATCGTTTAACTCTTACCACAGAAAACTGGGGAGCTAAAACATACAGGAAAGTCTCCGAAATTCCTGAACCTTTTATTTCATCAAACTACACGTCTCAAAGCACCACTTCTGACAAGAAGACAATTTTAGGACATTGGGTTTGCATTGATGGCACCAGTACCCATGAAATGTTTTTCTTTGAGGATGGAACAGTTTCATCTGGAACAAACGGAAATTTATATTCATTTAACTGGTCGCTTTTAGATGGTTTTTTACAAATGTCCAGTCCAACAGGAGAATCTCAGGTTTTACAATATGAATTAACAAACAATTCTCTTACATTATTTGACAATTCTCAAACTATGGTTTTCCAAAAACAAGATGACTAACACAATATTTTCGTTAGTCACTTTTTACAGATCAAACGAATGAAGGGGGCTAAGTTCACCGCCTTTATTTCTAAGAGGAGATGTTCTTCTAAATACCACAGCATGTGAAGAGTATCTTTGGCAGACAATGTTTTATGGATACTCATGGTCAGGGAACTCCCTTAACGATTTGTGCCTAAGAGCTTAATGAATGTATCAATTGGTATAACCGCAGACGCAGTAAGCTGTCTTTAGGTGGACACAGTCTATCAGGACACAAACAGCATCTTGGGTTTGCAGTTTGACTTGCCCAACTTTCTGTCCTCAGCTCTTCTCTCCCAAGTCTTTTCTTTGTTTTTCCCCCACAAAAATTCAGGTGTTCTAAGTCGGATTTTTCGCCCATTTTCGCCTGGTTTGGACCACTAATTTTTTATTACAGCACCAAACCAGCACCACTCTTTTGTGACTTGTCCAGGAGAACCGCCCAACACCGTTCCTTCCCCGCTCCCTGGTCCGTCTACTCACATCCACTCCAAAACCGCGTGCCGAGGGTTCAAGTCCTTCTGCCCCTGCCAATCCACTTGTCCCCAGGTCTTGCGAAAACCGCATGGCCTGGGGCTTTTTCGTGCCTATGCCTGGTTGGACACGGTCTACTAAATCCCGCTTTATGTTGCATCCGCTGCTGTCCTCCCGCATCCGTCCTCAACCGGTTTCTACCGCTGTTTTCCCCTCCAGCACCCAAAACGCACCCGGTTTCGCCCTTTTTGGGCTTTTCCGGGTGCGTTTAGCTCTTTTTCGCTGTTTTGGGGCTGCAAAATTTCTGCCTGCTTTTTTGTGCATCCTGCCGTATAGTGTTTACAAGTTGAAGCCGTCCGTGATACCATGTAGACGAGAGGTGTCTTTTTTGACGTAGTACAACTCTGTAATTTGGCTTGTGCTGTGACCTAGCAGGTCTGCTACCTGGCGGGGTGTCAGGGATTTTATGGAGCCGTCCTCTTGCCTTATCCCATTCACCAAGCTGGAGGCGAATGTGTGTCTGAGCGAGTGCAGGCCCTTTTTCTCTATGCCAGCTGCCGCGAGGATTCTGTAGTAACGCTTGCGGAAATTCACCGGCCTTGTGTAATTGCCGTGCTCGTCCGGCACCAGTGGCGTGTCCTCTCCGAAGTATGCTTCTTTTCGCAAGTCCTGTATCATGGCGATGGCTGTGTCGTTGAGGGGTATGGTTCGCTTGCTGGTGGCTGATTTCAGCTTTCCCACCTTCACGTCCCGTCCTGGCTCGGCTTGTAAGCCGTCCCTGCGCCAAACTTCTTTCACGCCTCTCTCCAGATGGAGGACTCGCCGCTCTAGGTTGATGTCGCTGTTGAGCAGGCCCAGCAATTCCCCCGTTCTGAGCCCTGTGTTCAGCATGAGAATGTAGGCCGCCGCCTGTTGGTATTTGCGCTTGCCGTTGGCAAATGTGGCGAATGCTTCTCTTTTGAATTTCGCAATCTCTGTTGGAGTGAACACCGTGACGGCTTCCTGCTCCGGCACACACTCTTTGTCCTGGGCCGCTAGAAAGTTGGCACGCTTCATCATGGGGACGGACTGCATGGGGTTCTTCTGGATGAAGTCCTCCTCGGTGAGGTAGCGGAAAAACTCGTTCAAGAGTATGTACACCTTCTTCACGGTGGTGTAAGCATAGCCCTGCTCCATCCAGTGGTTGAGGACGGATTTCAAATCCGCTGCTGTTATGTCTCCCACGATTTTATCCCCGATGAGAGGGAACACCTGGTGCTGGGCGGTACATTCCAGCCTGTCGTATGTGGTGCGCTCCACCGACGGGAATTTGAAAACTTGCAGCCAGCGGGTAAGACTCTCTCGAACAGTTTTGTTGCTCTCGTCTGAGTTACGCACCTCTGCGTTGAACTGGGCGATGTAGGTGGTAATCTTCTGCTGAGCTTCCGTTTTCGTCTTGCTGGAGAACACTTTGCGTCTCTTGATGCCTTGCTCGTCAAAGTACCAGATGACACTTTGCCAGCGGCCATCTGTTCGACGAAACACATTACCGTTGGTTGTGAGTCTTTTTTGTGGCATGGTTGGTGGTTCCTCCCTTCGGGTTGTTTTATCAACCACCAACACTACCGCATAGCGCCTGCCTATGTCCAGACCTATGTTGTGAGCGGGGTGGAGAAAATTTCGTCAGGCTTTTGGTGGGTTACACCACCTTTGGGCGGGGATATTTTTACGGGCCTATTCTTTGTTTACTCCCCTGTAATTTTTGAGGTAGTGGCAAGCCTGCTTTACACCTAGAAAGATGTGGCCATGAAAAAGAAAAGGCAGGCCCCGCAAGGCCCGCCCATTCTTATTTCTTCAGCTGCAAGCCATCCTTGAAAGCCTCGCCCACACGCTCGGCGACTTTGTAGTACCCGTGGGTGTAGGGGTCAAAGGCGATGGCGTTCACTAGGGACATATCCAGCTTCCCATCCCGCATAACGCTCTCGTCGGCGGTGACTTTTACCACCTTGCCAATCACCCCGCAGCCGTATTCGTTGGTCTGGTACTCAACGAACTCGCACTCCAAACACAGGGGAAACTCGTTGATGATGGGGGCGTCCACCTTCTCAGATTTCGTGGCGGTGAGTCCTGCTACGCTCAGCTTGTCCGCCACCGTATTGCCGGAAGCCACGCCAAAATAGTCGGCCTCCACCACATGGGCGGCGTCGGCAATGCTCACGGTAAAGCCTCCTCTGGCCTTGATGTTCTTCACAGTTTTGTGGCTCTCAGTCAGGTTTAACGCCACAGTGTCTCGCTCCTGCATCGTGACCCAGGCCGCGTTCATCACGTTTACGGTGCCGTCCTCATTGTAGGTGGCTACCATCAGCACAGGCATGGGGAAGATCCCCTCGGTGATATTCAATTCTTTTCTCACAGAAATGCGCCTCTCTTTTTTAGGATTGACACGCCGGGTGCCTTCCTCTATCATTATAGCCAGTAACAAACAGAAAACAAGTGCTGATTTTTTTGTAAGATACTAGCTTGGAGGTAAGCAATATGATCTCGGACTATATGGAAAAGGCCAACTTTGAGGACACGGGCTTCGCCTATACGCTCTCCCTCATCAGCGGGAAACATAAAATGGTGATTCTCTATTGCCTGATGGAGTTTGGCGTGGTGCGGTTCAATGAGCTGAAGCGATACCTGAAAACCGTAGCGGATAAAACTTTGAGCGCCAACTTGAAAGAGCTGGAACGTGACCAGCTGATTCTCCGCAAGGAGTACCCTCAAATCCCGCCCAAGGTGGAGTATTCTCTCAGCGAGCGGGGCAAATCCTTGATGAAAATTCTCGACCAACTCTGTATATGGGGAGAGGAAAACAGGCTTTGAGTCCTTATCCGGGAACGTGGCTAAAATTTTCTTAAACAGGTCGCAATCCCTGTCTATGTGAGGAAAAAGGCTATAATTTTCGCCCTTATCCACAGCTATTGGGTCTGAAAATCCGCCTGCCACTCGACTTGCAAAAAATCGCCACAACCCCTATCGTGACACCGTGGAGAATGGCCCTACACCGGGAAAATCTGTCATCCACGACACCCAGCTTGACGCCAAGGCCCCCAAACCGACCCCTAAAAATCGCAAAATTGACGCCTTGCAAAATTCCCGGAGTGGCCGGCTCTGCCGGCCACTGTGAGCCGGGTGTGGGGCGGTTCACCGACCCACACCCTTTCACCTGCTCTTTTTTCACACCTCCGTTTTGCTGGTTAATGTTTGGGTTATGTGCGCCGCCCAAGATTCTCCCCAACCCCGTCCTCTGCGTGGAGAAAAACATCCTTTTTCATCGAGGTCATCCTGTGCTTCAATGCGCTGCCTTTGCAGGCCCGTCTGGGCCTGCTTTTTTCTTTTTCTGCCTATCTCCGGTTTCTCTCAACCGCCTCTCTCCGAGTGGAGACGCACTGGTTTCCTCTCACCTTGGGTTGGCCACTGCCCCCGGATTCGCTCACAACTGGGTCACACACCTCCAACAGGGCTGGTCTGGGGCTTGGGTGGTGTTGCTTCCCTACCCCGCCCTCTGACCAGCCAAAAACCGCCGCACAGGGCCGAGTTTAGATTTCACCGTTTTTTCTTTCTAGACTTTCTCGGTGGCAGCCCCGCCAGCTGGCGTTCCAGGTGGTAGTTGACAGCTTCTTGGATGGGCCGGATGGTGAACTGCAGGGTGCCGTTTCGCACCTCGCCTGACTTGGTACGCACCTTGGTGGGTTCCACGTTGATGAGCTGCCTTTCTTCAAGCTGGCGAATGTATTTCGCAACGGTGTTGGCGCTCATGCCCGTGTGCTGGCATATCTTCCCGATGCTGGGCCAGCACTGGTGGGTTTCCCTGTCCTCGCAGAACATCAGGTAGGCGTAGATTGACAGCTCGCCTGGGGTCAATCCCAGGGTGAAGACCGCATTGGGCAGAAGAAAATAGTGGCCCAAAGGGCTGCGATTGGTGTAAGTGTTTTGGAATTCCGTGGCGTTCCCTCCCCAATGATTTTTCAAGATTCTACACCTATGTTCTGGCCCATGGCCCCCCCTGTTTTAGGGTAAGCGAAAGGCTGGAATTTCTTCCAGCCTTCGCATAAAGATTCACTTTTCTCCCACGTTCTGATGAAACCTCATCACGATACGACCAGTTTGCCATCCTCCACTGCCAGCTTGGCGGTATCACCAGTCTTGAGGGCGCCATCCAACATCTTCTCAGCGACAGCGTCCTCCACCTTGCTCTGAATGGCCCGGCGCAGGGGACGCGCGCCATATTGGGGATCAAAGCCTTCCCTGGCAAGCTCTTTCACCGCTTCGTCGGAAGCCTCCAAATGGATACCCATGGACTCCATGCGGTCCGCCACGGTCTTAAGCAACCGCCGGGCTACCTCTTCAATATCCTGCTCAGTCAGAGCGCGGAACACAATAATATCGTCGATACGGTTCAGAAACTCAGGCCGGAAAGTGCGGCGCAGCTCTCCCATAACGGTTTCCTTGGCTTCCTCGTATGCCTTATCGGCATCCGCCCCGTCCTCTTTTTCGCCGGCATTGGTGCCCAACTTGGCCCCGGCATTGGTCAGCGCCTTGGCGCCGATGTTGCTGGTCATCACGATGACGGTGTTCTTGAAGTCAACGGTGCGGCCCTGGGAATCGGTGATACGGCCATCGTCCAGGATTTGCAGCAAGATGTTCCACACATCCTCGTGCGCCTTTTCGATCTCATCGAACAATACCACGGAATAGGGCTTGCGGCGCACCTTTTCTGTCAACTGGCCGCCTTCATCATGGCCCACATATCCGGGAGGGGAACCCACCAGACGGGACACCGTATGGCGTTCCATGTATTCGGACATATCGATCCGGATCATGGCGTTTTCATCGCCGAACATGGCTTCCGCCAGGGATTTGCACAGCTCCGTTTTGCCAACACCGGTGGGGCCCAGGAACAGGAAACTGCCAATGGGCCGCTTGGGGTCTTTCAAGCCGACACGGCCGCGGCGAATGGCACGAGCCACAGCCTCCACGGCCTCGTCCTGCCCCACGACCCGTTTGTGGAGGGTGTCTTCCATGTGCAGCAGGCGCTGACCCTCGTCCTCGGTAAGGCGTGTCACGGGGACGCCGGTCCAATCGGACACAACAGCGGCGATATCCTCCTCAGTCACGTCCCGGTGTTCCTGACTGCTCTTGCGGCGCTTATCCCGCTCGGCCTCCAACTGTTTCTGATAGTCTTTTTCCGTATCCCGCAGTTGGGCGGCCTTCTCAAAGTCTTGCGCGGCAATGGCGGCTTCCTTGTCCGCGGCAAGGGCGTTGAGCTTCTCTTCAAGGCCCATGAGCTCTTCAGAAGGCTCTTCCTCCTCCATCTGTACACGGCTGGCAGCCTCGTCCATCAGGTCGATGGCTTTGTCCGGCAGGAACCGGTCATTGATATACCGGGCAGAGAGTTCCACCGCAGCCTTCAGTGCTTCATCGGTGATGTGCAGGCCGTGGTGCTGCTCATACTTCCCCCGCAGGCCTTTCAAAATATCCAGTGTAGCCTCCTGGCTGGGCTCGCCTACGGTGACCGGCTGGAAACGGCGCTCCAGCGCAGCATCCTTTTCAATGTACTTGCGGTATTCGTCCAGAGTTGTGGCGCCGACCACCTGGATCTCGCCGCGGCTGAGAGCCGGCTTCAGAATATTGGCAGCGTCTACGGAGCCCTCAGCGGAACCCGCGCCCACAATGGTGTGCAGCTCGTCGATGAAAAGGATGATAGCCCAACTTTTCGGCACAGGCCTGGCAGAGGTGGTGTTCTTCCGTTCTGCCATTGATGCTGCTGCGATAGATAAAGTTGGCCTCATTCTTTCCGCAATTTTCGCATCTCATTATACATTCCTCCAGAAGGATTATCGTTTTGTTCCGCAATACGATCCTGCGGGGAAGGCCAGATGGAGGGTGCAGCAGCTTTCACCTGCCCTTCCCCGTTCTCGCTATCCAGGAGATGGTCAAGTATGCTTAGGTATCGGAGCTCTCCGCCGTGGAAGAGGCTCCCGATTCCTGGGGCATCTCCTTGGCGCTGCCCAGGGTAACGGAGACGGTCTGCCCTGCGTACTGGCCGTTGTCCGCCCGCTGAAGGGTCACGTCCACCGTCTTCCCCGCTTTATAGTATTGCAGGGTGTCGGAGAGCTGCTGCTGGTTGGCCACGGCCCGGCCGTCAAACTGGGTGATCACGTCCCCCTGCTGGATGCCGGCCTTCTCCGCAGGGCTGCCCTGTTCCACAGCCACCACGCCCACGCCGGTGGGGATGCCGTACAGCTGGGTGATGTCCTGGGTGATGGTCTCCCCCTCGATGCCAAGGTAGGAGGCCTCGCTGGGGTCTACCTTCTCCCGGGTGGGCAGGTTCATCAATTCCTTCAGGCTGTCCTCTGCCTTGTCGATGGGGATGGCGAAACCGATGTTGTCCACCGAGCCGCCGCTGCCGGAGGAGGAAGTTTTCGCCTCGTTGATGCCGATGAGCTCCCCGGCCATGTTCAGCAGGGCGCCGCCGGAGTTGCCGGGGTTGATGGCGGCGTCCGTCTGGATGAGCCCGGTGGAAGTGATAGCCGTGCCGCTCTCGTCGGTGAGGGACAGGTCCCGGTTAAGGGCGCTGACCACGCCGGTGGTCACAGACTGGCCGTAGCCCAGGGCGTTGCCAATGGCCACCACCGGCTGGCCCAGCTCCAGCTCGTCGCTGTCGCCAATGGTGGCGATCTTCAGCTGGCTCAATGTCTCGGCGGGGATGTCGGAAAGCTGCACCGCCACCACCGCCAGGTCGTTGTCCACGTCGGTGCCCTTGACCTGGGCCTCCACCGAGCTTTGGTCCACAAAGCCCACCGAGAGCTGGCTGGCGCCCTCCACCACATGGTTGTTGGTGGCGATGAGCAGCTCCGACTCGTTCTTGTTCACGATCACCCCGGTGCCGGCGCCCTGCACCTGGATCTCCTGGGTGCCCCCGAAGAAGCTGCGCATCTCCTCCACGGACATGGTGGAGATGGTCACCACCGAGGGCATGGCTTCTCTCGCCACGGCCACCACAGCGTCGCTGTCCTCCGCCTTGGCGGTCACCTTGACGGTGCTGGTCTGGGGGATGCTCTCCTCCTCCGCGGCCATGCTGCCTCCGAGGTAATTCATCCCCACCATCACGCCGCCGGCGATGATGCCGAATACCACCGCCATGCAGACAAGCCGCAGCCACTTCAACCCTGTGCTCAAAGGGACCTTTTTCTTTCCGTTTTCCGTTTGCAGTTCCATAGTGACGCTTCCTTTCCTGCGCCGGAAAAGTCAAGGTAAGCCAAAATCAGATTTTGCAATTTACCATTGACAATCCTGCATTTCCCGCCTATAATTCTACAATATTCACGAGGAAATGGAAGAAAGGATTGCGCCACAAATCGGAAAAATTGTGCCTCATTTCGAGAAAGGAGGGTACTATGCGCGACAAGAAGATCGAAGTGGACGCCACTCTGCGGGAGATCCCCGCCTACACCTTGGGGGAGGTCCCCATCTTCCGCTGGGAGCACCGCCTGGACGACTTCCAAAACGGGGAGCTGAACCGCCACTGGCACTCTGAGTTCCTATTCGGCCTGGTGACAGAGGGAACGCTGGATTACTACTACAGCCCCATCTCATCCCGCACCTCTCGCGCCACTTTGGAAAAGGGGGACGGGGTGTTTATCAACTCCGGGGTGCTCCACGGCTGCCGGCAGGTCACAGGGGGAACCCGGCTGTTCACCTTTGGGATGACGCCCACGTTTTTTTCGCCCCCAGTGTTCGGCAAACTCTATCAAAACATCATTGTTCCTGTAACCCACTGCCCGGTGCGCGGGGCCTTCTTCCCAGGCGCTATCCCGGAAAACCGCCCGCTTTTACGGCTGTTGGCGCAGTTTGAAAAACTCACCCCCCGGCAGGAGGACTATGAGCTCCACACCTTCGAGCTGGTGTGCCGCATCTGGCGGTCCATGCTGAAACGGCTGGAATGGAAAACCCCCGACGATCTGGCTTCTACTCCCCGGCAGGGACAACTGGTCGCCCTGAGCGAGATGGTGAAATTCATCCAGGATCATTACCAGGACCCCATCAGCGTGGACGACATCGCCAAGGCCGCCAAAATCAGCCGCCGGGAGTGCTTCCGCTGCTTTAAGGAGCTGCGGGGAGAGAGCCCCACGGTTTTCCTCACCCAGTACCGGCTCTCTATCGCGGCCACACAGCTGGCGACTACGGGCCTCCCCATCTCCGCCATCGCGGAAGGCTGCGGCTTTGAGAGCAGCGGTTACTTTTCCCGGCTGTTCAAGGCCCGCTATGGAAAGACCCCCAGGGAATTTCGAAAATGAAGGACGGGTGTTAAATTCTTGCAAAACGAACGGATTGCGCCAGGTTTTTGCAACATCGTGCCATCTTGTTGACAACCGTTTTTCCCCGCCCTATACTGCAAGGTGTGAGCTGGACCAGTACCCGGTTTTCCGGCGCACGAAAAGCAAGGTGACAAAAGCTCGCCACCGCGTGAGAATTTCTCTCCCACACAGCTACGGGCCGTATTGTACGGAATGGAGGAATGACTTATGTTGCCTGCTGTTTTTGGTGAAAACCTGTTCGATGAGATGTGTGACGACATGATGCGCCCCATGCGTTCCATGGAGAAAGCTCTCTATGGCAAGCACGCCAGAGCCATCATGAAGACCGATGTGCGGGAGACCGACAACTCCTATGAGGTGGACATCGACCTGCCCGGCTTTAAGAAGGACGAGGTCAACGTCCAGCTGGAGGACGGTTACCTGACTGTCAGCGCCGCCAAGGGTTTGGACAAAGACGAAAAGAAGAAGGGCCGCTACATCCGGCAGGAGCGTTACGCCGGCCAGTGCAGCCGCAGCTTCTATGTCGGCGAGTCCGTGCAGCCCAAGGATGTGCACGCCAAATTTGAGGATGGTATTTTGAAGCTCTCGCTGCCCAAGGCTGAAAAGCCCAAGCTGCCGGACCATCGTACCATCACCATTGAATAAGCGTTGACGCCGAGGGGAGGCCCTGCTGTGGGGGCCTCCCCTTTCTTTTGCTTGCGATTTCTGTCCCAGCCGGTTACAATGGGTCTGGAAGGAGGAGATGTGTATGTTTTACCAGTTGAAACCGACGTTTGAAGCAGTCCAGGAAAAGCCCGCCGAAGGCGTCCCCTGGGTGGAGGTAATCACCCAAGAGGAGATGGACAGCCAGGTGACCCAGCACCCTTATTTGGCCCGCAGCCTGCGCCATGGCCACAGCTGCAAGGCAGAGCTGTTCGATCACTGTGCCGCCGGCGCCCTGCTGGTGCCTCGGAAAGAACACTCGCCGCGGTCTGGGAGTTCCTTTGCGTTCCTTCTCACAACGGACCGTCTCACCTTTGTGGATGACACCGGCCAGATAGAAGTGCTGTTGGAACAGCTTTCTTACCAGCCAGGGCTGGAGGCCGCCCCCGGGGAGCTGCTGTTGGAATTTCTGGAGTTTCTCATTCAGGAGGACGCGGCGTTCCTCCAGCATCTGGAGACCCAGCTGGACAAGCTGGAAGAGCAGCTCTTGGAGCAGGAAGAACCCCAGCGGTTTGAGAACCAGCTCCACCGCTGCCGCCGGACGCTCTTGAAACTCTCCGCCTACTACGCCCAGCTGGACGAGCTGGGGGACACTCTGGCCGCCAACCGCAACGGGCTGTTCTCCAAAAAGCTGTGCCGTGGGTTCGAGCTGTTCTCCCACCGGGCCGGGCGGCTCCACAGCCAGACCGCCTCCTTGCGGGAGTACTCCCTGCAGCTGCACCAGATCTACCAGTCCAAGATCGACCTAAAGCAGAACCGGGTGATGCAGTTCCTCACGGTGGTGACCACGGTTTTTATGCCCCTCACCCTCATCACCGGGTGGTACGGCATGAATTTCCACTCTATGCCGGAGCTAAACGCCCCCTGGGCCTACCCGGCCGTGATCCTGGTCAGCTTGGCCATCCTTCTGGCGGAGGTGCTTTTCTTTCGAAGGAAGAAGTGGTAGTCGATACACAATCCTTCTCCAAAAAGAGCTCACAGCACCAAACCAGCACCGCCCTCTCTGGGACTTGCGGAGGGAACCGGATGACATCGGCCTTTTCCCGCTCCCTGGTGCGCTCTCCCACATCCACTCCAAAACCGCGTGCCGAGGGGCGAGCGAGCGCCAGTGGCGCTCTGTTGCGAACCGACCGAGCCGGCAGGCGAGACTAAGTCCTTCTGCCCATGCCACAAAACCGGCGAAAACACTGGGTTTTCTCAGCCGGTTTTCTTTTT
>UMIY01053556.1_pt1 | contig 12167 bp, 6 predicted proteins | sample 1965921 | NCBI WGS metagenome assembly UMIY01 (sample SAMEA4836134, study PRJEB28245) | human gut metagenome | biome: gut microbiome; material: fecal sample | place: Denmark | collected 2008
GAATGAAACTGCCATAAGTTTGTTCTAGTTGATAAAGTTTAGGCAGGGCATGACGGGTAACCAATCGCATAGGGTCACCGGCATAAACCCCGGAAATGAATGGGTCTACTGCATAATGTAGATAAGAGATACCCAGGCGCCGCTGTACCAGTTCACCAATCGTTTCATCGGGATTGTTTCCTTTTGAACGGAAGGGTTCACCCAGTATATTGAATTTATCTTTTGTACTGAATAATGGGGTGGTGATTGCACTGAACAGTCCTGAGGGGAGAGGATGAAAGCGATCTCCTTTCCATATAAGGCGTTGCCTGGACGCTTCACGGGCCGTTTCTAAACGGCAGGTGGGGGATAGTTCCGCCAAGAGTTCGGCTACTTCAGGGTGGGAGATTACACCGGTATTGGGCCCACTTTCAAACGTAAAACCATTTTCGTGGTAGGTACGTATCTGGCCGCCTACGCAGGGGCTCTGTTCAATTACCTCGATATCACATCCCTTACGGGTAAGGCAATAGGCGGTAGTCAGACCTGTTAGACCTGCACCGATGATGATGGTATCTCGTAAACGATGATTTTCTGTTACTGTCTGGTTCATTGTTATAAAGGTTTTGAATATGAGTGTGGAGAGTGGAGCATCAGTTTGTCAAGTGAAGCCGCTACGTTGCGTACAAATGCCGAACCTGCGGTTGTCATCTCAAGATAGTCGTCTGTATAGTAAATCAGTCCGTCATCGGCAAAGCCAGATAGTTTTTTTTCATCGTAGGCAGTGGCAGCCTTTAAAGTGGATACCGATACATGCAGGCGCTTTGAAAGATCTCTCCAATCGATACAGCCATTGCACATTAGGGTTTCGATAACCTCTCTGGTGAGCTGTTCGGTTGGAGAAAGGGCATAACCTTTGGTAATACTTAGTTCGCCTTTACTGATAGTCTTGATGTAATGGGGAATATCTTTCGTATTTTGAGCATAAGCCGATTCAAGCTGACTGATAGCGGTTACGCCCAAACCATATACCTGTGCGGTAGTACGCCGGGTGCAGTAGCCTTGAAAATTACGATGTAATTTTTTAGTTTGCATGGCGATGCTCAGCTCGTCATTGGGGCGTACAAAATGATCCATTCCGATAGATTGATAACCGGATTTATGCAATAGTCCGGCAGCAGTGTCAAACATTGTCTGTTTTTCATGGTTGTCGGGTAGGCCTGATTTCTCCAGAAGCAACTGTCGCTTATTAATCCAAGGCACGTGGGCATAACTGAACATAACCAGTCTGTCGGGTGATAAAAGAATAGCCTGCTCTATGTTGCGGGTGAAGTTCTCCACAGTTTGTTTGGGTAAACCATAAAGAAAATCAAGGTTGATACTTATTCCCTTTTCGCGTAGCAGGATAAATATATCTTCCATCGGTAATAAAGAAGGGCGGCGATTGACTGTTTTCAGTACCTCGATATTAAAGTCCTGCACACCAATACTGAGGCGGTTAAAGCCGCATTCGGTAAGTTGCAGCCAGTCTTTTTCTGAGAGATAGCCTGGGTGGCATTCAATGGCTATTTCAGGGCGGTCGATGGCTGGGAATGATGATAATAAGTGAGCATTCAATTCTTTGATTAAAGCAACGGGAATGGCTGTGGGGCTTCCACCGCCATAATGTATCTGCGCGATCGGCCGATCCTTATCTAACAGAGGAAGAATCAGATCTATCTCTTGATGCAAAGCTTCTACATATGACTCAATAATCTCGGGACGTGCCATGGGATACGAATTGCATCCGCAATAGTGGCATAAGTGCCGACAAAACGGGATATGCAGGTAAAACGATAATGCGCGCTCTGAAGCCTGATTCGACTGCTGTACAGCCTCCAGGTAGCGGGCGTTGGTAAATGGCTCAAAATAATTGGCCGGTGGATAACTGGTGTATCGAGGTACCGGTACATTGTATTTATTGATTATTTCAGTATACATATATGTTAAGAATGAATGGGTTGAGATTCTTTTCTGAAGAAATAAAATATATAGATCAATGATATGGAAGCCAATATAACTTCGAAAATAAAGAGACCGTGGTAACCGGTTCTATCGGCTACCACCCCGCTAAGAAAGGCTATTAGTAAGCCGCTTAAGTGTGTGAGTACTGTTTGGATGGTAAAGTCGGTTCCTTCACATCCTTTGCGTACACAATCCATAGAAGTGGTATACACTACAATAGTTGCCATTCCATAGGCACTCCATAGCAGGACGATCCCTAAACAAAGCATTGAAAATGAAGGGACTGTCCATGAAATACACATAAAATAGAGTGTAGTAAGCAGGATGAATATTGCAAATAGTATTCTGGAATGATATCGCCCGATTTTACGAACCAATAATCCGGCCAGGAAAGATGATGCGAAAGCAGCTCCGGTACCTCCGATACCTATCATAATGCCTATCTCTTTCATTGAATAACCCAAATCGACCAGATAAGAGCGTAACACCGATAAAATTCCGATAATGCTGGTATAATATAGTAGTAGGAATCCTATTTGTTTCCAGATGTTACGACGGGCAAAGAACCAGATAAAATCAGTGAATTGTGCCCGTTTCGAAGGTTCTTTGGGTATTATTCTCATATGTTTGTTTTTCAATAAAGGAATAATTGCCAATAGTACAAAAACGCATAAGCATGGTATCACCACATGCCAGCCATAGTGCTGAAGAACGAGGAGTAATATACCTGTTCCTATCAATGTACCTCCGAAGCTACCCATTGATTGCATGCTGTTGACCAAACTTTTATCCGACTTACCAAAGGAGAGCACTGCAAGCGTGTCTGTAGCTATATCTTGTGTAGCTGAGGCTATCAATGATAGAAATACTAATCCAATGATAAGGTAAAGATCTGTTTGGATATCGAGCAGGCCTACCATCAGGATCAGTAATGCATATACGATTTCGGATGTAATGATACAGCGTTTATAGTCTTTTAGGGTGATACAATGCCGGTCGACAAGCGGTGCCCAAAGAAACTTCAATATCCAGGGGAGTTTGATGAGTTGTAATAAGGCGATGGAAGAAAGAGAGTAATCGGCTTGCCTCATTAGTACTTGTATGGCTGTAGAGAAGAAACTCATCGGGATGGCTTGTGCAATGTATAGGCAGAAAAATGTACTGAGGTTCAGTGCTTTCCGGGAAAGCGGTGAAGGCTTGTTTATATGCATGTGATTCATATCGTTTGGTTAGAGACTGATGCTGACTGATGTACCTAAGGTAATGGGTTTTCCCTTTTGAGCATAGGCTTTACTGGTTACGAAGTAGTAGCTCAGGTAGTCGGTATTTGTGAGATTCTTGCTCCAGACTTCCCATGTAAAGCATCCTTTGTTTATGCTAATTCTTAGATTGACCAATGCATACGGGTTTTGTTTGGCTTGGTTATCTTCATACCAATAAATGGGACCTGTTACCGATACGCCGGCGTTGAGGGTAAGGCGGTCGATCCAGGAACAGATGTCATAAAATGAATATCCGGTTGTCAAAGAGAAAGTGTGGCGGGGAACCATAGGCAGATAGTTACCTCCATAATCTTTTAGGATACCGCGTTCTTCTTTTTGATAGTGAACAAATCGTGCATCTGTATATCCATAATTCATATACATCATCCATGATTTCGTCGGACGAGCTTGAAAACTGGCTTCGATGCCTTTATTACGAGAGCGACCGGCATTTCGGATTACGTTACCTACGGCTGGAATAGTATTGGTTATCTGCTGATTGCGCCAATCTATATAGAACAGGCTCAAATCAGCTGATAGCCGATTGTTCAGGAATGATAGTTTGGTACCTATTTCGTAATTCCAGTTATATTCGGGGGAATAAAGGTAGTCGTCATTGTTGAGGAAAGAGACATTGAATCCTCCGGCTTTATATCCTTTGGATACGGAGGCATAGAACAATTGATTGTGAGAAGAGAGATACTGCATACTGAACCTAGGAGTAAACTGCCCGAAGTGAAGCGATCGGTTGAATTGTTCAAGCGATTTTGTTTCCCCATTTCCATTTAATGGCTGCTGTACTTTGGAAAAATCGCATCGGGCGTGTTCATAATCGTAACGTAACCCTACAGAACAAGACAGTCCTTGCAACAGATCGAGTGTAGATTGATGATAAAATGCGATCCCTTGTGTGGGAATTCCACTATTAGTAAGGTGTCGGGTGGTATCTGTAAAACGACTAAGGTCAACTTTCCTGTTTATGGTCTGTCGGAAAACAAACGCACCCGTTATCCAATGATAGCGGCTCTTATTGACCGATTTAACCGTAAATTCCTGGCAATACATATGTTGCCGTATCTTATTTTGACCATAGAATATATTGCGAGGCGAGAAATCTTGATCGATTCCCATCTTGTCCTGTATATATTGATAGGATGTTTGGCTGTTGAAGCTGATATGGGGGCCGTTATACCGTATGTTGATTCCGGAGGTTAGCAGATTTCGTCGGTATAATCCTTCATTGTTGTAGTTTACGGCTTCTGTTGTTCCCTTGTCGGCATTATACAATCCGTATGGATATCCTCCTTGATTGGAATATTCGTAGGAGGTTATGAAGCGGGTAGTCCAATGGGTTGCGGGTTTCCATGTGAGCCCGATTCGTCCGGCTCCGTTATCAAGTTTATCTGCCTTTTTATGGGTATGCAAATTGGTAAAAAAGCCATCATTGTGATGATAATTACCGCTAAAGGATAAACCTAACTGCTCGTTCACCTTTGTATAGTTCGAAGCTATTAATCGCATATCATTGTAACTGCCATATCCCAACCGGAAATACGTACCTTGATAATCGAGGGGCGAATGGGTATATACATTGATGGTTCCACCAATAGAATTACGTCCGTAGAGTGTGCCTTGCGGTCCGCGAAGTACTTCTATACTACTTATATCCGACAAGTCAATATCGAAAGCGGACGTTTCAAAATAGGGAATGCCATCTACGTAAAAGCCTACTGATGGAGCATCCTTTTTGGCTCCTATCCCCCGAATATAAACCGGAGAATTCTGCTTGGACCCATAATCGGGCATATAGAAATTAGGAAGTAAGGAACTTAAGTCTTTAGCTCCCGATATTTCATTCTCTTTCAGGAAGCGATTATCTAAGGTAGAGATAGAAAGTGGCTCACGATTAGGTGTGTTTTGTTTAAAAGCTACTATTGTTACTTCATCCAGATCGATACGCTTAACCTGTATTGTATCGGGCTCATTGGCCGAGACTATCGTAGAGAAAGGTAGGAGGAAAAATAATCTTTTTATCATATTTTAGGGTTTGCGGCAAAGGTAGGGCATGTCCCTAGAGTTGGCAATCCTCATTTCTTAGGATTTTATCTGCCGGTCTTGGCTTCTTGGGTATTAACGTTCGGGACTGACGTGCATATACAGTTTTTGTCGTTTCGTGGTAAGTAGAGGTTGGTAACTGATTTATACTGTTCTTTTGCGGAGTCTTTTATTTGACTTTTTTCGAAGCGTTTTGTGTCTATTTGATATGTAACCGGCTGCAGGGACTCGTATTCTGAAATTGTCTGATACATATAAATAGTATTCTTCTTTATGTAAATATATGTGTTTGTGGGGCATTACCTTTGCATCGAAAAGTACGTACTTGTCAAACGCAGTTCTGAATATGATTTTTTTTGGACTTATAGATGTGTTCTAGACTGTTGTTTGTATAATTCTTTTGTGTAATTTATTGATATAACAAAATGAACAATGCTAAATTATTACATTTAATGGTTTACATCTTAACCATTATTTTAGGGCAGTCTTGTACAGAAGTGGATATTACGATGCCCAAAGGACCGAAAGGTGATAGAGGAATGTCAGCTTATGAATTTTGGAAAGAGAATGTAGAGAATGGAGTGATTTCTTGGCCTAAGAAAGAGACTGAAATAACTGATTTTTTTAAGTATTTAAAAGGTAAGGACGGTCTGGATGGAAAAAGTGCTTTTGAACTGTGGAAGGAAGAAGTAGCTACTGGTGCTCTGGATAATCCTCACCGCCCGGGAAGTATGTGGCCTGTATCTCAGAATAATCTTAGAGATTTTTGGTATTATCTGACAGGAGCGAGTGGCGAGAATGGGCAAACACCTCATATTGGTAATAATATGAATTGGTGGATTGGCAATAAGGATACCGGAATACGTGCTCAGGGTAGGGATGGACAGAATGGAGAAGATGCTGTTCCACCGGTAGTTACGATCGGGGATAATGGTAATTGGTTGATTGATGGAGTAGATACAGGAAAACCTTCCAGAGGTGAAGAAGGAGTTGCAGGAACAACACCTACTGTTACAATTGGAGAAAATGGAAATTGGGTAATCAATGGAAAAGATACCGGAAAGGCTGCGATAGGTAAAGATGGAAGATCGCCAGAGGTAATAATCGGTACCAATGGGAACTGGTATATTAATGGGAAAGATACCGGTATTCGTGCATATGGTAAAGATGGTGCCAATGGTAAGGATGGCATTAACGGTAAAGATGGTGCCAATGGTAAGGATGGCATTAACGGTAAGGATGGTGCCAACGGAAAAGATGGTATTAACGGTAAGGACGGGGCTGCTGGAAAAGACGGCGCTAACGGTAAAGATGGTGCTAATGGGAAAAGTGCCTATGAATTGTGGGTAGAGAGTGTTGAGGCGGGTTGTAACAATACTGGCCCTAAAGTGAAAAATCCTCATAATCCGTCTTTGGATTGGGATTGTGGTAAAACAACTTTAAGTGATTTTTGGGAGTTCTTGAGAGGTGCGGATGGTAAAGATGGTGCGGACGGTAAGGATGGAAAACCCGGTGTTCCGGGAAAACCGGGTGCTGAAGTTACTATTATCAAAGGAGTACCTAACGTGATTGCACTTTATTCACAACAAGAATTTGGAGAGTATGTTCGTACAACCGATGGAGGAGTAGCTTATCGTGTGTATGACGAATCTGGCAATAAGGCTCCGAAGGCTGTGGTTAAGGGAATTCCCGGTTTGGATCCGGCTAAAACTTATACAGCTAATGAAGAGGGAGAATTTATTATTCCGAAAGAAGATCTTCCTCAAATTGACGATATAGATGCCCGATGGGGTAAAGTTAAGGAGGTAACTATTAATAATGTGACAAAGGAATCTGCAGAAAACACTTATGTCCCTAACAGAATGCAGATTAGAATGATTTATATTGGTACCTCTCCATATCTTGATTATGAACATAACCTGCAGTTTAGAGTAGAGAGAAAGACAGATCCTGGTGCGGAATGGAAAACATTGCCCAGCTATTTGCCTAATGTCAATGCCGGATTTACGGCATATCAGGTTACAAATCCGGAAGACCCGACATCTCTTGATAAAACGAAAAAGATAGAAAGTACTACACCTAATATGAGTAGTACATCAATGTCTATTAATCCTAATCGATATGTTAAAGAGAATCCTGCCGGCATAAAAAATGGAATAACTGATTTTTGGGATGGAAAAGACAACTATTTCTCGATAGTAAAAGATACTCCTTATTACGGAGAGACGGTTTATTGGAATGGAGTATGTAAGATGGCACCTTATCAGATACCTCCTACACTTAAAACTCTAGCCTTAACAAAGGCATCTGCTGAAAGTGGAGATGATGTATTCTTGAATAAAGCCCAGGGGGAATTTGACTTTTCGACTATTGATTTTAATATCATATGTAAACGTGAATTGGTAAAAACAGTAAAACCGAACGGCATAGATTACATTGAACCTGAATTTTATGCTCCGGAAGAGGCGAAGGAACTTCTACTCTGTTATGTTAAGTTTACTTATACCTCTCCATTGGGGGTACAAACAGCCACAAGCGAACTTAATAAGTCGAGTTACAAGAAACCTGAGTATGCTGCCCTTAGCCCGTACTTGGGAGCTACAATCTATTCGGTAGGAGCGAGTAGCGCTTTTATCTACTCTAACAATGTGTCTTTAGGAGTTCTCAAGAAGAAAGCAGATAACGGTACGTATTATGTTGAGAATACATATAAAGATATGCCTGAAATTAGTGTAACCTATAAAGAAAAATAGAATAATATGAATTTCAATGAAATAAAAAATAGACTTCTTATAGGAGCATTGGCCATCACTGTTTTTCCCTTTTATGTTCATGCTCAAAACGATAAGATGGAAGGACAAACAGCACATAGAACCAAAGCCTGGGAAATAGGGGTAGGTGGAGCTCTTATCAACTGGGACAGAGTGACTTTCTCGGATTTTCGTCAGGTCGATGGGAACTATCTGTATCGAATGAATATCGATCATCTTTTTGGCGGTATCCAACTCTATGCAGCTCGTGAATTGAATCCTTGGTTTTATCTTGATTTGCAGGGGACATTGGGACTGGCAAGAAAACAAGTTGAAACAGGCGGGCGTAAGTTTGATTTCATGTATATGGCCGGTCCGGGACTTCAATTCCGGTTAACCCCATTGTTTAAATCAAAATATGTAGAACCTTATTTACGCGTAGGTGTTAACTACCTCCATCATGATTTTTATGCAATTAATGCAGGAAAGTTTGAGAATGATCCTATAGGAGAAGCAGAATGGACATCATCCAATCCTTGGAACAAAGAGAAAATAGGATCTAAACAATCCTATTTCCCCTTATCCTTCGGAGCCGGAGTACAAGCTTGGCTTAACGATCATTGGGGAGTAGGATTACAGGGAGAATACATCATGCCTGTCGATAAAAAACAAACGCGTTTTGTTCAGGCTTCGATGCGTATTATGTTCCGTTTGGGTGGAAGTACAAAACGTCCTATGCCGGTTGTGCAATATATAGACCGTCCGGTTGATAGGATTGTAGAACGAATTGTTGAAAAGAGAATTGAAGTGCCGGCTGTGGTGGAAAGTCATGTTTGTGATTTATTCGATAACATTCATTTTGCGTTTGATAAGGATGTGATTACTTCCGAATCTGAAATCACTTTGGATAAGATTGCAGATCTGTTGAAAAGTTATCCGGATAACAATTTCTTGATAACCGGGTATACAGATGCAAGAGGAAGCGACAATTATAACATAGATTTGTCGAAACGCCGCGCTAAAGCTGTGTATAGTGCATTGCTGAAACGACAAGTACCTCAACATATGTTGAAATGGCGCGGAGTCGGATATCATGCTAGTTCGGTGCCGGCTTCAGGTCCGGATAAAGTCAGGATGGGTGATCGAAAGGTGTCCATTGAGAGAGTGACGAATTCAGATTATTGGGGTTGGTTAACGAATGAAGAATAATGTACTACATTAATTTTGTATAAAACATAAAGGCGGCAAGAACAATTCTGTTTTTGTTGCCTTTTTTGTTCCGTTGTTTTGATATAGAATGAAATGATTTGAAGAAATAATAGAATGTTGAAGGATTAATCATCATCTGGCCTAAAACTAACTAGCTTTTAGAACTTTATGAAAAAGAAATGCTAAAGAAGATTATCTTATGAATAATTATAGACATAATTGGCGAATTTATGTAAAAGGTTATTGTATGATAAGTAACCTCTAATAGCTTAATTTTATATATTAAATAAAATGATGTTATGAAATTACTTTATTTTAAAGAACATCTGTCATGCATAAACTATCAAATAAATGTTAATACAGGTTTCGTTTATTATAATTTAGAGAAAGATAGTGTAAGTAAAATAGATAATAGTGCTTCTCCTTGTATTCTTTTCCTTCTTGATGGAGAGGTGTCTATTGATAGTGGTGAGTATCAGAATGTACATATTGAGAAAGATAAAATGGTTCTTATTCCACAACATGTAGATAATAAAATTGAAGTTATATATGATGCAAAATGTCTTTTACTATTTTGGAATAAAGACATAAGGGTGTGTGACAAAGTATATATGAACTCTCTTTCTTCTTATAAGGAAAGAAAAAAAGAGATGTGTGTGCTTCCTATAAGAGATCCTTTGCAAGCTGTTTTAAACTCCGTTGTCGCATATTTATATGCTAAGATGCAGTGTAAACATATGCATCTTATCAAACAACAAGAGGTTTTGTTGGTTTTGAGAGGATATTATACGAAGAAAGAATTATTTACTTTTTTTTCTTCTATATTGGGGAATACAGGGCATTTTGAAGATTTTGTAATGAATAATTATAGGAAAGTAAAGAGTGTAAAGGAATTTGCCGGTTTGTATTGTACTTCTGAGCGCTCTTTTAATCGTAAGTTCCAAAATTGTTTTAAAGAAAGTCCTTATCAGTGGATGCAAAAAAAGAAGGCGGAGTTGATCAGAGAAAAAATAAGTGAGTCGGATACTCCTTTTCAAGAGATCGCAATGGATTTTGATTTCAATTCGCAAGCTCATTTCACTTCCTACTGTAAGAGATTATTTGGAATGACTCCCAGCAAATTGAGAACAGAAAGTAAGAAGGTTGCTCCTGATTTGGAGTACTGATATACGTATTTATAGCGAAGAATCATATAAAGGCCGGATTAGGGGGCTATCCTATTCCGGCTTTTTGTCTAGGCAATGCTTTGTTATACAGTTAATTGGGGCTATTGGGCTTTCGTTGGGAGGCTTGCTAACTCTGATCCTTCATTTTTTTGTTCCATCTGATGATGCTCTTAATTGCTTTGAGTTTTTAGTGCTTTGCATCCATTCGACAATATTAATTCCTGAAAGTAGAAAAGTTTCTGTATAAACAAGAGTGCAGTTAAGAACTTTACTGAGAGAAATGGTACAAGATTTATCTCTGTAGTGAGCCATCCGTCATCCTGTTTTTTTAAGTGATAAAAGCCGTTTTTGAACTGTAAGTTCAATTTTATGTGATCCGGTGCAACATACAAATATTACTTAATTGGCTATTATCCTACTGCCAGCGTAACACTATAAATTGAATGCCATATAATGCTTATACTCTTTATATAAGCAAGTGCTTTTATGCAATATTAATATAACTTTTGATTTATACAAATACCTAAATATAGTGATTGTGGGTTAATTTTAGTGTCTTTATCTTTGCCGCCGTAAATAAACAAACAACTAAACCAGATTTAAGGAATACAGTTTCTATAACCCTAAAAACATTAGAGTTTTGCTTTCCTTTTTTTCCTATCCATGCAGGCACTACAACTTTTCAAAAAGAGTCGATATGGGTGTTAAGTAAGCAGGTAATACCGCTATCCGTAGCTTGATTTCTGTAAAGCGCATCTCTTGTGGAGGTAAATCGAATAGAAGCCCCCTGACAATGTTACAATTATATTAATATGACAAATAGAAAACCTTTATTTATCATCCTCTTTTCTTTGGGATATTCAGGAATATACTCACAGGAACAACAGGTGAAGAAAGACTCTGTCTACCAATTGCAAGAGATAGTGGTATCGTCCCAACAGATACTTGGGAGTAAGTTTAAAGCAAGAAATCGCACAGGATCGGCATATTATATTTCGCCTGAGGAAATTCGCAGGTTGGGATATACGGATATTAATCGTATGTTGAAGGCCGTTCCCGGAGTTAATATGTATGAAGAAGACGGTTTCGGTCTTCGCCCGAACATTAGTTTGAGAGGAACGAAAGCCGAGCGAAGTGAACGCATCTCGATTATGGAGGACGGTGTATTGGCGGCACCGGCTCCTTATTCCGCTCCGGCAGCTTATTATTTTCCCAATGTAGCCCGGATGGAGGCCATCGAAGTGCTGAAAGGAAGTAGCCAGGTACAATATGGTCCGTTCACTACGGGAGGAGCTATTAATTTGGTATCGACTCCTATTCCGAACAGTTTTTCCGGTAAAGCGAACATTTCTTACGGAAGCAAAAATACGTTTAAGTCGCATACATCTGTCGGAAGCAGTTGGAAGCATTTCGGGTATATGGTAGAATATTTGCGTTATCAGTCAGATGGTTTTAAGAAATACGAAGATCATGCAGCCAAAGGATTTAAAAGAAATGATATTATAGCTAAAATAAGGGTCAAAACGGATCATGTAAAAGGAGTGAATCATGCTTTGGAACTGAAATTCGGATACGCAGACGAAAATTCGGATGAAACGTATGTGGGACTCTCTGCAGATGATTTTAAGAAGACTCCTTTTCTCAGGTATGCAGGTTCGCAAATGGATAAACTTAAGACCGATCATCGGCAGTGGGTAGCAACTTATCTGCTGACTTTTTCCAACAAGTTGAAAATAACTACC
>UMIY01018017.1_pt1 | contig 12165 bp, 5 predicted proteins | sample 1965921 | NCBI WGS metagenome assembly UMIY01 (sample SAMEA4836134, study PRJEB28245) | human gut metagenome | biome: gut microbiome; material: fecal sample | place: Denmark | collected 2008
CTTCTTCCTTATCTTCCAACGCTTCCGACATTTTTTTGAGGAGTTCATCGGGATTTACCGGTTTGGCTATATAGTCTCGGGCACCTAACTTGATAGCTTGTACGGCCGTTTGTATATCTGCATATCCTGTCATAATGATCAAAGGGATATCCAAGTCTTGTTCGTTCATCCACATCAGCAGATGGATGCCGTCCTGATCGGGCAGACGGAGATCGGAAAGGATAAGATCGGGTGTTTGAACTTCGATATGCTTTTTTGCACGGGCAATGTTACTAACCGAAGTTACTTCAAATCCTTTTTTTCCTAACCATGTTTTCAGCATCATGCCGAAAGTTATATCATCTTCAACTATTAATATGGATCTCATGATATCAGCTTTAGCCATTTTGTAGGTTACAAAGGTAAGAGGTTTTAGACGAAAATCGTATATTTGCAAACTTAAATTAAATGAAAGTGTTATGAAAAGGAATTTAGTGATATTATTAACTGTTTTGGTAGTCGGAGCGATAGCCTCTTGTAAACCAGGACAAAAGAATAACTCAGATATGGAAAATCAGAAAGAAACAATGTTGAAAATCGAAACGACTCTTGGGGATATTAAAGTAAAACTTTATAATGAAACTCCGAAACATCGGGATAACTTTATCAAACTGGCCAAAGAAGGTACATATAACGGTACTTTGTTTCACCGTGTGATAAAGGATTTCATGGTGCAGGCGGGAGATCCGGAATCTAAGAATGCTCCGAAAGGTAAGATGTTAGGAACCGGTGACGTGGGGTATACCATTCCTGCCGAAATTGTCTATCCGAAATACTTTCATAAGAAAGGTGCTTTATCGGCTGCCCGCCAAGGCGATAATGTGAATCCGAATAAGGAGTCATCGGGTTGTCAGTTTTACATTGTCACCGGAAAGGTTTTCAATGACTCTACGCTGATCGGTATGGAGCAGCAGATGAATGAAAACAAATTGACTACAATTTTTAATTCGTTGGCGCAGAAACATATGAAGGAAATTTATAAGATGCGTAAGGCGAATGATGAAGACGGATTGTATGACTTGCAGGAGAAGTTGTTTGCACAGGCTCAGGAAGAGGCTGCCAAAGGGCCGGATTTCCATTTCACGAAAGAGCAGGTGGAGGCTTATACCACTGTAGGCGGTACTCCGCATCTGGATGGGGAATATACGGTGTTTGGCGAAGTAGTCGAGGGCATGGATATCGTAGATAAGATCCAGAATGTGAAAACAGACCGTAGCGACCGCCCCGAAGAGGATGTGAAGATTGTTAAGGTATCTTTATTGGATTAAGATGATAAAGATCAGCAGGCATGTTCTGGCCAATGGTTTGCGATTGGTGCATTCACAGGATGAAAGCACGCAAATGGTGGCTCTTAATATAGTATATAATGTGGGGGCCCGGGACGAACATCCCGATCATACGGGCTTTGCTCATCTTTTTGAGCATTTGATGTTTGGAGGCTCCGTGAATATCCCCGATTACGATGCTCCTCTCCAATTGGCCGGTGGCGAGAATAATGCCTGGACAAATAACGATATTACGAATTATTATTTGACCGTTCCCCGGCAAAATGTGGAGATTGGATTCTGGTTGGAGTCTGACCGTATGTTGAGTCTTGATTTCAATGAACGGAGTCTGGATGTGCAACGGGGGGTGGTAATGGAAGAGTTCAAACAGCGTTGTCTCAATCAGCCTTATGGCGACGTGGGACATCTGTTGCGCCCTCTTGCTTACAAGGTGCATCCTTATCAGTGGCCTACTATCGGCAAAGAACTGTCGCACATAGCCAATGCCACGTTGGATGAAGTAAAAGATTTCTTTTTCCGTTTTTATGCGCCCAATAATGCAGTGCTTGCTGTCACGGGGAATATATCGTTTGAGGAAACGGTAGCTTTGACGGAGAAATGGTTTGCTTCTATCCCTAAGAGGGATGTTCCGGTACGTCAATTGCCGCAAGAACCTGCACAGACGGAAGAACGCCGTTTGGTAGTGGAGCGTAATGTGCCGGTCGATTCTCTTTTTATGGCTTATCATATGTGCGAACGTGCGCATCCCGATTACTATGCTTTTGACATATTGTCGGATATTCTCAGTAATGGAAAGTCCAGCCGTTTGAACCGGCATCTGGTACAAGAAAAGCAATTGTTTTCAAATATCGATGCTTATATCTCCGGTACGGTGGATGCCGGTTTGTTTCATATCTCTGGTAAACCGGCTGCCGGTGTATCACTCGAAGAAGCAGAAACTGCCGTACGCGAAGAGTTGAATAGGTTGCAGAACGAAGCAGTTACCGTGCAGGAACTGGAGAAGGTAAAGAATAAATTTGAATCTACCCAGATTTTCGGCAATATCAACTATTTGAATGTGGCTACCAATCTCGCTTGGTTTGAACTGAACGGTGCGGCAGAAGATATGGAAAAGGAGGTAGAACGTTATCGTTCCGTTACTGCCGGACAATTGCAAGCGGTAGCACAGACATCCTTTGACAAGAGAAATGGGGTGGTGCTGTATTATAAGGGCCTCTCCCCGGCTGTCTCCGTAAGGGAGGGAGTGAAGTTAGATTGATAACTGATTAATAGCAATAGTTTCTTTTCTTCCTCTCCTGTGGAGAGGGGTGGAGAGAGACTCTATGAATATGAAAAATTACTATGAAACTTATAAGGGGCATTACAAAGCGTTATTCCTTTTGGGATTGCCCATTGTTATCGGACAAGTAGGAGTTATTATTTTGGGTTTTGCCGATACATTGATGATCGGACATCACAGTACCAGTGAATTGGGAGCTGCTTCCTTTGTAAACAATGTATTCAATCTGGCGATTATTTTCAGTACCGGTTTTTCTTACGGGCTTACCCCGATTGTAGGGAGTCTGTATGGTAATAAGCAGTTTGCGCCTATTGGGCAGGCATTGCGTTGTAGTTTGTTGGCAAATCTGCTTGTCGGTTTATTGCTGACACTGATAATGGGTATCCTTTATCTGAATGTGGAGAGGTTGGGACAACCGGAAGAACTCCTTCCCTTGATTAAGCCTTATTACATTGTTTTGCTTATTTCGCTTGTGTTTGTTCTGTTGTTTAATGGTTTTAAGCAGTTTACAGATGGAATTACCGATACCAAAACAGCCATGTGGATATTGTTGGGGGGGAATGTGCTGAATATTATCGGGAATTATATTCTTATTAACGGAAAATTCGGCTTTCCGGAGTTAGGGTTGTTAGGGGCAGGTATCAGTACCCTTTTCTCACGTATTGTAATGGTGATTGTGTTCGCTGTGATCTTTTTTAGTAGCCGTCGTTTTATACGGTATAAACTCGGCTTTTTCCGTTTGGGATGGTCGAGACAAATGTTTATGCGTCTCAATGGCTTGGGATGGCCGGTTGCTTTTCAGATGGGGATGGAAACGGCTTCTTTCAGTTTGAGTGCTGTGATGATAGGTTGGTTAGGTACTATTGCCTTAGCTTCGCATCAGATCATGTGTGCCATATCCCAATTTACATTTATGATGTTTTACGGTATGGGAGCAGCAGTTGCTGTGCGCGTCAGTAACTTCAAAGGTCAAGAGGACACGGTCAATGTACGCCGTTCGGCTTATGCCGGTTTTCATTTGATTATGGCGATGGCAGTGGTGTTGGGAGGCATTGTATTCCTGTTCCGTAATTATCTGGGAGGGTGGTTTACGGATAATGAAGAGGTTTCCGCATTAGTGGCGATGCTGATTATCCCGATGCTGGTTTATCAATTCGGTGATGGATTACAGATCAACTTTGCAAACGCCTTGCGAGGTATTTCGGATGTGAAACCGATGATGCTGATTGCTTTTATTGCTTATTTTATGATATCTTTGCCGGTAGGTTATTTCTGCGGCTTCGTTCTCGATTGGGGGACTGTCGGTGTATGGATGGCTTTTCCGTTCGGACTGACCAGTGCCGGCATCATGTTGTGGCTGCGTTTCCGCTATAAAACAAAATAATGTGTCAATATGCCAATGTGCCAATTGCCATGCGGCATAATAGCGCAGCCAATTGGCACATTGGCATATTGACACATTGCTAAATTATTAATATTATGGCACCTTCGCGTTTTACCAAAGTAAAAATAGCTATAGGGTATTCTCTTTTATTGGCGATATTACTCTTTTCTCTGGTGTTTGTTCATCGTGAGATGGAGACACTTTCTGCATCGGATGACCAGCAGAGTCTGATGACAGACAGTTTGTTGGTTCTTTTACGTGAGAAAGATAAGAATACGATTCAGATGCTTCGGGTATTAAGTGAAGCGAATGACAGCTTGCTTTCGGCCAGGGAAATTGAAGAGATTATAGCTGAACAGGATTCGGTGGTTACCCAGCAACGTGTACAGCACCGCATAATCACAACGCGTGATTCTCTCATTACAAAGCCCAAGAAAAAAGGATTCTTCAAACGTTTGGCAGAGGCCTTCGTTCCTTCCAAACAGGATACGGCAGGATTGGTAAATACTTCGTTGGAGGTTGCTACCGATACCATCCTTGAAGCGTATAACCCGACCGATTCACTGCATCAGAAAATTCGTATGGCCAGTGAACAAAAACGTGCTCAGAAGAAAACGACTATACGGCGCAGGAATGTGCAGTTCCGGCGGTTGGATACACAACTGACAGCCCGGATCGACAGTTTGGTTAAAGAGTATGAACTGAATGTGATGCAACGTGCGCAGATGGATGCGGAGAAAGAGCAATATGTTCGTCAACGTTCTGCCCGCATTATCGGTGGCATTGCTGTGGGAGCCGTTCTGCTTTCCATCTTTTTCCTTATTATTATCTGGCGGGATATCACCCGTAGTAACCGATACCGTAGGGAATTAGAAGAGGCGAACCGCCGTGCCGAAGAACTACTGAATGCCCGTGAAAAATTGATGCTTGCCATCACACATGATTTTAAAGCACCACTTGGCTCTATTATGGGATATACCGATCTGCTGGCACGCCTTACGAACGATGAACGGCAGCGTTTTTATCTCGATAACATGAAAAGTTCTTCGCAGCATCTTCTGAAATTAGTGAGTGACCTGCTCGATTTCCATCGTCTTGACTTGAATAAGGCAGAAGTGAACCGTGTCACTTTTAATCCCTCCCAGCTTTTTGAAGAGATACGTACAAGTTTTGAACCGTTAACGGCAGCTAAAGGACTTGTTCTTGAATATAAAATAGAGTCCGAACTGGACGGGCGTTTCATAAGTGATCCGCTTCGCATCCGACAGATTGTGAATAATTTATTGTCTAATGCGGTGAAATTTACCTCAAAAGGGGGTATAACGCTTGCGGTAAGTTATTCTTCTTCCCGTTTGCGCGTAGCTGTGACCGATACCGGAAAGGGAATGGCAGCAGAAGACCGAGAACGTATTTTCCAGGAGTTTACCCGCCTGCCCGGTGCACAAGGTGAAGAGGGATTTGGTCTGGGACTCTCTATTGTGCACAAGCTTGTCGTGCTGCTTGAAGGTACTATCGACGTGCAGAGCACGTTGGGAGAGGGAAGTACGTTTACGGTAATCCTACCGCTGTTTCCGGTAGGCAAAGCTGTCGGTTTTGATAAAGACAGGAAAAAGAATCAGTCTCCTTCGGTTACTGAAGCAGATCATATCGACCGGGAGCAAATGGTGAACTCTCCGATGAATATTCTTCTCATTGATGATGATAGGATACAACTGACTTTGACTGCTGCCATGCTTGAGCAGCAAGGAATTCATGCCACATGTTGTGAGCAACTTGATGAACTGACCGAACATCTCCGTGAGCGCCGGTTTGATGTGTTGCTGACCGATGTACAGATGCCTGCCATCAACGGCTTCGATTTGTTGAAATTATTGCGTGCATCCAATATTCCTCAGGCGAAAACAATTCCCGTTATTGCCGTTACAGCCCGTAGCGATATGGATGCGGCCGAATTTATTGAACATGGTTTCTCCGGCTGCCTGCACAAGCCTTTTACGGTAGCCGAACTCCTAATACAGTTGAAAGCCCCTAAACAGTTGAAAGGTGAAAGTGGAAAGTTGAAAGTTTCTGAAGAGTTGAAAACAGAAAGTGGAGAGCCAAAAGTCACTATGCAAGAAGATTGCGCAGCCAACTTTCAACTTTCAACTTTCAATTTTCAACTAAATCTTGATTTCCGTGCTCTCACCGCCTTTTCCGAAGATGATCCTGAGGCTGCTCGTTCCATCCTGTCCTCATTTGTAGAGGAAACGGAGAAGAACATTGACCAGATGGAAGCCGGTTTAAAAGAAGAAGATACGGATCGGATTGCCGGTATGGCGCATAAGCTGCTTCCGCTTTTAACTATGATCAAGGCGATGGAGATTCTTCCATTGCTGTCGTGGTTGGAAAGTAGGCGAAACGAAAAGTTTTCTGATGAAGTGAAACAAAAAACAAAAGAGGTATTACCGTTGTTACGACAGGTGGTAGATGAGGCAAGAAAGTATTTCTCCACCTTCTAAATCTTTTTTATAGAATTATTTGTTTACTTTGTATTTCCGTTAATGTATTGAAACACGCTTGATGAAACGAAAATGGATAAAATGGGTGAGTTGGATATTACTTACTCCTATATTGCTCTTTGTGGTACTGATGGTATTGCTTTATGTACCCCCCGTACAGAATTTTTTACGGAAGCAGGCCACTTCATATGCATCTGAAGCTACCGGTATGCAAATTAATGTCGGACGTATCGATCTTCGCTTCCCGTTGAACCTGTTGGTTCGGGATGTCGAAGTGATTCAGGTTCCGGATACATTGCTCACACTGGGGAGTCTCAATGTGCATGTACAAGCTATGCCTTTGTTTAAAGGAAAAATAGAAGTAGATGATATTACTCTCCAGCAGGTGACTGTCAATTCGGCCGATCTCATAGAAGGCATGAAAATCCGTGGGGTATTGGGGCGTTTTTTTCTTGAAAGTCACGGTGTCGATCTTACGGATGAAACAGCGGTGATTAATCATGTCGAACTCTCCGACACACACATCGGTCTTGTATTGAATGACACTGCAACTACCGAAAAAACGGATACGGCTTCGGTTCCCATCAATTGGAAAGTAGACCTTCATGCACTAAGTTTGAAAAACGTTTCTTTCAGTATGCAACTTCCTGCGGATACGATGCGTATGGCTGCCCGTGTGAGCGAGGCAAGCATTAAAGATGTATCCGCTGATTTAAAACACCAGTTCTACGGATTGAGATCCTTTTTGCTGACGGGCACTTCGGTTAATTACGATACGGGTAATACCCAACCGGTGGAAGGTTTTGATCCTTCGCACATTGCTTTGAGAGATATTCGTATCGGAATTGATTCGGTACTTTACCGGGGGCGCAATATGAACGCTGTTATTCGTGAGTTTTCAATGAACGAACGTTCCGGGTTAAGCGTGACATCTTTGACCGGACGTGTTTTTGCCGACAGTACGGTTATCCGTATACCGGATTTCCGTTTGCTTACTCCGCATTCGGAAATGAATCTTACTGCCCAGACTTATTGGGAATTGGTGAATATTCCTACTACCGGACGGTTGACCGCCCGTTTCAACGCGCTTATCGGTAAACAGGATGTAATGTTGTTTGCCGGCGGTTTGCCCGAGGCTTTCAAGGAGGCTTATCCTTTCCGTCCATTAGTAGTACAGGCGGGTACGGAAGGCAACTTGAAATCGATGCAGATTTCCCGTTTTAAAGTAAATCTGCCCGGTGCTTTCTCTTTGGAGGGTGGCGGCGAATTGTATAATCTGACAGATAGTACCACACGCTCGGCTGCTCTTGACTTGAAAATGCAGACAGGAAATCTTAATTTCCTGACGGCATTGGGGGGGATGACGCCGGGAGCACCGTTGGTTATCCCGGATAGTATGCTTCTTGACGCTCGTTTGGGGATGGAAGGGTCGAAATACGACGCCCGCCTGTTGTTGAAAGAAGGAGAAGGCCGATTGGGACTTACTGCTGCCCTTAACAGTACTACCGAAGCTTATACTGCCGATTTGCATATAGAGGATCTTCAGATAAATCATTTCTTGCCGAAAGATTCCATTTATGAGTTCAGTGCTTCTCTTGCGGCACACGGGCGCGGGTTCGACTTTACTTCTTATAAGACTGCGGCGGCTCTTAAGGCGACGATTGATAAATTGCATTACGGGGATTATAAAATTTCGGGTATCGGTCTTACAGGGACGATCAAGAATGCAGTTGCGAATGCACAACTGACCAGTGATAATCCTCTGTTGAAGATGACGGCAGATGCGGAGTACCATCTTGCACATCATTATCCGGATGGAAAAGTCGGGCTGAATGTAACTGGCATCGATACGGAAAAACTTTTCGGTGTCAGTCTTGGTAAGAATTCCGGCAAGCCGTTGGATCTGCAACTTACCGGTGAAGTACGTAAAGAACGTGTATTTACTCATCTTACAGCAGGTGACCTTAAACTGAACCTCAGCGCCCGCGCCGGGTTGGAATTATTAATTCGTCAATCCACTCACTTTGCCGATGTTTTGACGAAGCAGTTGGAAGCGAAAGAATTAAACCACGCAGAATTGCGTAAAGCGTTGCCGACAGCAGTTTTCTCTTTCTCTGCCGGACAGGATAACCCGATGGCCTGGTATCTCGCTACGCAGAATATATCTTATCATGATGCTTCTGCCAAATTGGGGTGTGCACCGGATTGGGGAATTAACGGTAAGGTCGCTCTCCATACCTTGAAGATTGATACGTTGCAACTGGATACTATTTTCTTTACTTTGAAGCAGGATACGAGTCGTATTAACCTGCGTGGCGGAGTAATCAACGGGCCAAAAAATCCACAGATATCCTTTACATCCATACTGACCGGAGAGATTCGTGATAAAGATGCGGAACTGGTGGCACAATATATAAATGATAAAGGAAAAACGGGCCTGCTCTTCGGAGTGAATGCCAAACCGCTCTATGGCGGGCTCGGAAAAGGTAACGGGCTTGCATTGACATTAGTGCCGGAGGAACCTGTCATTGCTTTCCACAAGTTCCGTTTTGAGGAACATCACAACTGGATTTATCTTCATAAGAATATGCGCGTTTATGCCAATGTCGATATGCAGGATAATGAAGGTATGGGAATCCGTATGCAATCTTTGCCGAGCGATACCGTTTCGTTGCAGAATATGGATGTCGAATTACGGCGTATCCGGTTGGAGGAAGTGTTCAGCATTCTACCTTATATGCCGCAGATTACCGGATTGCTTTCGGCAGAGGCCCACTATATACAGACGGAGAAATCGTTGGAATTATCTGCGGAAGCAAGTATCGATGAACTGACTTATGAACGGCAGCGTATCGGTGATGTGGCTTTGGGAGCTACCTGGCTTCCGGGAGAGAAAGGTAAGCAGTACGTCAATACTTATCTTACGCATGAGGGTACTGAAATTATGGTTGCTGATGGTGCGTTGTATCCGGCAGTTTCGGGCAAGGACAGCATTGTAGTGAACTCTACACTCGAACATTTTCCTCTCAGCATAGCCAATGTTTTTGTACCCGATCAGATGGTGACTCTTTCCGGCGATATGGACGGCGACTTGCATATTACGGGATATACCGACAGTCCGTTGATTAATGGCGGATTGTCATTGGATAGTGTTTCCGTTTATGCACGGCAGGCCGATGCCCGGTTTATATTTGACAATCGGCCGATACAGGTACAGAACAATCGGATTGTATTTGATAAGTTTGCGATTTATACTACCAGTCAGAACCCGTTCAGTATCGATGGTTATGTCGATTTTCGGGATATGGGCCGGCCGATGGCGAATCTTAAACTGTTTGCGGAAAACTATACGTTGCTTAATGCCAAACGGACTAAGGAGAGTATGGTTTATGGTAAGGTGTTTGTCGATCTTGATGCTACGGTGCGCGGACCGTTGGACGGGCTTATGATGCGTGGTAATGTAAACCTGTTGGGTAATACCGATGTTACTTATGTGCTTACCGATTCACCGCTTACGGTACAGGATCGCTTGAGTGATCTGGTGACTTTCACCTCTTTTGCAGATACCACTTCTCTGAATAAGGAAGAAGAGTCTACTCTCTCTCTGGGGGGATTGGACATGATAATGACAATACACATTGATCCTGCCGTTCGTTTGAAAGCGGATCTGAGTGCCGACCGCAGTAGCCGGGTGGAATTGGAAGGTGGAGGCGATCTCTCTTTACAGTATACGCCGCAAGGTGATCTTACTCTTACCGGCCGGTATACTTTGTCGGGGGGGATGATGAAATATGCCTTGCCGGTGATCCCGTTGAAAGAGTTCCAGATACAAAATGGAAGTTATGTAGACTGGACCGGTAATCCGATGGATCCGATGCTGAACTTCAAGGCGACAGAACGTGTGCGTGCTTCTGTGACACAGGAAGACGGTACATCACGTATGGTGAATTTTGATATTTCGATTGTGGTAAAGAATCGTCTCGATAACCTTTCATTGGCTTTTGAAATCGATGCACCGGATGATGCCTCCGTACAGAACCAATTGGCGGGTATGGGGCCGGACGAGCGTAGCAAACAAGCTGTGGCTATGCTGGCTACCGGTATATATCTTGCCGATTCGGGAGGGGGAAGCGGTATGAATTTGAATATGGGAGCGGCGCTTAACTCCGTGCTTGCCAGCCAGATTAATGCTCTGACAGGAAACATGAAGAATGCCAGCCTTTCGTTCGGAGTAGAAGATCATGATGATTCGGATGCCGGTGGTAAGCGGACGGACTACAGTTTCCGCTATTCCCAGCGTTTCTTTAACGATCGTTTTCAGATAGTGTTGGGAGGTAAAGTTTCTACCGGTGCCAATGCTACTAATGACGTAGAATCGTTTATCGATAATATTTCGTTGGAATACCGGTTGGATCAGTCCGGTACACGTTACATCCGCCTGTTCCATAACAAGAACTATGAAAGTGTTTTTGAAGGTGAAATTACTGAGACCGGTGTCGGTCTGGTGCTCCGCAAGAAAATGGACCGCCTGAGTGAATTGTTTATATTTAAAAAGAAAAAGAAATGAGGATGAAAAGAGTAAAAGCAATCTGTGGGCAGAGGATACGGTTACCTTTCATTGGCATATTGATATATTCTCTTATTGGCATATTATTGTTTGGTTGTTCGACTACAAAACATTTGCCGGAGGGTGAAGTGTTGTATACCGGCAATAAAGACATTTTCAAAGACCCGTCCAAAACTTCTGTCGGCGAGACAGCTATCGGCGAGGTAAAGGCGGCATTGGATAAAAGCCCGTCAACCAAATTATTTGGTGTTTTGCCTATCCCTTTTGGGATGTGGGTGTACAATGATTTTGTAAAGTATGAGAAAGGATTCGGTAAGTGGGTATTCAATCGTTTTGCGGCGAAACCTGTATTTATTTCTACTGTTAATCCGGAATTGCGTGTAAAAGTGGCTACGAACCTGTTGCATGATTATGGCTATTTTAATGGGAAAGTGAGTCAGCAGACAATCGTTAATCCGAAAGACAGCTTGAAAGCACGGGTAGAGTATACAGTCGAGATGCGTAATCCTTACTTTATCGATACGGTATATTATGACCGTTTCACTCCGCAAACACTTCGTATCATGGAACGGGGACGCCGATGGTCATTACTGACTCCGGGCGAACAGTTTAATGTGAGTGATCTGGACGAAGAACGTAACCGTCTCAGTACTTTGCTGCGCAATGTGGGGTACTTCTACTTCCGCCCCGATTATATGACTTATCAGGCTGATACGACTCTTATACCCGGAGGGCACGTCAGTTTACGGCTTATCCCCGTAGCAGGCCTGCCGGCAGCGGCACAACGACGGTATTATGTAGGGAACAAGACTGTTTATCTGATCGGCAAGAATGGCGAGCAGCCCAATGACAGCATGAACTATAAAGGGATGGACATACATTTCTATAATAAGATGCAGGTACGCCCTAATATGCTTTATCGCTGGTTAAACTATCAGGCATATGTGAAGAGTGACTCATTACGCAATTCACAGCGTAGCCGTCTTTACAGTCAGTATCGTCAGCAACGTGTTCAGGAAAAACTGGCTCAATTGGGAATTTTCCGTTATATGGATATGCAATATACACCGCGTGATACGACTGCCGCGTGCGATACGCTCGATGTCACCCTG
>UMIY01003800.1_pt1 | contig 12149 bp, 15 predicted proteins | sample 1965921 | NCBI WGS metagenome assembly UMIY01 (sample SAMEA4836134, study PRJEB28245) | human gut metagenome | biome: gut microbiome; material: fecal sample | place: Denmark | collected 2008
GACGTGCGGGCACGGAGGCGGTAGGCGCGCAAGGCCAAGGTCGCCAGGTAGAGCCGGCGAGAAGAACCTGCTGCCCACGGGTTCTTCTCGCCGTTTGTGTGGGTACACTTCCTCACGTCCGACTCGTCCGGCGGGAGGTGGCCATGGGCTGTCTGAGCGTGCTGTTCAACCTGGTCTGGATTCTCACGGGAGGCTGGGTGACGGCGCTCGGGTTTCTTGTCGTGGGCGTGCTCTGCTACGTCACGATCATAGGGATCCCCATAGGGCGGCAGGCGTTCAAGATGGCGAGCCTGACCCTGGCGCCGTTTGGCAAGGAGATCGTCTACGGCGGGGGTGCCCCGTCGGTTGCGGCAAACGTGGTCTGGCTGATACTGGGCGGCTGGTGGTCGGCCCTGTGCTACCTGACCGAGGGCGCGCTCTACTGCGTGACCGTCGTCGGGATCCCGTTTGGCCTGCAGCTCTTCAAGATGGCAAAGCTCACCCTGTGGCCCTTCGGCGCCGAGGTGCGGTAGGGGCGGTTGCCCCTAAAGACAGTGCGCCATATAGAGCGGCAGATACTGCCGGTGACCGGAGCTTTGCAACTGCTTTGGATGGAGGACGTACTCGGTTCCCACGCGCTTCTCGTAGCGCGGCCTGAAGTCATCCAACGACACGGTGTTGTAGCTCTTTGTCGACTTGACCTCAACCGGACAGATGCGCAGCTTGTTGCCAGCGTCTGAATAGGGCTGCGTTATCAGGAAGTCCACCTCGCGCGGCCGGGGCTTTTTGTCTTCAGACAGAGGAGGCTCGGACCATGTGTGATAAAACAGCGAGTGGCCACTCGCCTTGAGCTGTTGCGCGACGACGTTTTCTGCGAGCATTCCCTTGTTCACCGAGACTCTGCCAAACTGGAGGTCGCGATGGACGGAGAGAGATTCCGGTCCGTCGGCGAACGCAAGAGACACGAGAAGCCCAGTGTCTGCCATGTAGCACTTGAGAGAGCTCTCTTCCTCGTTGAGTCGGAGTCCGACGTTTGGGTCGGTGCAGAGGCGACATATGTTGGCGATGTGCGCATCGGCAAGCCAGTCCAGCGCTGCCTCGCAGCTTTCGTAGCGAACGCCCCTGCCAAGCGTGGAGAACTTGAACCTCTTGGAGGACGCGGACAGCTGCCCCGGAATTGCCTGAAAAATGGCTCGTGCCCTTCGAGTGTCACTTCCCCCAAACTTTGTGATGTCCTCGAGGTAGAGATTGAGGATACGGCGCTTGATGTGGTCGCATCCTACGAAGTCCTTTTCCTCTATGAAAGCCTCGACCGACTGGGGCATCCCTCCCACGAGCATGTACTCGTTGAACAGCCGCATGATTTTGGCGTGCACGTTATCGGGGAGTGGCTGCAGGCTCACGCGCGCTCTTCGTATCTCGTCAGCATAGATGTCGAGCCCGCATGCCCACAGGTACTCTTCGAAATCCATGGGGTCGAGCTCGATCCGGTCCTCCTCCGAGGGGATGACGATGTCGGCAACGTTCTTTCGCAGCGAGACGAGAGACCCGGTCTCTATGTAGTCGAAGCGTCCGTCTTCGACGAGGTGCTTGACATACTCACGGGCGAGGGGGAATCGCTGTACCTCATCGAAGATGATGACGCTGTCACGCCTCTTCAGCTGCTTTCCGTACTCCAGCTGCAGCATGCGGAGGAACGTGTCAACGTCCTCACGATGGTTGCGAAAGAGCTCGAGCGTTGCGGGACTTGCCGCCGAAAAGTCGATATAGAGGTAGTCAGCATATTCGTTCTTCGCGAATGTGCGGACGAGCGTGGTCTTGCCCACACGTCTCGCGCCCTCGATGAGCAGAGCGCTTTTTCCTTTTGACTCCCGCTTCCACGTGAGGAGCTTGTCGTAGCATTTGCGTATATACATATCTCTACCTCAGTTTTACTGCAAAATCCGCTAGTTCTATTATCCATTATAACTGCAGTATCCACTGGTATGAGATGGCTGATTTCCTGCAGAATCCATCATCTATCTCACGGTTGACTTCCAGTTTCAACGAGGCGCCCCCAGGACTCATCGAGACACGCATCGATGCGACAAGCGGTAGACGGCAGAGGGGGGTGCTCCGTGGCAAGGGGTGCGAGACCTCGCGTCCTTCTCGTCACGCCCCTTACCGAAAGACGTGTCTCCGTCCGTCGCGCCGTGCTTATCGCCCGTCCTGTCATGGGGTAGGAAAACGCCAGCAGCGCGCATCCGGCGCGCAACGGCAGAAGGGAAGAACATGCAGCTCGAGAACAAGGTTGCGGTCGTCACCGGCGCGTCGTCGGGCATGGGGCATGCCATCGTGGAGCTCTTCGCCCGCGAGGGTGCCAAGGTGGTGGCCGTCGCGCGGCGCAAGGAGCGCCTGGAGGAGCTGGCGGCGAGCCTGGCCGACGCCCCGGGAGAGGTCGCGGTCTATCCCGGCGACGTCTCTCTGCGCGAGGTCAACGAAGGCATGATCGACTTTGCCCAGAAGACCTTCGGCGGCTTTGACGTCCTCGTCAACAACGCCGGCGTCATGGACGACATGTCCCCGGTGGGCGATGCCACGGACGAGAAGTACGAGCAGGTCATGGCCGTTAACGTCTATGGACCGCTTGCCGCCATGCGCGCCGCGGTGAACGCTTTCAAGGCCTCCGGCACCAAAGGCTCGATCGTCAACGTGGCTTCCGTGGGCGGCATGCGCTCCTGCGCCGGCGCCGTCTACTGCGCCTCCAAGGCCGCTCTCATCTCGCTCACCAAGAACACCGCCTACATGTACATGGCCGACGGCATCCGCACGAACTGCATCGCGCCGGGCGGCATCGTGACGGAGATCGCCACCTCGATGGGCGTCCCCAACCCGGCGGGCTACGGCCGCATCAAGCCGGTCCTGGACTGCGCGCCCGCGCCCGGTAGCGCCGAGGAGATCGCCGCCGCGGCGCTCTTCCTGGCCAGCGACGCCGCGAGCTACGTCAACGGCGTCGTCTTGCCCGTGGACGGCGGCTGGATGGCCGGCTGAGATTGAGTGACAGCGTGTTTTGTGGCGGGGTCGTCGGCGCTGTGCTTGCGACCCCGTCTTATTTGACCGGGAGGGGAATTATTGTCCGGTCGCTACGCTAATCTGAAGCTAGGACCAAGACGGAAGAACGGGAGGGGAACCATGGACACCGGCTTTCGCAGCGTGATCGGCTCCGACGGTGCGACGCACCTCGAGCATCAGATTGGCACCATGCGCTTTGACCTCGCGACGGGGCAGATGACGCAGATTCTTCCCTCGTCCGGCGGTATGCAAAGCGTCATCCGGCCCGACGGCTCGTTCGGTCTTGAGCAGACCGTCGGCAACATGAGGTTCAACATCGACCAGGGAAGCTACGACCTGCTTCTTTAGAGCTGTCCCGGGGTTTCTGCCACTTCGGGCAAGTACGCAAGGAGGCGCCATGCCGCTCGTTCGCCTGTCGGAGCGCATATCCTATCTCCCACATGTCGAGGAGCTTGACCGTCCCGTGCTGGCGCTCGTGCGTGGGGACCGCCTCGCGCTCGCCGTCGACGCGGGCTACTCGCCGCGCCACGTCGCGGACTTCTACCGCGGGCTCGTCTCGGCGGGCCTCCCGCTGCCCGACCTCACCGCGCTCACGCACTGGCACTGGGACCACAGCTTTGGCATGAGCGCCGTCGCTGGCCTCACGGTCGCCCGGAAAGAGACGAACGAGCGCCTGATCGAGGCGCGCGGGATCCTCTCGGACCCGGATGACCCGCGCCGCGCGGACATCCGCTCGGCCCAGGGCTTCGCCGAGGAGTTCCCACCCGGGGAGGACCCCGTCGTCGTGACCGCCGACATAGAGTTTGAGGGCGAGCTCGCGATCGACCTCGGCGGCGTGATGGCCCGCCTGATCGCCACGGACGCGCCCCACACCAACGACTCGACGCTCGTCTACGTCCCCGAGGAGCGCACCCTCTTCGTGGGCGACTGCTTCTGCGAGGACTACGACTCCGGCGACGACCCGTCCGTCTGCCACCTCGACCCCGCGCGACTGCGCGCATTTCTCGCCGCGATTGAGGGCCTGGACCCGGCACCGGAGACCTTCGCCATCGGCCACTGCCCGCCGGAGGGTCCGGACGAGTTCGTCGGATACCTGCGCGAGCTGCTGCAGGCGGCCCCGGGGGAGGGAGGCGCGCATGCCAACGCTTCGTGACGCGATCTACGGCCTGGCCGTGGGCGACGCGCTCGGCGTGCCGTACGAGTTCCGCCCGCGGGGAAGCTTCGCCTGCACGGGGATGGTCGGCCACGGCACGCACGACCAGCCGGCGGGCACCTGGTCGGACGACACGAGCATGACGCTCGCCACCTGCGACAGCATCCGCGCGTGCGGGCGCGTGGACACGGCGGACATGCTCGAGCGGTTCCGCGCGTGGATCGACGGCGGTGCCTATGCCATCGACGGCGCGGTCTTTGACTACGGCAACACCACGGCCCGCGCGCTCGCCGTCGGTACGGGCTGCGCGGGCGAGCGCGACAACGGCAACGGCTCGCTCATGCGCATCGCGCCGCTTGCCTTCACGGATGCGACGGATGACGAGGTCCGCGCGGTCTCGGCCATCACGCACGCGCACCCCGTCTCCACCGAGGCGTGCGTGAACTTGGTGCACGTGATGCGCGCGCTCGCGGCCGGAGCCTCGCCGGCGGAGGCGATTCCGGACTTTGACGTCCTTCTCGCCGCCAGCGAGAAGGACCTGGGCTCGGGAGGCTTCGTGCGGGACACGTATTGCGCCGCGCTCTGGTGTCTCGCGGTCTCGGAATCCTATGAGGAGTGCGTTCTGCGAGCCGTCAACCTCGGGGACGACACGGACACCACCGCGGCCGTTGCCGGGGCGCTCGCGGGCATCGTGTACGGAGCGGACGCCATCCCGCCTGCCTGGATGGAGGCGCTGCGAGGCAAGGACATCATCGAAAGCTGCCTCTTCAGATAGAAGAACGAGAAAAAATAAAAAAACGAAAACGGATAAAACAACGAAAACGGAGACCTCGACGCGAGGGGGCACCATGAGGAAGGTCAACCCGTTCAAGCCGACCGCGGGTGCGGAGCCCCAGTCCCGGCAGGTCGTGACGCGGTTCTCGATGACTTTGAGATTGGGCTCGAGGAGGGCGTTGGCGCGCCCGGAAGACTCATGCGCAATAGAAGCCGCCGTGAACGGGGCCGCCCGGTGAGGCTGTGGTAAAGAACGGGAGATGTTGCGCCCCTGCGCGAGCTTGCGCTGGACAGAATCGCGTGCCTTGACGTCGAGACTACCGAGCTTGACCCGCATGTCGACGAAGCGCTGCAGATCGCTCTCGTTCGTGGTGACGACGAAGTATTGTTATCTCGAAATGTGCGGCCCGAACATAAGGGAAAGCCGATCTGGAGGTGCGACAATGCCGCGACATGGTGGCATGGACCCGATCCCGGTCACGCCCGTCTCGAGGGCGAACCGGGAGTGGACACTGCGGACGATACGCCGCGCGGCGGCGGGCGTGCTCGCCCTCCTCGTCTTCCTCCTCGTCCTGAACGCCGTTGCCGCCGCGGCGGGGTACGGATCCTTCTAGCCGAGCAGCCTCATGGCGTCCGTCAGCGTCGCGGCACGTGCGGTGTGCCGGCAGAGCCCCTCCGGCGTCCCCTGCTAGACTAGCCTGCGACTACGCGTTCTTCTCGCCCATAGGGAGGTCTTCTCGCCATGACGTCGGACATCAGGCTCGTGGCCGTTGACATCGACGGCACGTTCATGCGCTCCAACTACACCTACGACGTCCCGCGCTTTGAGCGCCTGCTGGCACGCATGCGCGAGGCGGGGTGCGCCTTCGTGGTGGCGAGCGGCAACCAGTACTACCAGCTGCGCGACCACTTCCCCGGGCACCAGGACGAGCTGTGCTTCGTCGCCGAGAACGGCGCCTACGTCATGGACCGGGGCGAGCTCGTCTACATGCGCACGATGCCGGACGAGACGGTCTCCGCGGTCATCGACGTGTGTCGCGCCCACGCCGACGAGGTCTGGAACGTGCTCTGCGGCGTCGAGGGCGCCTACTGTGAGCGCGGCGCGGTCTCCGACGACTTCTTCAACGAGATGAGGCGCTACTGCCATCGCCTGAGCTGGGTGGACGACCTCAAGGCCACGGGCGACCAGATCCTCAAGTTTGCCGTCAACGTCCCAGACGAGCGCACGGACTTCTTCTACGACCTCTTTCGCCGAGAGCTCGAGGGCATGGTGGAGCCTACGACGAGCGGCCACGGCTCCATCGACCTCATCACTCCCGGCTGCCACAAGGCGTCGGGGCTCGCGCGCCTCGCCGAGCGCCGGGGAATCTCTCCGGAGCAGTGCGTGGCGTTCGGTGACGGCGGCAACGACGTGGAGATGCTTCGCTTCTGCGGCGTCGGCTACGCGATGGCCAACGCGCCCGACGAGGTGAAGGCCGCCGCCGACCGCGTGTGCCCCTCCAACGATGAGGACGGCGTGCTCTCGACGCTGGACGAGCTGTTCTCGTAGGAGAGGTATGCTAGCCGGAGAGGTGTCGCCCGCGCTTGAGAGGCGGAAGGCAATGGGTGAGGGGCAGCTGCGCCCGAACGGGCGCGCAACACGGGTCGTCGAGCCGACCGACGACGAGAAGGCCGCGGCCAAGGCTGCCCAGACGTTCGGGCGCTCCTTCGCGCATGACAGCACGGCGCTCGGGGTCGCGGCCTTCGCCGGGTTCTTCCTCGTTGTCCTTGTCATTGATATCTCGGTGCTCGTCAGTGGCGTGGCGCGCGGTGAGTACGGAGGGCAGGACATAACGTGGCTCGCCGTGATCGGCGGCTCCGTGTTCGTCGCGTTTGCCGTGCTTGCAGCTGTGTCGGTTCTTGTCGCCCGCCACCATTACCTGCACCCGGGCAAGAGCGACGTGTTTGCGGCGGACGGGCGCCTGTTCCACACCTGGTTTCTGCGGGATAAGAAGAAATACCAGGACGACCGCGGAATCGTCCGCATCAACGTTGTTGGAGTCGCGCAGTGCGTTGGGTTCCATAACAGGAAAGACAAGACTGTCTGGATTATTCCGAGCCCGGATGCGCACATCCATGACGTGTGGCGGCGCGGCAGGAGGTGGGAGGACGAGCGCGGGCTGTGCCTCGCCCTCCTTGAGAAGGGGATACCGAGCGACGCGGGCACGGACCCGTTCTTTGGCGTGGACGAGCAGTACCGGGGGTTCCTCGAGCGAATCGGCGTGCGGATAGAGGAGACGACCGAGCCCGTCGAATTCCTGGCTGGGACGTGGTCGTAGGTACGTGATGACTTTCATGGTGTCCGGCTACTGATTGCCTTTCATGTATTGCCGTTATTGCCCCGTCGCCGCTCCCAGCGCGCGGTTGACGCGCTCCGCCACGCCTACGCTCAGCGCGACCTTCGCCACGTCCGGCACCACAAACGGCACGACCGCCACCGCCAGCGCCGCGGGCGCGTCGAGTGCGTAGACGTTCATGAGCTGGATCGTCCCCAGCGTGTAGCTCACCGCCAGCAGCGCGACTCCGCCCGCCACGCCGCGTGCCCTTCTCGGCAGCGCGTTCGCGCGCGCGATGGCGCCCGCCACGGGCATGCCCGCCGCAAAGCCCAGGAGATAGCCCCCCGTGGGTCCCAGCAGCACGCCGACCCCGCCCTGGAAGCCGGAGAACACCGGCACGCCCACTGCGCCCAGCAGCAGGTAGACAATAACGGTGAACAGCGCGTCGCGCGTGCGCATGACCTGGGGCAGCAGCGCCAGCGCAAAGGTCTGCATGGTGAACGGCACCGGGCCCAGAGGCACGGTGACCCAGGCGCTTACGGCGAGCAGTGCTATGCAGATGCCGCAGCGGGCAATCGAGCGGGTGGACATGGCGGCTCCCTCACGGACGGGCGCTCCTCACGCGCCTACGGAACGAAAGCTTACCGTATGGCCGAGCCCCCGCCCTTCTCGTAAGATGGACGGGCGGGGGCGATGCGCCAACGAGGCGGGGGAGGGCACATGGAGAGCGACTTCGCGGCCTGGGTCGAGCGGGAGTTCCGTCACCCCGTGCCCGACGAGTACCGGGACTTCCTCTTCCGGGACGCGGCAGCCGCGCACGCCGAGCCCGTCATGCCCTCGCGGGCGTATCTCGTCACGGGTGACGGCGACGAGTACGAGGTCTCCGAGTGGTTTCCCGCCGAGCGCATACCCGACATCTATCGATGCTGTCGTGCGGAGGGGCTGATAGCGGAGCATCTGCTGCCGATCTTCGACAGCTGCGGCTGCGTTGCGGTGCTCGACTGCGATGAGCACTCGAGTACCTACGGCAGCGTTCTTCTGCAGACTCCCGAGGGCCACTATGACGAGGCTCGTCAGGAGAATGTCTACGAGGAGCCGGTCCTTCTCGCTCGGAGCTTCTCGGACGTGCTGGCCGCTCTGGGAGAGATTCAGCAGGGCGAGGCTCCCGACCTCCTGCTCCTGGGTTCCGACCGGATGCTCGGCCCCTCGGACCTGGCGTCCTTTGAGCGTGAGCTGGACGTCGAGCTGCCGGCGGACTATCGCGAGTTTCTGCTGGCCCACAACGGCGGGACGCCGGCGCGGTTTCTCTGCACTCCCACGTTCATGGAGGTCGACCCCGCTACAGGGGAGGGGCACCGCCAGTCGGTGCCCATCGACCACTTTCTCTCGCTGGGGGAGATCTCCGAGCTGCTCGTAGACAACGAGGACGAGCCGACGTTCGGGCCGGGCCGCGTGCCTGTCGCGTGCGACCAGTGCGGCAACCTGATCCTGCTGGGCGTTGCTCGCGGCTCGGGCGCATCCATCGAGGACGTTCAGGGCGTTCAATTTGCCAACCACGAGGTACGCGGCGCGGACGGTCCCTTTGCCCTCTCGCCGCTCGCCTCGTCCTTCGGCGAGTTCGCTCGTTCCCTCGCCCCATATGGCGAGGACTCGTAAGGGAGGGGTACATGTCAGGTTCTGGCAGAGAGAGCTTCACCGTGACACTGCCGGGGGGCTTCTCACGGCTCATGCTGGGCGGCTCCCTGCTGTTCGCGCTGTTCCCGGCGGCATTTGCCCTGGCGGGGGACCTTCCGCCGCTGGGCGTCTTCATGTTCGCCCTGATTATCGCCCCGTTACCGCTTGCCGCCGTCGCCGGGCGCCGCTTCAGGGTCAGGGTGCGCGACGGTGTGGTGACCGTGCGCCCCGCCCTGTTCGGGAGCGAGTGGGACTTCGTCGCAGCCGACGTCACGCGGGCGGTTCGCCACATCAACTACAACACCGGCATGGGCACGCTCGCCAAGATGACCGTTCACGCGCGCGGCCGTCGCGTGTCGGTGGAGAGTCTCATGGTAGGCAGCGAGGGCTTTTGGGCGTTCATCGAGGGCAACGTCGACCCATCCAGGATCGTCACCAAGGTCAACCGGTGGGGTGGCACGCATGAGGGTCGCTGAGCTCACCGACGCCCGTCTCGTCGTCGAGCTGTCCGAGTGGGACCTCTGGGAGCTGGAGCGCTCGTTTGGCGTGTGCCTACCGGGCGGCACGTGGCTCATCCCCGGGCGCATGGCCGCATCCGACGGGTTCTGCGCGCGGGCGGACGAGATGCGGGTTAGGGGCGCGGACGGGGCCTTCACCGGCGACGGGCTCGATGACACCGAGCGGCTCGTCGTCGCCGAGGCGGTCTGCTCCCTGTGGCCGTGGGTCTGCGACAGCTGCGACGTCCGCTTCGTCGGCGAGGACGGGGAGCTGTGGTGCCGGGGCGACCACCACCTCAAGGTCGAGGTCCGCGCGCTGCGGTCGAGCGCGGTGCTCTGGACGCTCCTGGCGACGCTGGTCGGAGCCGCCGAGCTGGCCCTCTCCCTCCTGATGGGCGCTCTCGAGGGGGCCTACGGCGTGGTGCTCATCAACGTCCTTCTCGCTCCCTTCTCCCTGTTCTGCGCGGCGGTCGCCCTGCGCTCGTGGCGCTTTGGGGTGACGGCTGACCTGGGCGGGATGACGGTGCGGCCGACGCTCGGCCCCGAGCGCTCGATTGCCTTCTCCGAGGTCACGAGCGTCGAGCGCGTGGTCTCCACGGACGGCTCGGGGGCGCTGCGCAGGCTCGTGGTCCGCACGGCGGACGCGCGCGTCTCCCTGTCTGCGTCGCTGGAGGGGATCGAGGCGCTGGACGCCCTCCTCGCCGAGCGCGTCCGCCCGTCGTAGCCGCCGAGAAGAACGAACGCCGCGTGTGGTGGTCGTGAAGTGGTTCTTCTCGGCCGACCGTTCGCGGGCCTAAAATCACCGCCTGCGGCATCTTCCAAATTCCCCTTGAAACCCTCTTGAAATGTGCCAACATATGCAGTAACAAACTTTCTGTTTGGTAAGCAAACAAAAAGTTGGCACACAGGAGCACGGCCACCCAGGAGCAAGGAGGAAGCGTTGAGCGAGAAGATCAGGTGGGTCGCCAACAAGATGCCCAAGAGCGACGACAGGCACCTCGGCATCATGTCCCTCGAGAACGTGGAGGCGGCGCGCAGCTTCCACCGGAGCTTCCCGCAGTACGACGTCACCCCACTCGCCAAGCTGGACCGGCTGGCGGGCGAGCTCGGCCTCGCGAACCTGGCCGTGAAGGACGAGTCGTACCGCTTCGGCCTCAACGCCTTCAAGGTGCTGGGCGGCTCCTTCGCCATGGCCAACTACATCGCGGGCAAGATCGGCCGCCCGGTCTCCGAGATGACCTACGACTACCTCACGAGCGACGAGCTGGCGCGCGACTTCGGCCAGGCCACGTTCTTCACCGCCACGGACGGCAACCACGGCCGCGGCGTCGCCTGGGCCGCCAACAAGCTGGGCCAGAGGGCCGTCGTCCACATGCCCAAGGGCAGCGTGAAGAGCCGCTTCGACAACATCGCCGCCGAGGGCGCCGAGGTCACGATCGAGGACGTCAACTACGACGAGTGCGTCCGCATGGCCGCCGCCGAGGCCGAGGCCTGCGAGAACGGCGTCATCGTGCAGGACACCGCCTGGGACGGCTACGAGGAGATCCCGTCCTGGATCATGGAGGGCTACGGCACCATGGCCTCCGAGGCCGCGGAGCAGTACGCGGCGGCTGGCGTGGAGCGCCCAACGCACGTCTTCGTGCAGGCCGGCGTCGGCAGCCTGGCAGGCGGCGTGGTGGGCTACTTCACCAACCTCTTCCCCGACAACCCGCCCACCTTCGTGGTGATGGAGGCCGACACCGCGGCATGCCTCTACAAGGGCGCCGTTGCCGGCGACGGCGACCCGCGCATCGTGGACGGCGACATGCCCACGATCATGGCGGGCCTCGCCTGCGGCGAGCCCAACACGCTGGGCTGGGACATCCTGCGCAACCACGTGTCCGTGTTCGTGAGCTGCCCCAACTGGGTGGCCGCCAAGGGCATGCGCGTGCTCGGCGCCCCCAGGAAGGGCGACCCGCGCGTCATCTCCGGCGAGTCCGGCGCCGTGGGCGCGGGCCTGGTCACGACCCTCATGGAGTCCGACGAGTACGCCGAGCTCCGTGAGGCCATCGGACTGGACGAGACGAGCTCCGTGCTGCTCTTCTCGACCGAGGGCGACACGGACCCGGTGAACTACCGCAGGGTCGTGTGGGACGGCGCGTACCCCGCCGAGTAGGGAGGGCCGGGAGGAACGCGTTCTTCTCGGCAGAGGACTGGTAACGAGGGCGTCAGAAAGGACGTAAGCAAAATGGCCAAGGAACTGGATTTCGAGCAGATCAAGCGCGCCGCGGAGGACTACGGCAAGGACATGACCGCCTTCCTGCGCGCCATGATCTCCCACCCCTCCGAGTCCTGCGAGGAGGGCGAGGTCGTGGCCTGCATCAAGGCCGAGATGGAGAAGCTCGGCTTTGACAAGGTCGAGGTCGACGGCCTGGGCAACGTGATCGGCTGGATGGGCGAGGGCGACAAGATCATCGCCATCGACTCCCACATCGACACCGTGGGCATCGGCAACCGCGACAACTGGGAGGCCGACCCCTACGAGGGCTACGAGACCGACGAGCTCATCTACGGCCGCGGCGGCTCCGACCAGGAGGGCGGCATGGCCTCCGCGACCTACGCCGCGAAGATGATGAAGGACCTCGGCCTCATCCCCGAGGGCTACAAGATCATGGTCGTCGGCTCGGTCCAGGAGGAGGACTGCGACGGCATGTGCTGGCAGTACAT
>UMIY01011679.1_pt1 | contig 12138 bp, 14 predicted proteins | sample 1965921 | NCBI WGS metagenome assembly UMIY01 (sample SAMEA4836134, study PRJEB28245) | human gut metagenome | biome: gut microbiome; material: fecal sample | place: Denmark | collected 2008
AGGTTTTCGTTTTTTTCATATTTCCCTCTTTCTCCCTTTTTTTACTTTATTTGCTTATGCATTTTTATTTAACTATAAGTACAAATCAATTATATCCTTTTAGTATATTATTTTCAATCCTTTTAGCTCATTTGTAATATTCTTTTAATATTTCTGTAACATTTTTGTAATATTCGTTTGTCACTCACATGAGCATAAAAACAGCCTGTATTCTCAGATACAAGCTATTTATAGTTGTTTTTCCATTGGTACCGATGGTGGGACTCGAACCCACATGGTTTCCCGCCAGATTTTGAGTCTGGTGCGTCTGCCAGTTCCGCCACATCGGCACATATTTGCTACTGACTTATTTATATTATCAAAAAATGAACTAAAATTCAAGTGTTTTAGTTCATTTTTTTAAATTATTAAAATATTTAAATTTGTTTTATATTTTCTGTGTTATTGTGAATCTTGTTTTTTTCCTCCGTCCCCAAAAACAAGATTATAAATTTATATTATTGTTCAATGCATCCAATATTGGTGGTAGCATTTGTTTTTTTCTTGACACTACATTTTCAAGCATTGCTGTATGATTATCTACAGATACGCCAAATGCTTTTTCTACAACTGGTGCGTCATTTCCAAGCGATATAATTTTTGAATTTGAATTGATTATATCTGTTGCAGCAAATACATAAAAGTCTAAGTTTTCTTTTTGTATATCGTTATTTATTGCTTGCTCGAAATATGATTGATTTTTAAATATAGAGTCTAGGTCAGCTGTGTTTACTTGTGCTATTCTGAATTTTTTATTTGATTGCTCAAATAATTTTGAATCTATATTTATTACTTGCTCTGGTGTAAAATCGCTTATGTCTGTTCCTGCTTTTAACATATCTACACCATATTTAGTAAGGTCTAATCCTGCTATTTTCTCTAACATTCTAACAGCATTTTTATCAACTTCTGTTGTTGTTGGTGATTTTAGTACCAATGTATCAGAAGCAATAGCGCTAAGCATTAGAGTTGCAATTTTATTAGTTATTTCTATTCTTTTTTCATTATATAATTCATATAATACAGTTGCTGTACATCCAACTGGCTCTGCTCTATAGTATAAAGGGCTTGAAATTGTAAAGTTTACAGCATGGTGGTCTATTACTTTTAAAACCTTTGCATGCTCTATATTATCTGCTGATTGTGCAGCATCATTATGGTCTACTAATATAACCTCTTGATTATCATTAATATTTCCAATTAGCTCTGGAGCTTCCATATCAAGATAATTTAAAACGAACTGTGTTTCTTTATTAACATCACCTGTTCTAACTGCTTTTGCATTTTTATTACCTAATTCTCTCTCCAAGTTCTCCATTACCATTGAAGATGTAATAGAATCTGTATCTGGATTCTTATGTCCAAAAATTAAAACTTCCTTTTCCATATTATACCCCCGTATTTTTACTATATTTTTTCTGTCACTGACTTATTAATTATAGCACATTTTGGAAAAATAGTCAACTTTTAGAATGTTATGTTGACTAGTTTTTGATTTTGCCTGCCCTTATTCTAATAACTACAATTCCAAGCACTATTATTGACAGTACTATGCCAGCAATCATAAAAATCATATCTTCTACGTTCCTTGCTTCATCTTGGATGCCATTGTTTTCGCTTTTTTCACCTGTCTCTTGCGTATTACCATTTCCGTTTTCATCCATTTGCTCCATAATCTCATTTGCTTGCTCTATTGCATTTTGCTGCTCTTGCTTAAATGCGTTCTCCTCCGCTTCGCCCCTTCTATATGCATTGATAATGTAATTTTTTTCTGTGGCTCCATTTGGTGCTGTCACAGTAATTACAATTTCATTTTGTCCTATTTTTAGATTTTGATTTCCACTTATTTTTACTTTTGCATTTTCATTTTGTGCTACGGCTAATATATTCAAATTCTCGTCTTTGTTTGAAACTTCTACCGTATAATTTGTTACTATACTCTGGAAATCAGGTGAAAGCGTATAATTCTCTACTGCTAAATTTTCCAAATCTGCATTTGCCGCTTCTGCATCGTCTGTTTTAGTTACGTTTATAATATATTCTTCTGTGGTGGTTTTATCTTTTGATGTAACCGAAATTTTTATTTTGTTTAATCCATTTTTCAAATTATCATTTCCGGTTATTTTTACTTCTGCCTCTCTATTTTCAGGCACTGCAGTTATATCAAGCTTTTTTGTATCTTCATTAACTATCAAATAATATTCATGTATATCAGGATTAAAGTCTGGATTCACTCCTTCCTGATTTAATCTCATTATTTCCAACTTAGCACTACTGCTGTTTGCTGTTTTTTCTGCCTGCTCGCTATCATTTTTACCATTCTGTGTTGTAGCATATTGATTAACATAGTTGCCTATTCCTACTTCTACCTGATTATATTTTACATCTATTTGCTCCCCATTTTGGTTATAAAATTCGCCGGTGGCTGCAAATGAAGCCACACCATCTTGTTTTGCTTTAAATTCTATTTGCACTAATTCATCTAAATCTTCATTGATGCCATTTTCAGAAAACCATGTGTAAATAGCTTTATTTTCTACCACATTAAGATTATCAGCAGCTGATACACATTCTACCATTTGACTATCAAAGTATATCCATATAGTATATGCTGCAATATTTGAACTAGTTTCATTCACAGTTATGCTAAATTCTTCACCTACATCAACATTATCTTTATTTGCTGTTAAATTAATTTCTGTTACTGCAAAACCTTTCACACTTAGCAAGCACAGAAGTGCTACTACAACTATTTGAAATACAATTAATTTACCAAGAATTATACACTTTTTCTTCATTGCACTCTCCCTTATTTTTTAGATTATTGCTCTATACTTTGCAATCCAAGTATATGTCTTTGTATTAACAAACAATCCACAGAGCTTGGATTTTTGCCATTCTTTCTTACATTACCTGCTTTAACAAATGCTCCTTCAAGCTTCTGCATTTCTAGGATATGTCTTTGTAATACTAGCAAATCTATACTGTTTATTTTGCCATCTCCATTTACATCTCCATACATTATTACATTATATTCCATAACTATTGTATTATTGCTACTATCCAATATTTTCACAATACTGCCAGTTCCAACTAAAGCACTACCTTCTATTTTTTTACCAGCTGAGTTGTATATTTCTACAGTATAATTTGTCTTTATTTTCTGCAAAATGTTGTCTACTGTATTATTTTTATTTTCCAAACCTGTTATCTCGTTTGCATCCACATTTAAACTCTCATCGAATACTATCTCTCCCTCTGCTAATTTTCTAATTACTGTTACTGCGACTGTCTTTGAAATGCCACTATCATCAGACATGATGCTTACTTTTGTGTCTCCTTCTGAAATACCAGTCAAAACACCATCTGTATCTACATTTACTATCCCGTCATTTTCCGATTTAAAAGTGACTTTTTTATTATCCGCATCATCTGGCAATACACTAACATTTAGCTTAAATTTTTCTTCAACTTGAAGTACAACATGCTCAGTACTTACCACTAAATCTGTAACCGGGCTATATACCTTTATACTGATTTCACTTTTTACACCATTGCTAGCAGTAGCCGTTATTTTAGCTGTTCCAGATCCCACTCCTAAAATATAGCCATCTGAGCTTACAGTTGCAACACTTGTATTGTTTGAGCTGAATTTCAAGCTTTTATCCACTGCATCATCAGGGCTAACTTTAGCTTTTATTTTAATTCTTTCTCCTTTATTTATCATGCTTTTGTCCAAAGATAGCTCTATTTTTTCTACCTCCACATCAGGTACCTCTTCCACATATGTCTGGAAAACGTATCCCACTAAGCCGTTTTGTGATTTCACTCTATCCCATAACTCTCCCTTTTGCTTTCCTTTTGCAATTCTTGTCATTGTTGTTCCTCCTGGCACGCTTGTAAGAGTTTCGTAAGAAGTTCCTGGCCCTGTTCTTACATTTAGGCTTGTTTCCACATTTGCATATACCTTGGTATTGTCTGCCGTAAAATCACTTGCAGAAATTGCTGGACTTGTACAAGGCAAATCTGGCATATTTTCATAAACAGGAATTACAAAAGACATCGAAGAGTCTAGCAATCCGCTATTTGAATATCCATTATATATTAATTTTGACTCACTATACGGTGCAAGCACATTTGTCATATATTGATGCCAAAATAACTCATCACTTGAAGTATCATAAACATGGAATTTTTGCAGATATATTGAATTTTGTCCTTGGTTAATATAACTTGAGCCTATAAAGATTGCTCCACCTGTAATTGCTCTTTCCTTTGTATTCCATGGAATTAGATACTTATTTTTAATTGCAGTAGAAGCACCTTTTCCATCTTTAGCATATTTAAGTCCATTTATTATAGCGCCCATTGGCTCTGATGAGCTTGTTGCACCAATGTTATAGAAATTGTACAATCCTTCATAGCCTGAGACTGTTCCGCTAATTGAGCTATGGGACAAAAATGGTCCTACCTCTTGCTTTATTCTTGAAGCGAGATGGAAACTACTTACACCAGAAGTTTTAGCAGCTGAAAGAATTAAATCTGAATATTTTTTGTCTGTTACAATGTTTGTACCACTAGAATTCTTGTATTCTACAATTCTATTGTAAAATTCTGTACCATACAAAATCTTTTCTATACTGGAAATAGTATTTGTCTTGGAATTATACGACAATTCTTCAAATTGAAACACACGTACATAGTTTAGGAAATTTCGTGGGTCCATGGCAAACTCAACAGCTGCCCTTGACGAATCTACCCAGCCACTATCTACTTCCACATTGTATTCACCTTGTTTAGTATTTTTCCAACTGTCACTATATGACTTTGGTACTAAATTCTTTCCAAAAACGTTCTCATTATCTATTACATATTTCCAGTCTAAGTTAGTGTATAGCGCCTTAAAGTCCCAATTTTGATACTTCTTTTTTAGCTCATCTATATATGGCTGATAAATATCTGGAAATGCATTAGAAAGAAGCATGCCATTTGACAATCTTGTTCCCTCTATGGCATTTTCACTTTTATTGGAATTGAAAATTGTAAACAGCACTATAAAGATGATAGCAAATGTTGCTATTATGCCCAAACTTACTACTATCTTCTTCTTCAAAATACTAACCTCCTTCTAAACTTTTCTAGCTTTCACAATAATTCGCTTACTTGAATAATCGCTGCACGTAATTAGTGTAAGCTCTGTTCTGCCTTCAGTTTTTTGCGACAACGGCTCAGTTTCATTTGGCTTTACTTTGTACACATCATATACCTCGTACTTTACCTCGCCATTTTTGTTATCTATTAGTATTATTGTGTCCCCTTTTTCTAATTCTATAATATGATTAAACATATTTTCTTTGTTATAGTTGTGAGCTGCTATGCAAAAGTTGCCTGCTTCGTTTGGCTCTGCTCCAAAATATTTAGTGGGACATAATTCCATTGTGTCTGTGCCATATTTTTCTAGGACATATGTGTTTAGCTCTATTTTAGGTATTATAAGTTTGGCAGAAACTTTATACCCTTTATACTCTTCATCTATTTTTTCAAATGCTCTATTTGATTTCGCCCCTTCGTTGTCTGCTGTTTCATTAGTTGAATTGTCTGCCAGCTCATTTAATTCTATTTCTGAATTTAAGTAAATGTCATTTAGCTCTGCTCCTGCACTTGGGCCATTGCTTAATTCAAATTCTTGATACATTCCATATGCCATGTTTCCAATCAAAATAGATATTGCAAGAATAATTAGCAATTTTAAAAATTTTCTAAACATGTTTTAGTTTTTTCCTTTCTGTGTACTCATATGTAATTCATATAATTATAGTCATAAAGGCGATGCTTTTTATTTCATCGCCTTTTTATAGATTATTTTTGTTTTGATTTTTCACTTTTTAAAGATATATATACTGCTCCCAAAACTGCAATTGCTGTAATTATATATACATATTGGGTCATACCAGTTTTAGGTAGATTTTCTGGTAATTCTTCCTCATTTTCTACATTTCCATTTTGATTGTTTTCGTCTGATGCTCCAGGTACATTGTTGTTCTCTTCATTATCTGTAACTCCTCCTGGAATTTCATTATTTCCTTCATCTCCAGTATTTCCAGATGAAACTTCTGTTACATTAATATTGAAGTCTTTTGTTGCAATTACGCTATCAGAATTATCTTTATCAAGTAAGCTTATTTTTATTGTGTATGCACCAATTTCGCTAAATGTACCTCTAATGTCTAGCACTTGCTCTACGTCTTTTCCACCTAATGCATATCCATCTGGCTCGCCCCATCCATCTTGAATTAAATCAATTTCTTGTCTTGTTCTTTCTGTAGCTAATAATTTAACAGTTGCTGCATCAGATGGCTTTTTAGTAACTTCTGCTGTTAGTTTAACATGGTCATAATTTCTTCCCATGCTAGATGCTGTAATTAACTCCATAGCTTTTTCTTCATCTACAATTACATCTCCAGAATAATTCAAACTAATTGTATAGTCCACATAATTTGGCTCTACTGTTACATCTTTTTTGATAGGCGTAGTAATGTCATCATATTCCTGTGATGCATCGTTATTTGCCAAACCTTCTGCTGTAACAGAAAAATCTGTTGGATTTGTTGCTTCTATGCTGTCTTTCGATTTAAAAGTAACTGTCATATTAGAGCGTGGGTTAGTTCCTCCTGTACTGTCATAGAATGTTACTCTTACACGTGTACCATCATCATTTGGCGTTCCTCCTTCAGAGCTTACGTAATCAAAAATGTTGTTGTCATATGCAACATCAAATGTATATGCTCCAAGCTCTGTACCAAAATTTATTGTTACAGTAACTTCCTCACCTGGCGCTATTTTTTCTTTGCTTACATCAACTGTTACAGAATTTAATGGAATTGAAGCTGCATAAACATTAAATTGTAAAGTACAAAATATTAAAGCAACAATTGCTATAACACTTAATATCTTCTTTGTCATAAAAATCACCTTTCTCCATTAATTTTTAAATTGAAAAAATGGTTTAATGGAACCTATATTTTTTTCAATATTATTATGTGATTTTTTTTGTTTTTTATTTTGCCATTTTTTTGAACAAAATTTTATGACAAAAAAATTAGTGGAGCTAAGCGACTGTTTTAAATCTGTCATCTTAGTTCCACTAAACGCCTATCGTCTTTTACGATAATTTTCTTAGTCTATTGTACACCTCATACGTAATCTCCACATCTTTCAAGCCTCTGTGTGCACCTTCATAGCTAATGCCAAACAACTTAGCAAGTGTGCCTAATTTGTAATTAACACTATTTGGCACCAATCTTCTTGCCATGTATAAAGTGTCTATATAATCATTTGTCAAATTATAATCAATGTATTTTTTGCATTTATTTGTTAAAAATCCTAAATCAAAATTTACATTATGACCAATTATAACATTCTCTCCAACAAACTTCACAAATTCTTGATATACCTCAATTGGCATTTTGCCTGTTCTTAGCATTTCGTTTGTAATTCCAGTAAGATTTGTAATAAATGGCGATAAGCTTCTATTTATCTTGATAAGCTGGCTAAACGAATCCACTATTAAGTTGTTTTCCACTTTAATTGCACCAATTTCAATTATCTCATCATTTATTGGAGATAATCCAGTGGTCTCTATATCTACCAAAACATAGTCATCTACAAATTTCATTAGATTTTTACTTCTATTATACATTTGTTTCTCCATTTCTTTTCTTGAATAAGTATAATTTTAACACATTTGTTGTATTTTGACAACTTTTTTTACTCCTTAAATTCCTTAGCCAGCTTTCCTATTGCCTTCGTCTCTATCCTAGAAACATAGCTGCGTGATATTCCCATCATCTCTGCTATTTCATGCTGAGTTTTTGGTTTTGCACCATTCAATCCAAATCTAAGCTCTATTATTGACTTTTCTCTTCCCTTTAGTACTTCTTTTATTTTTTGATACATTTTCTTTATTTTAAACTTTAAATCCACCTCTTCCTCAATGCTTCTCTCATCATTTTCTAACACCTCTTGCAATGTAACTGTATTGTCATCTTTATCTTTTCCTATTGGGTCATCCAAATATACCTCTGCATTTAATTTTTTTGTACTTCTCAAATACATCAAAATCTCATTATCTATACACCTTGCGACATACGTTGCAAGCCTCACACCCTTTGAAGCCTCAAAACTGTTTATTCCTTTTATTAAGCCTATTGTTCCTATTGAAATTAAATCTTCTTGCTCTGCCTTTGCGGTACTATATTTTTTGCATATGTGTGCAACAAGCCTTAGGTTTCTCTCTATTAGGATGTTTCTAGCGTCTTCGTCTCCATTTTTCATTTGCTCTAAATATTTTCTTTCTTCTTCTGGTGATAATGGCTCTGGAAATAAATTGTTACTTGATATATAGCCTAGCAAAAATACTGCTGATTTTAATAATTCAAAAAAAGTGATAGCTCCTATACTTCCACATAATGCAGTAAACATAAACGCACCTCCGTTTTCCTTATACCTAAATTATATTGGGTATTGTGATGGAAAGTGCATGACCGGCGAAAAAAGATTTTTTGGCAATTGATATAAAATCTATTGCGTATATACAATAATTATGATATAATTTGACTATTGTTAGGAGGTATTCTATGGCTTTAATTAGACCTTGTGCAGATTTAAGAAACAACTATAACGAGATTTCTAGAATTTGTCATGAAACTAAAGAACCTATGTACATTACTAAAAACGGTACTAATGATTTAGTTGTTTTAAGTGATGAAGCATATGAAGCTATTATTAAGAAAACTGAGGAAACTGAAGAAGAAAGAATCGATAGACTTGTTGCTGAGCATTTTGATAAGCATTATGCTTCTTTTGAGGAGTTTAAAAAGGACGTTTTGAAAAAAATCGAGCAAGCTCTTAAGGAAATTGAAGAAGGTAATGGAATCCCGATGGAAGAAATCATTGCAGAAATGGAGGCAGATTATGACACAGATTAAAAAATATAAAATTATTTGGTCTCCTAAAGCAAGAGATGATTTACGAAACATCAAGCATTATATAAAAAATCATTTAAAAGAGAAAAATATAGCAATTAATGTTGTAAAAAGAATTTTAAATTCAATATTAGATTTAAGTTATCTTCCAGAAAAACATGTAAGAGTTCAAATATTTAATGAAAAAACTAAAAATGTTCGAAAAATGTCTGTTAATAATTATCTTGTTATCTATGAAGTTAAGCTTGATACTCGGACAAGTTTTTATTCTACATATTTTTCATAGTCTACAAAATTATTTTAATTACTTATAATTTAGTTTTATATTTATCTTTTATTAATTACCGTGTTCATAAATTTTATAATCTTGCATAATAATTTAATGGTGATTCTTTTGAAAAAAATCCAAAATTTTCTAATAGGTATATTATTGGGAGCTGGTGCTATTCTGCCTGGAGTTAGTAGTGGTGTTCTTTGTGTTATATTTGGATTATATGATAAATTAATAAATTCTCTTTTTGGATTATTCAAAAATTTTAAAAAGAATTTTTCGTTTTTATTTCCCATTTTCCTAGGTGGCATACTTGGTGTGTTTCTATTTGGAAATATATTGAAAACACTATTTGAGCGTTTTCCTACACAAACTAGCTTTTGTTTTATCGGGCTAATTTTAGGGAGTATTCCCGTTTTAATAAAAAAGGTAAATACTGAGCATAGTTTTAAGCTACGATATTTGCTCTTTGCTTTTGCTGCGTTTATTGTTGGATGTTTTTTAGTCTATTTAGAGAGCAAACTAAATCTTTCACAAACTCAAAATAGTTTTAGCATATCATTTTTGGTTTTATCCGGATTTTTAATGTCCATTGGTGTTGTATTTCCTGGAGTTAGCAATACCCTTATTTTGATGTGCATGCGGTGTGTATCCTACTTATCTAGCAAGTATTGCAACTCTTCAATTTAGTGTTCTCATTCCTATGGGTATTGGCCTTGTTATTGGTTGTGCTTTTTTCTTAGTAGTAATCAAGCTCTTACTAAAGCTTTTTTATATGCCAACTTATTATTCAATAATTGGTTTTACTTTAGGCAGTGTGCTTGTGCTATACCATCCAATTTATTTTGATTTTGCTGGGTTTGTGTCTATTATTCTTTTTGTAATTGGATTTAAAGTTGCTGGAAAGTTAGAGAAAAATTAATGCCTTCTATAACTTAATATAGAAGGCTATATATTTTCAATTTATTATTTCTTTCTTCTCAAAATCCATCCATTTTTACACTCAATTGGTAGATGCATCTTTATGCTTTGTCCAAATTTTCCTGGATTTACAAATTCCACTTCTTTATCCGTGTCCGTATCCCAAAGTTTTTCTATTTTGAACTCACATGGAGTTATATCTCCTGGAATTAGTATTTCCATTGTATCCCCAACTTTAAGCTTGTTTCTAATTTCTATTATAGCTTTATCTTCGTTGTATTCTATTACTTTTCCACCAAACTCATAATTTGGATTGTATTGTTTTCCATCATATTCTTGAAAATCCTTATTATTTCTATCATTAAAATAGAATGTTGTTAGTCCTCTTGTTTTTGTTTTTTCAAGCTCTTTTAGGTATTTAGTGTAATCGTATTTATCTGGCTCTTTCATATAGTCGTCTATTGCATTTCTGTATGCGTTTACTACAGATGCTAAGTAATACTCTGTTTTTAACCTTCCTTCTATTTTCAAGCTGTCTATGCCCATGTCAATTACTTCTGGTATTTCTTTAATCAAGCATAAATCTTTAGAAGAAAAGATATATGTACCCTTGTCGTCATGCTCTACTGGCATTAAATTTCCAGGCTTATTGTGCTCTTCTACATATACATTGTATGCCCATCTGCAACTTTGTGCACAATCACCAAGGTTTGCACTTCTTGAGGCTAGAAAATCGCTTAAAAAGCATCTTCCAGAATATCCAAAGCAAATTGCACCATGTACAAATATTTCCACTTCTAAATCTTGTGGCTTATGCTCCATTATTTCTTTTATTTGCTCTTTATTCATCTCTCTGCCAAGGATTACCCTCTTAGCTCCATTTTTATACCAAAAATTTGCCGAGTGATAACTTACAGTATTAGCTTGTGTGCTAATGTGAATATCCACATCTGGTGCATATTCCTTTAGAATGTCTATAACTCCACCATCAGATGCTATAATTCCATCTACTTTCATGTCATTTAGCATTTGTGCTTGCTTCTTTATTTCCTCATAATATTCATCCCAAGCATAAATATTAATTGCAGCATATACTTTTTTGCCTATACTGTGTGCATATTCTATTGTTTTAGCCAAATCATCATCATCTACTTCTGCTCTGCTTCTAAGCGATAAGCTTCCTGTACCGCAATATACGGCATCTGCTCCGTATAAAAATGCTGTTTTTGCCTTTTCAAATGAGCCTGCTGGCGCTAATAATTCTGGTTTCTTCATCTCTTATCACATTCCTTTCTTATGTCACAAATTCTTTTTCAATTCTTAATCAAAATATTTACTAATCTCCTCTAACCCCTCAAACTTCTCTTGCCTCATAATTTCATATGCTACAATTGCAACTGAATTAGCCAAATTCAATGAGCGAAGTGTTGGTCTCATTGGTATTCTAATAGTTTTATCTATGTATTTTTGTAAAGTATCTTCTGGGAGTCCTTTTGTTTCTTTGCCAAATAATGCAAATGCCTCTTCCATATCTCCATAGTTTGGCTCTGAATATACATGCTTTCCCTTAGTAGTTACAAAAAACATGTTGTTCTCTTCTGGTTTGTATTTTTCTAGAAACTTCTCAAAAGATAAATGCTCTTCAATCTCTAATTTATCCCAATAATCAAGACCTGCTCTTTTTACTGCTTTTTCTGATATGCTAAATCCCAGTGGATGTACCAAATGTAATTTTGCTCCAATAGCAGCACAGGTTCTTGCAATATTTCCTGTATTTTGTGGTATTTCTGGCTCAACTAATACTATATTTAACTTCATTTATTTGTCACCTCTTTTTTAGCATATCTATTATACTATATATTTGAAAAAATTACAAATGAAAAAAACTTGTTTTTTTCCTCCGTCCCCAAAAACAAGTTTTTT
>UMIY01006666.1_pt1 | contig 12119 bp, 7 predicted proteins | sample 1965921 | NCBI WGS metagenome assembly UMIY01 (sample SAMEA4836134, study PRJEB28245) | human gut metagenome | biome: gut microbiome; material: fecal sample | place: Denmark | collected 2008
TATGACCAAGGAAAAGCAGGCGGCCGTGGCCGCCGTGGAGGCCAAGCGCGACCTCGTCGCCCAGGTGGCGGACAGCATCTGGGACTACGCGGAGCTCTCTTTGCAGGAGACCCGGTCCGCCGCCCTTTATTGTGAGGTTCTGGAAAAAGAGGGCTTCACCGTGGAGAAGGGGATCTGCAACATCGCCACGGCCTTTTCCGCCAGCTACGGCTCCGGCCGTCCCGTCATCGGCATCCTGGCGGAGTACGATGCGCTCTCCGGCCTGTCCCAGGAGGGAGGCAGCGTGGAACGGAAGGAGCGGGTCTCCGGCGGCTGCGGCCACGGCTGCGGACACAATCTCCTGGGTGCCGGCGCCATGGCTGCGGCCCTGGGGGTCAAGGCGTTCCTGGAATCCACCCACACTCCCGGCACCGTGATCCTCTATGGCTGCCCCGGTGAGGAGGGCGGCGCCGCCAAGGCCTTCATGGCCCGGGACGGCCTTTGGAAGCAGCTGGATGCCGCCATCACCTGGCACCCGGAGGACACCAACGAAGTCCAGACCGGCTCCTCCAACTCCTGTATCCAGACGCAGTACCACTTCACCGGCGTGCCCTCCCACGCCGCCGGCGCTCCCGACCGGGGCCGCAGTGCCCTGGACGCTGTGGAGCTGATGAACATCGGCGTGCAGTTCCTGCGGGAGCACATGAGCGATAAGGCACGGGTCCACTACGCCATCACCGACGCCGGCGGCCGCAGCCCCAACGTGGTGCAGCCCAAGGCCAGCGTGCTGTATATGGTGCGCTCCAACCATGTTGCCGAGGCGGTGGAGCTGCAGAAGCGGGTGGACGACATTGCCCGGGGTGCAGCCCTTATGACCGGCACCACTTACGAAAAGAAATTCATCGACGGCCTGGCGGACACCGTCACCAACCACACCCTGGAAAAGGTACTCTATGAGAACTTCCAGGAGCTGGGTGTTCCTACCTACACGCCGGAGGAGAACGCCTTTGCCGACGCCCTGGCCAAGACCTATCCCGGCGCCGACACGGTGCCCGGCATCGGTGCCGCCCACGACCCGGAGCTGGCAGAGCAGTCCCGGCAGCTGCGCCGGAAGGCGGGGCATGCCATGAATGACTTCCTCCTGCCCCTCTATCAGGGGGAGGTGTTCCGTCCCGGCTCCACCGACGTGGGGGATGTCAGCTGGCTGACCCCTGCCGCCCAGATCCAGGTGGCGGCCTGGCCCAACGGCTGTCCCGGCCACAGCTGGCAGAACGTCTCCTGTGACCGCACGGAGATCGGCCACAAGGCCGCCGTCCACGCAGGCAAGGTGCTCTGCGCCGCGGCAGTGGATCTCTTTACCCAGCCCCAGCTGCTGCAGGAGGCGCGGGAGGAGTTCCTGCGCCGCACGGAGAGCGGCTATGTCTGTCCCATCCCGGCGGACGCCGTTCCCACCATTCCCGACTGAAACAGACGCTCTGGCCCGCGCCGTGCACTGCACGGCGCGGTTTTTTTACAGTTGTTTCACGGATAACCAAAAATTTTTTTGATAGGCCAAATTTTTTGTTTGCTTTTCCTAAAATCTATGCTATCATAAGGGAGAACGGTACTATCCTCCTAAGGGCCCTGCCCTTTTCAATTTGAAAGGAGTCCTGCGCATGGAATCCCGCCTCCACGGCCGTGAGCTGCTCTTTCAATTTCACGGCACTCCCCCTATCGGTACCTCCATCTCCCTGGCACTGCAGCACCTGGTGGCCATGATCGTGGGCTGCGTGACGCCGCCCCTCATCATCGCCGGCGCGGTGGGCCTGAGCCAGTCGGATCAGGTTTTGCTGATTCAGGCGTCTTTGGTGATGTCCGCCGTGTGTACGCTGCTGCAGCTCTTCCCCATCAGCCGGTACTTCGGTTCCGGCCTGCCGGTGATTTTGGGCGTCAGCTTTGCCTATGTGCCCAGCATGCAGGCCATCGCCTCCTCCGGCGGAGGCGTGGGCGCCATAGCCGGCGCCATGATCGTGGGCGGCATCGTGGCCATCCTCGTGGGCGTCTTCGTCAAGAAGATCCGGCTGCTGTTCCCGCCTGTCATCACCGGCACGGTGGTATTCACCATCGGATTGTCCCTGTACCCCACTGCCATCAACTACATGGCCGGCGGTACCTCCAACACCGCTGAGGCCATTGCCGCCTCGGGAGCCTCCGAGTCCCTGATCTACGGCTCCTGGCAGAATTGGCTGGTGGCGGCACTGACATTGGCGGCTGTCATTATTCTCAACCATTTTGGAAAGGGCCTCTGCAAGCTGGCCTCCATCCTCATCGGCATGCTCTTCGGCTATGTGGTGGCGGCGGTGTTCTTCGGCATGGTAAGCTTTGCCGACGTGGGTGAGGCTGCCTGGTTCTCCCTGCCCAAGTTCATGCACTTCGGTGTCACCTTTGACCCCGCCTCCTGCATTGCCATCGGGTTGCTTTTCGCCATCAATTCCATCCAGGCCATCGGCGATTTCACCGCCACCACCGTGGGCGGCATGAACCGCGAGCCTACAGACCAGGAGCTCCAGGGCGGCATCATCGCCTACGGCGCCAGCAACATCCTCACCGCCCTGTTCGGCGGCCTGCCTACGGCTACATACTCCCAGAACGTGGGTATCGTCACGACCAACAAGGTGGTCAACCGGACGGTATTCACCTTTGCCGGCGCCTTTTTGCTGCTGGCGGGCGTGTCCCCCAAGTTTGCCGCCCTTCTGACCACCATCCCCCAGTGTGTGCTGGGCGGCGCCACGGTGACGGTATTCTCCACCATCGCCATGACGGGCATGAAGCTCATCGCTTCCCAGGACCTGACGGCCCGGAACACCACCATCGTGGGCCTCTCCGCCGCTCTGGGCGTGGGCATCTCCCAGGCTGCCGAGGCACTGAGCCAGTTCCCGGACAGCGTCACCATGATCTTCGGCAAGTCCCCTGTGGTGGTGGCCACCATCATGGCGGTACTGCTGAATCTGGTACTGCCCAAGGAGAATAAACGCTGAATCTGCGCGCAAAGCGCCCTGTCTTCCCGGCAGGGCGCTTTTTTGCAAAATTTGGGCCGCTCTCTGTACAATCCTTCCCGGCACGGGTATAATAAGACCATATTCGACACTTTTGGAAGGTTTGAAGGGAAGCGCCTATGAAACGCAGACACCAGGCACCGGAGGAGCCGGCCGCCCGCCGGGAGATTCCGCTGTGCCGCCCCACCGCTGACCGGGGCCTCACCGCCGCTCAGGCCCGGGAGCTGGCGGAAAACGGATGGGACAACTGTCCGGTGGAATCTCCCACCAAATCCGACAAGCAGATCATCCGGGAGAACCTGCTCACTTACTTTAACCTGATCTTCGTGGTGCTGGCAGCCTGCCTGCTGCTGGTGGGGGACTGGAAGGACACCACCTTTTTGCTGATCGTGGCGGCTAATGCCGCCATCGGCATCGTGCAGCAGCTGCGCTCCAAGCGGACCATCGACAAGCTCTCGCTGCTCTCCGCCTCCAAGGTGCGCACGGTGCGGGACGGCGCGGTGACGGAGCTGCCCACTGCCCAGCTGGTGCGGGAGGATGTGGTGGAGCTCACCGCCGGCTGCCAGATCCCCGCCGACGGCCCTGTCCTCACAGGGCAGGTACAGGTCAACGAGGCCCTCATTACCGGTGAGGCGGATGCTGTCACCAAGCAGCCGGGGGACCGGCTGCTCTCCGGCAGCTTCGTCATCTCCGGAAAGTGCCGGGCCCGGATGGATCAGGTGGGAGCGGATTCCTACGCTTCCCGGCTGACGTTGGCGGCCAAAAAGGACGCGGGCCCCGGCAAGAGCGAGATGATGCGCTCCCTGGACCGGCTGATCCGGTTCATCGGTGTGGCCCTGATCCCCATCGGCGCGGCTCTCTTTTACAATCAGTATGTGGTGCAGGATCTGGGGATGCGGCAGTCCGTCAGCTCCATGGTGGCGGCCCTCATCGGCATGATCCCCGAGGGACTGTTCCTGCTGACCAGCGTGGCCCTGGCCGTGAGCGTGGTGCGCCTTGCCCAGAACCGGACGCTGATCCATGAGATGAACGCCATCGAGACCCTGGCCCGGGTGGACGTCCTCTGCGTGGACAAGACCGGTACCGTCACCAGCCCCAAGATGGAGGTGCGGGAGGTACTGCCCCTGGACCCGGAGGCCTTCCCCGAAACGGAGATCGCGGATGTGCTGGGGGCCTTCTACCGCTGCATGGAACCGGACAACGACACGGCCCGGGCCGTTGCGGAGAAGTTCTCCTACGGCCCCGCCTGGCCCCACCGGGAGACGGTGCCCTTTTCCTCTGCCACCAAGTGGAGTGCGGTAAATTTTTCAGGCCGGGGCGCCTATGTCATCGGAGCCCCGGAGTATGTGCTGGGGCCTGATGTGCAGGCCCTGCGGGAGCACATTGAAACTTACGCCCGGCAGGGCTGCCGGGTGCTGCTGCTGGCCCAGTGCGACGGCGCGGAGGAGGGAAAGCTCCACGGGCTGGTGCTGCCCATGGCCCTCATTGTGCTGGAGAACCCCATCCGCCCCGCGGCCCCCAAGGTGTTTGCCTACTTCCGGGACCAGGGCGTGGAGGTGAAGGTCATCTCCGGCGACAACCCGGTGACGGTATCCGCTGTGGCGGCCCAGGCAGGCATCCAGGGGGCGGAGCGCTATGTGGACGCCCAGGAACTGAAGACCGACCAGGACATTGCCCGGGCAGTGCGGGAGTACACGGTTTTCGGCCGGGTGGTGCCCAATCAGAAGCGCAAGATCGTCCGGGCCCTCCAAAGCCAGGGCCACACGGTTGCAATGACCGGAGACGGCGTCAATGATGTGCTGGCCCTCAAGGACGCCGACTGCGGCGTGGCCATGGCCTCCGGTGCCGATGCCGCCTGCCAGGTGGCGCAGCTGGTGTTGCTGGACAGCGACTTTGCCGCCATGCCCAAGGTGGTGGCGGAGGGCCGCCGGGTCATCAACAATATCCAGCGGGCGTCAGCGTTGTATCTGGTGAAGAACATCCTGTCCTTCTTCCTGGCCCTCATTACCCTGTTTGCCGCCTTCCCCTACCCGCTGGTGCCCATCCAGCTGACGCTGATCTCCACCCTCACCATCGGTATCCCCTCCTTCTTTCTGGCCCTGGAGCCCAATCACGACCTGGTGCGGGGGAAGTTTTTGCACAACGTGTTCCGCCGGGCCTTCCCGGGAGGGCTCACGGCCATTATCGTCATCCTCTTTGCGGAGCTCTTTGTCTATACCTTCCACCTGACCCTGGGGGAGCTCTCCACCATCTGCGTGATCCTCATGGCCATCAACGGCATTCTGGTCATCTACTACGCCGCCCGGCCCCTGGACGTCAAGCGCTGGGTGCTGCTGATCGCCATGGCAGTGGGGCTGTTGATTGCCATGATCTTCTACGGAGAGGTTTTCTCCCTGACGGCGCTGAGTTTTGCCGCCTGGCTGGTGCTCATCGTGCTGGCGCTGCTGGTTGTGCCTATTCAGATGGGCTTTGAGTGGCTCTTTGACCGGTGCAGCGAGGCCCTCTCCCGCCGCCGGGAGCGCAGACGCGCCCGGCGCAGCGGATCCGGCAGGCATCGCCGCCGGTAATTTGAGATTTTACAAACAAAAAAGCCGCAGGATCTGGATTTTCCAGATCCTGCGGTTTTTTTGTTTGCTTATTCCCACTCAATAGTTGCGGGGGGTTTGGAGGTGATGTCGTAGACAATACGGTTGATATTGGGAACCTCGTTGACAATCCGTACGCTGACCCGGTCCAGCACATCGTAGGGAATGCGGGTCCAGTCGGCGGTCATGAAGTCGCTGGTGGTGACGGAACGCAGGGCCAGGGTATAGTCATAGGTGCGGCCGTCGCCCATGACGCCCACGGAGCGCATGTTGGTGAGCACCGCGAAATACTGGCTCATGGAGCCCTCCAAGCCGGCCTTGGCGATCTCATCCCGGAAGATGAAGTCCGCCAGACGCAGGGTGTCCAGCTTCTCCTTGGTGATATCGCCGATGACGCGGATGGCAAGGCCCGGGCCCGGGAAGGGCTGGCGCATCACCAGGTATTCAGGCAATCCCAGCTCCCGGCCCAGCTGACGGACCTCGTCCTTAAAGAGCATCCGCAGCGGCTCGATGATCTCCTTGAAGTCCACGTAGTCAGGCAGACCGCCCACATTGTGGTGACTCTTGATGACGGCGGCGTCGCCGGCACCGGACTCGATGACGTCGGGATAGATGGTGCCCTGGACCAGGTAATCCACCTGTCCGATCTTCTTGGCCTCCGCTTCAAAGACCCGGATGAACTCCTCACCGATGATCTTGCGCTTGCGCTCCGGCTCGGTGACCCCGGCCAGCTTGGAAAGGAACAGCTCCTCGGCGTTGGCCCGGACGAAGTTGATGTCCCACTTCTTGAAGGCGGCTTCCACCTCGTCGCCCTCGTTGAGGCGCATGAGGCCGTGATCCACAAAGACGCAGGTGAGCTGATTGCCCACAGCCTCCGCCACCAGAGCGGCGGCCACGGAGGAGTCCACACCGCCGGAGAGGGCCAGCAGCACCTTGCCGTCGCCTACCTTTTCCCGAATGGTGCGGATGGCGGTAGCCTTGTAATCGCCCATGGTCCAGTCGCCCTGGGCACCGCAGACCTCATAGAGGAAATTGCGGATCATGTCGGTACCGTGCTCCGTGTGGTTCACCTCGGGGTGATACTGCACGCCGTAGAAGCCCCGGGCCTCGTCGCAGATGGCCACATTGGGGCAGGCGTCGGAGTGGGCCACCAGGGCAAAGCCCTCAGGCACCTTCTCCATATAGTCACCGTGGCTCATCCAGGTGATGCCCTGGGCGGGCAGGCCCTTGAAGAGCTTGCAGTCGGTATTGAAATAGGTCTCGGTCTTGCCGTACTCCCGGGCGGAGTCGTCGGTGGCGGCGATGACCTTGCCGCCCAGATTGTGGGCCAGCAGCTGGCAGCCGTAGCAGATGCCCAGAATAGGGACGCCCAGCTGGAACACCTCGGGGTTGGCCTGGGGGGACTTGGGGTCATAGACGCTGTTGGGGCCGCCGGTGAAGATGATGCCGATGGGGTTCATGGCCCGGATGTCGTCCATGGAGGTGGTGTAGGGCTTCACCTCGCAGTAGACGCCGCACTCGCGGACGCGGCGGGCGATGAGTTGATTGTACTGGCCGCCGAAGTCCAGTACGATAACGGTTTGATGGGACAAATTGACTCCTCCTTTTCAGGTTGGGTTGTTGTCAGGAAACCCGGACACCGCCCCACTCCACCACCGTAAAGCCGGTGCGTTCAAAGGAGGGCAGGTCCTGGGGGATGATCTCCACCGGCTCCTGGAGGGGCTGCCAGGCCATAAAGACCCGCAGGATGCTCTCCGGTTCCGGGGAGATGGTCAGCCGGGCGTGGTCCGTGTAATCGTCCGACTGAAAGGCGATGAGGTTATAGGCGCTGCCCTCCATCTGAGGCAGCCAGTAGACAATGAACTCGTTGTACTCCCGGGCGGTTAGACCCAGCTTTTCCAGAGTGCAACGCAAAAATTCCGCGGTCTCCTCCCCGGGGACGCAGAAGCCCTGGGAAAAATCGTACTCCGTGTCGGGGATGCCCTCCCAGAAGAGGTAGCTGTACTCCCGGCCCTGCTGGTCATACAGGGTGCCGTCCGGCTCTGCGGTGACGCTCCAGCCATTGTTATAGGCCGGGTAGGTGGTGGTGAGCTGGCCGTCGTAATCCAATTTGACGCTGACGGCCGTCTCCTCCTCCGGATAGAGGTAGATCACCGGCTTGGCACACAGCAGCGCGTCCTCATCCTGCGTTTCCTCAGCCGCAGAATGCGGATGCAGGATCAGTAGAACCAGAAGCAAAAGCAGTACCAAGATCAGTGGAAGCAGGATCCGCCAATACTTTTTCATACAGTGCGCCTCCTTTTGTTTGGTTACAAAGAAAGACGGAAAAAGTGGTGCGGGGTTTCAGATTGCCGGGGAAAACGGACACACCCGGCCCCATCGGGCCGGGTGTGAAAGGATCACTCCTCGTCCCGGAAGACGATATGACCGGGCTCAGCGGACTCGATGATGGCCAGGGACTTCAGATTCACGCCGGCAGCCCGCAGGCGGTCGCCGCCGCCCTGGAAGCCCTTCTCCACGGCGCAGCCGATGCCAACCAGAGTGGCGCCGGCGGCATCCACGATGTCGCACAGGCCGCGCATAGCCTCGCCGTTGGCCATGAAGTCATCGATGATGAGGATCTTATCGTCGGAGGAGATCCACTCCTTGGACACCAGCAGCGTGACCTTCTTCTTATAGGTGTAGGAGAAGATGTCGCTCTGGTACAGGCCGCCCTCGATGTTGTCGCTCTTGGCCTTCTTGGCAAAGATCATGGGCTTGTGGAAGTGCTGGGCCACGATGGCGGACAGGGCGATGCCGGAGGCCTCCGCCGTGAGGATCATGGTGACTTCATCCATGTTGAAGTGCTTGCCGAACTCCTCGGCGATGTGGGTCATCAGCTCCGTGTCGATGCGGTGATTCAAAAAGCCGTCCACCTTGATGATGTTGCCGGGCAGCACCTTGCCTTCCTTCACGATGCGGTCCTTCAGTTCCTGCATGTGTTTCGTCCCCCTTGCGTCTTATTCAAAAATTATGATATTCCGTATGCGGAAGTATTGAAGTACCTTTTATTATCTCGAATCCAGGCGGATTTTGCAACTGTTTTTCCACACAAAAAGGGATTTTTCACCCAAAGCCTTCCCCCACAAATTTGTGCAGGATGGACAAAAACTGCCAAAAAGGGCCGCGGTGCGGAGAAATGCACACGCGGCCCATGGGATTTTACTTGCCTTCCAGCCGGTCGGCCACGCCGTCCAGCCAGGTGCCATGGAAACTCTCGATATTGCCCTCGTCGGTGAGGGAGGCCAGGGCGGGATCAATGGGCATCTCCGCCAGCAACGGCAGGTTGTGGCGGGCGGCGGCCTGGGCAGTCTTTCCCTCGCCGAAGAGGTGGATCTTCTTGCCGCAGTCCGGGCAGGCCACATAGCTCATGTTCTCCACCAGGCCCAGGATGGGCACTTCCATCATCTCCGCCATCTTCACGGCCTTTTCCACCACCATGCTCACCAGCTCCTGGGGGCTGGCCACGATGAGGATGCCGTCCAGCGGGATAGACTGGAACACAGAGAGGGACACGTCGCCGGTTCCCGGAGGCATATCCACAAAGAGGTAGTCGCAGTTCCACAGCACATCCGTCCAGAACTGCTGCACCACGCCGGAGATGACGGGGCCGCGCCAAATGACGGGATCCGTCTCATTGGGCAGCAGCAGATTGGTGCTCATCACCTGGATACCGGTGCGGGAAACCACGGGATACAGGCCCTCCTCGCTGCCCAGCGCCTGGGTGTGGATGCCGAAGGCCTTGGGAATGGAGGGGCCGGTGATGTCCGCGTCCAGAACGCCGACTTCATAGCCCCGGCGGCGCATGGTGACGGCCAGCTGGCTGGTGACCATGGACTTGCCCACGCCGCCCTTGCCGGATACCACGCCGTATACCTTGCCGATGCGGGCGTTGGGATTGTGCTCCTTCAGCAGGGACTGAGGCTCCTGCCGCTCCCCGCAGTTCTCGCCGCAGGTGGAGCAGTTATGGGTGCATTCGCTCATATTGTCTGATCTCCTTTTTCCGCTTGCGCGGGAATATTCTTGTACGCACAAGGTATCTTATACCGTCAAAGGGCTTCCGTCAACCGCCAGACGGCAACTTCCGGGCGGTTTTCCAGGAAATCTGCCTCCCGGCTGTGGCAGGTGAAGAGGAGGATCTGCCGGTTTTGGGCCTCCCGGGTCAGATAGTCCAGGGCGGCGGCACAGCGGGCATCGTCAAAATTGGCCAGGGCGTCGTCCAGCACCATGGGGACTTCCCGCTCCTGGGGCAGCACCAGCTGGCAGATGGCCAGCCGCACCGCCAGATACAGCTGGTCCAGCGCTCCGGCAGAGAGCAGCTGAGCGTCCCGGTAGACGCCGTCTCCCGCCGGTTCTGCGCTCAAACGGAACTGGCGATCCAGCACCACGCCCTCATAGCGGCCGCCGGTGAGCTGGCGGAAGATCTCCGCCGCCCGGCGTCCCAGGGCCGGGGAGAACCGGTTTTGCAGGGTGGTGTTGGCGCTCTCCAGGGTCTCCATGGCCATTCGGATGGCATCGTACTCCCCCTCCAGCTGCACACGCTGTTCCTCCAGCCGGACCCGACGCTCCCGCAGCTCTCCTGGGTCGCCCAGCGTGTGGAGTTGACCCGTCAGGCGGTCGGCAGCCGAGCGGGCCTGGGCCAGAGCGGCCCGGACAGCGTCCAGCTCTCCGCTGACCGCTTCCCGGCTGCGGGCGGGAGGCTGTGCCTCCAGATCCTCCGGGGCCTGGGGGGCTTCCTGGGCCTGGAGGTCGCTGCGCATCCGGGCTTCCCGGGCGGCGGTCTCCGCCTCCTGGAGCTCCCGGCGACGCACGGCGCACTGGCGCAGCAGGGCGTCCGCCGTGGGAATGTCGTAGGCGGCGGGGGCAAAGCGGCGGACTTCCAGCAAAATGCCCTGCTCGTTGGAGGTGAGGGAGGCGTACAGGGCGTCGGCAGTGGCGGCCTTGGCATTGGCGTTCGCCTGGGCGGCTTCCTGGGCCTTTAAGAGATCTGCGTAAGCCACGGCTTTCTCCCGGAGTTCCGCGGCGGAGGAGACATTGTGCTTCCTCAGGGCCGCAGCCGTTTCCATCTTCCATTTCCGGTTTTTATAAAAAGGAATCAACAATGCGGCGAGGGCGCAGGGAATGCCCCAAAGGGCGTCTACAAAGCCGTCACCCATGCCGAGAATTTGAGCGGCATAGAAAACCAGGGTGAAAATCCCCAAAAAGATAGATGGCAGCAGCTCGCTGAGGGGCCACGGCTTGGAATCGCTGATGGAGGTGGCGGATTTCCAGGCCTGCTCCGCCGTCTGTCCGGCAAAGGGGTTCTCGTTCACGGCGGCTTCCGCCCGCAAAAGGGCCTTCATGGCCTCGTCCCGCTCTCCCCGGGCCTTGTCCACACTTTTGCGCACGGTCTCCAGGTTGACGATGGCGCCCCGGAGGCGGCCAATGGTGTCGTTTCCGGGGATCTGTTCCGTCTCCAGCTGGCGGCGCACCGACACGGCGTGTTCCTCCGCTTCCCGGGCAGATGTCTCCGCCTGAGTCAGGGCCTGACGCTTCCGGGCGGATTCCCAGCGATCGTGTTGGACCAGTTCCTCCGTCAGCGCCGCTTCCCGGCCCTCCAGCTGCCGGGCCTGGGAGCGGGCCTGGGAGAGCTGGTCCTCCGCAGCGGAGACCTCCTGGAGCTGGCGGTCCAGCTCGGCCAGCTCTCCCTCCAGATTGGGCAGCAGCCCGGTCTTGTTGTGGCGGCGGCGGTTGAGCTGCTTTTTCAGGGTGTCGGCGGCCTCTGTATAAGAGGTGTCCTCCTGGCCGGAGGTGATGAGGGCGGCGATCCGCCGCTCCAGCCCCGCGTCCTGGGTGACGGTCAGTCCGCTTTGCCGGATGAAGGCGCTGCGCTCAAAAACCTCCCGGCCGACACCCAGCAGGGCTTCGCCGCAGTTCTGGCCGGTAAGGCCCGGTACCGCGTCTCCCGTTCCGGCGTATACCGCCTGAAACTCACCCAGCGGGGCGGTCTGCCGCCGGGTGGTGCGGGTGATGGTCAGCTCCCGGCCGTCTGACAGACAGTCCAGCCGGCCGCTCATGGCAGTGCCCGCCCAGGGGGCGTAGCGGTTTTTCTCGGCAATAAAGCCGGCCCGGTCCCGCTCCCGGCTGTTGATGCCGTAGAGCATGGCTGTGAGGAAAGCACACCAGGTGGATTTGCCGGTTTCGTTGGGTGCTTCGATGATATTCAGGCCGTCCCGAAGCTCCAGGGTTTGGCCCTGGAGCTTTCCAAAAGTGGCGGTCATACGATGGATCCGCAGAATGATCCCTCCTAATTATATATGTATAATGGATGATGGTATGGACATTATAACACCAGTGTCCCTGTTTGCCCAGCGCTTTTCCTGTAGAGAAACGGGGAGATAAGAGCCGAAAATAATAAATATTAAAAAATCGGGAAAAAGGTGTTGACAAATGGTGGATGGTTTGGTATTCTAACAAAGCTGTCGGCGCGGTGGAGACTGCG
>UMIY01048374.1_pt1 | contig 12107 bp, 11 predicted proteins | sample 1965921 | NCBI WGS metagenome assembly UMIY01 (sample SAMEA4836134, study PRJEB28245) | human gut metagenome | biome: gut microbiome; material: fecal sample | place: Denmark | collected 2008
GGGGAACGTCGGTGCGGGCACCGGATGCACGGTCGGCAAGCTCGCCGGCCCCGACCGGGCGATGAAGTCGGGCCTCGGGGAGGACGTGGAGCGCGCGGGGAAGCTCCTCTGCGGTGCCGTCGCCGCCGTCAACGCCTGCGGCGACGTCCGAGACCCCGAAACCGGCGAGCCCGCAGCGGGGATGCGGACCGAGGACGGGCGCGCGCTCGCGAGCAGCGCCGAGGCTCTTCTCGGCGGTTTTGCCCAGATGCCGCTCGAGCGGACCAACACCACGATATCGTGCGTCGTCACCAACGCACGGCTCACCAAGGCCCAGGCAACCAAGGTCGCCCAGATGGCGGCCGACGCCTATGCCCACGCCATCACGCCCACCCACACGACCAACGACGGGGACACCGTCTTCGTCATGGCAACGGGCGAGGTGGACGCCCCGGTGGACGTCGTCGGGGCGTTGGCCACGCGAGCGCTCGGGCGCGCCATCGTCGACGGCGCGCGCCAGGCCGTCTCCGCCTACGGCTACCCGGCTGCCCGCGACCTGTAGGCGTGTCGCCGACCTAGTTGAACTTCACGAGCTTCTGGGCGGCGCGGTAGCCTGCCAGCGTGAGGGCGCGCCCGACGTTGCCGGGGAGGTTGGTGGCCATGCCCACGATGCCGTGGCGCGCACGGCGATACATCCGCCTGTCATAGGCGCGCAGCTCGTCCCAGAGCTTCTGCAGCTCGTCCATCGCGTCCGAACGATCGCTCTTCTTAGAGAAGACCGAGCAGATTGCCATGATGATCGTGAAGTAGTTCATCATGTAGCTTCGCAGCTTGGCCGAGGAGATGTCGTTGTAGACGTGGTAGGCGTGCATCATGACGCGCGCCACGCGCCAGTAGTGGTCCACGCGGCTCGTGAGGACCTTGTCGTTCACCGACTGGTCCTCGCGCCCGATGAAGTAGCGGTAGACGTCCTCGTCAAGGTAATAGATGCTGCGACACGCCGGGAAGGGCACGTACGCGTATATGTTGTCGACGTAGAACGTGTGGGGCGGCATCTCGAGGCCCACCTCGCGCAGCACGTCCACGCGATAGGTGAGCGCATGCATGAGCAGGTACTGCCACATCATGAAGTGGCCCATGTCGTTCCAGGTGAAGATGCGCCCCACGGGCAGCACGTGACGGTAGTCGACCACGTTCTGCGTGTCATCCTCGACGTGCTCGTACACGTAGTTGGTGATGACAAGGTCAACGTGCTCCCCAAGCTCCTCGAAGCGCCTCAGCTGGTCGAGAAGGGCGCGCACGGCCTGCGCGTCCACCCAGTCGTCGGAGTCGACGTTCTTGAAGTAGGTGCCGCGCGCGTTCCTCACCGCCTGCATGACCGCGGCGCCGTGCCCCCCGTTCTCCTGGTGGACGGCCCTGATGATCGAGGGGTGGCGCTCCGCCCAGGCGTCGGCCCTGGCCGGCGTGTCGTCCTTTGTGGAACCGTCGTCCACGATGACGATCTCGACGTCATCGGCGTAGTCGGTGCCCTCGAGAATCGACTCGATGCAGTGGTCCATGTAGGCGGCCGAGTTGTAGCACGGGATGCCGAAGGTGATGGTCTTCTTCATGTGTCCCCTCTGGGATGTGCGGCGCGGGCGAGCGATGCGGCGAGCTCGTCAGCTGTGCTGGGCGATGATCTCGTCGGAGAGGTCGAGCGCGGAGGCGACGACGCCGTCCATGTCGTAGTAGCGGTACTCGGCGAGACGCCCGACGCAGTGGAAGTTCACGAGGTCCTCGACGCGCGCGCGATAGCGGCGGTAGAGCTCGAGGTTCGCGTCCTCGAGGATGGCGTAGTAGGGATCCTGGCCGCTGCCCGGCTCGTAGGCCTTCGAGTACTCCCTCATGATCGTGGTCTTGCCGGGCACCACCTGCCCGGTCATGTTCTTGAACTCGGTGATGCGGGTGAAGTCCTCGCTCGTGGTGTAGTTCACGGTGCCGACGGGCTGGAACTGGTCGACGGGCAGCGTCTCGAAGACCATGTCGAGCGTACGGTACGGCAGCGCGCCGAGGTCGAGGTCGAAGAGCTCGTCGAGCGGGCCGGTGTAGATGATCTCCCCGCCGTAGGGCCGTCCGCAGACCGAGACGCTCATCTCGGAGACCTTGAGGATGTCGCGGGCGTCCACGTCGAGGAAGACGGAGATGAGGTCGTGCTCGAGCATGTGCTCGAAGAGCGCGGTGTAGCCCTCGGCGGGCATCCCCTGATGGGGGGCCTGCGGGAAGTACCGGTCGTCGTCGCCGACGAAGACCGGCACGCGCCCGGTGATCGAGGGGTCGATCTGGTCGGGCGTCTGCCCCCACTGCTTCATCGTGTAGTGCAGAAAGACGTTCTCGTAGACGTAGTCGGCGACCTCGACGAGCTCGGGGTCGTTCTTCTCGCGAAGCTCCATGATCGGGACCTTCTTGTTCTCGCCGAAGGTGTCCACGAGCTTCCGATAGAGGCGCTCACCCTTCTCGTCCCCGAAGGCGAGCCTGAGGGAGCGGTGGTTGAAGGGCACCGGCATGAGCGTGCCGTGAATGTTGGCGAGAACCTTGTGCTGGTAGTCGGTCCACTCGGTGAAGCGCGAGAGGAACTCGTCCACGCGGTCGTTCACGGTGTGATAGATGTGCGGGCCGTACTTGTGGACGAGGACGCCCGCGTCGTCGAGGAAGTCGTAGGCGTTGCCGGCGATGTGGTCGCGGCGCTCGAGGACGCAGACCTTGAACCCGCAGGACTCGGCGAGGCGGCGCGCGCAGGTCGCCCCGGCGTAGCCCGCGCCGACGACGATCGCGTCAAAGCAGTCGGGGTTGAAGCCGGCGGGAAGGCCCTTCTCGATGCTCATGGAAATCCTCTCTGTGCGCGCCGCGGGACGAGGCGCGTTCGCCCATTCGTCCGACTGATTCTATCACCTCGAACCTATAATGGAGCGTGATGGCGCGCATGCCCGACCAAGACACACAATCGGGACGCGCGGGTAGAGCCACGAGCACGTGAAGGAGTTTCGATGAGCGATTTTCTCGCACGCATGAAGGCCGCGGCCAAGGCCTACAAGAAGACGATCGTCCTGCCCGAGGGCGAGGACCCGCGCACGCTCGAGGCGGCGCGCAAGATCGTCAAGGAGGACCTGGCAAACCTCGTCATCCTGGGCGACCCCGCCAAGATCGACGTCGAGGGCGTCACCGTGATCGACCCGACCTCCCCCACCGCCCCTAGGCACGAGGCCTACGCGCAGAAGTTCGCCGAGCTCCGCGCCAAGAAGGGCGTCACCATCGAGCAGGCCCGCGCGCAGATGATGGACGCCACCTACTACGGAACCATGATGGTCAAGATGGGCGACGCCGACGGCCTGGTCTCCGGCGCCTGCCACTCCACGGCAAACACGCTGCGTCCCGCGCTGCAGATCCTGAAGACCGCGCCGGGCACCAAGCTGGTCTCGGCCTTCATGGTCATGTGCACCAAGACCCCGCAGTTCGGCGCCGACGGCACGCTCGTCTTCGCGGACTGCGGCCTCAACATCGACCCGACCTCCGACGAGCTCTCCGAGATCGCCATCGCCTCCGCGAACTCCTTCGCGACGTTCATGGACGACGTCGAGCCCAGGGTGGCCATGCTCTCCTACTCCACGATGGGCTCGGCAGGCGGCGACACCGCCAAGAAGGTCCAGGAGGCCACGGCCTTTGCCAAGGAGAAGGCCCCCGAGCTCGCCATTGACGGCGACCTGCAGCTCGATGCCGCGATCGTGCCCGAGGTCGCCGCCCTCAAGGCCCCCGAGAGCAAGGTGGCCGGCCATGCCAACGTCCTCGTCTTCCCCAACCTGGAGACCGGCAACATCGGCTACAAGCTCGTCCAGCGCTTTGGCAGCGCCGAGGCGTACGGTCCCATCCTCCAGGGCATCGCCAAGCCGGTGAACGACCTCTCGCGCGGCTGCGTCGCCGACGACATCGTGGGCGTCGTCGCCATCACCGCCGTCCAGGCGCAGATGGCCGAGATGCACGAAGGGTAGACATGATCGCCGTCTGGATCGTAGCCACCTGCTTCACGCTGGTCGGGGCCCTCTACTCGGGGCCCAAGTGGCTTCGCCTCCTCTCCTGTCGAGGGCGGGCCACGGGGACGTTCGTCTCTGCGCAGAGCGGCCTGGGAACCGGCAGCCAGCCCATGAGGGCGCTGTATCGCTACGAGGTCGACGGCCGCGTCTACGAGGGGTCGAGCGGGTGGACCACGTTCATCGTCGTGCGAAGAGGCGGACCGTGCAAGGTGCGCTACAGCCTGTCCGACCCCTCACGGTCCTATCTCGCACAGTTTGGCACCTACGCTAACGTCGCCATCGGGACCGTGTTCTTCCTGGTGGGGCTCGCTGTCTTTGGCGTTGGCGCGATGCTCGTCGCCCACTACCCCGAGCTGATTGGCTAGGGATATCTGCAAGGACTCCTAGGCGGCCCGGCAACCTCCTTGCCGGGCCGCCTTCTTGTGGAGAGCCCCTGGGAGATCAGCTACCTCGGAACGGGCCCGTCGCAAACCCCGGCGGCGGTCGCCCGCTTGTCGAGGCTTCGACGCTCGCGCGTGCCGCGCGGCCGCGGCCGCCGTGCCGCCTATGACGCGACAGGGCTCCCCTCTTCGCCGAGCGTACGAAACCATCGACCGCAACTACGCCCGTCAGTGATTAAGGAACACGTTCACCCTGTTAAGAAGTGAACGTATGAGCATACGGTCATGCCTATCGCGCGAGTTTCGTACACTCGGCAAACGGAACGGCCGCGCTCCGGGGTTTGGGCTCACTTTGCGGGCGCGTGACCGGCACAGAAGAAGCCCCGGGCCTGTGACCCGGGGCCTTGGTCGAGCGAGAGGAACGATGAGCCGGAAGGGCAAACCCAAACCGTACGGGAGGAGCGGGAGGCGCCGAGCCTAGCGACCGATGGGCTTGGGGCCGGCCGCGCGAATCTCGGGCGCCATCGTGGTGAGGCGCTTCTCGGCGTTGTCGACGAACATCTGGGCGAGCTTCTCGGCCATCTCGTCGTAGGCGGCGCGGTCCTCCCAGGTGTTGCGCGCGTTGAGCAGCTCGCTCGGCACCCCCGGGCAGGAGGTGGGGACGTCGAGGTTGAAGCGCTCGTCGTGCACGTACTCGGAGTCGTCGATGATGCCGGACTGGGCGGCCTCGACCATCTTGCGGGTGTAGGCGAGCTTCATGCGCTTGCCCACGCCGTAGGGGCCGCCGGTCCAGCCGGTGTTGATGAGGTAGACGCGCACGCCGCCCGTGTCGATCTTCTCGCCGAGCATCTGCGCGTAGACGTTGGGGTCGAGCGGCATGAACGGCTCGCCAAAGAGCGAGGAGAACGTGGGCTGGGGCTCCTTGATGCCGCGCTCGGTGCCGGCGACCTTGGAGGTGAAGCCGGTCATGAAGTGGTACATGGCGGCATTCCGGTCGAGCTTGGCGATCGGCGGCAGAACGCCGAAGGCGTCGGCCGTGAGGAAGATGACGACGTCGGGCGTGCGCTTGGCGCGGCCCTTGGCCACGGCGCCGGGGACGAACTCGACCGGGTAGGCCACGCGGCCGTTCTCGGTGAGCGAGGTGTCGAAGTAGTCCGCCACGCGGGTGTCCTCGTCGATCACTACGTTCTCGCACATGGAGCCAAAGCGGATGGCGTTCCAGATCTGCGGCTCTGTCTCGGGCGTGATGTCGATGGTCTTGGCGTAGCAGCCGCCCTCGATGTTGAAGACGCGGTCCTCGGCCCAGCCGTGCTCGTCGTCGCCGATGAGCAGGCGGTCCTCGGCGGCGGAGAGGGTCGTCTTGCCGGTTCCGGAGAGGCCGAAGAAGACCGTGGTGCCGTGGGAGCGCGGGTTCATGTTGCAGGAGCAGTGCATGGTGAGCACGTGGTCCTCAACGGGCAGCAGGTAGTTCATGACGGAGAAGATCGACTTCTTGATCTCCCCGGAGTACTGGGTGCCCACGACGAGGATCGTGCGCTCCTGGAAGTTAATCAGGACGGCGGCCTCGGAGTGGGTCCCGTGGACCTCGGGGTCGAGCTTGAGCGTGGGGGCGGCCATGACGACGAAGTCGGCGTCGCCGAAGTTGCGGAGCTCGTCGTCGGTCGGGCGCACGAGCATCTGGTGGACGAAGAGCGCCTGGCTCGCGAGCTCGCAGATCGCACAGATCTTGCGGGAGTAGCGGCGCTCGGCGCCGGCGAGACCGTGCACGACGAAGAGGCGACGCTCGGAGAGGTGGCCGATGACCTCGCTCTTGATCTTCTGGTAGTTCTCCTCGGAGAACGGCACGTTGACGTTGCCCCAGGCGATCTTGTCGTGGACGTCGGGGGTGTCGACGATGAAGCGGTCCTTGGGCGAGCGACCGGTGTACTGGCCGGTGATGACGGAGAGCGAACCGGTGCTGGTGAGCTCGCCCTCGCCGCGCTCGACGGCGGTCTCGATCAGCACGGCCGGGGACGCGTCGATGACGGTCTTCTCCTCCGTGTGGGCGATGCCGTAGCGCTGAAGTTCCTCGATGATCATGCGTGCCTCCTTATGGCTGGCGGGCGTGCCGCCGCTCTTAGACGCATCGAAGGCGCCCAAAGGAGGGCACCAGTTGGCTATTATGGCACAAAACCCCGCTTGCGGCCCCATTGGCCCCATTCGGCCGAGCATGCCAGCGGGAGGGCGCCTGCCGAAGTAGAGTCTTGAGGGATACGACCAAGGAGGGCACGAACATGGCCACGCTCACCACCATCACGGACGGCACGCTGTCAGCCACCATCGACTCCCAGGGAGCCCAGCTCATGAGTCTCGCGCTCGACGGCGGCGAGTACCTCTGGCAGGGCGACGAGCGGTTCTGGGCCCGCCGTGCTCCGGTGCTCTTCCCCATCGTCGGGTGCCTGCGCGGCGACCATGCCGTCTCGGCCCGGGGCGACGTCTCGCTCAAGCGCCACGGAATCGCACGCCTCTACGAGCATGCCGTCGTCGACCGGACGCCCTCGAGCGTCACCTACGAGCTCTCCTCCACCGACGAGACCCGCGCTGCCTACCCCTTCGACTTTCGCCTGAACATGACCTACGCGCTCACGGGCGGACGCCTCACCCAGACCTTTGCCGTGACCAACACCGGCGACGTCGACCTCCCCTTCACCCTCGGCGGCCACCCCGCCTTCAACGTGCCCGTCCCCGGCGAGGAGGGGGCGGCCTTCTCGGACTTTGAGCTCGTCTTCCCCGAGCGCTGGACCGCGAGCGTGCCCACGATCGACGAGCGCGGCCTTCATGACTTCGCCCATATGAACGAGGTCTTCCGCGACAGCGACCGCCTGCAGCTCACCCACGAGCTCATCGAGCGGCTCCTGACCGTCGTCTTTGTCGACGTGCCCGGGCGCTCCGTGCGGCTCCTGGGCCCCGCGGGTCACGGCGTCGAGGTCGACTTCGACGGCTTTGACTATCTCGGCGTGTGGACCGCGAGCGCGGACGCCCCGTTCGTGGCAATCGAGCCCTGGGTGGGGTGCGCGACCGCCTATGACGAGTCCGACGTCTTTGAGGAGAAGCGCGGCACCATCACGCTCGCTCCAGGCGAGAGCTGCGAGAAGAGCTTCTCGATGAGGCCCTTCTAGTGGGCGGACGCATCCGGCTCGCCACCGAGAGGGATCTGGGCGCCGTGGCCGCCATCTACGAGGCGGCCCGCAGCTTCATGCGCGACCATGGCAACCCCACGCAATGGCCGGGCGACTACCCCTCCCTCACGGACGCCAAGGCGGACCTCGCTTCTGGGTGTCTCTGGGTGCTGGACGGCGGGTCGGGTCCCTCTGCGGTCATGAGCGTGATGCGCGGCCCCGACCCAACCTACGCACGAATCGACGGGGAACCGTGGCTGAACGACGATCCGTACTGGGTGATGCACCGCATGGCCGTCGCTGAGTCCGGGCGCGGCGCCGGCACGCGCATGCTCTCCTGGCTGGTGGCCCGACACGACAACGTGCGCGCGGACACCCACGCGGACAACGTCCCCATGCAGCGCACGCTCGAGAAGTGCGGCTTCGTCCGCCGTGGGACCATCTGGGTCGAGGACGGAAGCCCACGAGTCGCATACCACTTCGTTCGCTGACCGCGAGCCCTCGGTCAGCGGCAGGCGTCGACGAAGCTCCTCCAGAGGGCGAAGTCCGTACCGACCTCGCGCCAGGTGTACTCGGGGTGCCATTGCACGCCCACGCAGAAGCGCCGCCCCAAGACCTCGATGCCCTCGGGAACGCCGTCCGTGGCACGGGCGACGAGCCTCACGCCCTCGCCCAGTCGCTCGACGCAGCAATGATGCGCGGAGTTTGCCTGCACGAGCGTCTCGCCCCCCAGGGCGCGGGACAGAAGCGACCCCTCCTCGACCTCCACGGGATGCGAGACGCCGTTCAGGATTCCCTCATGGCGCCATTGGACCATCCCCTCGCGCGCCCCCAGGCTCGGGACGTCCATGCACAGCGTCCCGCCGAGGACGACGTTCAGCAGCTGGGTCCCGCGACAGGTTGTGAGCAGGGGCTTGTCCGCTGCAAGGACGGCGCGCAGCAGGGGCACCTCGAAGGCGTCACGCTGCGGGCAGAGCGGGGCAGCGTCATAGGGGCGCTCGTCGCCCCAGAGGGCGGGGCTCACGTCCGGGCCGCCCGGCACGGCGACGCCGTCCGCGAGCGCCACGTAGTCGGCGATGACATCCTCGTCGGAGGTGAGCGCCATCATGAGCGGCAGCCCGCCCGCCGCCAGGATGGCGTCCACGAAGCAGTCCGCGATGGCCTCCTGCGGGGCGATGGTCTCCGAGCCCTCGACGCTCGCCGCCTCCCATCGAGGCGCCACCAAGATGACCGGTTTTCTCGCCATGCTAGTGGCCCTTGATCGAGTCGAGGAAGTCGCGGGCACGCTGGGTCGTGGGGTGGTCGAAGAACGCGTCGGGCGCACCCTCCTCCACGATCTGGCCGTCGGCCATGAAGACGACGCGGTCTGCCACGCGCCGTGCGAAGCCCATCTCGTGCGTCACGACGACCATCGTCATGCCGCCGCGCGCGAGCTCGACCATGACGTCGAGGACCTCGTTGATCATCTCCGGGTCGAGGGCGCTCGTGGGCTCGTCGAACATCATGGCCTTGGGACGCATCGCGAGCGAGCGGGCGATCGCGGCGCGCTGCTGCTGGCCGCCGGAGAGCTGGGCGGGCACCTTGTGGGCCTGCTCGGCGACCCCAACGCGCTCGAGCAGCTCCATGGCCTGCCTCTCGGCCTCATCCCTGGGCACCCCCAGCACCTCGCGCGGGCCGAGCGTCACGTTGTCGAGGATCGTCATGTGCGCGAAGAGGTTGAACTGCTGGAATACCATCCCGAGCTCGGCGCGCATGCGGGCGAGGTCGCGCCCCTCCTGCGGCAGCGGCTCGCCCTCGATGAGGATCTCGCCCGAGTCGATCGTCTCCAGGCGGTTGATGGTCCGACACATCGTGGACTTGCCCGATCCGGAGGGGCCGATCACGACGAGCACCTCTCCCCTGCTCACGGCAAGGTTCACGTCACGCAGGACGTGGAGGTCGCCGTAGTGCTTGTCGACGTGGCGAAGCTCTATCACCGGCACGTTCTTCTCGGCTGCGCTGTCTTGGCTCATGACGATCCCGTTCCTAGCGAATGATCTTGACGCCCGTGCGGTGCGCAACGTAGACGGACGCCTTGTTGATGGCAAAGTTGATGAGGACGTAGATCACGGCGACGACCAGGTACATGGAGAGCAGCGCGTCGTAGTTGGTGATGAGCACGCGCGCGTTCTGCATGAGGTCGGGATAGCTCACCACGTACGCGACCGTCGTGTCCTTCACCACGACGACGAGCTGCGCGATGAGCGAGGGGATGACGTAGCGGATCGCCTGGGGCAGCACGATCAGCCTCATCGTCTTCCAGCGGCTGAGCCCGATCGAGTACGCCGCCTCCACCTGGCCCCTGGGGACGGCGTTGACGCCGGCGCGGAAGACCTCGGCGAGCACGCCCGACGCGGCGAGCGCCACCGGCAGCGTGAGCATCCAGAAGGAGGGCATCTGGATGCCGTACTGCGGGACCACGAGGAAGAAGAAGTAGATCAGAAGCAGGCTCGGCACGCCGCGGAAGAAATCCGTGACCACGCGGCAGGCGGCCGAGAGCGGGGCGATGCCGCTCGTGCGACCCAGCATGAGCGCAAGGCCCAGCACGAGCGCGATGGCGCCCGCCGTGAGGGCGACCTCCACCGTGCCGACGAAGCCCTGCAGCAGGAAGCGCCACGTGGGCCACTCGAGCAAAAACGACCAGTAGCGCGGCGCGAGCTGCCCCGTCACGTAGAACTGGCGCACGACGAGGACGGCGAGCAGGGCGAGAAGGACGGCCGACGCCGCCGTCCCGATCGCGATGCGGCGCCTGGCACGCGGCCCCGGGGCCTCGTAGAGGGCGGAGCGCGCGGTCGGCGCGGTCTGGGTGCGTGCGCTCATCGCAGAATCCTCACCCTCTTGTCAAGGCGGTTGCCCGCGAAGGATATGACGAAGGCGGTGAGCACGTAGCCGAGCGCGGAGATCAGGAAGGCGAGGATGCCCCCCGTCGCTCGCGTGTTGACGTAGGAGACCACGCCCGTGAGCTCCTGCGGCGAGAGCGGCACCTGGGAGCCCAGTGCCGTCGTGAGCATGACGGCGATGAGGAGGTTGGTCATGGGCAGCACCGTGGTCCTCAGCGCCTGCGGGATCACGACATGGCGCAGGATCTGGGTGAACGTGAGGCCGACGGAGCGCGCCGCCTCAATCTGGCCCACGCCGATCGTGTTGATGCCGCTCATGAAGTTCTCCGACCCAAACGCCGACCCGAGCAGCACCACCGTCACGACGACGCAGGTGCGCCAGTCGAGCACCACGCGCAGCTGCGGCAGCGCATAGGCGATGAGGATGAGCAGCGCCACGCCGGGAATGTTGCGAAACACCTGGACGTAGAGCTCGCCGAGGCCGCGCAGCGGCGCGATCGGGCAGACGCGCGCCACGGTCACGATCACGGCGAGCACCATCACGAAGACGAACGAGACCGCCGTCATCGACCACGTGGCGATGAGCCCGTCCAGGTAGTTCTGCCCGTATGTCCCGAGAAGCTCACCGAGCCCCATGGCACCTCCTCACATGGGTCAAAAGGGGACTGTCCCCTTTTGACCTACGCACCGATGGCAGGCGGCTCGGGAACCGTGTCGATGCCGGCGCGGTCGCCGATGCAGAGCTGCCAGAGCTCCTCCCAGACGCCCTCGTCCTCGATCTTCTGGAGCCAGTCGTTCACGAAGGCGACGCCGTCGGAGTCGAGCGGAAGGCCGATGCCGTACGCGTCGACGGGGCCGAACTCCTCGCCAGCGAGGCGATAGCGCCCCGGGTTGCGCGTCATGGACCCCATCTGCATGGCGGTGTCGATCACATAGGCGTCGACGCGGCCCTGCGAGAGCGCGGTGCGGGCCTCCTCGTCGGTCTTGAACTCCTGGACGTTGGCGTCCGGCGCGTACTCCTCGAGGATGGAAGGGCCGGTGGAGCCGGACTGGGCGGCGACGTTCCTGCCCGCGAGGTCCTCGACGGAGTTGATGTCGGAGTTGTCGGCCATCACGAGGATTGACTGCTGGGTGGTGTAGTAGGGGCCGGCGAAGGAGATGACCTTCTTGCGGTCGTCGTTGATCGAATAGGTGGCAAAGACGACGTCGACCTGGTCGTTCTGCAGCACGGACTCGCGTGTGTCTGACGTGACCTGCGTGATCTCCTGCTTGGACTCGTCACCCAGGATGTAGCGCGTGAGCAGCTGGGAGAGGCCGGCGTCGAAGCCGCGGGTCTTGCCGTCCTGCTCGTTCAGGGACGAGAAGAGCAGCGAGGTCTGGACGCCGCCCACGCGCAGCGTGCCGGCCTCCTTGACGGCGCTTGCCCAGGCGCTCGCGGCGACGACGTCGTCGGCGGCCACCTCGCCGGAGGCGATCAGCTCGTCGTAGGCGTCGGCGTCGAGCTGGGTCTCCTCGACGGCCTCCTCGTCAGAGGAGGAGGGAGCGGGCGCCTCGGCGCCATCGCAGGCGGCGAGGCCGAGGCTGGCGAGGGCGGCGGCGCCGAGGCCGAGGGCCTGGCGGCGGTTGAGCATGAGGGCATTGAGGGAC